>Ga0209738_10000298_pt1 | contig 10405 bp, 6 predicted proteins | sample TergutNc150P5_FD_187289 | JGI IMG/M metagenome (GOLD analysis project Ga0209738, IMG submission 187289) | Nasutitermes corniger P5 segment gut microbial community from laboratory colony in Florida, USA - Nc150 P5 (SPAdes) (version 2) | ecosystem: Host-associated > Arthropoda: Insects > Digestive...
CTTCGGATGTACAGTTTTTGGCGCTCACCAGCGGAACCGTTAATTATACCTATCAGGTATTCAACGGCGGCACGCCCACAGGCAGTAGCGGGGCAGGCAGTTTTACGGTAACAAACTCGTCGGTATCCTTAGCAAATACCTTAGCTCCCGGTAACACGCTTACTATCAATCCCGGCGATTCTATCGTCATTAGTTTTGATCCGACTAATCTGAAACGGTTTTATAATTTTAATAGTACCGGAAGTCCTGGAACGGTTGCCAGCACAGCCTATCTTACGGATGTATTGCAATGGGGCAATGTGCAATGGAGCAGTATGAACGGCATGTTTGAGAATTGTACCGGGTTAAAAAATATAAGCGCTACCGATGCGCCTAATTTAACCGGCGTTACGGACATGAGCGCTATGTTTGAGAATGCAAGCGCTTTTAACGGAGACCTCAACAGTTGGAACACGGATAATATTACGAATATGGCAAACATGTTTTCAGGAGCAAATGCTTTCAATGGGGACATCAGCGATTGGAACACGGATAATGTTACCAGTATGAGCGGTATGTTTTACAACGCAACCGTCTTCAATCAGGATATAAGCGGTTGGAATACGGGTAATGTTACAACTATGCAAAACATGTTTTTCGAAGCAGCTGCTTTCGACAGTGATATCAGCGGTTGGAATACAGGTAAGGTTACGAATATGAACAGCATGTTTGCCTATGCAACGGCTTTCAATCAGGAGATAGGCAATTGGAACACGGCAAATGTCACCAATATGAACAACATGTTTGAGTATGCAACGGCTTTTGACGGAGATATCAGCGGTTGGAATACATCAAATGTTACGAATATGAATGGTATGTTTTACGGAGCAAGCGCTTTCAACCAAAATATCAACTACAATCCGAGTACCGGTAGTTGGAATACGGCAAATGTTACCATTATGACGCAAATGTTTGCCTATGCAAGTGCTTTCAATCAGGATATCAGCGGTTGGAATACATCGAATGTTACCAATATGTATAGCATGTTTTACGATGCAAGCGCTTTCAATCAAAATATCAACTACAATTCGAGTACAGGCAGTTGGAACACGGCAAATGTTACCAATATGAGTAACATGTTTTCAGGAGCAACCGTTTTTAACGGAGATATCAGCGATTGGAATACAGCAAAGGTTACCAGTATGAGCAGCATGTTTTACAATGCAAAAGCTTTCAATCAAAATATAAATTATAATGCTACTACGGGCAGTTGGAACACGGCAAATGTTACGAATATGAGCGGTATGTTTTACGGAGCAAGCGCTTTCAACGAAGATATAAGCGGTTGGAACACAACAAATGTTACCAATATGGGCGGCATGTTTAACGGTGCAAGTTCTTTCAATCAGAATATAGGCAATTGGAACACGGCAAATGTTACCAGTATGAGCGGCATGTTTAACAATGCAACTGCTTTTAACGGGGATATCAGCGGTTGGAATACATCAAATGTTACCAATATGAGTAGCATGTTTAACGGAGCAACTGCTTTTAACAGAGATGTAAGTAAATGGAACACGGCGAAGGTTACAAACATGCAAGACATGTTCGAAAGTGCAAGCGCTTTCAATCAGAATTTAGGCGGTTGGAATTTGAGCAGTATTCCGGCATCTTCAACAACTGCGATGGATAATATGATAAACTATTCCGGTTTAAACTGTACCAATTACAGCCTCACCTTGCAAGGTTGGGCAGCTAATTTGGGTAGTACTACGCCTACCGGCATCATATTGTCCAATCCCACGTCACGGTTGTCGTACATCGGCAATACAGCTACTATAACGGCACGTACCAACTTGACGACTGCAACAAATGCAGGAGGAGGAGGTTGGACTATCGTTGACAACGGTAGCACTGCTTGCGCCGCCGCATTGCCCATCAACTTGCTCAACTTCACTGCGCAAAAACAAGGCAATACTGCACAGTTGCAATGGCAAACGGCTACGGAAAGCAACAACAAAGGCTTTGCCGTACAGCGCAGCACAGACGGGCAAAATTGGCAAACTATCGGTTTTGTAAACAGTAAAGCGGCAAACGGCAATAGCGCACAACCGCTCAGCTATCAATATACCGACAATGCTCCACTCAGCGGTACCAACTACTACCGCTTGCAGCAGCAAACTCTTGACGGTAATGTCGGTTTCAGCAGCATCGTCAACATCAACTTCGGTATATTGCAGCCAACGGTGCATCCCAATCCGGCAGTTACGCAATTTACCGTAACGGTTGGCACCACCGGCAGCTACCAGCTCATCAACATTGGCGGCAGCATTGTACTGAAAGGAAGTCTCAAAGCAGGCGACAATACTATCCATGTAAGCCACTTAGCCGGCGGCGTGTATGTACTGCGCGTTGTTACGGGCAACAGCGTAAAGACATACAAAGTATTGGTGAAGAAATAAGATGATTTGTTTTTATAGATAAAAAAAATAAAGCCTCTGCAAAACAGGGGCTTTATTCATTATTCATAATCTTTGTTATCGGTTATCCGTCATCAGCGTACAGACAAACCATTATCCTTAAATATCAAATACCTCGCCTGCTTGCGGCAACAACAAGGTTTTGCCTTTGTCGGTAAAAATTTTCTTAGCTTCTTCGAGATTGGTTTTAATCAAATCAAAGGTATTGTAATGGATGCCTACAATTTTGTTGCATTTGATAAAATCGGACGCCATAGCTGCATCCGCCGCATCCATCGTATAATTGCCGCCGATAGGCAAAACGGCAAAATCCAATTTTGTCCAATACGGAATTAATTGCATATCCATGCACAAACCGGTATCGCCGGAATAATAAAAATTTCCTTCGCTCGAAGTAATCACAAATCCTACGGGATTGCCGCCGTAACTGCCGTCCGGCATGCCGGAACCGTGAATTGCTGCCACCGCGCGAGCTTTGCCGAATCCGAAATCTATTGCGCTGCCGGGCATAATGGGACGAATTTTTTCAACGCCCTGTTTGTTCAGCCAACCGCTTACTTCGGCAGTCGTAACCACCAAAGCGCCTGTATTTTTGGCTATTTCAACGGTATCGCCCACATGGTCGCCATGCCCATGCGTAACAAAAATAAAATCTGCTTTTACCGATTTTACATCCACATTTTTTGTAAAAGGATTGCCGGTAAAAAACGGGTCGAACAATATTCTTTTTCCATTGATAACCACTGCAAAGGTTGAATGCCCATAATAAATAAATTGCATAACTATTTGAATTTTTTAGAATACAATAGTAGCGAAAATTAAAAAAATAAAGTCATAAAATTTAAAAATATAAAGCGGAAAGCGCAAGGTACAAGGCTTCTGAATAAAATAGCGGAACGGTATATTTTCACATTATTGAATTAGTACATTATCAAATTGTCTTTATCTTTCCGTTCTAAATTTATTTATTGATGAAAAAACTATTTTTGTTTTTATCTTTTGCAAGCCTTATGTGCACAGCGTTTGCGCAAACGGATTCTTCTTTGTACAACAATTTGGCGGCATTTGCGCCGAACTTTTATACCTGTTCGGGTAATGAATTTCGCAGCGCCGGCGGCGTTCCGGGTGCAGCATATTGGCAAAACAGCGCCGATTATAACATTCGTGTAAAGCTTGATACAACAGCCAAGCGCATTGACGGGGCGGTACAAATTATCTACACCAATAACAGCCCCGACAGTTTGCCGTATGTATGGCTTTATCTGGATCAAAATGTTTACCGCGCCGATAGCCGCGCCGTTGCTACATCCGATGTTTCGGGCAGCACTAAACGGTACGATGCTACGGTGTTTACGCAAGGCGATGAACTAAAATCGGTTTCCGTTACAATGAACGGGAAAACCTATCATCCACAATATGTAGTCAGCGATACGCGGTTGCAAATTTTACTGTCCAATGCTTTGAAAGCAAAAGGCGGAAAATTGCAAATTAATATTGATTACGGATTTCAAATTCCTGAAAAAGGTACCGACCGTATGGGACGCTTAAATACGCAATACGGCTGGATTTACGCGCTGGCGCAATGGTTTCCGCGCATGTGTGTTTATGATGATATAGAAGGCTGGAACACGTTGCCTTACTTGGATGCAGGCGAATTTTATTTGGATTACGGCAATATTAATTATTCCATCACGGCGCCGGCAAATTTGATTATTGTAGGTTCCGGCGTTTTGCAAAATCCTGCGGAAGTATTGACAACCGCGCAACAGCAAAAATTGGCGCAAGCCAAAAACAGCGATGTGCCTGTAAATATTCATTCTTTGCAAGATGTAGAAAGCGGTAAAGACCGCTTACAAAAAAACGAACTCACTTGGAAATTTCAATGCCTTCGCACGCGCGATGTAGCTTGGGCAGCCTCTTCCGCTTTTATTTGGGATGCCGTGCGCATCAAGATGCAAAGCGGAAAAACTATTTTGGGACAAGCAGTTTATCCTTTGGAATCCACTCAATCTGGCGGACAGTATTGGGATAGCGCGGCTTATTTTACCAAAAGAGCCATCGAGTTAAATTCTTATTGGCATGATTTTCCTTATCCGGTTGCCACCAATGTTGCTTGTAATGTGCATGGCATGGAATATCCGGGCATTGTATTTTGTTATTACACGGAACGTGATATAGCCGACCTTTGGAGCGTAACGCTGCATGAATTTGGGCACAATTGGTTTCCCATGCTTGTGGGTTCCAACGAAAGAAAATATGCTTGGATGGATGAGGGTTTCAACACTTTTACCAATTATGTCAATTCCAGAATTTTCAACAACGGCGCTTATAATAATGAACCCGACAAGTACAAATATGCCAAATGGTGTTTCGATAAAAATATGGAACCGTTAATGACCATTCCCGATGTAATAAAAGTTCGTAACCTCGCAAATGTAGGCTATTACAAGCCTGCCACAGGTTTACTCATTTTGCGCGATGTTGTGTTGGGACACGATCGGTTTGATTATGCTTTCAAGCAATATATCAACAATTGGGCATACAAACATCCTACGCCGTATGATTTTTTCCATTGTATGGATAATGCCGCAGGAGAAGATTTGACGTGGTTTTGGCGCGGATGGTTCTATGAAAATTGGGCAATTGATCAAGCGGTAAAAAACGTAGCATATACGGATAATAATCCCTCAAACGGCGCGTTGATTACGCTTGAAAATTTGGGACAATTACCTTTGCCCGTAAAATTGAAAATTGAAGAAGAAAACGGAAATACCATCAATATGCAACTACCCGTTGAGATATGGCAACGCGGCGCTACATGGACATTCCGCGCAAATACCACTTCAACAATAAAACAAATTACCATAGATCCCGAACATCAATATCCCGATATAAATCCCGATAATAATGTTTGGAAAGGACAATAATGAAATTACAAAATCACGATAGGGGCGGAAATTTTTTCGCCCCTATACAAATTTCAATTCGTTATAAACTCACGCGAAAGCGGAAATGATGTGCATATTACCAATTCGCCATAATTTTAAAATTCAGCAAGCGCGGCGTTAATCGGTTAGGCATGGCATACGTATCGCCGTTAAAGGATTTGAGCAAGGTATAGCTGATTGTATTATCTCGATTAATTAAATTAAATACTTCCAATGTTGCCCAAATATTTTTTACGCCGAGAAACGGCGAATGACTTCTTTGCTTCTTTGCAGCATCCAGCAATAATGCGCTAAAACCCACGTCCACACGCATATACGCAGGAATTATCAAAGCGTTTCTATATTGCGTGCTGCCCGGAATATTATACGGCATATTACTGCCGAACAAAGCATTCAAATACACTTTAAAGTTTTTATTGCTTGGCAAATAATCCTGAAAAAACATACCGAACGTAATCAATCTATCGGAAGGACGGCGCACCCAACCAACCGAATGACTTACGCTGTCCGTTACCACTTGATCCGGCGTAGATGCCGTAACCTGTTGCCCTTCGGCATTGAAATATTGCATGTAATTCAATCCCGAAATATTTTCCATCGTGCGCATAATACCGAGGCTCAACCAACTGTCCGCATCCTTTACAATCTGCGCAAACAGCCGCCCTTCCACACCCACAGCATATGCTTTTGCATTGTTGTTGGCATAATATTGAATATTTACATTATTAATATCATAAGGATCTACATCCCACATGCCCTTGTAATATGCTTCGGCAGTGAAACGCGCAGGACGATTAAAAACTTTTATATTATAATCCATACCCAGCACGGCTTGCCAGCTTTTCTGCGCCAGCAACCGCGTATTCACATCGCCGTTAAAAGCAATCATTTCTCTGTAAAACGGCGGCTGGTCGTAGATTCCGGCAGATGCTTTAAACACAATATCCTTTTGCCAATGGCGCGGTTTGAAGGAAAAATTTGCCCTTGGCGAAACCAAAAATTCATTATTCAAATTGTTGTAATTAAAGCGGGCGCCAACTTGCAGTGTATATGCCGATGAATCATTGAACAAAATATTATCCTGTACAAATCCACTCAGCCGTGTAATATTTAAGTGTTTATTATTCAACAATACGTTGCTCATCAGCACTTGCGTGCCGGTGTAAGGCAAGGAATAACCTGCGGAATCTTCGTATGTCCATTGATTTAAATTACTTGAAACCGTTTGCTGCTCTGCTTTTACGCCCCATTGAATAAAATTTCGTCCACCATTCCAGCTCCCCAAATGCTCGAATGTCCAAAGATTTATTTTTAAATTATCACGTGCAAAATTTTGCGTAGTGCCTTCACCCAGCAGATTGTCGGGGTTAGGATCAATATTGCCGTATTCATCGCGATTACCGAAAATGTACGAACCGGTAATATCCGTATTTTGTCGTTCATTATCGCCAAAATAACTGAACATGTATTTCAAAATTGTTTTGTTATTCGGCTTTTGAATAAACGTCAAACCGGCAAATTTGGTCGTATAATTATCTTTCTCACTGCCCGAAAAATCAATATTTACGCCGTAATTCGCCATATAAAAAGGCGAGAACACGCTTGCCGTCAGTTGTTCCGATTGGGGAAAAAAAGTAAATTTTGTTTTGGAATAATTGCCCAGCAATTCAACACTGAATTTCTTGCTGAAAGTATAGGTTAAAAATGCTTGCGCATCGGCAGAAGAAGGAATATAAGCGCCTTGCGTGGGTTGGCTATTGGTTACATTTTGGTTATCGCGATTGCGCACGCCAACTACATAAGTAAATTTTTTGTTTTTACTCAAACCCTCAAAACTCAAACCCTGTTCCAGCAAGCCCACATAAGCCTGCCCATGATTTTCCGTAGGATGAATGTAGGTTACATCCAAAGCCGAACTCATTTTATCGCCATACTTTGCCTGAAATCCGCCGGTATAAAAATTTACATTTTGCGTCAGCATCGGATTGATAAAACTCAATCCTTCCTGTTGTCCGCTGCTTACCAAAAACGGACGATAAATTTCATATCCGTTTACATATACCAAATTTTCATCGTAATTGCCGCCGCGCACAGAATATTGCGAAGTAAGCTCGTTATTGCTGCCTACCAATGTTTTTATCAAACCCTCGATACCGTTGACCGGAGAAGGATTGATAATCGCTTTTTCAGGATTAATTTCCACCAAACCCGCTTGCACTCGTTGCCTTCTGGCAGTAATTGTTATATCGCTAAGCGTTGTATTTTTTTCATACAAAACAATCTCTGTATTTTGTGTTTGATTGTTTTGTACAAAAAATATTTTTTGCACGGTATTGTAATTGGTAGCCGAAAACACAATGTTTACGGGCATTTCGGCAGGAATGGGTAATTTAAAATAACCGCTGTCGTTGCTATGAACGCCGGTAGCGGATTGTGCAATATGAACAAAAATATCTGCCAACGGATGATGCTTTTCGTCAAAAATTTTACCGCTGACAAAACCTTTACTTTCCTGCGCAAACAGCTTGGCAGAAAGACATTGGAAGCATAAGAGCAAGCAGAAAAAAGTTGCAATTTTTTTCAAAAACAAAAAATAATTTGGAGCTAAAGTAGCAAATTATTTATAGAATCTGTTTAAACTTATTGACTAAAATAAGAATTTCTTTTTCGTCATGCTGAACTTGTTTCAGCATCCGACAAAGAGATTCCGAAACAAGTTCGGAATGACGGTGAAAACAGAAATGAAGCAATATTTATTTTTCTGTTGTATTCCGTTGCGGTATTTCCTTATTCAAAAAAGGATATGTACTCAATTTTTCCATAATAGGCTTATTCTGCAAGCTGTTTAATGCATTAATATGCTTTAAGTGGTGTACATCAGAGCCGCAATAATCGTACATTTTTTTCTCAAATAAATATTCCGCCGTTTTCTTTACTCCTTCGCCGTAATAACCCGAAAATGAAATCATGTTTAATTGAAACAGACAACCTTTTTCTTTCAATTCATCATATTTCTCTAATTGATGATGGTAAAAATTATATCGCTCGGGATGCGCCAAAACAGGCTGATAGCCGCGTGTTTGCATGATGAACAAAGCGTTGGACAAATAGGGCGTTTCGAACATAAACGACATTTCCACCAACACTCTATTTTCGTACAGCGTAAGCAATTTTTCATCGCTTTCGCTCAATGCTATAAAGTTTTCATCAATCATATATTCGGCAGCCGCATCAATTTCCATATCAATTTTTTGGTCGGCAATAATTTTTCGTACTTCAGCTAATTTTTGTAAAATTCCTTTTTTGGTATTCCGATAAATATCTTGGCTTACATGCGGCGTTGTTACCATTTTTCTGAAACCCAGATTATACATGGCTTTTACGAGGCTGATGGTATCTTCAACCGTTTTTGCGCCGTCGTCAATGCCATACATCACATGCGAATGTATATCGGTAGATATAAAGCTCCAATCCTGAACAGGACTGATATATTCTTCTTTTTTTCGGAAAAATGAAAACATGATTTTTATCAATTACAAAATCAACATAGCATCGCCATAGGTAAAGAAATTGTATTTTTCTTTAATGGCGATTTTATAACAGTCTATTGCCAAATCGTATCCGGCAAAAGCGCAAGCCATAACAAACATGCTTGTTTTGGGCAAATGAAAATTGGTAATAAGACTATCTGCAATATTAAAATTGTATGGCGGATGAATGAAAATATTCGTCCAGCCTTCATTGGATTTTAAAAATTTTTCAGCCGTAAAACTGCTTTCCATAGCGCGCATGGAAGTAGTGCCTACGGCGCAGATGCGATGCCCTTCTGCTTTGGCTTTGTTTACAATGCGGCATGTATCCTCATCAATACGGAAATATTCGGCATCCATTTTATGTTTGCTCAAATCTTCCACATCAATAGGACGAAAGGTTCCGATGCTGGTATGTAAGGTAAGCTCGGCAAATTTGATACCTTGAATTTCCAAACGCTTTATCAGTTCTTTGCTGAAATGCAAACCCGCCAACGGCGCAGCTACGGCGCCTTCGTACTTTGCATATACGGTTTGATAGCGTTCTTTATCATCTTCCGTAGGTTTGCGTTTAATATACTTCGGCAATGGCGTTTCGCCCATTTGTTCCAGCATAGCACGATATTCTGCTTCGCTTTTGTCCCAAAGAAAACGAATTGTTCTGCCCCTGCTTGTTGTATTATCCACCACTTCGGCAACCAATTCTTCATTGTCGCCGAAATATAATTTATTACCCACCCGAATCTTCCGCGCAGGATCTACTACCACATCCCAAAGTTTGTTCGGCTTATTCAATTCGCGCAGCAAAAACACTTCAATTTTCGCACCCGTTTTTTCTTTTCTGCCGTACATACGCGCCGGAAAAACTTTCGTGTTGTTGATTACAAACACGTCTTTATCCTCAAAATAATCCAATACATCTCTAAAATGCTTATGCTCTATGCGTCCCGTACTGCGTTCAATTACCATCAAACGAGCGTCTTCTCTGCGTTTGGGAGGATTTTGTGCAATTAAATTAAGCGGAACGTCAAATTGGAATTGCGATAATTTCATACTTTAAGTTGTGCCTATTAAATAAATAAAAAAATTTTAATAGCCCACATGCATTCTGCCAACGCCTTACGGGGCGACTAAACGATGTTACGGCATCATTATTCGAAGGTGCAAAGTTACTATTATAAAACGAATTATAGGGATAAATATTTGGTAAAATACTTTAAAATCAATCACCAAAATTCTTTTTAACTCATTATGCATTTAGGAAAAATAAATATCGCATGCTGTTATCCCCGCATCTACCGTCCTTCCGAACTTGTTTCGGAATCTCTTAAAATTGAGATGCTGAAATAAATTCAGCAAGACGCACGAAAACAAATAAAGCCCCTGTTTCGCAGAGGCTTTATTCATTTGCCTATTAAATATATAATCCTATTTTCTTACCAATACTTCATATGTCTTTACACTGTTG
>Ga0209738_10000299_pt1 | contig 10398 bp, 8 predicted proteins | sample TergutNc150P5_FD_187289 | JGI IMG/M metagenome (GOLD analysis project Ga0209738, IMG submission 187289) | Nasutitermes corniger P5 segment gut microbial community from laboratory colony in Florida, USA - Nc150 P5 (SPAdes) (version 2) | ecosystem: Host-associated > Arthropoda: Insects > Digestive...
TGCTTGATCTCTTAAAATGTTTTATGGCAACAATTAGTAAAAACTGAGAAACTACACAACAACTTACTTGACATTATGATCTGTTTAGCCAAATTGTATGCCTAAAGATGGCCATGAGCACATGAACATTCTTCTGTTTCAATGCAGCATTTATATGTAGTTTGTGAAGAGGGTGCCAATTATTTGAAATATATACATACAAACATACATTCCATTGACCTATTGGTGTGTCCAAAGAAAACAGGATGTGGGACAAGTCAATTACACACAAATATATGTCATTTTTACAGTATAATATACTATAAACATTTTACAAAACTGTATTATAGATCATACTTACACAAGAAAAATTCATCTAGTGAGTACAAGGAGTGGGTATTTAAGTATTTCATTAAGGTTACTTACAATTTTGCCTTTTCATTCTTAGGAGTGTCAGATTGTATGGTAATTGGTTGAAAATTCTGATGCCAGCATAAAGTGCACTTTTTTTTTTAAAAAAAAAAAAGTAGTTTGACATTTGGTCTGTGAAGATAGTGCTAATTCCTAGTATTAATTTTGTGTGTCAGTGAATTAGTTGAAAATTTTCCTAATTATTGAGAATGAAGTTCATTAATGAAAGTATATATTGACATAGAGCAGTTAGAATGTCTGATTGTTTAAACAGGCATCTACATGACCTTCTGGGCTGCGCACCAGCCATAATTCTGATGAATTTCTTTTCTAAAGTGAAAATCTTTCCACTGTTGGACGACTTACCCCAAAAAGTTATTTCATATTTTATAACAGAATGAAAGCATGCATAATAAATTGGTTTTGGAGAGTTAATGTTATTGATATGGACCATCAACCTAATGGCAAAATACACTCAACCCAACACAAGAATCATTTGTTCCACCAAGAAATTTTGTATTTACCTTCTCTTGTATATGTACACTTCTCTTTACCAAAATGTAATATATGGAATGTGATGCAGTTTTTGTTACAAATTTCATTATATTTGTTTTGTCTAGATTTAAGAATAACTTATTAGCAGCAAATCATTTAATCATATGAGACAGAATTAAATATGACACTGAACAGAAATCTTCCAAATTGCTGCTTGACATTATGACACTAATGTTTTTTTTACTACCCTCTCACCTAATATTTTAACCCACGTATCTTCTGTTCTCACATTCATTCTTTACTGAACAACATCATTATTATGTCCCATTATGTTTAGTGCAAAACTTTACCTTTCCTTTTCAATATAAACCGGCCAATGGCCAGACAACCAGTTTATCTTCTCATCTTCCGAGATTTGAACTATGGACCCCGGCCAGTTACAATGGGTACCATAGCAACACTCACTTGTTAAGATACTCACCTGAGAACATATCAAGTCCATGCATAGTAACAGGACAAGAGATATAAAAAAATTAAAAACAACCACAAGACTCAAAAAAATAGAATCTGGAATACTTCACAAATTAAAACCATAAAAAGAGCCATGTACACAGACTGAGCAGACCACAGATACAACACAAAGAACTAGAACACATGCATTTAAATTTCCTAACACTATATGTAGAGAAAATTGGATATATTCATAGGATCAGTCTTATTATTTGGACAGTTCTCTGCTGATCAGATGATACCAAATGGGCAAAATTTCAGTGCTGGGTCAGCTGATCGGATTTTGTAAACATGACATGTAGGCTACTTCCTTGTATTTTCTATATAGTGAATTTGTCTCTGTCAACAAAATCTTAGCTTCCTTCCAGATTATTTCTCAATTCTCCTCACGTGAATGTTGTGCATATCTGGATCTTCCCAGATAAACTTATAAATTTCATTTGTGTTCCCTGAATCTTCCAGCCCATGGTCTGCCTGTTTCTACAATGTAGCTTCTGCCACATTCACAGGGAATACTATGGACACAATTCCCAGTCTCCTGTGGAGCCCTTATTGCTCCCATTGTCATACGAGAATTTTTCAGTGTGTCTCATTTTGAAAACAGTTCTTATATTGTATCTGTTCGCTGTATCTTTAAATATTTTAGAAACACCTTTTATATATTTATAGATATAAAACCAAGTGTTTGAACCTCCTTCTACAAATGAACATTTCTCTTAGATTTCTTGACAACTGAATCAAGGCACTAAGCTGTAGGTCGTATCTCAGAATATAAATTTTGTCAGAGTGGTCTTGTCATTCTTTCCATATGGTAGTAGCTCTGTAGTGAAGGTTCTGCACAACTCCTCTTTTCAAATGTGATAGATGATTCAATTGCAAATGATGGTAATGGCCAGTGTGTGTGTGTTTTCTGTAAACTTCAGTGTCCATTGTAGATCCTTTATTGATGACCAACATGTCCAGAAGTGGAATTACACTGTCTGTTTCTACATCTATGGTAAACTTGATGGTAGGTCTTAGACTATGGATGTGAATCAAGAATTCCTGTAAACTATAGACAGAACCATAATGATAGTTCTGTTGCTCTGTGTTCAACGCTAGTTTTTCAAAATATGATGTGAATATATCGCTTACTGCTGAAGACAGAGAGCTTTCCATTGCCATGTCCTCTTTCTTGTTTGAAGAACTTGTCAACTTGAAAGTGTGGTTTTTAGACACACCTCCAATAACACCATAATGGAATCCACCTCCAAAACTCAATGTTCTGCCAGTGTGTCATCTTCCAGCGGTTTGTTCCTGATGACTTCCAAAACTTTTTCAACTGGAACATTAGCGAAATGGCTGACAACATCAAAGCTGACCAGTATATCTGATCCTCAAACATTTACACATTGGAGTAGCTACAGAAATGGCTCTGAATTTTTTACCCAAGCTTCAGTCTTGCCAACCAGTGGATATCTCATTTAAGAATCCAGCAACAACACCAACAAGAACAAATGGAACTTACATGTCTTAAAGGATCATCTGTCTTGTGTATTTTAGGAAGGCCATATATGCATGGAGGTTTACTATAATTCGGGGTTAACTTGGGTTTGAACGAAGTAGGAAGGGCCGGCTCCTGAAACGTGTTTTTTAAAAGGTTTTTAGATGATGTGAAGTTTCTAGAAAAAAATGATATTGTGTCAGTGATACAAAGTGTACACAGTTGGTGGAAAAAGAATGTGGAATAACACTCTGTAAAAATCATACTACACTTCTGTAATTTGGTTTGGCTAACATGACCTTTCCACTCACATTTAAATTGTCCTTAATATTTTCTGGTACAGGATTTGAGGTGCTCACAGTCATGAGGATTCATAATGCGGTTTGGGTTAGGTCATCGTATGGTTTGGTACATGGTTATGTTAGGGAGGAGCATTGCAGATTTCTCTTCACTGGTCATCTGATGATCAAGACAGTATGTTTCAAGGGAAAACCTCGCTACCAACGAATCAGTTTACACGGTCCTATAAGTGGAAAGACTCTTCATATCCAAGTTTTCTGGAATTCTTAGGACTTTTACTTGGTGGGCTTGAGGGATGGGCGCAACGGTATGGTGTACTAAGTGTGCGCGTTACCGATGTTATGCAACATAATGACAGCAGTTATCGGTCGTAACCACACATCATTTAGTCCCCCACAACTACGCAACGCTGCGTATCATCCCAGAAAACAGGGGGTTCTGTTGTTTTGGGCCATGTCATTGAAACCGCAACACCATTTTGAAATGACGCTACTTACCACCTGGTGATATGCTCTAATCTCTGATCCGGTGTAACTGTGAATGTTCTGTGGTAACCTGTAGCGGTTAACGTAGCGCATTTCAGTTGTTTACTTCTGCAGCTCGAAAGTTGAGACGTATGTAAATCGTAATGGAAAGTGATCAACGAAACGTGCTGTGATATGTGCAGACCCTAAGGAGAAAATACATAAATTGGTATTATCTTGAAGTCACTATTGTTTAGACTACAGCGATTGTGCCATGAGTTTGTCGGTGAAAGACCTAACGTCGTTGCTGGGGTAATTTCAGTATTGACCTTATGTTGTGTTTGATAAGCTAAAATATCGCGTGGTGTATTTGTTTATTTATTTCACGCATTGACAAGTACTTGTGTCACAGGAATGATGTATTTAGTGTGTATTTTATAGACCACTAAGCAGTTCTAAATATCTGTCGACCACATGAATTTTGTATTTTGATAACGACCTCCGAAATTATTAATTGCAGAAGGACTAATGAGTTTTAAGGTGCATCGTTTCTGGGACAAAGCGAAATGTTTACCATGTTTAGAGAGTGTTTTATATTCTGTGAAGTGACTGCATATGGAACTGTGGATAACCTTGAATTGGTGACACAGTATAATTTCTAATTTACAGGATATTAAATGAAGAGAGCACAGAGTCCCAGACTCTTGAATCGCTGGCATCACAGCTACACCAGTGCTTTAGCAAACAGGATCATTACAAAGGTGAAATATTGGGGTTATGTTGCAGTCTACATGACATTAATTCCCAAGATGAAAATGCAAGCAGATAATTAAAAACAAGTCAAAACAGCGATATAGTTACTCATAAGCTTGAATAATTAAAAACGAGTTAAACAGCGATATAGTTACTCATAAGCCTGAATGTAGTACTATTCATACCCTGTATTTTCTCCATTGTAGCTACATTAATAAAAATGTTTATGAGAAGGATTACAATGTCATTGTATGAAATTAAGGCCCATATAACTCAACATTATTGATATGTACTGGGTATATAATTTAAGAGTGGTCTAGTTTACGCACTGTTGTGGTAAGCTTTGTTATTGAATTGCTGTGGAAGAGTTTCTAAAACGATGTACAGAACCTAGTTTGCTTTTAAATTAGATGCTGTTTAGAACAAATCTGGGTAAAACAGTATCATCATTACTGTTACAAAAGGAGCCTGATCTAACACTCACCCAAATCGAAATCCTAATCTGACATAACATAACAACTTTACATTTTTAAAAACCAACAAAATTCACTGATTAAAATACAATAAAACTGATCACAAAACACATGTTATATCAGGTGCCAATTCCTACTTATGTCGGCACAAAGGTGCCATCATCAGGGAGTTTATCAGCAACAAAGGTTTGTAGGTCCAGCACATAATTCAAACACTATTTGCCCTCACTTCCACCATAAAAGTTAAAAGTCTTGAAATGTAAAAACTCCAAATTACCCATTACCAATTACATATCCACATAGCTGCAACAACAACACCACACCATGATGAGCTTCCACTGTTACACGTGTCATGTGGTGTTCTTGCAGCTGTGTGGACATATACTTAGTGATAAGTAATTTGCAGTTTTAACATACTAAGAATTTTAACTCTTATGGTGGGAGTGAGGGCAAATAGCACCTGTATTGTGTTGGACCTACAAACCTGTGCTGTTGACAGACTCCCTGATGATGGCACCTTATATGATATTTTGTGATCTCTTTTATTGTAATGTGTTTAGTACATTTTGTTGGGTTCTAAAAATATGGAATATAAGAAAATGCATGCTATGGATAACATAAAATAACAGCTTCACTTTCCTGCACAAAACAGAGAACATAGGTTATTTTAGTTTTGGGTACTTTACTGTGGTTAGGCATTAGATGAAACTCTTTTCACAGAAGTTCTGATGTCAGACTTGCAGCAAAGGCTTCTCTTGTGTCTACCTGTATTTATCTGTGCAATTTTACCACTTTTTTTCATGTGATGTAATGGCCTTTCAATAATTAATTATTCTAGGATGAAGTTTTTGGTAATGCTGCAGCCTTATGTCATGCAGTGTATACTGTATGTGCTGATGTTGGTTGCGGTGGGATGTGCCATCATTTTGCTTCTGCAGCAAGCAGATCTTCTCCCAAAGCCATCTCAGCGACTGGCAGCCATTACACTCCTTCACGATCTGTACAGAGGAGAGTTGATGGCTGTAAATCCTTTTGCAACAGTCTTCATTCATTTATTGGTGAGATTTTTCTGGCTGTCTATATTCGATGAAAACCAATTTGTTTAAAACATGTAAACATTTTGCATGCTTTGTGTGGTGATACAGGCATAGCAGACACACTGCCTTGACAGTAGGACCAATGGATCTAAACTGTACAAAATAGTTGAATTGCAGTTGGAAGTTTCATTTCCACCCCTACATTTAGGGGGTTCTCTTCCTTCTAGTAAACCACCATCCTCTGTCATTGGCTTATTCCAATTCACTCTGTTGTTGATGTGAACATGATTTACGTACAGATGCTGAAGGTGGTATATTTTCTCAGCACAGAATACACATGAATATGTGTTTCATTAGCTAGAGGATTATATTCAGTCATTGATTATAGAATTGGGAATTAGAGGACATATAGCACCTGCAGTGTACACTGTAACTATCACTGTGAAAAGTATCTAGCGACCTGGAGCAATACTATCTTTTCCATGTAAGTGGAGGATGGGAGGAGGCTTCACATTGAATAGGAGGCTAGATGGGCCCCAGGGTTGGTCAGGATGCTTTGCAAATGATAAATATCTTGCCCTTTCTGGGAGTTGAACAATGATTTCTTGATTGTCCACTTCATACTCTAGTCATTATACCGAATACACTGTCCTGGATCCAGAACGTGACTGTGGTATAGTGCAGTGCATGGTTTTTGGCTGGTAGAATTTTCAGTTGGTAGGCTAGGAGTAAGTCACTTGTACAGGGACAGCATCAGGTTTGGTCTAGTGTCTTCTGTCCACCACTGTAAGTACAGTTGACATTGTCACTGAAGTTCCAAGCAACTAAACACCAAACCCCTGCCACTTTCGCGCACCCATTAAGCCCATCTACCAGCTCTGCTAACTCCTGCATCAGCCAAAATGAAACAATATGCTGTACATTAAGTAACATATTGTAGTTGTTTTCAAAATTAATGTGATCACTCAAGTGCAACAGCATGTTCAAACAAAAAGAAAGTGAGTGGTCCTGTGACAGATTACTTAAAACATTTTAGTCTGCAGTTGCTAGGCATTATTTGGTACCAAATTTAAAAAACTGCCAACTACAAACTACAGAAACAACTTGCTGTCCTTCCCTGTATGCTATTCAATCTCATATTTACCCACTTCATAAATGTTTTCTGGAAGGTATGTCTGCATGTTGCAACCTGGATTCACAAGCAACTGCACAAACAACTTAGTGTAGTGTAGATACTTCAGCCACTTCAGAGCTTGATTTTTTTTAAGTGCAAATTGTTTTTAGCTAGTTATCAGCTGGCTTGGGTTGGAACTGGAAGCTCCTTTTGCTTAGAATGACATGGTTTATTATGAATTAATTTCCATAACTACAGAACTTAGAAAAGTGGCAGTATTTAGATTGTAATGTTGCGGGTCATGATGCTGTGTGCTATGATAGGATGTGTACCAGCATTTTGGGGAACGTACTCAATCTTCATGGTTCAAGATGGAGGCAGCAGGTTGCTCAAAAACATTAGCTACAACCTGCCAGACTACATGGTGTCATAAGCGGAGTCTGCCATGAAAATCTCAAATCTCAAGGACAGCATTATTACTGGATGTGCTTTGTTGACACAGAGCTAGAGGAATAAAGTAATTGGTAAATCAAACAGTATTTTTGCACTCATTCCAGATGTCTGAAACATGTGAATTTTTGTATTATGCAGTATTTTAAAACTGACATATTGTTTACACTGCAGATTGAACAAAATGCCAAGTGTATTGTAGTTTATTTTCATTACAGCATCCCCCTGAAGAAACTAGCAAAGGTTCAACACGTAAGCTTGAATATGCAGGCCAACTGCCTCGCCTCTCTACAGTAGAAAAGAACTTCCTGGCGCAGCTCATTACCAACCCAACGAAAGAGGTGAATGTCACATGGTATGAGATAGAAACTATAGTGGCTTAGTTTATGTGATTTATCTGTAATATAGTGCATACTGGGGATGTTCACACAGCCCTGAAAGAGGAAAGGTAGAGATACTGCCTACTGCGATCTCCCTCAGTTTAGCTGATTTGCAGTTTTGAAGATAGCAGATGCATATAAGTGATCTATGTTCTGACCTATAAGAGTCTAATATCAAGTGGTTGCTAATTACTCATCTCCACATAAAACCAAGGTGTAGTACATGTGGAGGCCTACTTCACTGTCTGTATGCAGAGTGACATAGTGTATAATCACAAGGGCAACTGAAATTTATGTTTGACTGATAGTATTTAGTTAATTAACAACAAACAGTTGACATTCTAATGTTAAACCAGTGTTTGTCATGCTGTTTCCACTTTTGAAAAGAACTGCAAATCAGATCTTGAGCAGTGACCTTGCAACATTTCACAGTGTCGACATCACAAGCATGCAGCTGGCATTGGCAGAGAGGCAGTCTGAGCTTCCCCACACTAGTCGGTCTGGTATTCCTGTCATTTTATCAGACAGTGAAACAAGTTTTGGTTCCTTGAAGTTAGTGATATACTTTGAGTAGCAGTACTGTAAGACACACTGAAATCTTTATTCATAATAGTTCCACTGTGAATTATTTTCCCTGTTCGCTGCTCATATAAACAGTGTATAGTTATATTAGACACATTATTTTCAAAGTGATTTTACCATGTCAGTATTATGTATATATACAAGTAATGTAGCCACACTTTCAGTCACAACAGTTGTGTTTTTATTAAAATATGACAACTTGACACATGTTCTGACCCTTTAATGTCATCTTCAGTTAAGTTCAGTTATGGGCCTCAAAATTATAAGAACATAACATTTGGGATCCCAGGGTTTTATCATGTATATAGATGGTGTGAAGTTGGGTATCTCAGAACTTATTTTAAGTTTAAAATATGTGTCTGTATATTATTTATTTTGGTAAAATCTTGAAGTGTTGTTGATTCAAAATGATGTATTATTCTTACATTTGATCAATATAGAACCTTCTGCTTCATTGTTTTTGTATGTTCTCATTATGTGTAACATGACCCACAGTATAGCGTATGTGGTACTGGTGTCTTGTTGGTTTGTGTTGTTGTTGTTTAGGGTTTCAGCTTCTATTCTGGGTGTTTTCTGTGTTGTGCAGTTCTTTTCCTGCCTTGGTATAATATGTTGAATCCTGTTCTTGGTGCACTCGTCTTGTTTCTAGTTATATCTGTAAAATTTTGGCATTTTGTTTTATGTCTATTTTGTGTAGTTGATTTATTATACAGGGCATTCCTAAATCAGTTATGCAAAAGTCTACTGTCATAACTTCTGAACTAGAAGTTACAATATTTTCAGGTACATTTCAAAAGTTGTGCCTAGTTGTCAAGTTTTCATTCAAACCACCAGATGGCATTTGCCTTGTGCAGAGCTGCTTAGAAATCATGCCAGTCATCATGGAGTTGTATACCGGTGTGGAGTGCATGCAGTGTTGTTTGTGGTTACACGAATCACAATTGCCCACTTCTGTCAGAGAAAGTTCAGGACCAAGTATCACAAAACATCACCTCAAACAATGACTATTTTAGTGTGGTACAGTCTGTTCATTGAAACTGGCTGTGTATCTCACAGGGAGCTGGGCCAGGGTTGACCTTGTGTTGCAGATGAGACGATATAAAATGTGCTGCAGACCTTCATTTGCAGTCCATGAAAATCACCCACATTGAACACCTGTGAATATCTGTAGATAGCAATTAAATATATATGATATATATCATAATACTGCAAGTTTTCTGCTTACTGTGTTATTATACCTTAGGTCTGTATAAATAATTTAGGAATACCCTGTATAATAGTAGTATTACCTGCTTACAGTTTTCTGATGTTGATAATAACCTTGTGTATATTATGGCTATTAACCTTTTCCCGTATATGTTCTTGATCTCCCTATTACCACCTAGACAATTTATGCAAAAAGTAGGCTTTGATTTGGAAATTAGAAAACTGTTGCTGTCTTTTGTTCGTGTCTTTATACTATTAGAAGAGGTTTCAGAGGATGTAAAGAGCAGGGCTGTACAAATTGCAGGTGTCAGGTCACCCAGGCAGCTAAATTTTGCATGGTGGTGCCTGTTATTTGTGGGTCCTAAGTTTGAAACCTTTTGTGTCACTCCTCTTGTGCCTGAAGTTTTTAAGGCAGCTGCTGGATTTTTTGAAAATCTGTACACACTTGGTAAAGAGAAATAGTATAATAGAATTATCAACCTAGGATAGGTACAAAATGTCATATTGCAGCAACAACCTACGCCAAAGAGGTAAGTGGACTAGGAGGGCCCATGTGGGTGGCACGTAGTATCTAACTGGATTGGCAGACTTCTTGCGCAGTATGACATAAGTACCATACACATATCAACTGGAAAGAGTTCACATGGACTAATACCACTAAAAGATGACTTCTACAGCATAACATGTGAGTGTTGTGATGTATGTGTTGGGCAGACGGGTCATTGCATGGAGATGAGACAAAAAATACTTGACAAACCCCT
>Ga0209738_10000300_pt1 | contig 10338 bp, 9 predicted proteins | sample TergutNc150P5_FD_187289 | JGI IMG/M metagenome (GOLD analysis project Ga0209738, IMG submission 187289) | Nasutitermes corniger P5 segment gut microbial community from laboratory colony in Florida, USA - Nc150 P5 (SPAdes) (version 2) | ecosystem: Host-associated > Arthropoda: Insects > Digestive...
CGGTCAAGCCGCAAAACGACGCGGGCTGGCGGATCGAGCCGCCGGTATCGGTGCCGGTGGCGGCGGGCGTCAAACGCGCCGCCACTGCCGCCGCGCTGCCGCCCGACGAACCGCCGGGCACGCGCGCCGCGTCCCACGGATTGCGGACCGGGCCGTAGGCGGAATTTTCGTTGCCCGACCCCATGGCGAATTCGTCGCAATTGAGCTTGCCCAGCGTCACCATGCCGGATTCCGCGAGTTTTGCCGTTACCGTGCTCTCAAAAGGAGAGCGATAGCCTTGCAGCATCTTCGAACCGGCGGTGGTCGGGAAATCCTTTGTGACGAACACGTCCTTGTGCGCGACCGGCACGCCGGTCAGGCGCGGGGCGTTGCCTTGGGCCAGCCGCGCATCCGCCGCGCGGGCCTGCGCCAGCGTCACGGCCTCGTCGGTAGCCAGAAACGCGCCCAAATCCCGGCGCGCCGCGATGCGCGCGAGGTAGTGGCGCGCGGCTTCTTCAGCCGAGACTTCGCGCGCGCGCAGCTTGGCCGATAGCTGCGCGACGGTCAATTCGTGTAACTGGTTCATGCGTTCGATCTCATAAGCGGCACGGCCGCCCGGCGGCGGCGCGGCGCGCCGTTTTGTAATTCATTCTTCACTCGAGCACTTTCGGCACCAGGAACAGCCCATCCTGCGCCGCCGGCGCGTTCCGCATGTTGGCCTCGCGCGCCTGCGGCGTGGCCGGTTCGCCGACCGCGTCGTCGTGCAGGCGCAATTGCACGTCCCGCACCGCCGCCAGCGGGTGCGCCAGCGGCTCCACGCCGGCGGTATCGACCGCCTGCATGGCCGCCACCAGGCCGAAAAAGCCATTGAGCTTGTCCAGCATGCGCTGGCGCTGTTCGCCGTCGATCCGCAGACGCGACAAGCGCGCGATGCGGTCAACGTCCGTGAGAGTCAGGGCCATAAGAAAGATGCTCGCAAAAAACAGGTGCCGTCGTGCACAAGTATCGGGCAACGGCGTTTAGCACCAGAAAGGATAGGGGTTTGCGTTATTATCCTCAGCTTCGCGCGCGAAAGAACACGGCGTTCTTGTCGGAGCGCTGGAGTTTGCGCGTGTTGGCCTGCCGGAACCCGCCGGGGACGGTTGCCGGGATCTAATCTGCACGCGATCTGCCGGCTATCCGCCCGTTCCGTATCCGCACCGAATTGACATCTGACATCGAAATGCCCGGCCTGGCAGGCGGGCCGCGCCTGCCGCTTGGGTTACTCAAGGATTTTTCTCATCATGTTTGGCGCTTTTCGCCGTTATTTTTCTACTGATCTGGCCATTGATCTGGGCACTGCCAATACCCTCATTTATGTGCGCGGCAAGGGTATCGTTCTGGACGAACCTTCGGTCGTTGCCATCCGCCACGAAGGCGGTCCGCAAGGCAAGGTGACGATTCAAGCCGTCGGCCGCGAGGCCAAGCAAATGCTGGGCAAGGTGCCCGGCAACATCGAAGCGATCCGCCCGATGAAGGACGGCGTTATCGCCAATTTCACCGTCACCGAGCAGATGCTCAAGCAGTTCATCGGCATGGTGCATGCGCGCGGTTTTTTCCGCAGTCCGCGCATCATCATCTGCGTGCCCTGCGGCTCCACCCAGGTGGAGCGCCGCGCCATCCGCGAATCAGCGCTGGGCGCGGGCGCCAGCGAGGTCTATTTGATCGAGGAGCCGATGGCTGCCGCGATCGGCGCGGGCTTGCCCGTCTCCGAGGCCAGCGGCTCCATGGTGGTGGACGTGGGCGGCGGCACCACCGAGGTTGGCGTGATCTCGCTGGGCGGCATGGTCTACAAGGGCAGCGCGCGCGTGGGCGGCGATAAGTTCGACGACGCCATTGCCAACTACATCCGCCGCAACTACGGCATGCTGATCGGCGACCAGACCGCCGAACTCATCAAGAAGGAAATCGGCAGCGCTTTCCCCGGCAGCGAGGTGCGCGAGATGGAGGTCAAGGGCCGCAATTTATTCGAGGGCGTGCCGCGCAGTTTCACCATCAGCAGCAACGAGGTGTTGGAGGCGCTGACCGAGCCGCTCAACAACATCGTCTCCGAAGTCAAAAAGGCGCTGGGCGATACACCGCCGGAACTGGGCGCGGACATTGCCGAAAAAGGCATGATGCTCACCGGCGGCGGCGCGCTGCTGCGCGATCTGGACCGCCTGCTGATGGAAGAAACCGGCCTGCCCGCGCTGGTGGCCGAACAGCCCCTGACCTGCGTGGCGCGCGGCGGCGGCATCGCGCTGGAGAACATGCAGCGGTTGGGCAGCAACATCTTTATTCGCGAGTGACGCTCTCGCGCAGCGCCCATGCCGCTGGAAACCCTAGACCGCACACCACCGCCGTTCTTCAGACAAGGGCCATCGGCGCTGTCGCGCTTGCTGTTTTTCAGCGCGCTGGCCCTGTTCCTGATGGTGGCCGATGCGCGCTTTCATATGGTGCAGCCGATGCGTGCGAGCATTTCGGGCGCGCTGTATGCCGCGCAATGGCTGGTGTTGCAACCGGTGCAGTGGGGGCGCACGGCCAACCAATACATCACCGGGCTGGATAGCGCGCGGCGCGAGGCCTCCGCCGAGCGCGCGCTGCTGATCGAGCAATCGCGCCGGGCAGGCCAGGTGGAGGCGTTGCTGGCCGAAAATCAGCATCTGCGCGCGCTACTGGGGTTGCGCCAGCGCGTGGACGCGACCAAGGCGACCACTGCGCAGGTGCTCTACGATGCGACCGACCCCTACACCCGCCAGGTGGTGATTGACAAAGGCCGGCTGCAAGGCCTCCGGCGCGGTTCGCCGGTGATCGACGAAGCAGGCGTGATCGGGCAGGTCACCAACGTCTACCCGTTCGTCAGCGAAGTTACCCTGTTGGTGGATCGTGACCAGGCCATTCCGGTGCTCAACCCGCGCACCGGTCTGCGCAGCATTGCCTACGGCAACCCGACGTTGCGCGGCGGCGTGCTGGAATTGCGCTACGTCTCGGCCACCGAGGATGTGCATGTGGGCGACCTGCTGACCACCAGCGGCATCGACGGCGTATACCCCCCAGGTCTGCCGGTGGCGCGTGTGCTGTCGGTGGAACATCTGGCCGACAACAGCTTCGCGCGCATTCTGTGCCAGCCGCTGGCACATCTGTCGGGGGTCACGCAGGTCATGGTGTTGCAGCCGGTCGATAAGCCCTCCGCAAACGACGTGGATCAGGACGGCGCGCAACTGCCGCCGTTGGCCAAGGTGTCCAGTGCTGCGTCGGCGGACCGGTCTGTGTTGGTCGGGTCAGCGGCTTCCGCAGCATCGCGTTCCGCGGCACGCCTGGCCGACGTGGTTCGCGCCGCGCGCGCGCGCAATACTGGCAATGCTGCCCCGTCGCGCGCTGTCCCGGCTTCCAGCGCTGGTGCGGCCAGCGAAGCCCGCCCAGCCGCGCGCGCACGCCGTCCGCATGCGGATACGCGTTCGGCAGTTCATCCGAGCACGGGCGCAAGTTCAAACGCGGCCAAGGACACGAGCCGCCATCCCAATGCCGGCAACAGTGCTGATTCTTCCGGCGCCAAGCCCGACGTCGGCGGCAACGCAGGAGCGCGTCCATGAGTTTGATGCCTCCGGGCAAGCCGCTGCTGTTGCCGGCCAAACCCGCCTTCATCTGGGGCAGCCTGCTCGTTGCGTTGCTGCTGGATTTGCTACCCTTGGGCCGCCTGCCGTGGATGCCCGATTTTCTGGCCGTGGCACTGGTGTTCTGGAGCATTCATCAGCCGCGCCGCGTAGGCTTGGCGGTGGCGTTCATGGGCGGGCTGTGCCTGGACGTGCAACAGGCTTCTCCGCTGGGCCAGCACGCGCTGGCGTATGTGGTGTTGATCTATTTCGCCATCATGGTGCACCGGCGCATTTTGTGGTTCCCGCTGCTGTTGCAGGCGTTGCAATTGTTCCCGCTGTTTTTGGCCGCGCATGCCATCGTGCTGGTGTTGCGTTTGGCTGGCGGCGCGGCGTTTCCCGGCTGGTACCTGGCGCTTGCGCCGGTGTTGGAGGCGGTGCTTTGGCCCGTGGCGGCAATGCTGCTGCTGTGGCCCCAACGCCGCGCCCCCGATCCGGACCAGAACCGGCCTTTGTGACCTCCCTTGTGAGGCGCGTGCGCGGCCTTGTTGGCGCGCGCTTGCCAACCGCCGACGCAATCACCCTTTACAGTTCAGGTCATGGCGGTCTGACCGCCTCTTTCGCTTTCCTTTCTGATCAACGCTCAATTTCATGACCGAACTGCGCAACGTTGAAGCCGAAGTGTCGCGGTTTCGCCGTCGTCTGCTGGTGCTCGCGCTGGTGATGCTGGCGGCGTTCGGCGGGGTGATTGCGCGGCTGGTGGTGTTGCAGGTGGTGCGCCACGAGCAGCTCTCGCAGCAGGCTGAGAGCAACAGCACGGCGGTATTGCCCATCGTGCCCAACCGCGGCGAGATATTCGACCGCAACGGCGTGGTACTGGCCACCAATTACAAGACCTACACGCTGGAAATCACCCCCTCGCAGTTGGACCGCCCGCTCGATCAGGCGATCGACGCCATCGGACAAATCGTCGAAGTCACGCCGCGCGACCGGAAACGCTTCGAGCGCGCGCGCCGTGATTCGCGCAGTTTTGATTCGGTGCCGCTGCGTTTCCGTCTGACCGATGAGGAAGTGGCGCGCTTTGCGGTGCAGGCGTATCGTTTCCCGGGCGTGGAGATCAAGGCGCGGCTGATGCGTACCTACCCGCTGGCCGAGGCTGCGGCGCACGTGGTGGGCTATATCGGGCGCATCAACCAGGAGGAGCAGGACCGCATCGACGACAGCGACGACGCCGACAACTACCGCGGCACCGATTACATCGGCAAGCTCGGCGTGGAGAGCAGCTACGAGCAAATGTTGCACGGCACGACCGGCTACGAGGAGATGGAAACCGCCGCCAATGGGCAGGTCGTGCGGCGCCTGGACAGGCACCCGGCAACGCCGGGCACCTCAATCCGCCTGACGCTGGACATCAAATTGCAGCAACTGGTCGAGCAGCTCTACGGCAACCGGCGCGGCGCGCTGGTCGCCATCGATCCCAAGACCGGTGAAGTACTCGCTTTTGTCAGCCAGCCCGGTTTCGACCCCAATCTGTTCGTGGACGGCATCGGCCAGGATGATTGGGACGCGCTCAACGATTCGCCCGACAAACCGCTGCTCAATCGCGCGCTGCGCGGCACCTATCCGCCCGGCTCTACCTACAAACCTTTCATGGCGCTGGCTGCGCTGGAAAAGCATTTCCGTACCCCCAGCCAAATCACGGTTGACAACGGCTCGTGGACCTTCGGCGGACACGTGTTCCGCTCATCCGACGGCCCGCTGGGGCGGCTGGACCTGACCCACGCCATCATCAAATCGAGCGACGTGTATTTCTACCAGCTCGCCAACGACATGGGCGTCAACACCATCCACGACTTCATGGTCCCGCTGGGCTTCGGGCAGCTCACCGGTATCGACCTGCCCGGTGAGTCACGCGGCGTGTTGCCGTCCACGGCATGGAAGCGTCAGACCTATAAACGCCCGGCGCAGCAAAAGTGGTACGCGGGCGAAACCATCTCGCTGGGCATCGGGCAGGGCTACAACAGCTTCACCATGCTGCAACTGGCCAGCGCCCTGGCCACGCTGGTCGACAACGGCGTGCGTCATGTGCCGCACCTGGTGCGCGAGCAATTCGACCCGGTCAGCCAACAGTGGCGCGCCATGCCGCAACCGCCGGGCTATAACCTGGGCTACCGCCGCGCGGACCTGGATCTGGTGCGCCGCGCCATGATCGGCGTCACGCAACAGGGCACCTCGCGCGCCGCGTTCGTCGGCGCGCCGTATCTCTCCGGCGGCAAAACCGGCACCGCGCAGGTCATCACCATCGGCCAGAAAAGCCGCTACAACGCCGCACGCATTGCCGAGCGTTACCGTGATCACTCGCTGTACATCGCTTTCGCGCCCGCCGACGATCCCAAAATCGCCGTCGCCGCCATCGTCGAAAACGCCGGCTGGGGTGCGAGCGCCGCCGCGCCGCTGGTGCGGCGTGTGCTGGACTACTGGATTGCCGGACGCTACCCCAGCGCCGAAGACATCAAAGCCGTCCAGCAAGGCCGCGCCGGGGCGCCCATCGGCAGCAGCAGTCAGCAAAAGCCCGCGCAAGCAAAAACAACGGATGCCGCGCCCGCCGCTGCTGCGCCGTAACGCCGGTTTTTTGCACCGGCGTTATGCAAAGCTGGGGCGGTGCGTGCGGGCAAGTGCCCTGCGCGGGTTTGCGGTGCTCCAAAACAAAACCGCCAAGGCTACTAACCTCGGCGGTTTCGTGGGTATAAAAAGATACTGCTTGACTACTTTGAGACGAAAGGAGGAGGAGGAGGGAGGGAGGGAATCGCCTCAAAGTGCTGTCCGCGGACACTTGCCCGTAAGTCAAGCAGTCATGGAAATTGAAGTTCCAACGGCACAAATTATAGGTGCGTGCACGAGAAGGAGCGTGTCAGAAAAGTTCCCGTGTTTACTGGGTAAGCAGCAAAGAATTGTAAACACGCTATTCCTGTCATCGTCTCGCTGTTGACTTGACGGAGATTTTACGCCTCTCTTTTGTAAGTATGGCTAAACTCAGGCGCGTGTAACAATCAATCATGTCTCTTGCCTGGAACTCGCTAAAACCTCCTTTTTAGCGATATTCGACGGGTAGGTTCTTGTGGACAAAGTATGCCACAAAGGCGGTCACAAGCAAGTGGCTTGTCCATTTTTCCACCCTACCGTCGCAGGAATTCAAGGTTTATTTGTTGCCATAGTATCGGGCTCCAGAAAAAAGGCACAAAGCGGCGCTGGCGCAGCGATACAAACTGATTGGGCGATGCGCTCTGCCCGGCGGCTCGATGCACAACCGAACCGCCGGGCGGGCGGCTCATGTGTGGGGTCTCCTCAATCAACCGGACAGTTATTGTTTACGGTGCATCACGAAGGCCGCGCCGACTGCGGGCGGGCCGTACGCGTGCAACGCACGCACTACGGGCCAAGCCGCCAGCGCGGCCGCCACATGCTTGGCGCTGTGGCCCGAGATCCATCCCTGCGTCAACGCAAAAACCGGGTGGTCGGCCAGTTCCAGCAGCTTGGCCAGCAAATAAAGTGCGATCAGCGCGCTGATTGAAAAGGCCAGCGCACCGTCGCGCGGACGGCGCAGCGCCAGCGCCGTCAACAGCGCCAAGCCCGCGCCTTGCAGCACAGCCCAGGGCGTCATGTTGCCGGCCCAATCGGCGATCAGCGCGTAAGCGGGAGCGGCGATGGCTACGAACACCGACAGCGCCAGCCCGGCCCGGTCGCTTATGCGGTCGGCCGCCGCCAGTCCCAGCAGACCGGCGAACGCTAGGCTCATGCCCAAGCGGTCGATGCACAGGCCCGCATTGTCGGGCGCCCAGTGGTAGAAGGATGAGCACAGCGTGGTCAGCATCAGGCCGCCGCAGAACACGCCCGTCAGCGCGCGTTGCGCGGCGCTGACGCAGCCGGCAGGCAGTCGCCGCAGCCGGACCAGACCCCAGACGGCCATGGCCGTGAACGGCAGATTGGTCAGCACGTCCATGGCGTGCGGCAGGCCGAGCCAGGTGCGCTGGTCGGCAAAGTTGTGGTAACCCGCAGGCAGCGGGATGGCCGGCAGCAGCGCAGCCAGCAAAGTTAGCAGCAGGACGGCGGCGGCCAGCGCAATCTCGGCATGGCGTGTGGCCGATGTTGGTGCCGAAGGGCTGGCCGGTGCGGCGGCAAGACAAGAGGGTGTGTGCATGAGCATTGAACCCGCGAGGGCGTTGTTGACGAAGTAACGCCACTGTCCACGCATCGACCGGTAACGGCACCAAAATAAGCTACCAGTATCGAGTAAAAATATGCTTGGTATCTAAAAACGATACCTAATAGCCGTGTCTACTAACCTGTTGTATCGGCCGTCATAAAACAGCCGGAAGAGGCTGCCATCAAGGTGTCTACGACGACGGCATGTTGGCAGCCAGCAGGAAGTTGCCGCGCTGTATGGCCACCCCCATGCCCAGCGCCGGCAGGCTCAGGAATGCGGCCAACATCATTTTCTGCAATCCGTTTTTGTGCATCGTCCCCAACCTTCGGCAGTGCGTGATGTTTAATCATAGGCACCGTGCGCCGCGCCGCATCGAGACCCACATTCATCATGAGCACCACCGCCGATCTCGTCACCATCGTCAAGAAAGAGCTGAAGGCTGCTCAGATGACTTATGCCGATTTGGCGCGTGCCTTGGGTATGGCCGAGTCGAGCGTCAAACGCATGCTGTCCAGGGGCGATATGCCGCTGTCGCGCGTAGACGCCATCTGCCGCGCCCTGAAGCTGGACTTTGCCGAATTGGCGCGCCGCGTGGCCGATGCGCAGCCGCTGCTCAAGGAATTGACGGCCGAGCAGGAGCGTGCCGTGGTGCAGGACGATAAGTTGCTGCTGGTGGCCATCAACGTCATGAGCGGTTGGACGCTGGAGCAGATGAGCGCGGCTTACCGGCTGAGCGCGGCTGAGGTCATCAAGTACCTGGCGCGGCTTGACCGCATCGGCATCATCGAACTCAAGCCGCTCAACCGCTACCGCCTGAAAGTGGCCAAGACTTTCCGCTGGCGCCCGCATGGGCCGGTGATGCAGTATTTCCGCGAGCATGTGGTGCTGGACTATTTCAGCGGCAGCTTTGACCGCGATGACGAGCATCTGCAACTGGTGCACGGCACTATCAGCCGCGCGCTGGCATCTTCTTTTGTCGAGCGGATGCAGCGTCTGGAACAGGACTTCACGCAGCAGCATCAGACCGACCAGAAGCTCAAAGCAGCCGAGGTCGAGGGCTACACCCTGGTGTTGGCCATGCGCAGGTGGGAGTTCGAGGCCTTCGCGCGGCTGCGCCGATAGTTTTTACAGCGCAAACGCGCGGGGTGGTTCACAATTCAGGCCGCCGGCGCCGCCATTTGACCGTGCGTATGACACGCCAGAGACATCGGCGCGGATCCTATTTTCAGAGAGACCCCATGAGCACCGCTACCAAGTACCTGCTGCAAGAAAGCCAGATGCCCAAGTTCTGGTACAACATCCAGGCCGATCTGCCCAAACCCGCGCCGACGGTGCTGCACCCCGGCACGCACCAGCCCATCAGGCCTGACGATTTGGCGCCGCTCTTTCCCATGAGCATCATTGAGCAGGAGGTGAGCGTCGAGCGCGAGATCGAAATTCCCGAACCTGTGCGCGAAGTGTTCCGTCTGTGGCGTCCCGCGCCGCTGTTTCGCGCCCATCGGCTGGAAAAAGCCTTGGGCACGCCCGCCAAGATCTTCTACAAATACGAAGGTGTCAGTCCAGCCGGCAGCCACAAGCCCAACTCGGCCATTCCGCAAGCCTTCTACAACGCACAGGCCGGCGTCAAGCGTTTGACCACCGAAACCGGCGCCGGCCAGTGGGGCAGTGCGCTGGCGCTGGCGGGGCAGATCTTCGGACTGGACGTGACGGTCTTCCAGGTGCGCGTGAGTTACGACCAGAAGCCCTACCGCCGCGCGCTGATGCAAACCTATGGCGCGCGCTGCGTCGCCTCGCCCAGCACGGAAACCGAATATGGCCGCCGCGTGCTGGCTGAACATCCCGATACCCCAGGCAGCCTCGGCATCGCCATCAGCGAGGCGGTGGAAATCGCCGCCCAGCGCGACGACACCAAGTACGCGTTGGGATCGGTGCTCAACCACGTGTTGCTGCACCAGACCATCATCGGCCAGGAAGCCATGGAGCAAATGCGCATGGCCGATGCTTGGCCGGATGTGGTGGTGGCCTGCACCGGCGGCGGCAGCAATTTCGCGGGGCTGGCTTTCCCTTTTATCGGCCAGGGGCTGCGCGGCGGCGACCAGCCGCGCATCGTCGCGGTCGAACCGGCGGCCTGCCCCAGTCTCACGCGCGGCAAATATGCCTATGACTTCGGCGACACCGCTCACATGACGCCGCTGACCAAAATGCATACCTTGGGTAGCACTTTCACGCCGCCGGGCTTGCACGCCGGCGGCTTGCGTTACCACGGCATGGCGCCGCTGGTCAGCCACGTCAAGGAACTGGGCCTGATGGAGGCCGTGGCCTACAGCCAGGTGGAATGCTTTGCCGCCGGGGTAACCTTTGCGCGCGCTGAAGGCATCGTCCCCGCGCCAGAAGCCAACCACGCCATCAAAGGCGCCATCGAAGAGGCCCTGCGCTGCAAGCGCGAGGGCAAGCGCGAAACGATTCTGTTCGGCCTGAGCGGCCACGGCCACTTCGACATGGCTTCTTATCAGAAGTATTTTGCAGGCGAACTCAAGGACGAGG
>Ga0209738_10000301_pt1 | contig 10321 bp, 4 predicted proteins | sample TergutNc150P5_FD_187289 | JGI IMG/M metagenome (GOLD analysis project Ga0209738, IMG submission 187289) | Nasutitermes corniger P5 segment gut microbial community from laboratory colony in Florida, USA - Nc150 P5 (SPAdes) (version 2) | ecosystem: Host-associated > Arthropoda: Insects > Digestive...
CAAGCCAGCCGGGATTTGCACAACCGGACTACCCATCCCAGGACCCCCAGTCACCGTACGGATATCCACCCCAAGCACCTGGGTTCCCGCCACAGTCCGCACCTGGATTCCTGCCACAGCAGGCACCGGGATTCCCACCGCAAACACCCGGATCCGTACCACCGCCCGGATTCCCCGCCATGCCCGGTTCCCCGTCACAGCCGTCCAAAAACAACCTCTGGTTGTATATCGTGATCGCGGTCGTCGTACTGGCCCTGATCGGCGGAGCCGTCTATTGGTTCGGCTTCCACAAGAGCAACAACGACAACCCGAGCGGGGGCGGGTCAGGAACAACGTCGACATCGGCGCCGCCTGCCACGACACCGGCTGCGGCGGTCCAGGGCTACCTCAGCGCGCTGGCTGCCGGAGATGCCGCCAAGGCCCTCAGCTATGTGTCCACCAAACCCACGGACACCACTTTCCTGACCGATGCCGTACTGGCTGCGGGCAACAAGATCGCCCCGATCACGAACATCCAGATCGGTGCGGTCGCCGCCGGTGACGTCCAGGTCACCTATAGCATCGGCGGGCAACAGGTCAGTACGGACTACCAGACCACCCCCTATCAGAAACAATATTTACTGCTTGCTGCCGTGGATACCATGGACCTGTCGGATATCTACCAGCCAGGCATCGGGATGACCCTCAACGGTGTTACCCTCGACGGACTGTCCCTCAGCCAGGCCAGCCTCTTCCCGGGCAGCTACCAACTGGCCACGACCAACTCCTTGCTGGCATTCACACCGTCCACCTTCGTCATCCAGAGCCCATCCGACTACAACTTCCCCGATATCGACACCGAACTTGCTCCCACCTCCCAGGCGACACTGGCCGCCGCGGCCAAAGCCAAGCTGGACGGCTGCCTGCAGGAGAAGGCCCTGACCAACAGTTGCGGGTTCGGCATGAATGGCATCGAGGGTAGTGGCACCCCGGATCCGTCGACCGTCACCTGGAAAATCAACAGCGGTTCGGACAGCTTCTCGACGACACAGTTCCAGACCCAGTACGCCAGCCCCACCACCGTCACGGGATACAACAACATCGACCTGACCGAAACAGTCAAAGACACCGCCGGCTCCACCTACACCTTCGACACCTTCGTGGGTGAGGTAACGATCGACATCACCGATCCCAACAATCTGGTGGTGACCTTCGACTGAGATCCATCATTGTCCTGACAAGTCTGGATGCTGCTCCTAAAGCGCAGCCTGACAAGGAGTGGTGTGGACGCGCGACTTTGCGCGGTGTGATGCAGACAAGATGGTGTACGAAGCCGTCAGGGGCCACGCGACGGGGTGGGCCGGTGTCAGCGGTCAGCTAATTGGGAGTCGTCCGGCCGGTCCTCCTCGTACTGTTGGGCCGGTTCGTACGTCGGGGTCGGCTGTGCGACCGGGAACGGATCAAGCGGAAAAGACGGCGAAATAGGCAATGAACGAGCGACCGGACGTACCCTTAATGAATTGTAAGACGTTTGCCGCACTGCCCACGGATCTGGTTGACTCATTTCCCTCTCCTCGGTGAGAAGTCCAGTCTAGTTACATCCCGCCCGCATGTCGATGCCTGATGACATACTGATGAACGCTCAGGCCCACACACCAACCCCTGTCATACCGCGTACCACCCATCTTGTCCACACCACCCCCCTGTCATGCTGCGCGAAGTCGCAGCATCCACACCAGCCAGCACAATGATGGATCCTGCGACTCCACTGCGTTCCGCGCAGGATGACGAGGGGGGAATGTCACAGCAGGATGACGGGGGAGTTCCTGGCCAACCCCTAGCCTTCCCGTACCTCGTACCCCTTGATTCCATCCGTACTATGGCTTCAGGTAGGAATTGCTGGACGCAAGGAAAACCCAGGGGCCTGATTATGGGCGGGCTCTGACAGGGCCGATTGTGGGTAGGCCCGAGGGAACACAAGGAAGTGCCCCACCCGACTGGAATATGGGGTCATCGGGCGGGGCACCTGTAAGGTCAACCGGCTACTTCGCAGTACGACGGCGTACGATCATGACAGCTGTGCCAACAAGCAAACCAGCCAGCAGGGCAGCGAGGGAAAGGGAACCGCCCCACCAGGCTGTATCAGCTACCACCGTACCTCCCGTCTGAATAGACGGCGACTCTGGGACCTTGCCGTTCCACTGATCGGTGTCACTCACAGTCTTGCCACTGAATGCCCCCTGTCCACTGACCGTGGACGCATTCGTGTGTGTTTGACCCGCCTTCAGTGCAGGCAACGTGCCTGAACACGTGAACGACGCACCCACCACGAACGGACCAGCCCAGGTCGTACCCGAGGATGGACCACCCAGTGGTGAGAAGTCACAGGACAGACCGGTGATCGTACCAACGCCGGCCGTCGTCTTGTCGACGACCACGACATCAACCAACGCCTCAGCCCCGTTATTGGTGACTGTGAAGCTGATCGGTGTCGGCTTACCCGCTGTCAAATACTTCGGAGCACTCGAGTTCGGGTGATGGCCGGTGGTGATGTTGTCACCGTTCAACGTGTCGTACTTGATGATGTCGATCGTCGGCGTGCCCGGCGGCGGCGGAACGCGACCGTTCCAGTCGTCGGAATCCGTCACCGGCTTGCCAGATGCCTGGCCGGTACCTGTGACAACAGACGAGTTCTCATGGGTTTCGCCCACTGCCAGACCAGGTACGGTGCCGGTACAGGTGAAGGACGCACCCACTGCGAACGGACCAGCCCAGGTCGTACCTGTTGCCGGGCCGCCCAGCGGCGAGAAGTCGCAGGACAAACCAGTCAGGGCACCGGACCCGCTGACCAGCGAGTCGGTCACAGTCACGTCTACCAAAGCATCGGTACCGCTGTTTGTGATCGTCATGCTGATCGGCGTCGGCTCATTGGCGGTCAACGTCTTCGGCGCATTGCTGTTGGGGTAGTGACCGCTCGTGGAGTCGTCACCGTTGAGGGTGTCGTACTTCACGATGGTGACCCCGGGCTCAGGCAGCCGGGTGTTGACCTCGGCCTTGTCCTGGTTGGACCTGACGTCATCTACTGGAGTTGTACCGTTGTCAGGAGCCGGTACGCGGGTGACACCGTCTCCGAGCACCGGCGTACCGGTCGCCTCAGCGGTGTTGATCACGTCGTTGCCGGAACCAAGTGCCGCACCGTTGGTGATCGTCGGTGTCGTGCAGGTCACGCCCGCCGAGTCGCCGATTCCCAGCAGAGTGTCGATGGAACCACCCTGGGCGCAGCCCGTTGCCGAACTCTGGTCGTCGCCGACGATCTGTTCGAAGCTGAAGTGGACATTCGACAATTGCACTTTACCAGTGTTGGTGGTCACTATCAGCCATTGGGCATCAGTGTTGTAGTCCACCGTGGTCGCCTTGATGTAGCCGCCCGTGGCGGTGTCGGAGGCAGCCGGGGTGCTGTTCGGATCGCTCAGGATCTTCTGGCCATCGGCTGACAGATCAGCCCAAGCCGGGCACCCTGTGCCAGTCGAGCAGACCCACTTGGCCAGCTGGATGCTGGGGCTGTAGGTCGTGTCGACCTGGGCCTGGGACGGGTTCGACGGGATGTCGGGCCAGTTCTCATCCGGGTTGTCCGGACTCGGAATCGGATCTCCGTCCGGTTCTGTTGGCGTTCCGGTGGCTGTCGCCGTGTTGACCAGCTCGGCGGTGGTGTTGGTCACCACCGGGGTGGAGCAGGTCACCACGCCTGACGCGTTCGGAGCCAACACACTCGGCGAGAACGCAGTTCCCACCGCACAACCAGCCGGTACGCCCTGCGAGGACAGGCTCATCGTCTCAGCGGAGACCTTGACGTTGGACAGTTCCGTGTTGCCATTGTTGGTGGCAACCAGGAGCCAGGTAGCCGCGCTGGCGTAATTCACCCCAGTGGACTTCACCCACCCGCCGGTATCGGCATCGGTTGGCGGCGTATCGCTGGAATTGGTGACATTCGCCTGCTGGGTGCTGGTCAACTGAGACCACGCCGGGCAGTTCGTACCAGTGGAGCAAACCCACTTGGCCAACTGGATGCTCGGGTTCGGGGGCTCGGTGTAAACCGTCGCGCTGTCCTGGTTGGATTCCGTCGGCCCGAGGTTCTGGCCGGGGTTGTCCTTGTCGGGAATCGGCTGTCCGCCAGAATCAACCGGTGTACCTTCCGCGGTGGCGGTGTTCGTCACCGTGTCGGACTCGGACTGGACAATCTCCGGCGAGGTGCAGGTGGTGATGGCACCAATCTGCCCCTGGCCCTGGCCAGTTATATCGCCGGTCAGCGTACTCGGAGTGAAGGCGTCACCGACGGCACAACCACTCAGTGTGGCGTCGTTGTCGACATCCTCCTGTGTCAGCTGGACGCTGGTCAGCGTCACGTTGCCGGTGTTCTGTGCGACCACCAGCCACTGGGCATCGCTGCCGTAGACAACCTTGGTGCCCTTGACCCAGCCGCCTGTGGCGGTATCGGTCGCTGCCGGGGTACTGTCCTTATCAGCCAGGGTGGCCTGTGCGGCCGCAGTCAACTGAGCCCACGGCGTGCAGCCGGTACCTGTCGAGCAGACCCACTTGGCCAGAGCCAGGCTCGGGGCTGGCAGTACGGTGTTGACCTCGGCGGTGTCCGTGTTGGACAGGGTCGTGAGCAACTCCGGTGTGGTCGTACCAGCCGGCTGGTTCGGCGCCGGCATCGGGGTGCCGTCGCTGGCCAGCGGGTTGCCCTGGGCCTGCGCGGTGTTGACCATGTCGGTCTCGCCATCCAACGGGTTGGTGTTGGTGACAGATGCCGTGGTGCAGGTCAGTACGGCCGACTGCAGCGGTAGCAGCGTATTGGCGGCCTGGCCGGACACCGGGTGGAGCACGGTGGAGAAGGCAGTACCGACCGCGCAACCGGCTGGGACTGCCCCAGCGGCACCGTTGTCGGTCAGCGTCTCCGCTGCCACCTGGACATTGCCCATGGTGATGTCAGGATCGGTGTTGGTCAGAACCAGCAGCCATTGTGCCGAGTGGTTGTACTCGACCGTGGCAGCCGGAACCCAGCCCGCAGTTCCCTGACTGGCCGGATCCTTCAGCACTGTCATCTGGGCATTGCTGAGCTGGGCGGCCGGAGTGCAGCCTGCCGCGTAGCTGCAGACGTACTTGGCCAGTTGCAGCGAACCCTGTGGCGGCGTGTTGGCGTTGACCTCAGCGGCCGAGTCATTCGACCTGACCGAGTCGGCGGGAACCGTCGATACGGGGTTACCGCTGGCATCGGTGTTGGAGCCCGCTGCCACCAAAGGCGAATACACGCCAGTGGAGCTCACCGAAGCCGGTGTGCCGGTGGCATAGGCCCAGTTGACAACATCGGACCCGACATTGGCCTGCTCCTGAGCCGTGGTCGGCTCGCAGGTGATCGTACTGATGGCATTACCGGTAGCGGCGGCTGCCGAGCAGTCATAGGCCGCATCTGGCACGGTCGGATTCGTGTTCGTGATCGACGAGGTGGTCAGGATGTAGGCCTGTTGCGCGCCCACTGCCAGGTTGACCGCCGCCGGGTTCAAACCAGAGGCCGAGGTGGAACCGTGGCCCGCCTGGCTGTTGCCTGGCTGGGTGTCATGCAGTGTGACATTCATCAGCGGTGTCTGGCCGATATTGGCCACCACCACCAACCAGTCAGCATTGCTGTCATAGTTCACCGTGGTTTCCTTGACCCAGCCGCCGTCCGGTTGCCCGGTGGTGACCACTGGCAGACCGGTGCTGGCGTTGAGCCTCACCCCGGACAATGCGTTCAGGTTCGGCGAGGGCGAGCAACCAGTGCCGGTCGGCGTGCCGCAGACCCACTTGGTGACCTTCAGGTTGGACGTTGGTACGACCGTATTGACCTCTGCGTTCGAGGTGTTGGGCGCAACAACGGGGCTCATCGGATCAACGGCGGTGCTGCTGTTGGTCGGATCGAAAACGGTGTTCGGCACGGCCAGCGTATTGCCTTGCGCGTCGGACGGAGTCGCCTGGGCGCCGGTGGTATTTATTACGTCGTCGCCGGTGTTGTACCCCGGCTCTGCGGCTTGCACCGGCACAGTCGGATCAATACCTGTGACAGCGGCCTGGACATTGGTGATGTTCGGCGTTGTCATGATAAACGTGGCCGATTGTCCGGGGCCGATGACGGCCGGGCTCGAATCGGTCGGCGTCGAACTGACACCATGTCCGTTGTTGATGAGCGTGTCATTGAGCAACTGGATGTTGGACAGTGATGTGTTACCCGTATTGGTGACAACCATCAGCCAGGTAGCAGTCGTGTTGAAGGGGACTGTCCCTTCCTTCTCCCAGGTGCCGACGATCGGCTGGCCTGCTGTCAGCGTGATCGTGCCGTCAGCGGCTACACTCACTCCGCCCAGGCTGGCCAAGGTGCCCGGCCCGGTTGGGGCGACGCACTTGGTGGGGTCAGGGTTGGTGCAGACATACTTGGTGACCTTCACACTCGGCGACGGCGGTACGGCGTTCACTTCGGCCCGGGACGTGTTCGAAGGTATGCTCCCCAGAGCCACATTGCCATTATCGGGGTCTAAGATCGGCGTTCCGCTGGCGTCCTGGACCGGTATGGCACTCGCTGTCACTGTGTTGACGAGATCGTCGCCGACAATGTACGCCTTCTCGCCTGAGTTCGGATAGGACCCAGGCCCATCAGTAGTCGCAGCAGCCCAACTTCCGTTTTCCCAATTACCCGGGGAGCCGGTGGCAGTGACATGGTTCGTTGTCAAAATTGTCGCCACGGAGGTTCCTGGGGCCAAGGTGACCCCGGTCAACTCCTGGGTGAAGTTCTGATCCCCGATCGGGGTGATTTCCGGAGTGGACTGGATGCCATCCGGGTTGATTGTCGAATCGTCCGTCAACACAATATTAGACAGGTAGGTATCACCGGTGTTCGTCGTGACCACTAACCAGTTCGCTGACGAATTATAGGGAACCGTGGTTGCCTTAACCCAACCGCCAGTGTTCCCACTTGCCGGAACCTCCTGGCTGGCGCTGACCGGATCGGATTGGGTGGGGTAGTACCCTGACAACGAAGCCTGTTGGGCAGCGGTTAACTGACTCCACTGCGGGCAGCCCGTACCGGTGCTACAGACCCACTTGGTGACCTTGAGGTCAGGAGCCGCCACCGACAGCTGTGCTGAATCGATGTTGGAAGGAATCACACCCTGGACAGGCGGACCACTGATAGCGTTGCCACTGGCATCCGTGGTCTGGCTGTAGCCAGAGAAACGATTCACCAAAGGATTGCCATAGGGATCAATGAACGGGATTATTGTGTAGGCAGCAGTAATGGGCTTGCCATTGGGAAGAACCGTGGCATTTGGGTTTTCAAGCGGAGCAATTCCGAGAGTGCCGCTGGTGTCGGTAAGATTCTCATTGTATGGGGGGGAATCGAGGTTGTAGACAGCCCAAGCAGCTGGCATGTCGGCATTGAGCGCGGCTGTGTTTTGGATACTCCCTGCCCATGTGCCCAAGGCTTCGCTGAAAGTGGTCGTGCATGACATTGACACTGAAGCGCCTGGCACCAATGGCATGTCGTCCCCCGACGGGACCTTTCCCATCGGGAACAGAGTGTCCGGGGCGCACGTATTGGACGTTACCTGCGGGGTGGACTCGTCGTAACCGCTGCTTGGCTCGACAGTCACCAAATCCTCGCCAATCCGAGGCTTATACAATGAAATATTTCCCGAATTTGTTGCTGTTAGACGCCACTGGATGGTATTTCCCGTTGTAGGAGCTACCAATGCGCTTTCGACACCCTGCTTGACCCCATCAGACAGACCCGTTGTTTCTTGGGAATTCACCACGTTCGAAGCCTGATCTCCATACGTGTTGTCAGCAATCCAGCCCGTGTCACTGTTGGGATCGCAGCCTGTTCCTGTTGAACAAACTTGCTTCTTTAATTCCAGCTTCGGATTCACGACAGAAAATTGCCCACTTGTGAATGGGCTCTGACCTGCGCCGGGAGCCACTCTTGAGGCAAGACCTGAAATAGCCCCAGCTTGAGTAGCAGGAACGCCTATAGACTCCAGGTACTGCGGGAGCGCTGGCGTCGTGCTGACCCGGAAGTCAAAGAAAGGCCCCTGGTCACTGGTAGGGTTCGCCGACGCTGACAGATTGTTATAAGTTATATGGAAATCAGCTGCCCCGTCACATCCCAGGCCGAGCACAAATGACCCGTTGACGGCAAGGTTAGGGATACCATCCGCAATATCACAGACCGGTGCTGGGTTCACTTGTGATATGACACTGGTAGGGGCGATTTGTGGTTGAGCCGTGAGATATGTGAAATCGTACAAACCTTTGTACTGAGCCGTTGTCACGTCCGGAGACCAGACATAGCCGCCAGGCGCACCAAGAGCAATGACACCATAAAACTGGAGCGTATCGCCAGCCAGAACTGTGGTCCCTGGATAAGTCGACAAGTAAGAGCTATTGCCGCTCGCAAAGTTATATGCGGTGCTTTCAAGACTGGACATAGTGTTAGAGATCGCAGCCTGCAAATCAGCCTGATTAACATTCCCGCTCATCAGGTCCATCTCTTCATCCGGCGGGAATAAGTTCTTACTATTATTGTCGGTAATAGAGATGTAGTTCACTGGCGATGGACTTGGAGTCGGACTGATGGTGTTGCTACCAGCTGTGTTACCGATGACACCTGTCTGATCGATAGTGGCAGCTTGAGCGGGCGCTGCCGTGAGAACCCCCATCCCTGCTAGGGATGCCACTGACATCGCAAACGCGCTGACTAGAGTAATACCACGATGACGTGGCTGATATAGCAATGACATTTGAAACCCTCCCATTGCCAAATGTATATCTGTTGCAAGGGATAGCTTACGCATACCTGATGGCCTTGCGCAATAGATTCGGCCAGCTTTGTGAGAAAGTTACGTAAATGAACCAGTACTCTCGACCTCATCTTGAGAGCCTGTGCCTGCCCGCGCCTGGGCGTACTGTCGAAAAATATCCCTGCCGGAACCCGTCACCGACGGGGGCCGCCGAGCCCATCCAGCGCTTGTCCCACATGGTGAGACAACATCCTGATTTGGCATCTTTTCCTATCTGATTCACGCTCAACCACGCAATGGGGAGTTCTCCCCGTTGCGAGCGACCCACTGTTCCCGGTACCTTAGTTAGTGGAGGGGCGAGAAATCACCAGCCACCACCACAACCACAACCCATGGTGGCCAGGTGAGTCCCCACACCCGAAGGGGATGTCCGCACCCGAGGGAGAGAAGGTTGATGGGCACCGACGGGTGCCCATCAACCATTCAAATCCCCACCTCTTTAAACCCCATCACTTTTTAGGGATCGTTCTGTCCCCACACCCCTGAGTACTATTGAATTTCGTCAAGGAAGCTTGACGCCTCGCTGCTTGTCAGGTAACTTTGACACGTGGAGATTCTTGACAGCGCCCGAAAGCATGGGATTCCCGATGAGGATATCTACCATGCTGTTGACCATTTCATCATCTCCCACAGTATGGACGGTTACGCGATGATCGTTGGGCCTACCCACTCTGGGCATCTCATCGAAGTTGGCATCAACCGCTTTGACCAGGCCTTCCATGCGATGACCGCCCGCCCGAGATTCCTACCCTGAGAAGTGATTTTATGATGAGAACAAATGAAGAAATGCTTAATGAAATTGAGAACGCCAACCAGGGAACCGGCCCCACTCCCACCACGAGCTACACAGGATCGGCCTTGGACGTGATTGAGCAGGCCATCCACGATAGGGACCAACTAGATGGATTCATTCAAACCATGGTCGGTGTCGCTCATCAGCAAGGAGCATCATGGGCCGACATCGGGGCAAGACTCGGTACCACCCGACAAGCCGCACACTCCAAATATGCCCAGCTCGTGGATGCCTGACTATTACTGCTATTTTTTGCAGTAACTCACCTGTTAGGTGAGATCAGGCAAAGAGGGGATAGCTCGTGAATCTAGTTTCAACAGACTTCTGAGATTTACCTGCTCCCTCCAGTTGATGATTTCTCCGCGATGGAATTCTGGCATTCCTGTGGGTGCGGGATTTCGGTTTACCGGGATATTATGAATCAGACGGGGAGCTTTATGAGGTTGTTGGTCTTTAATTATTTAGTACGCTACGTGGGACCACCGAACCCAGTTCCGGCCTGAGTGGTCAGGGGGCGCGGGCCGTACCTCGTACTGACAAGGGATGCTGTTCATCGGGAGAACTCGTGGCGTGACCCCTGATATTAGGTCCACGAGTTGTGAGAGTCGTCTTGATGCCAGCAGTGGTTGGCGGAAGGATGGTATTCATGCCTGGACGGAAGGCT
>Ga0209738_10000302_pt1 | contig 10319 bp, 8 predicted proteins | sample TergutNc150P5_FD_187289 | JGI IMG/M metagenome (GOLD analysis project Ga0209738, IMG submission 187289) | Nasutitermes corniger P5 segment gut microbial community from laboratory colony in Florida, USA - Nc150 P5 (SPAdes) (version 2) | ecosystem: Host-associated > Arthropoda: Insects > Digestive...
GAGAGAACCTGAATAGGCGCCATTGCCGAATGAGCTTCCCCAACTGCTTACCACACTATTGTTGTAATATGCCGCCATTAACGGGTTATTAATTGGATTATCAATTGTGGTATCTCCGGTAGTGCTAAGACCTGATGGAACTTTTGGCACCATTAAATGGTTTAAATCCAAACCGATATTCAACTTATTGTCATCATCCAACACAAAATGATAAACGCCGCCGATACCTATATTGGCAGGAATATACTGTTTTGCATTTGGGTCGCTGGTATAACTTATTCTGGTACCTAAGTTAGATAATGTTAATCCGGCAGTAAAGCCTTGTCCTCTTTCATCCAAACCATTGTAATAAGCCGATGCATCAAAAGCTATCGCAGAGCCTACTTTGTAGATAACGCTGGGATCGCTTGCACTAATATTTCCTTTACCCAAATTTGAATTAATATATCTTGCCGTAACACCTACGCCGAATTTATTGCTGGCTTTAATGGCATAGCCGGCTTCTATCGAAAACTCTCTCGGATTAGAATTACCCAGAGGCATACCATTTACGTCCGCCAAATTAATTTGACCTAAATTGAAATAACGCACGCCATAAGTGATAGCCGAATTATTATTTACTTTGTTATATCCGCTTAATGAAAGTAGATACACATCGCTGGCAACATCTGCCAACCAAGGCGTATAAGTAAAGCCCAATTGCCCGCGAGAATCGCTAAACGAAGTTTTGGCATTGTTCCAAAAAGTAGCGCTTGCATCGGGTGAAACGGCAATACCCATATCACCCATGCCGCCGGTGCGGGCATCTGGCGATATGGTTAAAAACGGTGCAGCCGTAGTTACAATGGTAATAGGCGTTTGTGTTTGCGCCGAAACCATACTGCCCAGCATCACTGTTATTACAGCAAACAGCGCCTGCTTTTTCCATAAAAAATTCATATAATTTTATTTTAATTAAGAATGTAAAAATTCGGTTTTCAGTTTTAAAAAACGAAAATAAGGCTAATTTATTACATCCATTGCAAACTTTTTTTTGAATTGCCGTATCATTCTGCAAAAATGCCGTCTATCTTTGCCTTATGTTTTATCCTTTATTGCGCCGTGTTATGTTCGCCACGCTTTCTCCCGAAAAAGCGCATGGTTTCTCCATGAACGCATTAAAAACCATATGCGCTGCTTCCATCGGAAGAAACAGCTTGAATAAAATGTTCGGCTATAAGCATCCGTTGTTGGAAAAAAATATTTGGGGTTTACAATTCCCTAATCCCGTAGGTTTGGGCGCCGGTTTTGATAAAAATGCTATTTATTTACGGGAAATAAAAACATTGGGTTTCGGCTTTTCCGAAATCGGTACCGTAACGCCGCGCCCGCAGCCGGGTAACGATAAACCGAGACTGTACCGTTTACCGAAGGATAAAGCAATTATCAATAGAATGGGTTTTAATAACGACGGCGTAACGGCGGTCAGAAATCGTTTGGAAAAATGGAAAAGTAACAGCAAAACATCTGCCGACTTCATCATCGGCGGCAATATCGGCAAAAATAAAATTACGCCGAACGAAGAAGCATGGAAAGACTATGTTATCTGCCTTCGGGAATTGTTTGAAACGGTAGATTATTTTGCCGTTAATGTAAGTTCGCCCAACACGCCCGCACTGCGCGAGTTGCAGCAAAAAGAAAGTCTGCGAAAAATATTTTCGGAATTGGAAAATATTAATCAGGGTAAAAAAAATCCAAAACCTATTTTGCTGAAAATAGCGCCGGACTTGACGCGCGAGCAATTGGACGATATTATTGCACTTACGCAGGAAATAAAATTAAAAGGTTTAATAGCCACCAATACTACCATTGAACGAACGAACTTGATAACGCCCGCCAACGAAGTAGAGAAAATGGGCGCCGGCGGATTGAGCGGCAAACCGTTAAAAACCAAATCTACCGAAGTGCTGCAATATCTTACTGCACAATTGGGTAGCGAAGTGCCAGTCATGGCAAGCGGCGGCATTTTTACTGCCGAAGATGCAAAAGAAAAACTCGCTGCCGGCGCATGTTTGCTGCAAATATGGACAGGCTTTATTTATGCCGGTCCCGGCGTTGCAGGAAAAATTTGCAAAGGCTTGGTTGAAAATCAATCGTAAATTAATCGGTAATCATTAAATCTCCGTATTCTTTGCGGAAATACTATGCGCTCTTTGCCATGAAAGATTTTGAATAGCATAAAACGTTCCGAATAAAACGCCTATGTACACAACAGTTGAAACAATACTCCACGGGAAATAAAACGGCAAGCCTGCAATATAGCATGTTTGCAAGCCCAACAGGGTTTTTGGATAAAGCGCCGTAGTTGCCCATACCGAAAAATTGGACAGCACATAAAACAGCGAGGGCGCTGCAACAGCGGCTATCAGCACATTGGTAATTTTTATTCTCTTTATAAAAAATCCTACGTAAGTCGTGAGAACAATGAGAAAATAATTCAACAACTGACCATCATAAAATCCCGGAACATTCCATTTTCCTGCTTTGTAGAGCATTTGAAAAATTAAATCGGACAAAAATAAAGTTACCAAAGGCAAAGTAAAAGCCAGCTTTTTATCATTTCTGAAAATAGCGCCGCCGAAAACAGCTATGGCAAACACCGGCGTAAAACCATAAATGCCTATCGGCAACGGAATAAAACGATACAAAACCGCAATAACAATCATGATTGCAAAACAGGCAAAAAGTTTAGTGGATAATTTCATTGTCTCATCAAAATTAAGGCGCCAAAAATAAAAAATAAATTCCACATCAAAAGGATATACCTTATTTCATTCGGCTATAAAAAATTGTAACTTTGTATGTAGGAAACATGGTGTACCGGAATTACATATTATAATTTTTATTTATAAATTAGAGCAGAGCAAGAGTAAAAATAATAATAAATTTATACAAATAAAAAAATTATTAAGTTTCCTATTTTTGCTGTCTGCGTTGATTTGCAGAGGACAAAACAACATTTATCCGATAAAATCCATTGCACAAAATGATACCGATTTCAGTGATTTAACTTGCTTAAACCAACCGCTGACAGATGTAAAAATTGTTGCACTTGGCGAACAAAGTCATGGCGACGGCGCAACTTTTGATGGTAAAATAAGATTGATAAAATATTTGCATGAAAAACTCGGTTTCGACATCATCGCTTTTGAAAGCGGCTGGTACAATTGTTATGCAGCCAATAAATTAATTCAAGAAGGGAAAGACAGTTCGTTATCCGCGTTGACAAATGCTTTATTCGCAATATGGAAGACAAAGGAATTGCAAGGTTTGGCACAGTATGTACAGGAAACGCAATCTTCGGCTCACCCGATTTTATTGGCTGGATTTGATTGCCAATTTTCAGGAAAAAACAGCGCACCTCAATTCATTAGGGATTATATGAGTGCTGTAAAAAATATGGAAAGTAAATATAATATAAAACTGCTAATAGATTCTGAAAATCTGGTTCAAGCATTGAATAAGGAGATAAAGTACTCCAATTTTTATACTAAACTTTCCACTTCCGATACGCTGGTTTTGTATAACAATTTAAGCAGATTAATTGCTTTAACACCACAAGAAAACGATACGGAAATTTATTTTTGGCAAACCATTGGAAGAAATATTGAAACGGATTATCGAAGGAAATTTGACATGAAGTCCAATTTGCGCGATTCTGTAATGGCGCTAAATGTTCTTTCTCTTCAACGGCAATTCCCCGATAAAAAAATAATACTCTGGGCTGCAAATACACATGTAGCTTACAATTTACATTCCGTAAAAGACCACAATGTTCAAAGAATAGCCTCTATGGGCGATTTTTTGCGCACTAAATTGCAAAACGATTATTATCCAATTCTTTTTACTTCTTACGAAGGGAAAGCAAAAGCAGGTTTTATGAATATGAAAATAAAAGTTGCAACTAACAGCAACAATATAGAAAATTATCTCAACACCAAAAACAATGATTTTTTATTTGTCAATTTCAGAAGTTCGACTGCTCAAATTCCGAAAGAAAATATGCAGAGTTCAAGCGTATTCGGACATGCAATAGTTCCCGTCAATATCTCTCAAATCACAGATGGACTGTTTTTTATTAAACAAATGTATCCAAGCCATTTATTATGAATTATTACAATATTTTAAATTGATTTAATGTCAATGAGTTGAATAATTTTGAAGAAGGAATAATAATATGTCATACGTCTGTTTGGTAATGTTCCACCTTCGCTTTGCATCGGAATAAAAAGGAGTAATTTTGTTGCATAATAAAATTTTCAAGCCTTGATATATTTGGATTATAATGCTACAACTCCCGTAGATTCAGGGGTTTTGCAGGAAATACTACCGTATTTTTCGCAAATATTCGGCAATGCGGCGAGTGCGCATCCATTCGGATTTGATGCCAAAAAAGCCGTTGATATTGCCCGCGAAAAAATTGCACAACATTTGCATGGCGATGCGCAAGAAATTATTTTTACCGCAGGCGCTACGGAAAGTATCAACCTTGCCATTAAAGGCGTTTTTGAATCTTATGCCGAGAAAGGCAATCATCTTATCACGGTTGCTACGGAACATAAAGCCGTTTTGGATACTTGCAAAAATTTGGAGAAGCGAGGCGCTGCAACCACCTATTTATCCGTAGATAAAAACGGATTGATTGATTTGGAAGAACTGAAAAACGCTATCAAACCCACTACTATTCTCATTTCCGTGATGTATGCCAATAACGAAACCGGCGTTATTCAACCCATTCAACAAATTGGAAAAATAGCGAAGGAAAATCACGTATTGTTTTTTTGTGATGCTACGCAAGCCATCGGTAAAATTCCGATGAATGTAATTACCGATAATATTGATTTGCTCAGCTTTTCGGGACATAAAATATACGCGCCCAAAGGAATCGGCGCCTTATATGTACGCCGAAGAAACCCGCGCGTGGCACTTACCGAACAAATTAACGGCGGCGGGCACGAACGCGGATGGCGTAGCGGTACGTTGAATGTTCCGTCAATCGTGGGTTTGGGCAAAGCATTTGATTTATTTAGGGAAGAAGAAAATAAAAAAATAAAATTCCTTCGTGATAAATTGGAAAACGCGCTATTGCAAATCGAAGGAACTTTTTTAAACGGAGATAAAGAAAAAAGGATATTCAATACGGCTAATATTTCTTTTGCTCATGTTAATGGGAAAATGTTGATAGCCGATTTAACCAAAGAAATTGCGGTTTCCAGCGGTTCGGCTTGCAGCGCTGCATTAGTCGAACCCAGCCATGTGCTAAGCGCCATGCACGTTTCGGAAGAATTGAATAAAAGCGCCATTCGTTTTAGTTTGGGAAAATTTACTACCGAAACAGAAATTGATTTTACCATTCAATGGATGAAAAAAAATTTGCCCGCATTAAGAAATACGGGCTCTTATTAAAACTTAGAAAATCAAAATGCATTTTATCCTATCGGAGAAAGATATTGTGCATAGCAATAACCTTCTTCACCTGCATCGGTACGAACCAACCACCATTGGTCATTGGCTTTCCCGACTAATGTAATAACCGCTCCCTTAGCAGCTTTGCCTACAATGGGCTGGTCGGTGCCGGGACCTTTACGAATGTTTAATGCCGTATCTTGCGTTACCACTTTTACTTTTGCGCCGGCAACGGCAGTAGAAACGTTTATGTTTAAAACCACATCACCCGTAAGGTAGTTGGGATCTATTTGACCGTATATATCCCACAATTTATTTTTAACGTCTGCGCTGGGCGCCATACCATCGATATGCAACACACCATTAGCTTCCGCAACTTGTAAGCCCGTAACGCCGGAGGTATTTGCCGCATCGAGCAATGCTTTATATTTATCTTGTAATGCTGACATTGTTTTTAATTTTTTTTGATTAATTTTATTTTACCGTAACGCCGCTCATATCCGTCTTTGTCGGATGCAAAGCGTCCAAAGCCTGTTTCAATATTCTTACTCTGCTTTTCTCAACCGTACCCGTTACCGTGATGATGCCATTGTTTACAGTAGCTGTTACACCCGGGAAATCTTTAGTAGCAGTTGCTACGCCGGCTGTAAGCGCACTGTCCTGCGGAGAAACAACAACCGGAGGAGGTGCAGGTGCCGTTACTTGAATGTTATCTACTACGCTTTTTACGCCCTCCTTACTTAAAGCGTTCACTGTGCTTTCGATATTAGTTTTATCGTCCGCCGAAGTTACATTTCCGCTTAGCGTTACTACACCGTCTTTTACGGCAGCTGTAATGCCGGAATACTGGGCAATAGCGGTAGCTACTTTTGTTTGAACATCGGCATCGGAAGGCTTGTGCTTACATGCCGGCATTGCTACTGCCATTACGCCTGCAATCAATAACGCAGGCAAAATTTTCTTTGTAGTCATAATTGTATGTTTATCGATTATAAAATATAATCAGCTAAGGTAGAGATATTTTATAATTCAACAAATTTTTTTTGAAAAGAGTTCAAAAATTATTTATTCCAATCAATAGTTTGCGATTGAACATCCTGAGAATTTGTCCCAATCATAATGTCGAAAGCGCCGCTTTCCCAATCATATTTCAATTCGCTGTTGTAAAATTTCAGCAACTCGGGCGTAATGTTGAAAGTAACGGTTTTCGATTCGCCCGCTTTCAAAAATACTTTCTGGAAACCTTTTAATTCTTCTACCGGTCTCGAAATACTGCCCACCAAATCGCGAATATACAATTGCACTACTTCGCTGCCATCGAATTGCCCTGCATTGGTAATGGTTACAGAGGCTTTGAGCGTTTGATTACCTTTTAAATGAGCGCTGCTTAATTGCATGGTTCCATACCGAAAAGTGGTATAACTCAATCCGTAACCAAAAGGATAAACGGGATCATTGGAAACATCTAAATAATTAGAACGAAATTTTTCGAACCAATGTCCTTTTTCCAATGGGCGACCGGTATTGAGGTGATTGTAATACAACGGAATTTGTCCCACATTTTGCGGAAAAGTCATGGTCAATTTCCCACTCGGATTTGATTTTCCAAACAGTGTCTCTGCAATAGCTTGCCCTGCTTCTGTTCCGCCAAACCATACATCCAAAATAGCGGGAACATTTTGGGCTTCCCACCCAATAGTCAGCGGACGACCATTGAATAATAACAGCACTACCGGTTTGCCTGTTTTCAACAATGCTTTCAATAAATGTTCCTGAACAGCAGGAATATCCAAGTTTGAGCGGCTGCTCGATTCGCCGGAACATTCAGCGCTTTCGCCCAGCGCAGCAACTATTACATCGCTCTTGCCGGCAATTTGCAAGGCTTCATTCAGCAATGCCGAATCGTTTCTGTTATCGCGTACCATCGTTTTTCCAAAGGGCGTAACGCGACTTTGCAAAGCAGAATCTTCCACCAAATTAGCACCCAAAGCATACAAAACATTGCCGTTTGTTCCTACATAATTTTTTATGGCATGATAAACCGTAGCATCTTCATTCACATTGCCAACCAAACTCCAAGTGCCTGTCATTTGATTAGCTGCATCTGCCAAAGGACCAATTACAGCAATGGTTTGCGAGGTTTTTAACGGCAACAATTGCTGATTGTTTTTCAACAAAACCATACTTTGTTCCGCAACTTCTTTTGCAAAATCTCTATTTTCTTGTGTAAAAATTTCGGTCTTCGCACGTTGTGTATCGCAGTATTTATAAGGGTTTTGGAATAATCCCAATTTATATTTTGCTTCCAAAATTTTTCTGCAAGCATTGTCAATATCGGCTTGCGTAATTTTCCCTTCCCGTAAAGATTTTTTTAATGTAGTTAAAAATCCTTCGCCTACCATATCCATATCCACGCCGGCTTTCAAAGCCAATGCCGATACGGCTTGCAGGTCGCCCATACCATGATTAACCATTTCATTAATACCCGTATAATCGGTAACCACAAATCCTTTAAAACCCCATTGCTTACGCAAAACATCCGTCAATAGCCAATGATTGCCCGTTGCCGGAATATAGTCCACTACATTAAAGGATGCCATCACACTGCCAACACCCGCATCCACTGCGGCTTTGTAAGGAGGCAGATAATCGTTGTACATGGTAATATGGCTCATATCCACCGTATTGTAGTCGCGACCGGCTTCAACGCCGCCATACAAGGCAAAATGTTTTACGCAAGCCATGATATTTTTATTGGAAGAAAAATTTCCCTGATAACCTTGCACCATTGCCTTTGCAATAGCGCTTCCCAAAAACGGATCTTCACCCGAACCTTCTGCAACGCGCCCCCAACGCGGATCTCGCGCAATATCCACCATCGGACTAAATGCCCAGCAAATACCATCGGCGCTTGCTTCGCGCGCAGCGGTTTGTGCTGTTTTTTTTATTAATGCCGTATCCCAAGAACAAGCAAGTGCAAGCGGAATCGGGAATTGCGTTTCGTAACCGTGAATAACATCCATACCAAAGATTAATGGAATTTTCAGGTGGCTTTCTTCCACTGCAATTTTTTGTATGGCGCTGATTTTGTCCACACCTTTTATATTGAACAATCCGCCTACTTTTCCATCTTTGATATTCTGAACAAAGTTGCCAGAATTGTTACCTATTCCCGTAGTAAAATCGCCGGCAGCCGGAAGATTAAGCTGTCCTATTTTTTCATCAATCGTCATCTTGCTCATCAAGGTATTGATGAAATTGTCCATTGCGGAATGATTATTTTGCGAAAACGTTATTGAAGATAAAAACGTACCAATTGCTAAGAAATATTTTTTCATTATACTACAATTTTTATTGAGAAATTTAATTAATCTTTTTGAGGCAGTGCATATCTGCACGTGCTACATTTCGGAGCGCGAAGATACATGCCGAAGCAAAAAGATTTATTTGCATGCATCCTTTTTTATTGATAATACAATCCGAGATTGCTCAATCCCTGTTGCACTTCCGGGCAACTTCCGAAAAGTTGCCATAACCATCCTGTTCGATAATTTTCAATCATGGGCGCAATAGTACCTTCGTCAATTGCCAAGTAATGCGGCGGATACCAACCGGCTGTTTCGCTGAAAGCATCGTAAAATCCGTACTTTCCCCAGATTACATTGCCCAGATGCTCATAAAAATATCTCAGTGCTTGCATAGACTGCTGCGGCGTGTACGGGAAAGAAGACAATGCCGCAGTGGGCGTAATAACGCCTAAATCATCATTGCTATTGGGCGCGTGCGCCGCATATCCGTTTACATCATAACTTGCCGTTAAGCCCCAACAACTATCGCTGTAACCGACAAATTTTTTCGGATTATCCACGCACCATTGATAATTTATCAACGACATATTTTTCGTTTCCTGTCCGTAATTCCCGTAATTATCATGCAAACCGTTTGGATTTAATCCGAGAAAAGAATACTGCGCCCAAAACAATGGTCCGCCGTAGGGTTCATTGCCCTGCTGCAAAAACTGCAACGGAATATTTTGATAAGAAGAAGGATGTGCAATAGCGCCGTCGCCACACCAGCCGCTTATATACACCTGTTTATTTACGGCATGTGCCGGCGATGATGCCGCCAACACATAGGCAATAAGACATTCATTAAAACCATGAATGGGGAAATTCATTTGCCAACCATAATTGGGACTCCAATGCCAATACAAAACATTTTGTCCGCCTTGTGTGTACCAAGCATAGTCGGCATTTTGCCAAAGCGTATCAATTCTATTGACCAAATTATGGATGTCATCTCCATTCATTTTGATGTATTGTCTCGCGCACAGCAAACCTTGAAACAAGTAACTGCTTTCTACCAAATCGCCGCCGTCATCTTCTTGCCCGAAAGGTTTTGTTTGCCCTGTGGGATAATACCAATGCGAAAACATACCGTGATAGGTATCGGCTTTTTCGAGGAAAGAAACTATTTTATTTAATTGAGTAGTGAATTGATTATAGGTAATAAAACCGCGCCGGCAACCTACAATCAAATTCATAATACCGAAACCGCTGCCGCCTGTGGTGATAACATCCGAATCATGATTGGGATAAATATTATCCAAATGAATCCGCTCAAAAGCCATACCGCTTGCGGGTTCTGCGCCTTCGTAAAAATAATTGAATGTTTGACGTTGCACCAACGTAAGCAATTCCGAATCGGAAAGATGCGTTGGCGGCAACATCTTATTTTTGCCGCATTGTCCGCAAGCGCTCAACATCCACATCAATGCAGAACAAAAAAATATCGAAGTAAGTTTCATTTCTTTAATTGAAATTGACGAAAACTTTATTGTACAACAACCGGTAAATTCGGATTGGAAGTAATAG
>Ga0209738_10000303_pt1 | contig 10300 bp, 7 predicted proteins | sample TergutNc150P5_FD_187289 | JGI IMG/M metagenome (GOLD analysis project Ga0209738, IMG submission 187289) | Nasutitermes corniger P5 segment gut microbial community from laboratory colony in Florida, USA - Nc150 P5 (SPAdes) (version 2) | ecosystem: Host-associated > Arthropoda: Insects > Digestive...
CAATAGGCTTTGGTGATGCCCAGGATGTAATGCAGCAGCCCCGGCCCTACGCCCGCGCCCGCCGCCGCGTTGCCCGCCACGCAGTTGCTGCTGGTGACGAACGGGTAAGTGCCGTGGTCCACGTCCAGCAGCGTGCCCTGCGCGCCCTCGAACAGTAAATTGGCGCCGGCTTGGTGCGCGTCGTTGAGCAGGCGCGATACATCCGCGAGCATCGGCGCTACGGCCTTGGCATGGCGCATGGCTTCTTCGTAGACCGGCTCGAATTGCACCGCGCCGTCTTTGAGGTAGGGCGCGATGGCATCGGGGAACGCGATATTCGGCGAATCCAGAAACGTGACCAGCAGGTGGTTGTAGAGCGCCAGCAGCTCGCGCAGCCGGGCGGCAAAGCGGTCGGGGTGCAGCAGGTCTTGCGCGCGCAGCGCCCGGCGCGCCACCTTGTCCTCATACGCCGGGCCGATGCCGCGGCCCGTGGTGCCGATTTTTTCGCTGCCGCGCTGCTCGCGGGCGGCCTCGCGTGCCACGTCGAGCGCCGCATGCAACGGCAGGATTAACGGGCAGGCTTCACTGATGAACAGGCGCTCGCGCACCGCGACCGAGGCGCGCTCCAGACTTTCGATCTCTTCCAGCAGCTTGGCACACGAAAGCACCACGCCGTTGCCGATGTAACACCGCACGCCCGGCCGCATGATGCCGCTGGGAATCAGATGCAGCGCGGTTTTGACGCCGTTGATAACCAGGGTATGCCCGGCGTTGTGGCCGCCCTGAAAGCGCACCACGCCTTGCGCGCGCTCGGTGAGCCAATCGACCAGTTTGCCCTTGCCTTCATCGCCCCATTGCGAGCCGACGACGACGACGTTGCGTCCAGCGGTAGTTTCCATAGCGTTGTCTTGTCCAAAAATGCGGGCCGCCGTCATGCCGGCAGCTGCGCGACGACCCATTGTCCGTTGCGCAAAGTCAGTTCCTCTTCGCAGCGGAATTCGCCTGCTTCGGGGTCGTGTCCGGGCAGGGCGCAAATGACGGCGCGGCCCTCGCGGCGCAAGCGTGCAATAGCCGCGCGCAGCGCCGGTTCGTCGCCCCAGGGCGCGCGGATTGCGCCGCGCAAAGGCCAGGGCGCGGCGACCCGCACCAGTTGTTTGAGATCGAGCGAAAAACCGACCGCCGGACGCTCGCGGTCGAGCTTGTGGCCGAAGACCGCGCCCACGCCGTCGTAACGGCCGCCGCGCAGAATTTCCTCGCCCGCCGTCTGGCCGGTGCGCCCGTCTTTGCGCGCCGTGTAAACCGCAAAGCGCACACCCGTGTAGTAGCCGTAGCCGCGCGCATCGGCCAAGTCCAGGCTCACCGGCACGCCCGGCGAATCGCCATTGAGCCGCTCGGCCAGCCAGCGCAGTTCCGCCAGCGGCACATCGACACCGGGTACGCCATCCAGCGCGGCCTGCGCCGCATCGAGCGTTTCCGGCCCGCCATAAAGCCGCACCAGCGCCTGCAAGCCCTGCCGGATACGGGCCGGGAAAGCGCGTGTGAGTTCGGTCAGCGCTTCCGCGTCCTTGATGGCCAGCGCCTGATGCACCTGGGCCAGTTGCGCGCCATCGGCGGACACGCCCGCCAGCAGCGCGCGCACGATGCGCGCGTCGGCCAGATCGATTTGCACTCGGTCTACGCCGGCGGCGCGCAAGCTGTCGAGCGCCAGTTCAAGCACTTCCAGATCCGCTTCGCGGCCCGCGTGCCCGTAGATTTCCGCGCCCAGTTGCAGCGGTTCGCGCGATGCGTGCGCCCGCTCCGGCAGCGTGTGCAGCACCGGCCCGCAGTAGCACAGGCGCGTGACGGCTTCGCGGCCGAGCAGGTGCGCGTCGATGCGTGCCACCTGCGGTGTGGTATCGGCGCGCACGCCCAGCGACCGGCCCGATAGCTGATCGACCAGCTTGAAGGTTTGCAGGTCCAGCGCCTCGCCGGTGCCCGTCAGCAGCGATTCCAGATGCTCGACCAGCGGCGGCATCACCAGTTCATAGCCGTAGCCTTGGGCCGTGTCGAGCAGACGGCGGCGCAGTTCCTCGATATGGCGCGCTTCGGCGGGCAGCACATCGGCGATGTAATCCGGCAGGAGCCAAGGCGACATGAACGGTTCGGGCGGGCTGTTAAAACACAGATTTTACCGGCGGCCCTTGCGCCGCGCGGCGCGATTGCAGGCGATTAATGCCGGCGTGTTACCCAACGAGCCGGGCACCACCGCGGCCGGATGAGCGGCGGCCGGAAATGCGACGGCGGTCTTGCCGTAGCGCACGGCGGCAGTAGGGGGCTACTGCGCCAGCATGTAAAAAAATACTTGGCTAGGTAGCCTGTGAAGCCGCGGTACGGCGGGGTTCGCAATTTGTTTGTTTTGATGATCTTGTGATGGCAATGTCCAGAGGCGTGCGGTATCTATAAGTCTTATCGAGAGGTCCGATGCGGCACGGCAAATTTGAATTTGCCATGGGATAAATCCGTAAGATTGCCGGTGTGTATTCCCCATGTTTTGGACGGGATGATCCCATGCGACAATCGTAGCCTTTCTGAATGCGGCCCGATCCGGTGCTTGGGCATAGGACCTGTGACCACCACACTTTCCATTCTTTTTTAACCCTGCATACCTTTAGGAGAATCTGATGGCTAAGAGCGTCGCCGACGTCATGAAGCTGGCAAGCGAAAACGAATGCAAGTTCGTTGATTTCCGCTTTACCGATACCCGAGGCAAAGAGCAACACGTGACGGTGCCGATCTCGGCTTTCGACGAAGACAAGTTTTCCGATGGTCATGCGTTCGATGGTTCTTCCATAGCCGGTTGGAAGGGTATTGAAGCCTCGGACATGCTGCTCATGCCCGACCCGGACAGCGCGCACATCGATCCGTTCTATGAGGAATCGACGCTGGTGCTGACCTGCGACGTGCATGAGCCTAGCGATGGCAAGGCGTATGAGCGCGATCCGCGCTCCGTTGCCCGGCGCGCCGAGGCGTATTTGAAGTCCTCCGGCATCGGCGATACCGCTTTCTTCGGGCCGGAGCCGGAGTTCTTCGTATTTGACGGCGTGCGCTGGAGCACCGAGCCGGGCTACAGTTTCTATCGGATTGAGGAATACGAAGCGCCTTGGAACAGCGGCGCCAAGCTCGAAGGCGGTAACCGTGGCCACCGGCCCACCACCAAGGGCGGTTATTTCCCTGTGCCGCCGGTGGACAGCACGCATGACATGCGCGCCGAGATGGTGCTGATTCTGGAAGCGATGGACATTCCGGTCGAGGTGTTCCACCACGAGGTGGCCGGTGCCGGGCAGATGGAAATCGGCACCAAGTTCAGCACGCTGGTGCAGCGCGCCGATTGGACGCAGCGCCTCAAACACGTGGTCTGGAATGTGGCAGAGTCGTATGGCAAGACGGCTACCTTCATGCCCAAGCCTTACCACGGCGACAACGGGTCGGGCATGCACGTGCACCAGTCGATCTGGAAGGATGGCAAGAACTTGTTCGCCGGCAAGGGCTACGCGGGTCTGTCGGACACCGCGCTGTACTACATCGGCGGCGTCATCAAGCACGCGCGCGCGCTCAACGCCATCACAAATCCCACCACCAACAGCTACAAGCGCTTGGTGCCACACTTTGAAGCGCCGGTCAAGCTGGCGTATTCCAGCCGCAACCGCTCGGCGTCCATCCGCATTCCGCACGTGATGAGTGACAAGGCGCGCCGCATTGAGGCGCGCTTCCCCGACCCGATGGCCAATCCCTATCTGTGCTTTGCGGCGCTGCTGATGGCGGGGTTGGACGGCATCGAAAACAAAATTCATCCGGGCGAGGCCGCGTCCAAGGATCTGTACCACTTGCCGCCTGAAGAGGACAAATTGGTGCCTACCGTGTGCCACAGCCTCGATCAGGCGCTGGAAGAGCTGGAAAAAGACCGCGCCTTCCTGACCAAGGGCGGTGTGTTTACCGACCCCATGCTCGACGCCTACATTGAGCTGAAGATGAGCGAAGTCAATCGGGTGCGCGTAAACGTCAATCCGGTTGAGTACGACATGTACTACTCGCTGTAAACGGATATTCAACCGGCTTGTTGCGCGTAGCCCGCCTTTGAGGCGGCTACGCGCAATTGATATGCGCCGCAGGCGCAAAGCGGCTCAGACTTTTGGGGTGAGCCGCAGGGGCTACGGCCGCGGTGCGATCGGTGAAGATGAGGTGGGGCTTATCGGCAGGCCAACGCTGATAGGCAAGGGTTGTGGGCGGCCTGCGTTTTGATGAGCATGTCGAGATTGGCTTGGTTGATTTGGGCTTGACCCTGAACTTGGTCGAGCAGCGTCTGGCGTGTTGCGGCTTTGCGCTTGTCAATCAATTCATCACGCACTTTCGGGACGACTTCGTCGAGCGGCAATGGTGCGGACGGCTTGCGGGCTACCAATTTGATGATGTGATAGCCGAACTGTGAGCGGATCGGGCCGGCCAGATCACCTGGTTTTTTCAGGGCGAAGGCGGCCGTTTCGAACGCCGGTGTCATGCGCCCGCGTGCAAAAAAGCCCAAGTCGCCGCCGTTGGCCGCGCTGCCCGGATCTTTGGAATATTTTTTGGCCAGTGCGGCGAAATCGGCTCCTTTGTGCAGTTGTGCCAGCAGCGACTCGGCTTGCGCTTTGACGGCTGCGTCGTCACTGCCGTCCTGGGCGACCGGCAGCAGAATGTGACGTACGTCAACTTCCTCAGGCGTCTTGAAGCGGTCCGGATTGCCCCTCATTTCGTCGCGCGCGAAGGCTTGTATGGCCTGGGCGTCAGGTTCATTGGCTTTGACGCGCGCGTCCATCAAAAGAGTTGCCAGCACCTGATCACGCGCGAATTTGAGTTGAGCGACACCTTCGGGCGTGCGATCCAGTCCGCTTTGGAGCGCTTGCTGCGCCAGCGCTTGGTTGTCGTAGAGGTTTTGCGCCCACTTCTTCACAAGGTCGGGTTTGAACCAGAACGCGGCATAACTCGAAGGCGGAACCTGTTGGCGCACCAGCAGTTCCAGATCAAGTACCGTTACCGTGCCCGCCGGGCCGCTGACCAGAACGGTCGAAGGTGGTAGGAGGGGCGGCAGCGGTGCAGCGGCGGCAGGCGATGCAACGGACGCGGGCAGCGCGGGCGTGCTGGTTTGCGCACTGGCCAGCGAACTGACGCTTACAAGCGCGGCGGCGATCAAGGTCATGGAGATCAGGGGGTGCTTGTTTTTCATGGGAGCCTTTAGGGTGGGTTGGGAACGGCGCGAATGATAGTGGCAGTGTTCATTGCGATGAACGTGCCCTAGTGGGAGAGGACAGACTAGATCGAAAGTTCCGCTGCCGCGATGACCCCGCCGCCAAGGCAGACCTGGCCGTCATACAGTACGGCGCTTTGGCCTGGAGTGACGGCCCATTGCGGTTCGGGAAACGTCAGCTTATAGCAGTTTGTATTGATGTGCTCCAGCGTACAGGAGGCGTCGGCTTGCCGGTAGCGCGTCTTGGCGCTATAGCGGCCTGGTGCGGCTGCTCGACCTGCGACCCACGCGGCATCGTCGAACGTCAGCGCGCCCGAGAGCAACCACGGATGATCGTGTCCTTGTACGGCAATGAGTGTGTTGTGCGCCATATCTTTGCGCGCAACGAACCACGGCGCATGGTCGCCGCCGCCCTTGACGGCGCGTGAAGCCTTGAGGCCGCCGATACCCAGCCCTTGACGTTGGCCCAGCGTGTAAAACGACAGGCCCACATGCCGGCCGATAGTGCGCCCGCAATCGTCCTTGATCGGTCCGGGTTGTGCTTGCAGATAACGGCTGAGAAATTCGCGGAAAGGCCGTTCGCCGATGAAGCAGATGCCGGTCGAATCCTTCTTTTTTGCGTTGGGCAGGCCAATGTCGGCAGCGATACGTCGCACATCCGTTTTTTTGAGTTCACCGACCGGAAACAGCGTTTTGGCCAATTGCGTTTGCGTCAACCGGTGCAGAAAGTAGCTTTGGTCCTTGGTGGAATCGAGACCTTTGAGCAGTTCGTGCAGCCCCGTGCTCTGATTGAGGCGAACCCGTGCGTAGTGGCCTGTGGCGATTTTCTCGGCTCCCAGACGCAGCGCGTGGTCGAGAAACGCCTTGAACTTGATTTCTGCGTTGCACAGCACGTCCGGGTTGGGCGTGCGGCCCGCTTGGTATTCGCGCAGGAACTCGGCAAACACGCGATCCTTGTATTCGGCAGCAAAGTTGACGTGCTCGATTTCGATGTCAAGGACATCGGCCACCGCAGCGGCATCCAGAAAGTCCTGACGTGAGGAGCAGTACTCGCTATCGTCGTCATCCTCCCAGTTCTTCATGAAGATGCCCACCACTTCATGCCCCGCGCGCTTGAGCAACCACGCTGATACGGCAGAATCCACCCCGCCCGAAAGACCGACGACGATGCGGTGCTTGTTGGAAGCAGTCATGGTGGAAATTATCCCTTGAGATGCTCTGCACAAGCGGTTGCGTCGCGGGCATCTGCGGCCTGGGGCGATCCGCAACGCTCGCTTGCCGCTGCGCTTATGCAGAGGTTTCTTGATCGCGCAACGCGCTTGCATCTACCTGCAACAAATCGAGCGGGTAGCGCCGTCCGGCCAGATGATCCTGCACGCAACGCCAGACCATCGGGCTGCGGTGGCGTTCTTGGCTGGCGCGAATTTCATCGGGCGTGAGCCAGAGTGTGCGCACGATGCCCGTGTCGAGCTGGCGGCCGGGTACAACGTCCGACGCCGTGCCGCAGAACGCCAAACGCAGCCACGTGGTTTCGACGCCTTGCACATCGCGCGAAGCCGAGAGGTAGATGCCCAACAGCGCCTCGGGCGTGAAGTGGCGCGCAGTCTCTTCCAGCGTTTCGCGCACCGCGCCGGCTTGCGGGCTTTCGTTCGGCTCCAGATGGCCGGCGGGCGTGTTCAAGCGCAAACCATCGGCGGTTTCTTCTTCCACCAGCAGGTAGCGGCCGGCGTGTGCAATGACCGCTGCCACTGTGACATGGGGTTTCCAGCGTTCCATATTCGGATTTGACATAGGCAAATTATCGGCGGGTAAACTCATTAAATTCCGTTGCAATCTTCCGAGGAACAGACATGCCGCTCGTTTCCATGCGCGAATTGCTGGACCATGCCGCCGAACACGGCTATGGCATTCCGGCGTTCAACGTCAACAATCTGGAGCAGGTGCAGGCCGTGATGGCCGCCGCCGACGAGGTGGGCGCGCCCGTTATCCTGCAAGCCAGCGCGGGGGCGCGCAAATATGCGGGCGAGTCTTTCATCAAGCACCTGATTCAGGCCGCCAGCGAGGCCTACCCCAAAATTCCGCTGGTGATGCACCAGGATCACGGCACTTCGCCCGCGATATGCGCGGGCGCCATCGCGCTGGGCTTTGGGTCGGTGATGATGGACGGCTCGCTCAAGGAAGACGGCAAGACGCCCGCCGACTTTGACTACAACGTGCGGGTGACGCGGGAAGTGGTGGCCCTGTCGCACCAGGCCGGGGTGACGGTGGAAGGTGAACTGGGCTGCCTCGGCTCACTGGAGACGGGGCTGGCCGGTGAGGAAGACGGCATCGGCGCGCAAGGCAAGCTCAGCCATGCCGCGCTGCTGACCGACCCGGAAGAAGCGGCGCGCTTCGTCCAAGCCACGCAGCTTGACGCGCTGGCGATTGCCATCGGCACCAGCCACGGCGCTTACAAGTTCACGCGCAAACCCACCGGCGACATCCTGTCGATCCGGCGCGTCAAAGAAATCCACGCGCGGCTGCCCAATACGCATCTGGTAATGCACGGCTCATCGAGCGTGCCGCAGGAATTGCTGGCCGTGATCAACCGGTACGGCGGCAAGATGAAGGAGACCTACGGCGTGCCCGTGGAGGAGATACAAGAAGCCATCAAACACGGCGTGCGCAAGGTCAACATCGACACCGACATCCGCCTGGCGATGACGGGCGCGGTGCGCCGGTTCCAGGCCGAGAACCCGGACAAGTTCGACATGCGCGAGTGGATGAAACCGGCGCGCGAAGCCGCCAAGGCCGTGTGCAAGCAACGCTATCTGGAATTCGGCTGCGAAGGGCAAGGACCCAAAATCAAAGGCATTGCGCTGGCGGACATGGCGCGCCGCTACGCCGCGGGCGAACTGGCGCAGGTGGTGCAATGACCGGCGCGGACGCACTGCTCCAATCGAATCTGCACAGCCTGCCGCTGCTCGCGCGCGGCAAGGTGCGCGACAACTATGCGGTCGGCGGCGACCGCCTGCTGATGGTCGCCAGCGACCGCATCAGCGCTTTTGACGTGGTGATGGACGACCCCATCCCCGGCAAAGGCAAAGTGCTCACGCAAATGGCGCTGTGGTGGTTCCGGCAACTGGGCGACATCTGCCCCAATCACCTGACCGGCGACGCGCCCGAAAGCGCGGTTGCGGCCGACGAAGTGCCGCAGGTGGCGGGCCGCAGCATGTTGGTCAAACGCCTTAAGCCGGTTTTGATCGAAGCCGTGGTGCGCGGCTATCTGGCCGGCAGTGGCTGGAAGGAATACCAGGCCACGCAATCGGTCTGCGGCGTACCCTTGCCGGCGGGCCTGCGCAACGCCAGCCGCCTGCCGCAGCCCATCTACACCCCGGCGGCCAAGGCCGAGATAGGCGAGCACGACGAGAACATCACCTTTGAGCGCACGGTAGCGCTGGTCGGCGCGCAACTGGCCGCGCAAATCCGCGACACGGCGATTGCGCTGTATACCCATGCCGCCGGCATCGCCGCGCGCAAAGGCATTCTGATTGCCGACACCAAATTTGAATTCGGCCTGGATGAAAACGGTCAACTGGTGCTGATGGACGAAGTGCTGACCCCCGATTCATCCCGCTACTGGCCCGCCGCCGATTGGCGCGAAGGCGCCAACCCGCCCAGCTACGACAAGCAATACCTGCGCGACTGGCTGGAAACCGCGCAAATCAACGGCCGCCCCTGGGCCAAATCCCCGCCCCCGCCACGCCTGCCGCAAGAAGTCATCGTCAACACGCAGCGGCGCTATGAAGAAGCGTTCAAGGTGCTGACGGCGGGGTAAGAGCTGCTCGCACAACCTGGAACTTATCTGGGTAGTCGAGCGCAGCTTTGCCTAGCTGAAAAAACCGGCACTCGTGGGGGAAACTGCCGGAGACGGTTCAATACCAGCTTGCAATTTGTTTATTTGGTCTTTTTTGTCTCTTTTGCTCAGGAGGCTGGGACAGGGACCTAGGGTAAACCCTAGGACTTAGGGCAAACCCTAATTAGGGTTTACCCTAGGTTTTTTGCGCTGATTCGTGGTTATAAATACGTACAGGGCAATCCTGTATGTTGGTGTTCACTGATGGGTTGTCCAACAACCAAACCAACGCTGTACAGGAGATTAGCGCCATGCCCATCAGTGCTCTGGCAAATTTCACGCCCCCCGCCACGCCCCGCGAGGATGAGGCCGAGGCTTCGGCCACGTCAGCCAACGACGCCACATCATCGCCATCTGGCGAGTGCGAATCCGCCGCGCCATCGGGCGCACAAGCAGCAGCATCAGGCGCCCCCATTGCCGCGGTGGACAAAGCCGGTGCCCATTCCGGCGGCCAGCAAGGCGGCACGCAGCAGCAAGGCAGCGGCGCGGATGGCGGCAGCTCCCTCGCGTCCCTTCGCTACCGGGCAGGGATCGACAGCACCATGGTGTCGGCCAAACTCGCCGATGCAACCCAAGCCCACGCACAAGCTCAATCACAAGCCCAGCCGCAAGCGAAACAAACCGGCCGCGACACACTCAGCCTGAGCAAAGGTGTTGCGCAAGCACCAGACCCGCACGGATCGCACCTGACCAGCGACCCCGAAACAGCGCAAGCACAAAAGCGCCAACAAGCCGACCAACAGCGCCGCACAGCAGAACTCAACAAAAACATAAAAGACCTCCAAGCGCTGCAAAAAGCCGCCACGCAACCACCAGCATCGGGAAAAACCACAACCCAAGCCAAAGCCACGCAGCAGCAACCGGACAAATCCAACAACAGCCAGAGCAACCCGCCCAAAGCCGAGCAACAACAGGGCTGGTGGAAGAGTTGGGGATCAAGCGCCACCCACGGCGTGCTGGGCGCGGCCAGCTTTGTACCCGGACTCTCGACAGCCGCAGGCGCGATCGACGCGGGCATTTATGTGGCCGAGGGCGACTACGCCAATGCGGGCCTGGCGGCCGCCTCGATGATTCCAGGTGGTAAAGCAGTCACCACAGCAGGCAAGGTAATCGCCAAGGGCGTCAAAGTGGCCGAGGAGGCTAAGACGCTGGAAAAAACAACCAAG
>Ga0209738_10000304_pt1 | contig 10275 bp, 7 predicted proteins | sample TergutNc150P5_FD_187289 | JGI IMG/M metagenome (GOLD analysis project Ga0209738, IMG submission 187289) | Nasutitermes corniger P5 segment gut microbial community from laboratory colony in Florida, USA - Nc150 P5 (SPAdes) (version 2) | ecosystem: Host-associated > Arthropoda: Insects > Digestive...
GCCTGGGCCCCGGTCGCCGTGGGCGCAGCTGATCGACCGCGTGCCGCCCGACTATCTGGAGGCCCTGTGGCAGCACGCAGGCGTGGACGTCGAGCACATCCGCCGGGCCTGGACGCCCACGTCCGACGGCCGAGGTCCCTGGGTGATCGAGAGCCAGGACGGAGGCCGGTGGTCGGTGTTCCAGGCTGGGCACGGGAAGCCGTCCGTCATCAGCCTGGGCAACCCCGACCAGCTGCGGCAGCGGCGGGCCGATCGACGCGCCCGGGTGCACCGGGCCGAATCGGATGCCCGCAAAGCCCGTGCTGACGCCCGCCGCGCCTGGGGCGAATCGTCTAAACTCCAGCCACAGGATCCCGGCGGCGAAAGGAGCGGTGATGGCCCGAGCCAAGAACCCCTTCGCTGACCCCGTCGCCTCGCCCGAGCTGCCGTACGGCGACGTCGAACCCGGGCAGCAGCTCGGCGGGCGCTATCAGCTCATTACCCCGTTGACAAGCACAGACGACATCACCTTGTGGGAAGGGTGGGACGATACGCTGACCCGTCCGGTGCTGATGTGGGTCATCCCGCCCAACCATCGGCGCACCGACGTCATGATGCTCGCCGCCCGCGCCGCGGCGGCCGCGAGTGACACACACTTCCTGCGGGTGCTGGACGCGCTGGAGTACGGCCCCATCGAGCCCGTTTCATGCATCGTCACCGAATACGTCCCCGGCGTGCGCCTGGAGGAGGTGTTGCGGGCCGGGCCCATCAGCGATGCGAACGCCGGCTGGATCGTCATGCAGCTCGCCGCGGCACTGGCGCCCCTGCACGCCCGCGACCTGTTCCACCAGCGGCTGAGCCCCGCGACTGTCATCCTGACGGCGTCCGGCGACGTCTGCATCTCGGGGTTTCTGCTCGAAGCCGCCTTGTCGCGCCCGCTGGAGTACGACGGCATGGAACAGCCGCCCAGCCGCGGCGAGCAGCAGCGCGCCGATCTCGATGCACTCGGGCAGCTGTTCTACGCCGGGCTCACCGGCACCTGGCCGCTGCTGCGCACGTACGAGCGCGCCGATCTGTACGGTCTGGCGCCGGCCCCGCGCGGCCCCGACAACCTGCTGCTCCGTCCCGCCGTGGTGCGCCCGGGCATATCGCTGGATCTGGATGCCATCTGCATGCAGACGCTGGAGCCGGCCCCCGGCTCGACGGCGATCCGCCGGGCCGCGGATCTCGCCAGCGTCATCCGCCGCGCGCTGGGCCGGTTCGATGCCAGCGCTGAGATCAGCGTCCGCGTGCGCGAGCTGATGGACGCCACTAGCCCCACCCAGCTGGTGTCCACCGGATCGGCGGGTGCGGACGACACCCGCGAGCCCGTGGACAACACATCAGCCTCCGCGGACGACACCCGCAGCCCCGCGGACAACACCGCGGACGGACGGCTGTGGCGGCGGCCGGGTCGCGCGGCCCGCGACACCGACGGCGTGCGGCGCACGGCGACGGACGGCACATCGAGATCCGACGCCGCCGGGGGCGATTTGTCACAGAATGGGCGTGCCGTGGCGCAGGGGAATGCCCGCGTGCCGTCCGAGGGGGTCGGCGGTGCGTCGGGCCTCGGATTTGCTGACCTGGATGCCGCGACCGACGAGACGCTGCCGACGCAGGCGTGGCCCGTCGAGGGACGGGCGGCGCAGGCGCACGTGTCCCACAGCGCCGTCATCACGAGCACGCCGCCGGACGGTGTGCCCGCGCGCGCGGGCCGGATTCGTCCCCCATCGCCGGACGGACAGATGGGCGCGGCGGCGCCATCCCCCGGCGGCGCCGTCATCGACCTGGACACGCAGCCGCAGCTGTTCGCCGACGGTTCATCGGCCCCGGCGCCGCCGACAGCGCGGGGCATGCTGCCGCCGCGCCCGCACCTGACGTTCGGACGAGGCGGACGCGCCCGCTGGCTGTGGCTGATCCCGCTCGTCGTGGTGATCGTCTTGGTGATTGTCCTTGTCAAGAGCTGCTCTGGGGCGCCGTCCGGGCCCGGTCCGGTGCCGATCGTGACGGCCTACGCGTTCGATCCGACGCTGGACGGCGGCAACGGTCAGGAGAACTCCGACAAGGCCGTGCTGGCCGTCGATGGCGACCCGAGCACGGCCTGGACGACCGAGACGTACCTCAACAACCCCAAGCTCGGCGGCCTCAAGCCGGGCGTCGGGCTCGTCGTCGATCTGGGACAGGCCCGCACCGTCACGCAGGTGACGCTGACGCTCGGCGCGAAGCCGGTCACGTTCGAGGTGCGCGTGCCGAAGTCCGATCCCGCGGCCGCGGAGCCCGCGATGGATTCGCAGACGCAGTGGGTGTCGGTCGCGTCCTCCACCACCGCGTCCACCAGCCCCGTCTCGGTGACGCTGACCAAGCCGACGTCCACCCGCTGGGTGCTGGTCTACTTCACCTCACTGGCCGAGGTCTCCAGCAAACACTATGAGGCCATCGTGGACGAGATCCAGGTCGACGCCGACCGCTGACCGGCGCGATCAGCTCGCCGCTCGGGCGGCGGCGCGGTTGCGGCGCACCTGGCGCACGCGGAGCATCGTGGCCACGAGGAACGCGATGCCGGCGCCGATGACGATGATCCAGCCGAGGCGGCCGGCGGAGGTCGTGGTCACCACGAACTCGACCGGTGCGCCGAGCGTCTGGCCCGAGGACGATTCGAGCGTCGCCTGCACGGACACGGCCCCATTGGCGCCCGCCTGCGGCGTCACGCGCACGAGGGCACTCTCGCCGGGATCCACGCTGACGAGGTCCGAGTCGGGGATCCCCAACCGTTGTGGGTTGTCGGAGTGGAAATGAACCCGCACCTGCACGGTCATGTTGTAGGTGTTGACCACGGTCACAGGCATCGGGCTGTCCGAGGCGGACAGGTGCACCTCGTTGGCGATCTTGAGCTGCAGGCCTCCGCCGGTCACCTGCGCGGTGACGGGGGCGACGATCCGGTCGGCCCACGCCAGCGCGGCGGCCTGGCCCGTGTCGTCCGTCCGCCAGGAGACATTCCACAGCCCGCCGACAACACGGGTGATCTCGGCGGCCGCCGCGGCGTCCGTCCCCCCGAGCGTGCCGGCGAGCCCGAGGTCGCGCTCCGCCGCGGTGGTCGCGTCGATCAGCGACGCGGATGCCTTCCGGGACGGGTCGGACGACGCGGCCAGCTGCGTCGCGCTCGTCCCGTCGGGCAGGTCGGCGGTCAGGGTGGACGGCAGCGCGGCCGAGGGCACCTGGGACGAACCCAGCACCGCCATCGGCTGGTCGACATTCGAGCGCAGCAGCGTCTCGGCGTCGAAGAGCGCCTGCTGCGCGCCGGCCCATCCGGTCAGCGTGGTGGCATCGGGAAGCTGCGTCACCCCGAGCACCGAGTGCCCGCCGCCGCGGGTGATCGTGGGGGCGTCCGGCTGACTACGGCAGATGATGAGGTTGGCCGAGGCGGGGGCGAGATACGTGAGCAGCGTGGCGTCACATTGGCCGTCGCGGGGGAGCACGGCCAGGGGCAGCGCGGCCAGCGGATCGTCGGCCGGCAGCGGCTGAGCCGTCCGGGTGAGGACGTCGGCGCGTCCCGATGCGGCGGCCAAGGCGATGTCGGGATCGCCGACGAGCGTGCGATACGTCCCGGTCCGGGACAGGAGCGGCTCGGCCTGGGCGAGCCAGTTCTGGGCGGCAGTTTGTCCCTTTCCCGTTGTCGGGTCGGCATCCGCGGTGGTCTGGACGTCGTAGCCCTTGGCCATCGCGGTGAGGGCGTCCCACAGCGCGGGGTCGATCAGCACGGTGACGCCGGGGCGCAGCGCGGCGGTGAGCTCGTCGGACAGGCGCCCGGTCAGCTCCGTGGCCAGGTGGTCGTCGGCGAAGACGGCCGGCTCGGTGTCCGTGGCCGCACGGACCAGCGACGGCGCGGCCGTCAGCTCGACAACCTGGGCCCAACGAGCGGGTTTGCTGGGATCTGCGTAGCTCACCACGATATACAAGCGGGCTAGTACGGTGGTGACGCCCCCGTTCGCCCGGCCCAACACCTGCACGCCGAGCAGATACGCGGCGTTGGGCGTCGCCATGCCGAGCGCGCTCATGGTGGACGTCACGGTGAAACCGACGGTGGCGCCGGCGCTCAGAGTACCCGTCATCGACGTGGCCGTGGCCGGGCTGCCCAGAGGGGTGGACGCGCGCGAGTCGTACGTGACGCGCCCGCCCGCGGGCGGGTCGGACAACGCCTGCGTCAGCGCATCAGGCGTTGTCAGCGCCTGACCCGAGGTCCACAGGGCCGCGCGGGCGTACGTCACCGGCTGGCCCGACACGTTGGTGACCTGGCCGGTGATCGTGACATCGCCGTCCTTGGTAGCGACGGTGGGGGTGACCGATGCGATGGTGGCCGTCACGGCCGGGGACGCCGCCGACGCCGGGGCGGCGGGGCCGGCGACCAACGCGCCCGCCATCAGCGCGGCGCTGGCCAGCGCCGTCACCAGACGCGTGAGCATCCGTGGGGGACAAACTCGCGCCCGGCCAGCGTCCGTCCTGGCTTCGGGACGCGTCGGGACGCGGAAAGGTCCCGTGTTGTCCCATCTGCCCACCCCTCCATCGTACGGGTGAGCGCACCAGACCCGGTGTCGGCCGCGGGGGGTGACGTGACATTCGGTGCCCGAGCCGTCACTGCTGACGGGTGGCCTGGATGGGCGGGTCGGGGTGGCCGGTCGTCGGATCTGCCATCGTGGGAAGGGGATTCGGTTCGATGTGGAGTCGCGCGACGGGCCAGGTGGATTCCCCGGTCAGGATCTGCGGGTTGATCATGTTGTGCACGGGACGGCCCAGCAGGTAGTCGATCAGGTTCTGGATGGCCCGGCGCTTGCAGGCGTCGTACGTCTCTTCGGTGTACCACGCCATGCGGGGCGTGATGATCAGCCGACCCGGGAAGGACGACGCCACGGCCATGGTCGCGGGGTCCTGGTCGGTCGTGTCCAGCGCGGCACCGCGCAGCGCGCCCTCCTGGAGCGCCGTGCACAGGGGGCCCAGATCGACGGTATCGCCGTCACCCGTGTTGACGACGATGGCGTTCGGCTTCAGCAGCGGCAGCGTGGTGCGTCCGATGAGGTGGTACGTGGATCCGCCGCGCGGCAGGTGCAGCGACACGATGTCGCTGCTGGCCAGCAGGTCCTCGGCGTCGACGGCCGGGAAGCCCTCGTACATCGCCGATCGCATGTGCGCATCGCTGACCACCACCGAGAATCCCAGCGCCTGCGCCTTTCGCGCGGTCGCCGTGCCGGTGCGTCCGCATCCGAGGACGCCGAACGTCAGCTCGCTGAACAGGTGCAGCGGCCGGGAAGCGACGACGTCCGCATCGCCCAGGTGGACGTGGCGGTCCTGGGAGACGATGTCGCGCAGCAGCGCCACCGCGAGGGCGATGGCGTGGTCGCTGACCGCTTCGGTGGCCAGATCGGGCACGTGAAACAGCGCGATGTTGCGCTCGCAGGCGGCCGGGACGTCCAGCCCGGACAGCCCCGGGCCGTACCGTCCCACCGCGACCAAGTGCGGCAGGCGCTCCATCGTCCGGCGCCCGAAGAAGCCACGTTCCGACAAAATGGCGTCGGCGTCCAGGCACTTCTCGGGCATCTCTTCTGGAGTAAACGTATGTCGATACGCGTACTCCAGGTCGATGCCTTCGCGTGCGGCGATCTCACGTTCCTGGTCAAAGGTGTCATGCTCGCAGCCGGCGATGGCGATCTTCATGGTGGCTCCGTATGGGTTGCAGACAGATGATGCGGGGTCTGGTGCGGCGGGGACCGGGGTTGGGAGGCACCTCTGCCTCGAATCCTACCAGTTCTGCCTTGTCGCAACGGCAAGCTCACGCCCGTGGCGGCCCCGTGCGCGTGACCCGAATGCGATACAGTGTCAGTGCCCGTGCAACGAAACGTCATCGCTGGTCAGGGGCTTGTCACTCGCAGGCATGAGGGGGTCGGATGTCACAACGGGCCGGTGACGCAGCGGCGTCCGAACGCGCGCTGCCGGACGAACAACACCCGCAGCCCCCAGAGCTTCGCATGCACAAGGGCCCCTGGTACTGGATCGGCTGGGTGGCGGTATGGCTGTTCCTGGTGGCCATCGTGGCCGGCGCGGCCTTCCTGGGCGTCGTGGGCACGCGGCCCCTGCCGTACCTGCCGGTCACGGCCGAAAAGATCCCGCCGACGCATCCGATCGCGCTGTCATGGTCGGGACAATCCAGCGTCGCAGTCGGCACGGCGGATGGCGGTGTCAAGGCGACGGCCGGGTCGCAGGCGCAGCGTCCGACCGCGAGCATCGCTAAGGTGATCACGGTGCTGGTGGTGGCGTCCGTCCATCCGCTGGCCGTGGGGTCGGACGGCGCGTCGATCACCATGGGTGCCGCCGATGTCGCCCAGATCGGCGCGGTCGAGTCGGCTGGAGGCGTGGCGCTGCCCGTGAGCCGGGGGCAGGTGTGGACGCAGCGCCAGATGCTGGACGGCATCCTGCTGGTCAGCGCCAACAACCTCGCCAATTCGTACGCCATCTGGGCCTTCGGCTCGATGCGGGCCTACCACGATGCGGCGATGAACTGGCTTGCCGCACAAGGATTGAAGAACACCGTCGTCGGATCGGATGCGTGCGGGCTCGACCCAGCCACGCGCAGCACGCCGTCCGACCTGTTCGCCCTGGGCACAAAGTTGATGGCCGACCCGGGGCTGCGGGACATCGTGTCCCAGCAGCATGCCACCGGGCCAGGCGGCCTGGCGCTCGACAACACCAACGCGCTCATCGGGCAGGACGGCTTCATCGGCATCAAGACGGGCACCATGTCGGTCGCCGGCTACTGCCTGCTGTTCGCGAACAAGCTGCAGGTCGACGGACAGACGGTGCTGGTCATCGGCGTCGTCTTGAACGAGCCGTCCGACCCTGCGCGCTTCCAGGCGGCGCAGGCGCTGGTCGCGTTCATGAAGAACAACATCGTGCCGACCGACGTGGTCGCGGGGCAGACCTTCGGCTACGTGACCGATCTGGACGGACACGCCGTGCCCATCGTGGCGGCCAGCGGCATCCCGGGCGTGCGCATGCGCGACCAGATCGTGACCGTGCGGCTGACCGTGACCCGCCTGGACATGCCTGTTGCCGACGGCACCCCCGTGGGCACGGTGACCGTCGGCGACACCACGGTGCCGCTGGTCGTGGGCAGCGCGATCCCGTCCGGCGATCTGGGCTGGCGCCTGGAACACCTGCACGAACTGATCTGGTGACGGCGCGCGATGGCCGAGGCAGGGGGCCGTCCGCAGGGGACAGCCGTGGGCGTCGGGGCCATGCTGACCTCGGTCGTGATCATTCAGACGGGGGCGTCGTTCGGCAAGCGGCTGATCGACGAGGTGCCCGGGCCGATGGCGGCCGTCTGGCTGCGCCTGGGCACCGCCGGCGTGTGCATGCTGGTGTTCTGGGGCGTCCGGGCGCTGGTGCTGGCGTTGCGGCGGCGCCGAGAATGTGACAAACAGGCACCGAGCGGGTCGAAAACGGCCGGTGCGGGGTCCGGATCGGGGCACGAGGGTGCAGTTTGTCCCGCGGAGGGGGCGCCACGGGCCGAGGCGCAGCCCGCGCGTCCGGCGCACGCGCTGGCGGTGACGGCGGTGTTTTGCGTCGTCATGCTCACGATGAACGCGACGATCTACGAGGCCTTCGACCGGTTGCCCGTGGGCATCGCGATCACGCTGGAGTTCCTCGGCCCGCTCGGCGTGGCGATCGCCGGGTCGGTGCGGAACGGGCGGCGCCTGCCCATCGGCACCCGCGGCGCCAGCCTGGCCGGCGACCTCGCGCTGATCGCCTGCGCTGGGGCCGGCGTGGCGCTGCTGGGCGTGCGCCCGGTGGCGCTCAATGCCGTCGGCGTTGTGTTTGCACTTGTCGCAGCCCTGTGTTGGGCCGGATACATCACGCTGGGCGGGTACGTGTCGCGATGGTATTCCAGCCCGCGCGTGCTCACCGTCGCCTGGCTCGTGGCGCTGCTCGGGTTCGCGATCCCCGCGCTGGAGCCCCACGGCGCCGGCTTCCTGACCGCCCGCGTCCTCGGCCTGGCCGTGGTGGTCGCGCTGTCGAGCTCGGCCGTGCCGACGGTGCTGGAGCTGTTTGCGCTGGGACGGGTGCCGCCCGCCCTGTTCGCGATCCTGGAGAGCCTGGCTCCCGCTGTCGCCGCGCTGGCCGCCTGGCCGCTGCTCGGCGAGTGGCTGCACCCGACCGACTGGCTCGCCATCGGCCTGGTCGTCGTCGCCTCGGCCGGCTCCACCTGGAACAACGCCCGCCGCCGCGCTTTGTCCGCCAGCACCTGAAACTCGCGTGACAGCGGCGTCCGCGCGCCTGTACTGTCGGCGCATGGCCGAGGTGCTGATCGAGCTCCCGCAGGGGACGAAGCTGGACGACCCGATGGGGTGGGTCTACCGGGCGATGTACGACGTCTGGGCGGCCGATGCGCTGCAGGAGCTTGGGTTCACCGATCTGGTCGTCACGCCGCAGGCCGCGGCGGCCGCCTTCAACGACACCGCGTACGAGGCGCATCGCGCGGCCGTCGTGGTGGACGACGCCGATCCGCACACCGCGCTGGGGACGGCATCGGCCGAGTGGCCCCTGGTGGACAACACGCACGTGGCATGGGTGACGGTGCGGGTGCACCCGGATCACCGCCGTCGCGGAATCGGGACAAACCTGCTGGCCTGGGCGCAGGCACAGGCGCGGGCCGCCGGGCGCGGGACGTGGCAGGCGGAGCTGTCGCTGGGGCCGCGCGCCGCGCAGGGGCCGCAGGTGCCGGCGCCCGAGGGCGGCTCGATCGCTGCCGACACGCCGGGGTGGGTCTTCGCGCAGGCGCACGGGTACCAGCTGGAGCAGGTCGAGCGGATGTCGGTGCTGCCGGTGCCGGTGGACGAGGCACGTTTGTCCCAGATTGTGGACGAATCGTCCCCCCGCGCGGCCGATTACCGGCTGCACGTGTGGGTGCACGATGTCCCAGACCGTTGGCGGGCCGGGTTCGCGGCCATGCGGGCGGTGTTCAACGACCTGGCCCCGGCGGCCGGCCTGGAGGTCGAGGCCGAGGTGTGGGACGAGGCGCGCGTCACGGCAATGCTGCGGTCGGCGGCCGAGCAGGACACGACGCTGCTACTCGCGGCCGTGGAACACGTGCCGTCGGGGGTACTGGTCGCCGAGACCGACCTGTGGTGTCCCAACCGGACGTTCGAGGGGCGGCCGAGCGAATCGGTCGGCCAGGGGTACACGCTGGTGCTCCCGGGACATCGCGGCCACGGCCTGGGGCGCTGGGTCAAGGCCGCCAACCTGCAGCAGCTGGCGCAGGTTTGTCCCACCGTGCGCCGCGTGCACACGTGGAACGCCTCGGAGAACGAGCACATGCTGGCGATCAACACCGAGCTGGGCTTCCGGGTGCAGGGCTACGGCGTGCTGCTGCAGAAGAAGGTGTGACTCAGGCGGCGGAATCGTCCGCGGGCTTGAGCGCCGCCAGTGCCGCCCAGCGGGGATCGACGGCGTCGCCGTGCGTGTGGGACGGATCGTCGTTCAGGTTCGCGCCGCATTCGGGACAAAGTCCCTTGCAGTCGGGACGGCACAGGGGGCTGAACGGCAGCTCCAGGACGATGGCATCGCGCAGCGCCGGTTCGAGGTCGAGCTGCTCGTCGGTGACGAACAGGGCGTCCTCCTCGGCGTCCTTACCAGGGTAGTAGTAGAGCTCCTGCAAGGGGAAACTGCGCTGCTCGTCCAGAGGTGCGAGGCAGCGGGCGCACTCGCCGACCAGCCGCGCGGTCACCGTGCCGCTGACCCAGATGCCGTCGCCGGCCGACTCCAGGGTCAGGTCGAGGTCGACGGGGGAATCTTCGGGCACGCCGATCATGTCGATGCCCAGATCGGGCGGCGCATCGACGGTGCGGCGCCACACGCGCAGCTCGCCGGGTCGGCGCGGCAGCTCGTGGATAGTGGCGATCAGCTGGATGCCAGATGCCGGGCTCATGGCGCCTCCTTGGTGGGTGTGGCGGGCGGGCGGTCGCGGTGCCATGGCCATGATAGCCGCGACACGACGATCCGCGAGACGGTGATCAGGTGCAACAAAGCCCGCCCTGAACCAGGACGGGCTTGTCAGAGCCGGTGTGTCAGCGGGTGACCTTGCCGGACTTGATGCACGCGGTGCACACGTGCAGGCGGACGGGCGCGCCGTCCACGATCGCGCGCACGCGCTGGATGTTCGGATCCCAGCGGCGCAGCGTCTTCTTCTTCGACCAGGGCTTGTTGTGGCCG
>Ga0209738_10000305_pt1 | contig 10250 bp, 4 predicted proteins | sample TergutNc150P5_FD_187289 | JGI IMG/M metagenome (GOLD analysis project Ga0209738, IMG submission 187289) | Nasutitermes corniger P5 segment gut microbial community from laboratory colony in Florida, USA - Nc150 P5 (SPAdes) (version 2) | ecosystem: Host-associated > Arthropoda: Insects > Digestive...
CGAGGTGATCATGATGACGGGCAGGTCATGCAGCCGCGCGTCGGCGCGGATATTGCGCACGAAGTCGAAACCGTCCATGCGCGGCATTTCGATGTCGGAGAGCACCACCACGGGGCGCTCTTTTTGCAGTTGCTCCAGTCCTTGCAGACCATCGGCGGCCAACGCGACGCGGTAACCCTCGCGTTGCAGCAGGCGCTGGGTGACGCGCCGTACGGTGATGGAATCGTCAACCACCAGCACCAGCGGCGTACTCGATTGCGGCGCGGCTACGGCTGCAACTGTGACTGCGGCTGCGGCTGGACGGTCGGCGCCATCTGCCGCGGGAACGGCAGGGTGTTGATCTGCATGAGTGGTGTACTCACTGGCGCGCGTGCCATATACCGTGGCCAAGGCTACCGGGTTGTAGATCAGCGCCACCGCGCCCGAGGCCAACGCAGTGATAGCCACCAGGCCGGGCAGGCGTGACAGTTGCGGGCCGAGCGGCTTGACGACCACTTCCTGATTGCCCAGTATCTCATCGACGTGCAGCGCTATCCGTTGTGCTGCCGAACGGAAGATGACCACCGGCAGGGTGTTGGCGGGCGGTTCTTGGCTGCACGGCGAGCTTTGCAGCAATGCGCCGGACCAGAAGAACGGCAACGCGATTCCGCCATGGGAGAACTGGCCGCTGTCGTAGGCCTGCTGTATTTCCGTGCGTGGTACGCGGCGCACGATCTCTACCAGATTGGAGGGTACGCCGATGGTGACCTTGCCTGCGCGCAGCATCACCACCTGCGTGACCGCGGTGGTGAGCGGCAGCACCAGCCGGAACGCCGCGCCGTGCCCGGTTTGGGTTCGGGTTTCGACGTGCCCGCCCAAGGCTTGCACTTCGGTACGTACCACGTCCATACCTACGCCGCGCCCGGCTATTTGGCTGATTTGGCCCGCCGTCGACAGACCCGAGGCGAATACCAGATTGGCGATGGCTTCTTCGGAGAGTTGCTGCCCAGGCTGGATCAAGCCCTGCTGTTCGGCTTTTTGGCGGATGCGCTGCAAGTCCAGTCCATTGCCGTCGTCGCGGAACTCGATGTCCACGTCGTTGCCGACCTGCTGCACTTCGATGGTAATGACGCCGGTGGCATCTTTGCCGCGCTCAATGCGCAGCGGCGCGGCTTCGACACCGTGCACCACACTGTTGCGCAACAGGTGCTCGAACGGCCCGGTCATGCGATCGAGAATGCCGCGATCGACTTCGATGGCGCCGCCTACGATGTCCAGTCGCACTTGCTTGCCCGCGTCTTTGGCGGCTTGCCGTACCACGCGGTACAGGCGCTCGGAAATACTTTCGAACTCCACCATGCGCGTGCGCAGCAAGTCGTGCTGCAACTCGTGCGTTTGCCGCGCCTGCGCGGTTAGGTTGTCCTCGCTCGATTCCACCGCGCGTTGCATCGCGCGCTGCACCGTTGCCACGTCGTTGACCGACTCGGCCATCATGCGCGTGATTTCTTGCATGCGCGTGAAGCGGTCGAACTCCAGCGGGTCGAAGTTTCGCGCATCGTCCTTGGATTGCGCCATGCGCGATTGCATTTGCGACTCAGCCTGCAACTCGACATCGCGCAACTGGCTGCGCAGGCGTTCCAGGTTGCCGGTGAGATCGGTCAGCACCGAGCGCAACTGGCCGACTTCGGCTTCCAGCCGCGAGCGCGAGGTGATGATTTCGCCGGCTTGGTTGACCAGCCGGTCGAGCAGTTGCGTTTTCACGCGCACGACCTGGTTGGCGGCGGCATGGACCTGTTGCAGTGACAACGGCGCCGGCGGGTCGATGAAGACGGAGCTGGGGGCAACGTCGTTCGACGTGGCCGGTGCGGACGGTTGCGTTGGGGCCGGAACTGCTGGCGGCACAGCAGGCGCGGCGCCGGGCTGTGACACGGCCGCGGATGGCGTGGGCGGCGACAGTGTGATGACCTGCGTGGCGCCGGTGCGGCGTTTCAAGGTCAGCCGGATCGCCCCTGGGTTGGCCGGCGTTGCCGCCGGGGCCGCCGCAGCGGGCGGTGTGGGGCTGGGCGTATCGGGCGTTAGCGCGGCGGCGGTGGAGGGCAACGTCGCCGGGCTGCTCATTTGCGCTTGTACGCCTTGCGGGTCGCTTTGCAGGCGTTGGAAAGCGGCTTCAATCTCGTCTACATGGTCCTGGATCGGCGCCAAATCGTTGGCTTGGATGTTTTCCGTACCGATTATTTCGATGGCCGACTCGGTGCGGTGCGCCATCTCGCCCAGCCGCAGCGCGCCCGCTAGCCGCGCACTGCCTTTGAGCGTGTGCAGAAAACGCAGTACTTGCTTGCGCGACTCGCCGTCGGCAGGGTTGTCGATCCATGTGCGCAGACTGCTCGCCAATTGCGGCAACAATTCTTCGGCCTCTTCCGAGAAGACCGGGAACAGGTCGGCATCCACCGCGTCGACTGCGTCAAGGTTGTCCGCCACCGCGTGCTGCGGCGCGTCCTGGACCGTAATGATTCGGCTGGACGGTTGGGTTGGGCGCGTTGCGGGAGCTACTTGTACCGTCACAGGTACGGATGCGGGCATGGGCGCGGCGGGCGTTGCCGTCGCAAGCGGAGCGGGCGCTGCGGGTGTGGCAGACGCCACAGCGGCGGGGACGGGCGATGCGGTACCCGGCAGCACGATTTGGATGGCGTTGACCGCGTCCAATATGGCTTGGCTCGGCTCGCGCAGTAGACCGGCGGCGAACTGGTGCAGGGAGTTGCGAATTTCCGTGGCCGCATTGCTGAGCGTGAGCAAATGATCGGCGGGGCTGCCGATTTGTTCGTGCAACCGTTCGAGCGCATGCTCCACAGCGCGCGCCAAGGTGGACAGCGCCGTCAAACCCACGGTGGCCGAACTGCCCGCCAGCGAATGGGCGTGCGCGATGGCGTCTTCAGGCGCCGGTCTGGCGGGCGCCAGCGACCATTGGGTCAGTTCATCGGTCAGCGCGCTGGACCAGCCGTCCGCTTCTTCCAAGTAGACGTTGTACAGCTCGGTGCTGATGCGCAGGGGGCCAATCTGTTTGTATTCTTCTTGAACCGGTGCGGGGGTAGGGGCGGGCGGTTCCGGGTGCGGCGGGATGGGGGTGGCTGCGGGCGCGGCAGGCGTCATGGACGCCTTGGGCGCTTGGGCATCATCGGCACCGGCAGCTTGCGGCGTTGCCGGCGTTTCAGCAACGGCGGCTGTTGTGTTTTGGGGCGTTTCGGTTTCGCGCAGCGCTTGCTCGAAAACGGAAAAGTCCAACTCCTGCGCATCGCCCGCCGGGACTTGCACATCATCGGAGGTCGATTCCGGCGCGGATTGCCGCGGTGCGTCGGAAATTCCCTCGGGAGTGCCGGCTTGCCACGCCTCGTCGATCGGATGGCTTGCAGCAGCATGCGTATCCGTAAGCGATGGGGTCGGCGGCGCGGCGGACAAATCGAGGTCGGGCAGCAGTGCCAAATTGATCGCGGGCACGGACGGCGTACCGTGCAATTGGGCGGGAGATGTGGCCTGGGCTGTGCCGCCGACGCCGTCCGGATTGAAATCGAGCAGTTGCCCGTCGGTTGCCGCATCTGCTGGCGCTGTGGAATCGGCGCTTGCCAGCGACATGGGCACGGTCGGCAGTTCGATCGGCTCAGTGGGCAACGCATCCGGTGTATCCGGAATATCCGGCACGTTTAGCCCGGAGATTTCGCCCGGTGAGGTTTCCTGCACTTCGATGCCCGGCGAAGACAGTTCCGGCAGCGTGCTGCCGGCCGCGTCAGGGGCGGTGCCGCTGGCGGCATTGAGGTCAAGCGGTACGCGCTGGCCGTGCAACCGCAGCGCGTCGGCGGAATTGCGGAACGGCGCGCTTGACCAGTGATCGGAGTGTTTTGCGGCGATGTCCTGGGTCCAGCGCGCCATAGCGTTCAGCGATTCACTGGACAAGTCGCGCAGGTTTTCGTCGGCGGGTTTTTGTTCGGCCAGCCAGGTATTGAGTACTTGTTCCAAGGCCCAGGCGGCTTCGCCGAATTCGGCCAGCCCGACCATGCGCGCGCTACCCTTGAGGGTGTGGAAGGCACGGCGCAGGGTGGTTTTTTGTTCTGTGTTCGTGGGCGCGTGCCGCAGTTCCTCAATGGCTGCCTGACCGCCGGCGATGACTTCGCTTGCTTCCTGCAAAAAGATATCCAGCAAATCGTCGTCCTCGCTGGACGCGGTAGCGTCGCCGGGTGAGGAGATGGGCTGCACGGCGGGCTGGGAGGCGGTAGCAGCCGTGGCGGCAGCCGAAGGAGCAGCAGCCGAAGGAGCAGCAGGCGTGGCGGCGGCCGAAGGAGCGGCAGTCGAAGGGACAGCAGCCGTGGCGGCAGTCGAAGGAGCGGCAGTCGAAGGAGCCGTAGTCGCAGGGGCAGCTTGACTGGTTTGATTGACTGGCTCAGCGGCGAGCGGCTCCAGCGTGAGGGTGGCCGGCAGCGTATCCGAAGCCGCCACAGCCGGAGGCGTGCTTGGCGCGGCCGTGGCCGTCTTGATGACCGGACGGGCGCGCTCCATCGGCGCCTTGAGTTCGCCCTTCTGGGCGTCATAGACGAACAGTTTACGTGCCAGCATCGGCTGGTAGCCCAGCATGTCCACCAGAAAACCTAGCGAACCGATGCTGTTGCCCAGTTGCTCGGATATGGCGCTGATTTGCTCGGCGGACGTGTCGTTGTTGGCAATCAGGCCATCGACTTGTTCGCGCATGCGCGTTACGGCCTGTACCGCGGGGTCCAAGCCCAGTACCGACAGCACGCCGCGCATTTGGTGCATGAGGTCGGGTACTTGTGCCAGTGGCGTTTTATCGGCCGGGTTGCGGAAGAACTGGTCGAGCCGCCCTTCCAACTCGCCCATGGTGGCGCGTAATTCGCCGACCACCGTACCCATGGTCTGGCGGTCGCTGACCTGGCGGTAGAGATCTTCCATCCACGGTTCAAGCGTCGGGGACGCCGCACCGCTGCGGACCGCGTGCAGACGTTCGGCCAATTGCTGCATGCGCTCACCCACCAGCGCGTCGGCGGGGTGGAAGTCGGCGAACGAGGCTTCCAGAAACAGCACCGCGGTGGCCGTTTCCAGCGCCAGTTCCGGGCTGGGCGGGTGGTTGGCGCGTGCGGTTTGCTCCATCACAGCCTGGAGTTCGTCCGCCAGCGGCTTGGCTTTGGGCAGAAGCTTGGCGAGCGATTGGGCCACCAGATTGATCTGGTCGGAGCAGGCTTTCAGGCGCATCATGTCGCCGCCGGCCAGTGCCGACCAATGCTCCTTGACGGCATCGACGCGCCGACACGCTTGTACCAGCACGTTCGGGTCGTACAGGCCGAACAATGGCTGGCTGTAGTCGATCGGGACGTGGCGTTCTAGTCCCCATGCGGCACGCACCGCCGTCAGGGCAGTCAAGTCGAATGTCTGGGCGGGATCGATGGGATGCGCTTGCGCGCAGAAGAACAATAAGTCGTTTGCCAGACGCTCCGGCAGCGTGTCGTCGTTCTTGGACAGGGTGGTGTATTGCGACAGCACGCCCGATGCGGCACGTTTGGCGTAAAGATCAAGCGGTATCAGCTCATGGCCCAGCGCTTCGAAGAAGCCCGCCGCCAATAGCCAGAACGCCGCCGGATGTGCGTGGTGGCGCTGCTGCTCGACCGCGGCCAGCCGCACGCTGAGCCGGCCCAGATCGATGGCGGCATTGAGGTCGCCGCGCATGGTGCGCAAAATGTCCAGGTCCAGGCGCTGGCGCAGATCGGTCGAATAGTCGAGTACGCGCGCTCCGCTGGGCAATTGCGGCGTGGCCCATGTCCAGGGCCAATCCCACAGGTCGGCCGGATGGATGCGCTCCGCGCCTGCCAGTTTCTGCATCTGGCGGTATTGCGGAAACAGGCCGAGCGCCGAGGTGCTGCCGGCCGGGTTGTTCAATTGGTTGGTCAGGTACTCGATCAGCGCAAAACCGGCGGTCTCCATCGCATCGGCGGATTCCTGGTCGGCCGCTTGCGGCTGGCTGATGAAGTGCCGCATTGCGCTTTCCATGCTGCCGACCAAGCGTGCCGCCAGGGATTGGCCCACCATGTCAAGTGCACCCTGGACTTGGTGCAACTGCTGGCGCGCCATGCGCAGCGGATTGGCGTTGACCGACTCGATATCCACACCGCGCGCGGCCTGGGCGTCGCGCGCGTAATACTTGAGGGCACGGGTCGCGGCCTCAATGGATTTGCGCGTTTCGTCCAGCACCCAAGCCAACGGACCGATGTCCGCGGCGCTGCTTTCAAGGGCTTGTGAAGGATGTTGGGCGGCCATGAATCAGTTTTCCTCGGGGGGAGAAAAAGGGGTGCGGGTCTGTGTCTGTGTGTACCTCAAGCCAGCACCTCTCCGAGAAGATATGACGGGAAAAAACCAGTCACGAATGAACAATCAAAAAGGTATCAGGCAATCTTGAATCGCGCCACCGATTGCCGCAACTCGTCGGCGATGCGCGCGAGTTCGCGTACTTGGTCGGTGGTGGTGCGGGTGCTTTGACTGGTTTGTTCAGTCACTGCGAAGATGTGCTGGATACTGCCCGCTACCTCGTTGGCCTTGCCGGCTTCTTGCGCGGTAGTGGATGAAATCTGCTCGATCAGTTGCGCCAACTGGTTCGACACGCGGTCGATTTCGGTAAGCGCCGAACCGGCGTTGTCCGACAGGTGAGCGCCATCCACCACGCCGCGGGTGGAGCGTTCCATGGCGGCCACCGCGTCTTGCGTGTCGGTTTGAATGGCTTTTACCAGCGCTGCAATTTGGCGTGTGGCGTCGGCGGAGCGCTCGGCCAAGCGCTGCACTTCCTCGGCCACCACCGAGAAGCCTCGGCCTGCTTCACCGGCCGACGCGGCCTGGATGGCGGCATTGAGAGCAAGCACGTTGGTCTGTTCGGTAATGTCGGCAATCAGCTCGGTGATTTCGCCGATTTCTTGCGAAGATTCGCCCAGCCGCTTGATGCGCTTGGAAGTCTCTTGAATCTGATCGCGGATGGTGTTCATGCCGCCGATCGAGTTCTGCACCGCCGTCAAGCCCGATGCCGCGGCCTGCACCGACTGGCGCGCCACCTGCACCGATTTCTGCGCCTGCGCCGAAACCTGGTTGATGCGCTCGGCCATGCTGACCACCGACTGGCCGGTTTCGCGGATTTCGCGCAATTGCTCGGTAGAGATGGCCAGCAGTTCGGTGGACGTGGCTTCGACCCCGGAGGTGGTTTGCGCTACGCGTGCAGCGGTGTTTTGTACGTTGCCCACCAGCGCGCGCAATTCCTCAACGGTGTAGTTCACCGAGTCGGCAATGGCGCCGGTAATGTCCTCGGTCACCGTGGCTTCCTGCGTCAGGTCGCCCTCGGCCACCGCTTGCAGTTCGTTCATCAGCCGCAAAATGGCGGCCTGGGAAGCGTCGTTGATGCGCTTGGCTTCGCGCTGTTGCTGCTCGGCCTGTTGGCGTTGCAGTTCAGCGGCCGCCTGGCTGCTACGGCTGCTGCGCAGTTGTTTGGTCATCAATACGGCGGTGACCAGCAGCACCAGCAGCGCCGGCGCCAGCAGCGCGATCACGCCCGCCCAGCCCAGTTTGAAGTCTGCGGACAAGCGCGTCTGCAAGTGTCCCAATTCTTCGGTGAGTTGATCACTATCGGCACTGATAGCCGTTTGCGCCGCGCGCGCCTGACTCAGATCTTGGGAGGCGGCTAGCGCGCTGGTGACCTCGGTGCGGGTTTGCGCTAACGGAGCCAGCAGGGTCTGGAGCTTGGTGCGCGTTTCCGCGTCGTGCGCGGCCGATAAGTGCAGGCTATCGCTACCGTCGAGCAAGCCTTGCGCAGTGTTTTGGAGAGCAGCCAGGTCCTGGTCCAACGTCTGCGCTGACTCTTTATTTATGCCGCTCGTGGCGAGCATTTCGCTGGTAGATTTGCCGATGCGTTGGCTGAGTGTGACCAGTTGCCCGGCGGCGGCAATCTCGGCGGGCGAACCCCCGTGCTGCACCTTGAGCGCCGAGATTTGGCTGGCAGTATCGAGCATGGCTGCGGACTGGCCGCTGATGGCGCGCAGGGCAGTCCCCGCGTTGGTTAACAGCTTTTGCTGTACCACGATGGCCCTGGCGTTGTTTTCGAGACGGTTGGTCAGCGGCGTGATCTTGCGGATTTCGTCTGCGTATTTGGAACCCAGATCGGTACGCAGGGTGTTCACGCTGTGGGTCAGCGCGAGGCTGCTTTGGTTCAAATCCTGGAAAGCCGCCTGGTTGCCGGTGACGGCCTGTGCCACGGTTTTGGACAGGCGCTGCGACTGCGTTTGGGCTTGGCTTAGCGCGTTCAGATTGCGCGTGGCCCGGTTGTCGCGCGAGACTACCCACCATACCGCTGCCACCAGCACGATCAGCGCAATCACCGCCAACGCCCACAACAGGCGCTGTTGTTCTGCGATAGGCTGGGTCGGCGTGACCTGGTCCTCATTCTGCTCGGATAGGTTTTGCTCGCTGAAAGCGTCAGCTTCATCGAACTGCTGCTGAGAAGGCGAGCGACTCATCTCTAGCGTCGTTGCCTCATCGGTGTGCGTCTCGCTTTCTGCCTGCACCTGTGGGGAGGAACTGTTTTGCCCCTCGGGGTCCGGTGTTTTTTTGAACCATGCCATAACATCAATCCTGATAAAGGTGAATTTTTGTGCTGAAACGCAATAAACTTAATCACTTAAGCCCAGAAACGCTGGGCTGTCGGCGAGTTTCTGGAGGTTGATTTCCTGCCATTGGCGCCCTTCTGCGTCAATATAAACGTGGCCGTAATAGTCAGGCGAGCCTGCGACGCAGGCGTCCGAGCGGGTGAAAGTGTCGGGCGTGCGCAGCCCCGCGAGGTGGTCGACCAGCAAGGTGCAGCGTGCTTCCAGCAGCGGATTGAGCGCTACCAGTCGGCACTGCGCCAGAGCGGCATCGGTGCGCGCTACCGGTGGGGGGGGCGCCTGGTCCGGGGATGCTCCGGCGGGCAAAAATGCCGCCAGGTCGATGACCCCGAACAGACCGCCGCGCAAATTGGCTACGCCCAGAAACCACGGCTTGACGTAGGGGACGCGTTGCACCGGCGCCCACGCGAAAATCTCTCCGGCATGACTGAGCGGGAACAACAGCGCCTGCTGTCCCGCATGTACGGCCAACCACGAAGCGGCGACGCCCGCAGTCTGCGCCGACTGTAAGCGTCGGGTCAGTCGGCTTTGGAATTCGCGCAGCGTTTCTTTGGTGGCCATGCCGTTATTCCAGTGCCTGGATTTTGGACAGCAAATCTTCTTGCTGAACCGGCTTGACGATGTAGTCGCGCGCACCCTGACGCAAGCCCCAGACGCGGTCGGTTTCCTGGTTCTTGCTGGTGCACAAAATGACGGGCACGTGCGCAAAGCGCGGATCATGCGTGATCGAGCGCGTGAGCTGAAACCCGTTTTTGCCAGGCATGACCACGTCCATCAGCACCAAGTCAGGCACGGACTGTTCGAGCCTGGCTTGCGCTTGAACAGCGTCCTGCGCGGTATCTACCTCGTAGCCTGCATTGCGCAGGATTGCGCCCAAGTGGACCAACTCGGTACGCGAATCGTCCACGATCAATATTTTGTGAATAGGCATCAGACTTCCTCCTGTCGTGCGTTGCCAAATTGCTCAACCGCTTGCAGTAATTGATCTTTGGTGAAAGGCTTGGTCAGGTACTCCTGCGAGCCGACCATGCGCCCGCGCGCCCTGTCGAATACGCCGTCCTTGGACGAAAGCATCACCACCGGTGTGGCCGCGAAGCGCGCGTTGCGTTTGATAATGGCGCAGGTCTGATAGCCGTCCAGACGCGGCATCAGGATGTCGCAGAAGATCAAGTCGGGCTGGCTGTCGTTGATCTTGGCGAGCGCATCAAACCCGTCTTCGGCCAGCATCACGGTGTGCCCGCCTTGCTTGAGAAAAATCTCGGCGCTGCGCCGGATGGTGTTGCTGTCATCAATCACGAGTACTTTCTTGGGATTACTCACAAGCCACTCCTTCGGGCGCACGTCCTTGCACGCGCTGCGCACGGACGAATCTGGTTGCGATGCACCATGAAGGGCATTGAAATTCTGCGCACATCGGCATCTCCTTTAAGGTGTCAACGCCTGCATTCATCGCAGTCCGTCGGCATCGAAAACAAGTTCTTACGCTATGCATGCGCCAGGCTACAGCCTGTGGCGCCCGCCAAATGCAACCAATTGTAATTGTATCGGGCGTGTTCTGTACATGCCCGCTCACAAAAG
>Ga0209738_10000306_pt1 | contig 10227 bp, 6 predicted proteins | sample TergutNc150P5_FD_187289 | JGI IMG/M metagenome (GOLD analysis project Ga0209738, IMG submission 187289) | Nasutitermes corniger P5 segment gut microbial community from laboratory colony in Florida, USA - Nc150 P5 (SPAdes) (version 2) | ecosystem: Host-associated > Arthropoda: Insects > Digestive...
CCGCGCCGACTGGGCGCCCATCAGCGTGCGCGGTGTGCTACAAGACAGGGCCAGTTACCGTCATTACTGGCAAATACTGGAACGCGCTCATACGACGGGTCGCCCTTTGCCCAAGGATGTGATGGTCTGGTTTTGACTTTGCACATCCATTCTTGTCCTTAACTCTCTCTATTCCTTAAATGGAAGAAAACCTTTTATGAAAAAGACCACTCTGTTTGCATTGACCCTACTGACCGGAGCGGCGCTGGCGCTGCCTGCCGCGCAAGCGCTGGCTGCCGGTACCGAGACCACGTCCTCCGCCACGGCCAAGAAGAAGCACAAGAAGGTAGCCGCCAAAAAGGCAACCACCAAGAAGGTAACCAAGAAGGCCGTACGCCGCAAAACCGCCAAGGCGATTGAGGAAAAGACTCCCCCGCAAACGCTGACCGAGCGGCTGAGCGATGAGGAACAGGAAACCGCCAAACGCGTTTATGTCGGCGCTTTCCCGTGCGATTTAGGGTCCCGTGTCACTGTCACCGCCGATCCGGCCAACCCAGGCTTTTTCAACATCGTTTCGGGCAGCCATCACTACTTCATGCACCCGGTGGAAAGCCAGACCGGTGCTGTCCGGCTGGAGGACAACCGCCAAGGCGCGGTATGGCTGCAATTGGGCAACAAGTCGATGCTGATGGATCAAAAGCTGGGTCAACGCGTAGCTGACGATTGCGAGGCCAATGAGCAAAGAGACTTCATCGCCCATAGCCAGGGTCACCCACAGACAGAGTTGTTCCAAGAACCCGCATCGGCGCAGCAAACTCCCGCGTCGGCTCAACGAGCACCCGCATCGGTGCCGCAAGCTCCCGCGTCGGCGCAGCAAGCCCCTGCGTCGGCCCAACAAGCCCCTGCGTCGGCTCAGAAATGATGCGCACTGAAGGGCCGCACGTTTGATTTCCGTTTAAGGCAACGCCGTACCAGGTGTTGCCTTATTTTTTCTGGTTGATGTCGCTTCCTAAAGAAGGAACTCCCATGCTTCAAGCCTACCGCCAACACGTTGCCGAGCGCGCTGCCCTCGGCATTCCGCCGCTGCCGCTCGATGCGCAGCAAACCGCAGCGCTGATCGAACTCATCAAAAACCCGCCCGCCGGCGAGAATCCCGCCGAGCTGCTGGACCTGCTGGCGCACCGCGTGCCGCCGGGCGTGGACGATGCAGCCAAGGTCAAGGCCAGCTTTCTGGCAGCCGTGGCGCATGGTGAGTTGCAAGTCAAGCTGATCGACAAAGCCAAGGCCACCGAGCTGCTGGGCACCATGGTCGGCGGCTATAACGTGCATCCGCTCATCGAATTGCTGGGCGACCCGCAGGTGGCGCAAATTGCCGCCGATGGTTTGAAGAAAACGCTGTTGATGTTCGACTACTTCAACGACGTGGCGGACCAGGCCAAGGCCGGCAACGCCAAGGCCAAGGAAGTGCTGCAAAGCTGGGCCGATGCCGAGTGGTTCACCAGCCGTCCGGAAGTGCCCAAGAAAATTACCGTCACCGTCTTCAAGGTGCCCGGCGAAACCAATACCGACGACCTTTCGCCCGCGCCCGATGCGTGGTCGCGGCCCGACATTCCGCTGCACGCGCTGGCCATGCTCAAGAACAAGCGCGATGGCGCGGCGTTCCAGCCTGAGGAAGACGGCAAGCGCGGGCCGATCCGGTTCATCGACGACCTCAAGAAAAAAGGGCACCTCGTGGCCTACGTCGGCGACGTGGTGGGTACCGGCTCCAGCCGCAAATCGGCCACCAACAGCGTGATCTGGCACACCGGGCAGGACATTCCCTACGTGCCCAACAAGCGCTTCGGCGGCGTTACGCTGGGCGGCAAGATTGCGCCGATCTTTTTCAACACGCAGGAAGATTCCGGCGCGCTGCCCATCGAGGTGGATGTCTCCAAACTCGAGATGGGCGATGTGATCGACATCTACCCCTATGAAGGCCGCATCGAGAAGAACGGCCAACAGGCGGCCGCGTTCAAGCTCAAGAACGACGTGCTGCTCGACGAAGTGCGCGCGGGCGGGCGCATCAACCTCATCATCGGCCGCGCCCTCACCGCCAAAGCGCGCGACGCGCTGGGGCTGTCCGCGTCCACGGCGTTCCGCCTGCCCAAGGCGCCGGTCGATACCGGCAAGGGCTTTACGCTGGCGCAAAAAATCGTGGGCCGCGCCTGCGGCCTGCCCGAAGGCAAGGGCGTGCGCCCCGGCACCTACTGCGAGCCGCGCATGACCACCGTCGGCAGCCAGGACACCACCGGCCCGATGACGCGCGACGAACTCAAAGACCTGGCGTGTCTGGGCTTTTCCGCCGACATGGTGATGCAGTCGTTCTGCCACACGGCGGCCTATCCCAAGCCGGTGGACGTGAAGATGCATCATGACCTGCCCGCCTTCATCAGCACCCGCGGCGGCGTGGCGCTGCGGCCCGGCGACGGCGTCATCCACTCCTGGCTCAACCGCCTGCTGCTGCCCGACACGGTAGGCACGGGGGGCGACTCGCACACGCGCTTCCCGATCGGTATCAGCTTTCCGGCCGGTTCCGGCCTGGTGGCGTTTGCTGCCGCCACCGGCGTAATGCCGCTGGACATGCCCGAATCGGTGCTGGTGCGGTTCAAAGGCCAGATGCAGCCGGGCGTAACGCTGCGCGACCTGGTCCATGCCATTCCGCTCTACGCCATCCGGCAAGGGCTGCTCACGGTCGCCAAGCAAGGCAAGAAGAACGTCTTTTCGGGCCGCATCCTGGAAATCGAAGGCTTGCCCAATCTCAAGGTAGAACAGGCGTTCGAGCTTTCCGATGCGTCCGCCGAACGTTCGGCGGCGGGCTGCACGATCAAGCTCAACCGGGAGCCGGTCATCGAATACCTCAAGTCCAACGTCGTGCTCATGAAGAACATGATCGCCGACGGCTACCAGGACAAGCGCGCGCTGGAACGCCGCATCAAGGCCGTGCAAGCGTGGCTGGCCAAGCCGCAATTGCTGGAAGCGGACAAGGACGCCGAATACGCGGCGGTGATCGAAATCGACCTGAACGAAATCACCGAACCCATCGTCTGCTGCCCCAACGACCCGGATGACGCCAAGCTTCTCTCCGAAGTGGCGGGCACCAAGGTCGATGAAGCCTTCATCGGCTCGTGCATGACCAATATCGGCCACTTCCGCGCCGCAGCCAAGTTGCTGGGCGGCCAGCGCGACATCCCTGTCAGGCTGTGGATTACGCCGCCGACCAAGATGGACCGCAATGAACTGGTCAAGGAAGGCCAATACGCCGCCTTCGGCACCGCCGGCGCGCGCACCGAACTGCCCGGCTGCTCGCTGTGCATGGGCAACCAGGCGCAGGTGCATGCGGGTGCGACGGTAATCTCCACGTCCACGCGCAACTTTCCCAACCGGCTGGGCAAGGACACCCATGTGTTCCTCGGCTCGGCGGAACTGGCCGCCATCACCGCGCGCTTGGGCAAGCTCCCCACCAAGGCCGAGTACCTCAAGGAAATGGGCGTCATCGACGCCGACAAGGCCAGCGTGTACCGCTACATGAACTTCGACCAGATCGAGGAATACGCTGAAACGGCCAAAACCGTAACCGTGTAAATCTGCACCCCTGGTGCTTCCCGTTTTCTGCCGCAACCACCATCACGGTGCGCGGCAAACGGGGAAATTGAAAACGTCCCGTGGACACGCATGTGTCGCGGGACGTTTTTTTATTGAACTGAATGCCGCCGCTTCTGGCCGCACGCGGTGGTTTTGGTTTATTGTGGGGCGGGTCTACAACATGTCACTGGCGAAATCCGCCAGCCTTGAGCGTTCTCCGCGCGCCAAGGTGATGTGACCGCCGTGCGGCCAGCCTTTCAGGCGGTCGACGGCGTAGGTCAAACCGCTGGAGCCTTCGGTGAGGTAGGGGGTGTCGATTTGCGCCAGGTTGCCCATGCAAATGATCTTGGTGCCAGGGCCGGCGCGGGTAATCAGGGTTTTGATTTGCTTGGGCGTGAGGTTTTGCGCCTCATCCAGGATGATCCACTTGTTCATGAAGGTGCGCCCGCGCATGAAATTCATGCTTTTGATCTTGATGCGGCTGCGGATCAGTTCGTTGGTGGCAGCGCGTCCCCATTCTCCGGCACCGCTGGCTTCACCTTTGGCGAGCACTTCTAAGTTGTCGTCGAGCGCACCCATCCAGGGTGTCATTTTTTCTTCTTCGGTACCGGGCAAAAAGCCGATGTCCTCGCCGACGCTGACGGTCGCGCGGGTCATGATGATCTCGGTGTAGCGGCGCTCATCCAGGACCTGTGTCAGGCCGGTGGCCAGCGCCAGCAACGTTTTGCCCGACCCCGCCGTGCCTGCCAGGGTAACGAAGTCGATCTCCGGGTCCATCAGCAAATTGAGAGCAAAGTTCTGCTCGCGGTTGCGCGCCGCCACTCCCCACACGCCGTGCTTGAGATGGGTGTAGTCCTTGAGCGTTTTGAGCACCGCCGTTTTGCCGCGAATTTCGGTAACGCGGGCGTAAAAGTTCGGCTCGCCCGGCGCTTCGAAATAAACGAACTGGTTGATGGCCAGTTGCGTGACCACCGGACCGCCGATGCGGTACAGCGTATAGGTACCTGATTGCCAGCTTTCGATGGCGCTGCTCTGCCGCGACCAGAAATCGGGCGGCAGCGCCAACGCGCCGGAGTAGAGCAGGTCACCGTCTTCGAGTGTCTTATCGTTTTGATAATCTTCCGCCGCCAGTCCCAGTGCGCGCGCCTTGACGCGCATGTTGATGTCCTTGGAGACCAGTACTACCTCACGCGGCGCGTATTGCCGCCCCAGCGCAGTCACTACGCCGAGAATCTGGTTGTCAGCTTTGCCTTGAGGCAATGCGCTGGGCATTTCGACGGCAAGCGGCGTGGTTTGGAAGAACAGCTTGCCGCTTGCCTCCTCATGGCCGGTGGAGTTGAGCGCCAGGCCATGCGCCATGTCTGCGCCCTTGACGCCCACCAGTGCGTCGAGCAGCCGGCTGGTCTGGCGGCCATTGCGCGCGACCTCGGTCATGCCCATCTTGTGCGCGTCGAGTTCTTCAAGCACGATCATCGGCAAGAAGATGTCGTGCTCCTCGAAGCGGAACAACGCCATCGGGTCGTGCAGCAGCACGTTGGTGTCGAGCACAAACAGGCGCGAGGAGGTGCGGGTTTTGCGGTGTGCCGTTTTACCGGCGGCGGGTTTGGTGCGGGCTGCGCTGGCGCGACGTGCTGAAGCAGGGGTGAGCGGCACCGGTTGAGCCGTCACTGCGGGTACGGGTGCTGTCGCGATGACGGTGACATCACCGGGTGCGACGATGGAGGCGTGGGCGTCCTGGTCTGCGTCCTGGGTGTTTGGGGCGGCTTGCAGCAGCGCCGCGGAGGGGCGTGCTGCGGCCGTATGGGCTACGGTGCGCGGCGCGGGCTGTTGGGCAGCGGCAAGCTTATCGTTGTGCGTAAATGATCCGGGCGCAAGGCGTGCGCCACGCTTGGCGGGTGGATGTGGCAGTGGCATGAGGTACGCTTGGTTAGGGTTGCGCCCAAAACGAAAAAGCCGCCCGGTTACCCGGAACGGCTTTTGCTGTGAAATAGGGAGGGTGTCGCACTGCTGCGCGTCAGGCCGTCGCTTTTTCTTTCTCTGCCGCTTTTTCTGCTTTTTTCAGCGCTTTGACGGCTTTGAGCACTTCTTCCACATGGCCGGGTACTTTCAGACCGCGCCACTCGTGCTTGAGCACCCCATCAGCCCCTATCAAGAAAGTGCTGCGTTCGATGCCCTTGACCTTGCGTCCGTACATGATTTTGTTCTTGACCACGCCGAACATGTGGCACATTTTTTCTTCGGTGTCGGCGATCAACTCAAAGGGCAACTGAAGCTTGTCCTTGAACTCGTCGTGTGACTTCATGTTGTCGCGGCTCACGCCGAACACCAGGGCACCCGTCTTGACGAAATCTTTGTATTTGTCGCGGAAGGTCACAGCCTCAGTGGTGCAACCGGGCGTGTTGTCCTTGGGGTAAAAATAGAGAACCAGTGGCTGACCGAGATGGGAGGTGTTGCTAACCTTGATACCACCCGTGGCCAAGGCTTCGAATTCGGGCAGGGGTTTATTGACTACGATCGCCATGACTGAACTACTGACTTTCTTTGGAAATTGCGACGGAAATGGGTAGCGAACCAATAGGGTCGGTATGGCAGCTAGCTCATCCACGAAAAGCCGCCGGTGGCTGATTGTAATACAAATCAAAGTGTCAACGCCCAACTTGGGCGCGGATGTTGGCGCTGGCTGTGTTTTTTCAGTGTGTACTGCAGGCCGAAATGGGTTACGGCTGCGGCTCCAACAGCAGTGCCGCCAACGCTTGACGCCCTTCGCCGAGCAGCACATTCCAGGTGCGGCAAGCGGCGGGCGTGTCCATGGTCTCGACACCGATGCCGGCATCAATTAGCGTACGCAAACATGTCGGCGGGAGAAAGCGCAGCCGTGCGCCGCTGCCGAAGATGACCAGTTCAGGACGGTGCGCAACCAGCGGTGCGAAGTGGTGTTGCGTTAAATCCTCGAAGCGCTCCACGGCCCACGGCTCTGACTGCGTGGCGCTCAGGATCACACTTGTGGTGATGCGCTCGCCACGGCCGGCCAGCGCGATCCAGCCCGGTCCGTAGGCGCGGATGGCGGTGGCGGGAGCGGGGTCGGACTGGAATTTCATGGCATGGCGTTACCGATGCAGGGTCGGCGTGGGTATGGTGCAGGGGCAACTTTACGCAATGTTCAGCGCTGCGCGCTCAACCCCGTCAGCAGTTGCTGCTCAATCTCCAATTGTGTCTTGCTGTCCTGAAGCTGCGCGCCTTGCAGCAGGAAAGTGTCTTCGATTCTCTCGCCGAGTGTGACGATTTTCGCCAGCTCCACGCTGATGTCGTGCGCTGCCAGGGTACGGGCAACGCCGTACAGCAGGCCCGCGCGGTCACTGCTGGAGACGGACAGCAGCCAGCGTTGTGCTTTTTCGTCGGGCCACAGATCGACACGCGGTGCGATCGGAAAGCTCTTTACGCGCCGCGACACACGGCCCAGACAGGGTTCGGGCAGGGGCGCGTTGCTTTCAATGGCGTGCGGCAGTTCGGCTTGCACGCGGACGATGAGGTCGCGGTAATCTTCATCGTCGGTATCGCCGCTGACAATCTGGAAAGTGTCGAGCGCGCAGTGATCGCGCGTGTTGTGGATACGCGCGTCCAGAATCGAAAAGCCCGCGCGGTCGAAGTAGCCGCAAATGCGCGCGAACAAATCGCGCCGGTCGGCGGCATAGACCAGCACCTGCAAGCCTTCGCCGATGGGCGATGGACGTGCATTCACAACCGTGGCGGCATGCAGGGCGCTGAGTTCTGCTGCGTGGGGTGTCAGCACCCGTGCGTGCCAGGCGATTTCGCCGGGGTCGTGGCGCTGGAAGTAACCTGTATCCAGCGTTGCCCATAGGGCGGGCGTGGCTGCATGCTGCGATTCGGCCGTCGGCGAAAGTAGCGCCAGCGCTTCGCGTTTACGCGCCTCAATCAGCGCCCAAGCATCGGGTGCGCGGCCACCCAGCGCATGTACGGTGAGCCGGTAGAGGTCTTCCAGCAGCTTGCCTTTCCAACCGTTCCAGACCTTGGGCGAGGTGCCGCGGATGTCGGCCACGGTGAGCAAATACAACGCCGTCAGGTTGCGTTCATTGCCTACGTGCTGGGCAAAGGCGCGGATCACGTCGGGGTCACCCAGGTCCTGTTTTTGCGCCACGCGGCTCATTTCCAAGTGGTTGCGTACCAGAAATTCGATCAACTTGGCATCCGGCCCGGCGATGCCGTGGCGTTGGCAAAAGCGCCGCGCCTCGATCGCGCCCAGTTTGGAATGGTCGCCGCCGCGGCCTTTGGCGATGTCGTGGAACAGCGCCGCCACGTACAGTACCCAGGGGCGGTTCCAGCCCGCCGCCAGTTGCGAGCAGAACGGGTATTCATGCGCGTGTTCGGGCATGAAGAAGCGCCGCATGTTGCGCAGCACCATCAGGATGTGCTGATCGACGGTGTAGACGTGAAACAGGTCGTGCTGCATCTGCCCGACCACGCGCCGAAATGCCCACAGGTAACGCCCAAGCACGCTGGTTTGGTTCATCAGCCGGAAGGCATGCACGATGCCCTGGGGCTGGCGCAGCAGGGTGATGAAGGTGCGCTGATTGGCCGGGTCATTGCGAAAGGCATGGTCCATTAGCGCGCGGGCGTTGTAGAGCGCGCGCAGCGTGCGCACCGACAGGCCGCGCAGTCCGGGCGTTTGCGCATGGACGAGGAAGGTCTCCAGGATTGCATGGCGCTGGTGTTGGTACAAATCGTCGCACGCTATTTCCAGCAGACCGTCTTGCTCGAAAAAGCGGCGGTTGATGCGTTGCCGCGCCGGTGGCGTTACGCCGTGCTTGGTGCGCAGGTGCTCCTCAATGCCTTGCAGCAGGATATGGTTGAGCTGTGTCACCGCTTTGGCCGCCCAGTAGTAGCGGCGCATCAGCAGTTCGCTGGCGCGCTCGATGATGCGGCCATCGCTGTCGCAACGGTTGGTATAGCCGAAAGTTTCCGCCACGGCGGTTTGCAGGTCGAACACCAGCCGGTCCTCGCGCCGCCCGGCGGCCAAATGCAACCGCGCGCGGATCAGGCAGAGCAGTGCCGCGTTGTGTTTGAGCGCGCGCACCTCGTGCACTGTCGCCACTCCGGCGCGCGCCAGATCGTCCCAGTCCTGGCCGATGTCCGCCGCGCGCGCCAGCCACAAAATGATTTGCACATCGCGCAGACCGCCGGGGGATTCCTTGCAATTGGGTTCCAGCGCGTAGGGCGTGTCCTCGTATTTGAGGTGGCGCTGGCGCATCTCCAATTGTTTGGCGGTGGAGAACGCGAGCGGATCGAGCTGTTGCGTAAAGCGCGAGCGCAAATCAGCGAACAGTGCCGCGTCGCCGGTGATGAGGCGTGCTTCCAGCAGCGCTGTCTGTATCGTCACGTCCTGCGCGGCTTGCGTCAGGCACTCTTGAATGCTGCGCACGCTCGAACCAATGTCCAGCCCCAGATCCCAGCACTGGCCGATGAATCCTTCAATGCGCTGGCGCAGCGCAGCATCGGTATTGGGCGCGGCATCGGGTGGCAATAACAGCAGCAGATCGACGTCCGAATGCGGGAACAGCTCACCACGCCCGTAGCCGCCTACCGCCACCAGCGCCAGGCGAGCATCGAATCCCGACACACGCCACAGTGCGCGCAGCGTTTCATCGGTAAGCCGTGTCAGCCGCGTCAACGCCGAACGCACGTTGCGTATGCCAGAGCCGGCGCTGCGCATCGGCTCAAGCAGCGCGGCTTTGCGCTGACGGTAAGCGTTGCGCAGGGCCTCAAAATCGGCCGGGGTTGTGGTGGAATCTGACGCAACGGCAGTCATGGCGATCAAGGCGGGAGATGAAGACAGAGGAGGGTATCCTGACCGTATTTGATTTGTGTCGTGCGTGGAGTGCGCGCAGGGCGTTGGAACCTGTTTACGGTTTCACAAGGCTCACAGCGGACCGCAATCAGGATGCGTCGGCGCCCTCGGCGCGTACCGCATGGGCTAATGCCCATGTTTCCAGTCCCTCAACGTTCAGCCGTTGGATGCCCCCGCCATCCCCTTGACGAATTTAGGCACTGCGGGCATTCCCGGCGACAGCGAAAGCACTTCGTAGCCCGTGGGTGTGACCATGAGGGTATGTTCCCATTGTGCCGATAGTGAATGGTCGCGGGTGACGATGGTCCAACCGTCGCTTAGGCTTTTGATTTCGCGATGCCCGGTGTTCACCATCGGTTCGATGGTGAAAATCATGCCCGGCACCAATTCCTCGCCCGTGCCCGGCTTGCCGTAGTGCAGCACTTGCGGTTCCTCGTGGAACTTGCGGCCGATGCCGTGGCCGCAGAACTCGCGCACCACCGACAGGCCATGCCCTTCGACGAACTGTTGAATCGCGTGGCCGATGTCACCCAGATGCGCGCCGGGCCGCACCTGCTCGATGCCCAGCCACATCGACTCATACGTCAGCGAGCACAGGCGGCGGGCGGCGATCGAGCAGTCTCCGACTTCGAACATGCGGCTGGTGTCGCCGTACCAGCCTTCGGGCGTAACCACCGTGACGTCGACGTTCACGATATCGCCCTTCTTGAGCTTTTTGTCCGACGGAATGCCATGGCAGATGACGTGGTTGACCGAGGTGCACA
>Ga0209738_10000307_pt1 | contig 10201 bp, 12 predicted proteins | sample TergutNc150P5_FD_187289 | JGI IMG/M metagenome (GOLD analysis project Ga0209738, IMG submission 187289) | Nasutitermes corniger P5 segment gut microbial community from laboratory colony in Florida, USA - Nc150 P5 (SPAdes) (version 2) | ecosystem: Host-associated > Arthropoda: Insects >...
TGTCCTCGAAACCGAGCAGCGCGCCAGTGAACAACACCAGTGCCCGCTTGGGGCGGCGGACCTCGGCGATCGCGTCCAGGATCAGCTGGATAATGTTCCGTAAAGTTTGTTCATCCATGGTTGACCTCCTTGGTGAAACTCCTCAAAACTGGACATACGGCGGCGGTGGCCCCGAAACGGCGCTCCGCCACGTCGTCGTCGGTCAGCGCTGCGCCCGCATCGCTGCCCTCCCCTTTGCGATCCACCAGGTCGGGCTCATCCTCGCCCGCACCCCGGTTTACCGGAGTTCCCGTCATCGGGATCCCCAGCGGGGTCACGAACAATGGTTCTGCCGGACGATGGACCGGCAATTCAAGAATGTCTGAGAAGACCCCGGGTGCGGCGTCGAAACAACTGGAGCCGCCGACCAGGTAGACCTGGCTGACCTCGTACCCGGCGATGGCCCGGGCCGCGATGGTCGCCATCTTCTCGACGGTCGGGCGGATCACCCCGAAAATCTCGTTGCCCTGGCGTTGTTTGAGGTCTTCCGCCTCGTCATAAGAGATGTTGTGGGCCCCGGCCAGGACCAGGGTCATGTGATGGCCGCCGGTCGGCTCGTCGACCGATGTCACAACCCGGCCGCCGTTGAGCACCGACACCCCGGTCGTACCATGGCCGATGTCGATCACACAACCGTCGGTCACACCGAGAACGCGGGCGGCGGCAACCGGTTCGTCCACCACCTCGTCCGGGATCAGGTCGGAGGCGGTCAGCACATTGGTGAAGACCCGGATCGTACCTTCGGAGATCCCCGGCGGGATCGACACGCTGGCAGTGGTGAAGCGGGTGTTAAGACGTTGTTCGAGTTGTTCCTTGAGCGCCTTGACGAAGTGGACGGCCCCGGTCCAGTCCACCACGATCCCGTCACGTACCACCGTCGTGTGCTGCCAGGCCCCGGCCACCGGATTGTTGTCGGCGTCGACCACCGACAACACCAGATTGGCGGTGCCGAGATCAACCCCGAGCCGCATCGGGCCGTTCGGGCAGGCGGTCTCGCCGCCGCGTACCTGCTCAGCGAAACGAGTGATGATTGTGTCGGGGGCATCCATGGCTAGTCCTTGACGATTCGTCCGAAATCACCGCTGGACACCCCGAAGGCATTGGCCTCGTCGGTGTCAAGGTGGATTTCCGGCACCCATTCCGGTTTGGTCCGGATGATGAAGTTGTGACCGACGACCCCGCGGATGCCGTCAAATTCGACCGACACCAGGTCTTGGTCCTTCAACCCGAGGGCGCGGGCGTCGGCGTCGCCCATATGGATGTGGCGGGCGGCCACCATCCCGGCCTGGCGGCGGATGACCCCGCGCGGGCCTTCGATGTCGACCCAGGCGGCCTGGTCGAGGTGCCCGGACTGGGTGATCGGCGCGGCAAGCCCGAGCGCCCGGCAGTCGGTCAGCGACAGTTCGGCCTGTGACTTCGCCCGGCACGGCCCCATGCAACGTACGTTCTCGAAACTCGCCTTCGGCCCGTGGACGGTGACGTGCTGGGTGGCGGCGAACTCGCCGGGCTGGCGCACCGGACGGTAGACCTCGAACTCGTCCAGCCCGAACAGGGTCTGCAAATCCTCGTGGCTGAGATGAACGTGGCGGTTCGAGACGCCGACCAGCACCTGCCCGCCCCGCAGCAGGGGCAGCAGTTTGGCGTAGGCCCGTTCGGCGATGTCGTCAATCAATGCTGTTGACATGGTCACTTTCCTTGCCGGGTACGGACCTTGGGCAGCAGGGTCTCGACGGTCGGGTGCGGGCGGGGGATGACATGGGTGGACACCAGTTCGCCGACCTCTTGGGCCGCCGCCGCGCCGGCTGCCACGGCCGCCTGGACCGCGCCGACGTCACCGCGTACAAACACCGACACCAGCCCCGCGCCGATCTTGTCATATCCGGAGTAAATCACATTGGCGGCCTTGGTCATCGCATCGGCGGCTTCCACCGCGCCGACCAGACCTTTGGTCTCAACCATGCCGAGAGCGTCCTGGTTCATTTTCCACTCCTTGTCCTGGGCGTACGTACTGTGTTCTTGGGGGTACGAGCCGAGCTACTCGATGCCGGCTGTTCGGATGCGGGCTGGTCGGCCTGGGCCGGCTCAGCGGACTGTTCCGGTGTGGCCGGGGCTTTCCGCCGTCGCTGCGGCGAGGCAGGTTCGGGTATCAGCGTCTCAGCGGCGGACTGGACCTGTTCAGCCGAACTGGCCTTGGCCGGCCTGGCCGGGCGAGCCGGACGGACCGGCTTCTCAGCTTGTTTCGCAGCCTCGGGTGCGGCCGCAACCGCTTCGGCAGCCGGTTCATCCTTGTCAGACTGTGTTTTCTCGGGCTCAGCCGGCTCAGACGCAGCGGCAGGCTGGTCCGACGGACCGACCGGCGCCGGCTCCGGGACAGGTTCAGGTTGTTCGTCACCCGGGTAGTCCAGCCCGACCGTGTCCGGCGACAACACCATCGGGTCGATCTGGTCGCTCGGACGGGCGATGATCTGGACCGATACGACTTTGTTCACTTTGGCGGCTGCCTCCTTGGCGGCGGACATCGCCGCCCGTACTGCCCCGACCTGGCCCTGGACCTTGATCGAGACCATGCCGGCCCCGTTGGCCAGTTCGTACCCCAATAATTCGACGTTCGCCGTCTTGACCGCCACATCGGCCGCTTCCACGGCGGCGGCGAATCCGACGACTTCGATCTCGCCGAGAGCGAGTGTTTGCATGTCAGTTCCTCACTAATTTTCCATATCGCGCAGTGGCGACCGTTTGACCAGCCGGGCGGCGTTGGCGCCCACAGTGCGATCCAACTCCCGCCTGGCGTTGAGCTTTTGGGTGATGTACGGCTTATCGGCCGGCAGCTTTTCCGTTGTCACGGCGATGACCGTACCCCGGGCGCCGACGCCGACCCCGAGCTGGGAGGCCAGGGCGGCGGTGTGGGCCGCTTCGGCCGCGTCGGTCACCGATGCAGTCGTCACCCGGAAGGGGATGCCCTCTTCCTCGATGCCGTAGAGCACCTCGGCCAGTGCCGCTTCTGCCAGCCCCTCGTCACGGGTGACGATGATGGCCGGACGTTCGTCGACTGCCATCACGACTCCTTGTAGGACAGGACCAGCCCGGTGGCGACCGCGTTGCGCGGACCCTCGGTGCCGCGGATGTTGGCCCGTCCGGCCACCACCCGGTAGTCGGCCAGGGCGTGGGTCACCATCTGCGGGATCTCGAAGTCGAGGGCCGACCCGCCAACCAGTACCACGAACTCGATGTCGCGTACGTTCTTGGTCGGGCTGACCGCCCGCAGGGCCCGCAAAGCGTTGGTGACAAAGACCCGTTCCTTGGCGCGGCGGCGGACCTGGCGGATCAGCTCCAGGGGCTTGTCGCCGGGGATCGGGATCATGCCGTCTTCGGGATGGAGGACCACCGTGCGGGCGAAAACCTGCGGCGGCAGCGGCTGGTCGAAGAATTGGACCGACCCGTCCTCGTGCCTGATATTGAACAATGTCTCCACCCGGGCCAACGGATAGCGTTTGATGTCCTCGGCCAAAACGGAGTCGTCCAGCCCGAGTTCGGACTGGATCATCAGGGTCACCATGTTGCCGGCACCGGCCAGGTGTATCGACTGGACCGAGCCGTCACGGCGCATCACCGACGCGTCGGTCGAACCGGCCCCCATGTCGAGGATCGCCACCGGGGCGGATGTGCCCGGAGTGGTCAGAGCCCCGAGGATGGCCATATCTGCTTCGATCCCGCCGACCTCGACCGGCACCGCCAGTTGCGAGGCCATCGAATCGGCGATCCGCTGCATCTGCAGCCGGTCGGCTTTGACCATGGCGGCCAGGCCGACAGCCGATTCGAGGGAGAATTCCTCGGCCAGGCCGCCGACGACTTTCTGCGGCACCATGGTGTCGACCGCCAGGACGTCGGTGACGAAGATGTCGGACGGCTGGCGGTCGGTCAGATTGGCCATCACCACCCGTACCTTCTCCAGCATCCCGCCGACGTTGGTCCCGGACTCGCCTTTCACCTGCTCGATCTGGTCGACCGACGCCGCCGCGGCCATGATCTCGTCGGCGCCGCGCTCGACATCGACCGACGCCGATTTGACCGGGCCGACGAAGGTCAGGGTACCGGCCGGGATCCGCCGCTCGGTGACATCGCCCTTGGGGGTTTTGACCACGACGGCGGAACGGTTGCCGACCAGGGACCGCGCCATCGGTACCACCATTTTGGTGTCTTCGGCGCTGAGGTGGAACAAGGTGGCGATTCCGAAGGGATTGGACAAGGTGTCGATGATCTTGCCCGCTTCGGCCACCTCGATCGCCGCCAGCATCCCTAGCGGTACCTTCTCGATGTGGGCCACCTCATCCACGATCGGGATCGGATGGTTCAAACGGTTGGCGACCAGGACCCCGTCATCGCGTTGGAGGATCGCACCCGTCACCGCGATCCGCGGGGTCACCGTATTGATGACCGCCGCGATCTCGGTGAAGTCGTGGGTACGATCCGCCACCACGATGTAGTCCTGGCCGGGGGCCACGGCTGACAGATCTTCCAGCTTGACGGTGATGCCGACACCGATGCCCAGCCCGCCCGGTGTGGACGGGTTGTGGCCGATCATCGTCGATTCGGTGATGATCGTCTCGGTGATGGTCTCCATGGCGACATCCCCGATCACCGGGGCTGCCTCGTTGATCCGGATCAGACTGAGATCATGCAAAGACCGTCCCGCCTGGTCCAACGCCATCGTCAATGACTGGAAGACCCCTTGCAGGTTCTGTCTCGTACCTTTGATCCCGGTCGTCGGAACAATCGACGAAGCGAGGAAGCGCGGGGTGGCGCCGGTTTCGGCCAGCGCCACTTCCGTGGTGGCATTGCCAATGTCAATGCCTGCGATCAATCCCATGACCCTCATCTGCCTATCTGAACCAGTTGTCAGTCGACACGCAGCCGGCCGCGTTGTTCGTAAACCTGGGCCGCTTCACGCACCAGCGCCGCCGAGGTGGTGCAGTTGTACTGCTGCTCCAGACGGTCGGCGATGGCCAGCAATTCGGCCTTGGTCGAACGGTTCGGGCGCAGGGCATTGTAGATGTCCAGCAGCTCGGCGTCCGGCACAGCGGTCAACTCGGCCGCCCGGCGCAGGTTGCCGCCGAAGGCGTCGCGTCCGACTGATTCGGCGACCTGGGCCTGCATCCTCAAGACAGCCGGCGACGTACGGAAATCCTCCGCCGTCAGTTGCCCGGAGATGACCTTGTCGAGGGTGAACTCGGACAGGGCCTTGCCGGAAGCCGACTTCAACTGGTCGCCCAGGTGTTCGCCCAGTGGGTACTGGGCGGCGCTGACTGCGCCCGGCTCGGCTGGCTTCCCAGCCGTGACATTGTTCTTATTGAGGTTTTTGACGACCTCAGTCATGATCTGACGGATCAGTTCTTCGTTATCCATGTCAACCTCACTTGACCTCGACCCGCAGTTCTTGGGTCTTCTTGTTGGGATCGAGCAGCTGTGTCTCCTTGATGTGCAACAGGGCTGCGACTGCCTGGTACGACGGGCGGGCCATGAAGTCGTTGCGCACCGGAACCGGTGTCGGCGACTCGTTCTTGGCGTACATGGCCGCGTTCTTGCCGATGGCGCGGAAGGTGGACAGGTCCATCAGGGGTGCCTGCGGGAACAGCTCCAGGTTCGACAGCGGCGGCAGATCGCGTTGGTGGATCACCGTCGTGCCGCGTGACTGGATGCCGATGCCGATGCCCGAGCCGGACAGCTTGGCCGCCTCATGGGCCATGAACCCGACGTCAGCCGTGCGGTACAACCGGATGAAGCGATACTTCAGACCCTCTTCTTCGATACCGGCGGTGACTTCCTTGATGACGTCCGCCAGCGGGATCCCGACGATTGTCTGTGTCATCTTGCCGCCGAAAGCGGGGCTGAGCGCGATGACGACTTCCCTCGGATCGGTACCGCGCTGGGCGGGACCGGTCTCGGTGATCTCCAGGTGCGAACCGGATCCCAGCGGCGCGGCAGTTGCAACAGCAGTTGCCGTACCCTGGCCGGAGGCTACTTCGTTCAGAACCTCTTCAATGATTCTGCGCAATGTTTTTTCATCCATGGTATGTACCTCAGATCGAAGCCGGATCGACGGCCTGACGGATCGCCTTCATCTGTTCCCAGCGCTCTGGCGAGATCTGGTAACCAGTCTTGGGACCGTGATAGTCGTTCGGATAGTTGACAGCGGAAATGACCTTGAAATCCTTGGTCAGGATTGACGAGGTCTGCAGATAGTCGGCGGAAATCCGCTGCTTGAGCATGTTGAACACCGATTCGGCGACATCGTCGAAGCCGGCCACGTGGAGGGCCTTGACGAAATCGACGCCGGTGACACCGCGCTTGAGCAGGCCGTCGGCCGCCTTCAGGTCCTCGGCGACATTGCGGTCAGGCATGTCGACCGAGCCGTGGGCGTAGGTGGCCGCCTCGACTTCGGCGTCGGTGACTTCGGTCAGGCCGAGTTCGCGGAACAGTGCCTGGATGACCCGGGCCGCCTTGTTCCGTACCGCCACGCAGGCTTCCTCGGTGACCGGGGACAGGCCCCCGTCAACCTTGAGGTCGCGCTGGATGACATTCCAGTCGTCGTAGTCCTCGGCGTCCCAGTTCGATCCGGCGAACATGTTGTCATAGTTCGGTACGGACGAGAAACCGGAGCAGATGAAGTCCGTACCAGGTGCGAATTGCATCAGGGTACGAGCCATCCGGCGCAGGTCGGAGTGGGTGAAGGTCTGGTCATTGCCGGAGGCGCATTCCAGATCGAGGCACATGGCGATGAGGTTTTCAGCGATCATCGCGCGTACGCCCGAAGGAACAGCACCGGGAACCCCGACGCAGGAAATCGACCCGTTCTGGGTACCTTGGACACCGGCGCCCAGGGTGATGTACTGGCAGCGGGCTTCGAGGTACAACATGGATTTGCCTTCGGCGTACCCCATCTGTACTTCCGAACCGGTGCCCGAGGTGAACCGCATCTTCATGCCGCGCGAGGCGTAGCAGGAAGCCAGGAAGGCTTTCGACCACGGCGTGTCATCGCCGTCTACGAACACCGGTTCGGTGCCGTAGACGGAAACGGTCTCGGCGTAGGCGGTGAAACCGCGCATGCCAAGGTCGAGTTCGGTGGCTTCCTCAACCGCGCACTGGGTGAGGATGCCGGGACGTCCGACCTGGGCGCCGATCAGGATGGCCAGCGCGTTGAACGGCGCATAGCGCACGATCCCGACGGTGGTCTCTTCCTCGGCGAAACCGCGCAGAGCGCCTTCGGCCGCGTCAGCCGCGATCTGGACCGGATTGTCCTTGACGTTGGTGGCGTGGCACTGGTTGGCCGGGATCTTGCGGGCCCGCATCTTCGATACGGCCTGCATCATTTCGACGACGGTCAGCGAGCTGACCACCTCGGTCAGCTTGGCCGGTGTCATCGCCTTGGTCAGGGCAATCACATCGTCGCGCGAGACGTTGATGTCGACCAGCTTGCGGGCCAGGTCGACGGTCGGCATGGCGTTGACGGCCTCGGCATTTTCCAGCCGGATCGCATGGTCGGCGATGAAGGTGTCGATCATGTCGAAATCAGCCCGGGCCTTGCCGTCCAATTCGACGACCTGTCCGTTCACGATCTTGATCGACGGCGTGGGATCGCCCGCGCTTTCCATCGCAATCATTCCAACTTCAGGCCATTCGGTGACGAAACCATCCTTGTTGACAGGACGGGCATCGAGCACCTCAAACCTCTTTGAGCGTGTCATAGTTGTCTCGCCCCTTTTAGATGTACGGGGTGGTCGTCGGTGTCGGCTCCGCGCCCATCGCGCCCAGCAACTGGCGTCCAACCGCGCGGGCGGCGATGATGGCCTGGCGCACGGCGCCGGAATCACCACTGAGGCAGCTGATGAACTCGTTGGAGAAGCTGGTACCGTGGGCCGGCGAGGAAACCCCGACCACGTCGACGGTGGCAGCCTTGATGGCGGTATCGGCCTGGACCACGCCAATGGCAGCCGGAGCACCGACGGTGATGCCGAACGAACGCCCGATCGGGGCGCCGAAGGCCTTGTTGACAGCGTACGAGGCGCGCGCGGTGTACTGGAATTCCAGGTGCCCGGCCTCATTGCCCCAGACGTCGCCGAAGGTACGGTTGACCTCTTCGAGGGAGACCTCGATGGCCCGGCGGGCGTCGGAGACGTCGTCGGCACCGAAGATGATCAGGGAACCATGTCCGGCGCCACCCTCGGTGTCACGCGGCAGTTCGATCGCCATGATCTCGGTGTTGGTCGCCTTGACGGCCTCGTCGGCGGCGAAGATGTGAGGGCCGGCCCCGGTACGAGCACCGAGGATACCGATCGACTTGAACTTCTTCTCGACATTCATCACTTCCAGCAGGGCCGGATCGACGTTGGCGATGACCAACCCGATCGTACGCCCGTTGGGGTTGGTCCCGACGAACTCGGTGCAGGCCGGACGAACACAGGCGGCTACTGCTTCCTTGGGAGCGGCACCCACCTTTGCCATGACCTTGGCGAGTACTTCATTCACCATTTCTTCATTTGCCATGATCGATCACTTCTCTACTGAGGGGAGAATCTTCTCCACATCGTTGTGCGGACGCGGGATCACATGGACGCTGACGACTTCCCCGACATTCTGGGCAGCGACAGCGCCGGCATCGGCGGCAGCCTTGACGGCGCCGACATCGCCACGGACCAGGATGGTGACCAAACCAGAGCCAACACGCTGGGTTCCAACCAGCGTGACATTGGCGGCCTTCACCATCGCATCAGCGGCTTCAACAGCGGCGACGAATCCTCTCGTCTCCACCATTCCTAGGGCTTCTTGCATCTTTCGAACCTTTCTCACCGGAGCCTGGGCACAGTTGCCCAGACGCCCAAGACGGAACTTCTTGCCTCATTGTAAGTTCGTGCGAATAGCCGCATTCAGGCGCTTTCCTATGATTTATGGACCTCTGCTGAGCGTGAAATGACAAAAATCTCTCCTTTGATGACCGAAAAATGCAGGTGACCAGCATCTTGTGGCGAATCCGTTGACGCCGGCCCGCTGGCGGGGGATCATGAGGCGTGACCCACCAGGTCCGGCTCACCCGATCCGGGCCGGGATTGGTACGCACCGAAGTGACGAGCGAAGACACCTGATCTGCCGGCGACGAGTTTCTTGTCATCCTGCGCGGAACGAAGTGTAGTCGCAGGATCCATCATTGGCCCGATGGCCTGGATGTTGCTTCTGAAGCGCAGCATGACGGTGATTGATGTTGTCAACCGGTGCGTCCAGGGGTTGTGGAAGTAGTACGCACCCGGGCCGCGGGTGGCAGGGGAAAGGCAGGAGTTGATGGCAGAAAAGCAGCGCATCATCCAGGAGTTCGTCCCCGGCAAACAAGTAACCTTAGCGCATGTCATCGCCCACCCCGATCCCGAGTTGTACGCCAAAATCGGCCTGGAAAGCCAGAACGACACCATCGGCGTACTGACCATCACCCCAGGCGAAGCCGCCCTCATCGCCGCCGATGTGGCCACCAAGGCATCCTCGGTGAAGCTCGGTTTCGTCGACCGCTTCAGCGGCGCCGTGGTCGTACTGGGCGACCTGTCCGACGTCGAATCCGCCCTGCGAGAAGTGGTAGCCGTCCTGGAATCCACCCTGGGCTTCGCCCCCGCCCCCCTGACCCGTACCTAAAAACCGACCATGCCGACCATCTCTGATGACTCACCAGCCCCTGTCATCCTGCGCGCAGTCGCAGGGTCCATATCCCGTCTGGCAAAGGGAGATTCACCGTCAAGAAACAATAATTTCCTGTCATCCTGCGCGGAACGCAGTGCAGTCGCAGGATCCATCATGGCTCTGACAAGGATAGATTCTGCGACTCCGCGCAGAATGACGGGAGTCGACTGCACAACACACACCCCCGGTCCGTACTCAATCGAGGCGACCAGTTGAAGAAACTCCTCTTAATCGGTTCGGTCGGCTGCGGCAAGACCACCTTCCTGCAACACCTGCACGGCCTCGACCAGACCTACGCCAAAACCCAGGCCATCTACTCCCACGACGGCACCTGGGACACCCCCGGCGAATTCGTCGACTCGCTGTGGCTCAAACACGCCCTCCAACAAGCCTCCACCCAGGTCGACCTGATCGTCTTCCTACACGCCGCCACCTCCCCGACCTG
>Ga0209738_10000308_pt1 | contig 10154 bp, 9 predicted proteins | sample TergutNc150P5_FD_187289 | JGI IMG/M metagenome (GOLD analysis project Ga0209738, IMG submission 187289) | Nasutitermes corniger P5 segment gut microbial community from laboratory colony in Florida, USA - Nc150 P5 (SPAdes) (version 2) | ecosystem: Host-associated > Arthropoda: Insects > Digestive...
GCCTTTCCCGCCACAGCAAATGCCGCACGCCGCACATGTGGCTTCTGGATGCGGCATGTACGCCATGCCTAACAGCCGTCAGCGCCTGAGCCGCTGCATTTTCATTCGGTCAGCGGGCGCAGCCGTGCCACTTCTTCCATCAAATCCGCGGTCAATGCCGCGAGTTGGGGGTCGGCGTCGAAGATGCGTTCGAGGCTGGCGATACGGCGCACACGCACCAGCGCGGCGCTGGTAAAGCGCCAAGTTTGCCATTCGGCGGCGGTGTCGGCGGCGGCAGAGGCGGCAGCAGGGGCCTCGCACGGCTCCAGCACACCGGCCTGGACGTGGGCCAGCACCCATTCCGGGGTAACGCGGCCGCCGCGCGCCAGGTCCTGCAGGGTGAGCGCGGCGTCGCCGATCAGTTCGACCAGTTCGGCAGGGATGTTTAAGGTGGGCGTCATCATCGGCTCCCTTGTCAAATCAGGCGCGGCGCGGATCGAAGTTTGCGTACGCCGCCGCTAATGCTTGCCAGGCAGATTTCTGTGCCTCGGTGACGGCACTGGGCAACGCGATGTCTAGTTCCAGATATAGGTCGCCCGGCGTGCTGGCATGCGGTATGCCGCGCCCCTTTAAACGCAGTTTGCGCCCCTGCCAAGAACCGGCGGGCACCGTGACGGCGACGGTTGCACCGCCAGGGGTGGTGACTTCGACGCTGGCGCCCAGCGCCGCCTCCCATGGGGTGACACGCAAGCGCTGGGTCACGTCGCGCCCGTCGAGCCGGTAGCGTAGGTCGTTGCGGAAGTGGACTTCCAGATACAGGTCACCCGCTGCGCCGCCGCCGTGCCCCGGTTGCCCCTGCCCGGCCAGCCGGATGAGTTGTCCGGCCTTGACGCCGGCAGGAATGGTGACTTGCAAGGTGCGTTCGTCGGGCACGGGCTGGCCGTTTGCGTCGAATTTGACGCTATTGAGCCGCAGCGCGCGCTGCGTGCCCCGGTAAGCATCGGTCAAATCGAGTTCGATGCTGGCGTGCTGGTCCTCACCCTTGACGGGGCCTGACGGGCGGCGTGCGTGTCGTCCGCCGCCGCGGCGCGCGGCGCGACCGAACATCTGCTCGAAGAATTCGCTTAATTCACTGGGGTCGCCGCTGCCGAAGTGGGCACTGAAATTGCCGTCGCCAAAGCCCCCGCCCATGTTCCAGCCCGGCGGCGGACGTACGTCGTCGCCCGAGCGCGCGCCCTGCGCCCATGACTGTGTCCTGATCGCGTCGTAGGCGGTGCGTTTTTCCGGATCGGACAGCACGGTGTTGGCCTCGTTGACTTCGGCCATGCGCTTGGCCGCGTCCGGCTCTTTGCTGACGTCCGGATGGTATTTACGCGCCAGCTTGCGGTAGGCTTTTTTGATGTCGTCGGCGGTGGCGGTTTTGCTCACGCCGAGGATTTGGTAATAGTCCTTGTATTCCATGGTGGTGGGGGTGTTGGGCGTGAGGCGTTGCGCGGGTGGTGACTCAAACTATATGGCGACGCCATGCGCGTGCGTCAAGCACTTGTTGGGAGCGTCATCATTGATCGGCACGATACCGGAAGGCTACCTGTGCCACGGCTAGCACCAGACTGATCGAGAGCGGCCCGTGCAACCACAGAGTGCATCCGTGATCAGCGGAAAGAGCAGCGCCAGGAAAGTGACCGGCAATGAAGCGGCGTTCCAGCGGTTTGATGCCCGCGAGAAGGATGGGGATGATGACGGTCGCGCCGACTGCCGTGGCACACATACCTCTACCTCTGCCGGCATTCGGAGGTATGGTGATAGAACGTGTTGATCGGCCGTAATATGACAAAACAGACGGTGTCAGTCCTGCGGGGTTGCGACGGGGCAACCTGGTTCGTGAGTGTTGTAAAGTTACGACACATAGCCTTGCCGATATCAATAATTTTATTACTATACACAAAGTATGAGGAGGGGCTGCCGGCGGTCTACCTGGAAGTACAAAACGTGTTTACGGCCTTGCCCGCACACCATCATTCTTAAACTTACCAGGAAGGCTTTCCGTGAATAAACCTTTTCCCAGCCTAATTGCATTTATAAGTGTGCGCGTACTTATAAATGATGCATTACAGGTTTTAGTGCATTCTGTTAACACCCTGATGCGCACGAGCATCGTCAAGAGATTGAGGGGAATACCGAAGTTCGGTTGTGTTATTGCGGCGTTACTGATGCTCCCGTCGATCGCTTTTGCGGGTGGTGTCATTTCCAACGGAGTGGTCAAGCTAGGCATCGACGATGCGGGCAATTTGGTCGTTGCAGACCCGACAGCAGTAGGTACGAATACCCCCGGCATAACCGGGTTGACGTACCTGCCTTCCGAAGGGGAAGCATTAGGACCGGGTTGTGCCTGCGAAGGCTGGGGTGTTGCCGATGCAATCACTTCCCGTTATGGGAAAGCCGGTGCAACTTTCGGCAATGCAAACATCATCGTGGAATCGTTTACTGCTACGGCGACCACAGCCAAGTCGGTAGTGCGTGTCAACGACGGAAGTGATCTTTTCCGGGTCACACACGAGTTCAGTCCGAGTGCGAGCGCCAACCTGTTTCAGGTCAAAGTGACCATCGAGAACATCAGCGGGGCCGCGACGCATGTACGGTATCGCCGCGTGATGGACTGGGATGTCCCGCCCACCGAATTTGACGAGCTGACGACGGTGCAGTCGGGATCCTCCAGCAAGGTTGTCTTCACCAGTGACGATGGCTTTGCCGACGGTAATCCCTTGGCGGGCCCAAGCGAAATTCTCTTTTCCGGGAATGCGACAGACAGCGGACCAGCCGATCACGGTGCGTTGTTTGATTTCGATTTTGGAACGCTCAATGCCGGCGCTTCTTTGAGTTTTGTGATCTTCTATGGCGCTGCGGCCGATCAACAAGAGGCAGAGAGTGCTTTGGCTGCGGTAAACGCGGAAGCTTATTCCCTGGGTAAGCCGGACCCGGCAGGCGTTCCCGCGGGGACGCCTGACGGCGGGCCCAATACGTTCATTTTTGCTTTTGCCGGTATTGGCGGAAGCCCGATTTTCCCAACGAACGCCAACACCGCCGCTGTTCCCGTCCCTGTAGGCGGCGGGCTGTGGATGCCGCTGCTGGCGCTCAGCCTGGCTGGCCTGGGGGCGCTGGGTTGGCGGCGGTGTGCCGCAGCGCGTGTCTGACCGGCTCCTTTCTGCGCCGAAAAAACAGATAGACCGCGGCAGCAGCCGGCAGGGCGCAGAACAGTGGCGTAGGTGAGGGTAGGCCATAGGCACGCCCTCATCACAACCCATGGCCCGGCGCAGGTAAAGCAGCACCCAACCAACAAAAACGCTACCCGAAGGCGGCGTTCGTCATTCAAGGCGGTGGTGCTTATGGCTTCTCATCCCAATCGAGCTGCGGCAGCATTGACCCGCCGCCCAGTTGCAGCAGCCCGGCCTGGGCATAGACGGCCAGCTTACCGCGCCACGCCTATGCGGGTTGCCTTGCGGCAGGCGGTATCGCCCGGATCGCGGTGATTTCGACATCGGGCGCAAGCATGCCCGGCTGCACCGGTTCCGTGCGCATCAGATCGGTGGACAGGTATTTTTTGGCGCAATCGGGAAATACCGTGGCGACTGCCGCGGCACCGCCCATTTCGTTTTGCAGCTTGAGTGCACCGAGGAAATTGGCGCCGGACGAAATGCCCACCCCAAAGCCGCAGCGCGCCAGCTTTTGCGCCATCAGAATCGCATCGCCGTCATCGATGCTGACAACGCTGTCCAGTTGCTGTAAATCAATGACCGCCGGAATCAGCTCATCGGAGATGCCTTGTATCCGGTGCTTGCCGACTTGATGCCCGGTCGATAGCGTCGGCGAATTGGCCGGTTCCAGCGGATGCACGCGCGTGGCCGGTGCCTGCTCGCGCAGGTAACGGCCCACGCCCATGACCGTGCCGCCGGTGCCGACACCGGCCACGAACGCATCGGCGCATACGCCGGCCGCCTGCAACTGCGCGAACAGTTCCGGCCCGGTGGTCAGATAATGGGCCTCACTGTTGTCGTGGTTGGAAAACTGGCACGGCAGAAAAGCGCCGGTTTGCGCCGCGAAGGCCTCGCTTCTTTGAATGCTGCCGAGAAAGCCGCCTTCTTCGTGGCTGACCAGCCGCACTTCAGCGCCGAAACTCTGGATCAGGCTGATGCGCTCGCGGCTCATCCAGTCCGGCATGAAAATCACCACCGGGCAACCCAGCAGTCCGCCCAGCGCCGCAAAAGCGATGCCGGTATTGCCGCTGGTGGCCTCGGCGATCGGCATGCCGGGGCGCAGCCGCCCCTGTTCGATGGCGCGCCACAGAATGTGGAACGCCATCCGGTCCTTGATGCTGCCGGTCAGGTTGTAATGCTCGGCCTTGGCGTAAATGCGCCGCGGCTGTCCTTGATAAGTGCAATCAATTTGCAGCAGCGGCGTGCCGCCGATCAGCCCGGTCAATTGCCGGAGCTTTTGCAATGCCTGTTGTGTCATTGTGTTTTTCACGGCGCGGCATGGCGCCGCGCCCTCCCCATCATGAATGATGAATGCGGCCCCCCCGCCGCCAAGGCCTATTGTCGATTACGACTTGTCCGCGTCCGATTCAAGCTGCGGCAGCATTGACCCGCCGCCCAGTTGCAGCAGCCCGGCTTGGGCATAGACGGCCAGCTTGCCGCGCGTGTCGGTGATGTCCAGGTTGCGCATGGTCAACTGCCCGATGCGGTCGGCGGGCGTGAAGGGCGCGTTTTCGACTTTTTCCATCGACAGGCGTTCGGGTGCGTAGGTCAGGTTGGGCGACTCGGTGTTCAGGATCAAGTAATCGTTGCCGCGCCGCAGTTCCAGCGTGACCTCGCCGGTAATGGCGCGCGCCACCCAGCGCTGCGCGGTTTCGCGCAGCATGATGGCCTGCGGATCGAACCAGCGGCCCTGGTACAGCAGGCGTCCGAGCTTCAAACCGTTGATGCGGTATTGCTCAATGGTGTCCTCGTTGTGGATGCCGGTGACCAGCCGTTCATAGGCCGCGAACAGCAGCGCCATGCCCGGCGCTTCGTAGATGCCGCGGCTCTTGGCTTCGATGATGCGGTTTTCGATCTGGTCGCTCATGCCCAGGCCATGCCGTCCGCCGATGCGGTTGGCTTGCAGCAGCAACTCGACCGGGCTGTCAAAGGTCTGGCCATTCAAGGCCACCGGTACGCCGTCCTCGAAGCGCACCCGCACCTCTTCTGGCGCGACGGCCACGTCATCGCGCCAGAACGCCACGCCCATGATGGGCTGCACGATGCGGATGCCGCTGTTCAGAAATTCCAGGTCCTTGGCCTCGTGCGTCGCGCCGAGCATGTTGGAATCGGTCGAATACGCCTTTTCCGCCGACATCTTGTAGTCGAACCCGGCTTTTTGCAAAAAGGCCGACATTTCCGCGCGGCCGCCCAACTCGTCGATGAACCGCTGATCCAGCCACGGCTTGTAAATTTTCAGTTGCGGATTGGCGACCAGCCCATAGCGGTAAAAGCGCTCGATGTCGTTGCCTTTGAAGGTGCTGCCGTCGCCCCAGATGTTGACGCCGTCCTCCTTCATCGCGGCCACCAGCATGGTGCCCGTAACCGCGCGGCCCAGCGGCGTGGTGTTGAAATAAACCGTGCCCGCGGTGCGGATGTGGAAAGCCCCGCATTGCAGCGCGGCGATGCCTTCATGCGCCAGTTGCGTGCGGCAGTCGATCAGGCGCGCCTTTTCGGCGCCGTAGGCCAGCGCCTTGCGCGGAATGGCGTCGTAATCGCTCTCGTCGGGCTGGCCCAGGTTGGCGGTGTAGGCATACGGAATCGCGCCTTTTTGGCGCATCCACAACAGGGCGGCGCTGGTATCCAGGCCGCCGGAAAAAGCTATGCCGACCTTCTGGCCGGCGGGCAGGGATTGCAGGATGGTGGACATGGGCAATGCGCGCGGATAAAGCGTAACTAAAGTTGCCTATTGTCCGTCAGTCCGCCGGGCCGGGCGGCGGCGGCAAAAGCTGCCGGCCTGTGGCCCGCTTCAGGCAGCCTACTTCATGCGGTTTGTTTGGGCGGCCGTTCCCCGAAGATGGCCGTGCCTACGCGCACCAGCGTTGCGCCTTCGGCAATGGCCGCTTCGAGATCGGCGCTCATGCCCATCGACAGGGTATCGAGCAGCAGACCGGCCTGGCGCAGCGCGTCCAGCAACAGCCGGGCGCGGGCGTGCTGGGCGCGCATTTGCGCGGGCGGCGCCGGGTCGGGCAAGGTCATGATGCCGCGCAGCCGCAGCCCCGGCAGGCCGTTGACGGCCCGCGCCAGCGCCGGCGCATCAGCGGGCGCGACGCCCGATTTGCTGGCCCCGCCGTCAATGTTGACTTGGATGCAGACATTCAGCAGCGGCTTGCCGGCGGGCCGTTGCGCCGACAGGCGTTCGGCAATTTTCAGGCGATCGACGCCATGCGCCCAATCGAAATGCTCGGCCACCAGATGTGTCTTGTTGCTTTGCAGCGGGCCGATGCAGTGCCATTCCAGGCCCGGCAGATCGGCCAGCGCGGCGATCTTGTCCACGCCCTCCTGCACGTAGTTTTCGCCGAAAGCGCGCTGACCCGCGGCATATGCGGCGCGCACTGCATCCGCCGGCTGCCGTTTGGAGACGGCCAGCAGCGTGATTTGGCCCGCATCCCGCCCCGCCTGCGCACAGGCCGCCGCGATGCGCGCATGCACGGTTTGAAGGTTGAGTGCAATCGTCGTCATAAAATTAGCGTAGGGTAACCAATGCGCATTGCCCGGTGTTTTTGCTTAGGAAGAGAGCGTTATTTACCGTGGACATTACTCAGCTGTTGGCTTTCGGTGTCAGGCACAAAGCTTCCGACCTGCACCTTTCGGCGGATCTGCCGCCGATGATTCGCGTCAATGGCGACGTGCGGCGCTTGAACGTGGATCCGCTCAGTCACCAGGACGTGTTTGCCATGCTCTACGACATCATGAACGATGTCCAGCGCAAGGTCTACGAAGAAAACCTGGAGGTGGACTTTTCGTTCGAGATCGAGGGGCTGGCGCGCTTTCGCGTCAACGCCTACAACCAGAACCGCGGCGCGGCGGGGGTGCTGCGTACCATTCCGAGCAAGATTCTCTCGCTCGAACAGCTCAACGCGCCCAAGATTCTCGGTGATCTGGCGCTCAAACCGCGCGGGCTGGTGCTGGTGACGGGGCCGACCGGGTCGGGCAAATCGACCACGCTGGCGGGCATGGTCAACCACTTGAACGAAACCGAATACGCGCACGTGCTGACGGTGGAAGACCCGATCGAATTCGTGCACGAATCCAAGAAGTGCCTGATCAATCAGCGCGAAGTGGGGCCGCATACCCATTCATTCGCCAACGCGCTGCGCTCGGCGCTGCGCGAAGACCCGGACGCGATTCTGGTGGGCGAGCTGCGCGACCTGGAAACCATCCGCCTGGCCATGACCGCCGCCGAAACCGGGCACTTGGTCTTCGGCACGCTGCACACCAGCAGCGCCGCCAAAACCGTTGACCGGATCATCGACGTGTTCCCCGGCGAGGAAAAGGGCATGATCCGCGAGATGTTGTCGGAGTCGCTGATAGGTGTGATTTCGCAAACCCTGTGCAAGACCAAGGACGGCAGTGGGCGCGTGGCCGCGCACGAGATCATGATCGGCACGCCGGCCATCCGCAACCTGATCCGCGAGGCAAAAGTGGCGCAGATGTACTCGGCCATCCAGACCGGCAATAGCATGGGCATGCAAACGCTCGATCAGAATCTGTCTGATCTGGTGCGCCGTAACGTGATCAGTAACGCCGAGGCGCGCGGGAAGGCCAAGATCCCGGAGAACTTCTCTGGGGCCTGATGCGCAGCAGCTTGCGTCCAGCACACCTTCTCAACGTCAGAGCCAAGGACTTTCTCTTCCATGGAACACAGCCAGGCCAGCCAGTTCATTCACGATTTGCTCTCACTCCTGATCGCCAAAAAGGGCAGTGACCTGTTCATCACGGCGGACTTTCCGCCGGCTATCAAGCTCGACGGCAAGGTCACCAAGGTCTCGGCGCAGGCGCTTACGTCCGCGCATACGATCGAACTGGTGCGCGCGGTGATGAACGACAAGCAAGCCGCCGAATTTGAGCGCACCAAGGAGTGCAACTTTGCCATCGCGCCAGGCAACATCGGGCGTTTCCGCTGCAATGCCTTCATGCAGCAGGGCCATGTGGGCATGGTGTTTCGCGTCATTCCGCGCAAGATCCCGACCGTGGACGAGTTGGGCTTGCCGCAGGTGCTCAAGGACATCGTGATGACCAAGCGCGGCCTGGCGATCATGGTGGGCGGCACCGGCACCGGCAAATCAACGTCGCTGGCGGCGATGGTGGACTATCGCAATGCCAACTCGCAAGGCCACATCATTACGGTGGAAGACCCCATTGAGTTCGTGCATACGCACAAGAATTGCATCGTCACCCAGCGCGAGGTCGGCATTGATACCAACGACTGGGATGCGGCGCTCAAGAACACGCTGCGCCAGGCACCGGATGTGATCCTGATGGGCGAAATCCGTGACCGCGAGACGATGGATCACGCCATCTCCTTTGCCGAGACGGGGCACTTGTGTCTGGCCACGTTGCACGCCAACAGCGCCAATCAGGCCATTGAGCGCATCATCAACTTTTTCCCCAATGAGCAACATGAGCAGATTCGCATGAATCTGTCGATGAATTTGCGCGGCTTTGTCGCCCAGCGCTTGTTGCCGCGGCAAGACAAACGGGGCCGCATCGCGGTGGTGGAGGTCATGCTCAACTCGCCGCTCATTTCCGAATTGATCTTCAAGGGCAATGTCGGTGAGATCAAGGAGGTCATGAAAAAAAGCCACGACTTGGGCATGCAGACTTTCGACCAGCACTTGTTCCAACTGTTCGAAGAGGGCATCATCACCTACGAAGATGCGCTGCGCAATGCCGACTCGGCCAACGACCTGCGCCTGAACATCAAGCTCAACAGCAAGCGCGCGCGCCAGCCCGATTTGAATCAGGGCACCGAGCATCTCCAGATCGTCTGACGGGGCCTGCCCGGCAGGCGCGCTTTCTACAATCGCCGCGCATCCGGGCGCAGCAGCGGACGTTGTGCGTTGCCGCGCTGAAGCGATTAACCTTGGGATACGCTGCACGAGTGGCCGCGCCGTAGACATCTACGGTCTTGGGCGGTCCGCAGCACCCCCTTGCCGCTTCACTTATGCAGCGTATCCCTTGCGCGACTTTTGCCATGTCCAACCCCGCATCCACATCCGCCATTTCTCCCCTGCGCCTGTCGGGCCTGGAGCCGCTCACGATCGGCCAGGGGCATTTATTCGTCAACATCGGCGAGCGCACCAACGTCACCGGCTCCAAGGCATTCGCGCGGATGATTCTGGCCGGGCAGTACGAGCAGGCGCTCGCGGTGGCGCGCCAGCAGGTTGAAAACGGCGCGCAGATCATCGACGTGAACATGGACGAGGCCATGCTCGACGGCAAGGCGGCGATGACGCGGTTTTTGAACCTGATGGCGTCGGAGCCGGACATCGCCCGCGTGCCGGTGATGATCGACTCGTCCAAATGGGACGTGATCGAAGCGGGCCTGCGCTGCGTGCAGGGCAAGAGCATCGTCAATTCGATTTCGCTCAAAGAAGGGCAGGACGTTTTCGTGCGCCACGCCCGTCTGGTGCGCCGCTACGGCGCGGCGGCGGTGGTTATGGCCTTCGACGAACAGGGCCAGGCCGACACGTTCGCGCGCAAGACCGAAATTTGCGCGCGCGCCTACCGCATCCTGGTCGATGAGGCGGACTTCCCGCCCGAGGACATCATCTTCGACCCCAACGTGTTCGCCATTGCCACCGGTATTGACGCGCACAACCATTACGCCGTCGATTTCATTGAGGCGGTGCGCTGGATCAAGCAGCATCTGCCCGGCGCCAAGGTTTCGGGCGGCATCTCCAACGTAAGCTTTTCGTTCCGCGGCAACGACCCGGTGCGCGAGGCCATCCACACGGTGTTTCTCTACCACGCGATCCGGGCCGGGCTGGACATGGGCATCGTCAACGCCGGGATGATCGGCGTGTACGACGAACTCGACCCCGAACTGCGCACGCGCGTGGAAGACGTGGTGCTCGACCGCCCGCCCCAAATCCCGCCCGG
>Ga0209738_10000309_pt1 | contig 10132 bp, 7 predicted proteins | sample TergutNc150P5_FD_187289 | JGI IMG/M metagenome (GOLD analysis project Ga0209738, IMG submission 187289) | Nasutitermes corniger P5 segment gut microbial community from laboratory colony in Florida, USA - Nc150 P5 (SPAdes) (version 2) | ecosystem: Host-associated > Arthropoda: Insects > Digestive...
GTACACAAGCTACTGCCTACAACGGGCGGTTTGGCGCAAGCGGGGCAGTGGCTCGCCCGAAAGTTTGTGCAAATTTGGAAGTTTTGCGCCCGTCCGAACGGCAGTGGAAGCCGCCACTGCGCCAAGCCGCTGGGACGTTAAGCGACACCCGTGGACAGTGCGTGCGTTATTGAAAAATACGAGTGAAATAAAAATAATTTTACTATCTTTGCAAATTGTTAAAAAGTTGAAAAATGAACAGGAAAAGTGCAAAACCATTTTTAAAATGGGCAGGAGGTAAAACTCAATTGATTTCAGAGATTGAGAAAAACCTGCCAAATTTGGCTATTGATACTTATGTTGAGCCTTTTGTTGGTAGTGGTGCGGTTTTGTTTTGGGTACTTGAAGAGTTTCCTCAATTGGGAAAAGCAGTAGTGAACGATATAAATGAAGATTTGATAAATACTTATAAAACAATACAATCAACGCCAAAGGAACTTATTTCAATTTTAGAAATATTACAAGAGGAGTATCATTCATTAGAAAATGAAGACGATAAGAAAAAAGAGTATTATTATCAAAAAAGAGAACTTTTCAATAACAGGCAACAAAATCAACCCGAACATTCCGCTTTGTTCATTTTTCTAAATCGAACTTGTTTTAACGGTTTGTACCGTGTAAACAGAAAAAATGAATTTAATGTTCCTATGGGAAGTTACAAAAAACCAACTATTTGCGACAAACTAAATATTTTAGCCGTCAGCGAAGCATTACAAAAAGTAGAATTACTTTGCGGAGATTTTGAGCAAACAGTCAATTATACGAGTTCTAATACATTGTTTTACTTTGATCCTCCATACAAACCATTAAGCGAAACTTCGAGTTTTAATTCTTACGCAAAAGATGAATTTAACGATGAGGAACAAATCCGACTAAAAAACTTTTGCGATAAATTGGATAACTTGGGACATAGTTGGATTTTAAGTAATTCCGATGTAAAAGGCAAAAATCCTAATGACAATTTTTTCGATAACCTGTATTCCGATTTTACAATCAAAAGAGTTGATGCCAAAAGGAGTATTAATGCAAATCCTGAAAAAAGAGGTTTGTTGAAAGAATTATTAATTACAAATCAACCAAATACAGCAAGATATGTCAGAGCAATTTGAATTATTTTTATCCCAATTGAGTGAAACAAACTCTACGCTTGATAGTTTTACAGATTTTGAGAAGATAAAACGAAATGTAAATCGCATTGCAATAAAACTCAACCAATTAAATTACTTAATCGGCAAAGAAAACCTGAAAGAAGCGATTGAAGAATTGTATTTTGAAAATAAAACTGTTTTTCAAGTGTTGGATATTCTCATTGCTGTCAGAAAAAATAAGAAAGTTATTGACGAAAACGGCAGTTTTGTTCTTCTTGAAACATATTTCGACGCACCTGAAAAGATCATTGAATATATCGAAAAAACAGGTCTCGCCGATGTCTTCAGAAACAAAAACATCACAAATTTGGTGGATTACGTTTTTGGCGTTGAGGTCGGACTTGACACTAATGCAAGAAAAAACAGAGGCGGAACAAATATGGAAAAAGCCGTTTCGTCTATATTTGACAAAGCAGGAATTTGTTATAAAACACAGGTAAATATTGCCGAGTTTTCCGACATAAAAAGTCTTGGCGATGATGTGAAGGTTTTTGACTTTGCCATTAAAACAAAGAGAAAGACATATCTCATTGAAACAAATTTCTATAACGGGGGCGGATCTAAACTTAATGAAGTTGCAAGAGCGTATTCTGATGTTGCTCCGAAAATAAATCAATACGAAAATTACGAATTTGTTTGGATTACAGACGGACACGGTTGGCTTTCAGCAAAAAATAAATTGCAAGAAGCGTTTAATATTATTCCAAATTTGTACAATTTAACGACACTTGAAAAGTTTATTTGTAAAATTAAAGTTGAAGGAATTTAAAAAAAGATAATAATATGAAAGTTGAAGCTCATAATGTTTTAGTTGAAGCTCTTTTTAAAAAAGGTCAATTTATTATTCCTGATTATCAAAGGGAATATGATTGGGACAAAGAGCATGTTGAAGAATTGCTCGAAGATTTAGAAGAAACGCCAATAGAAGAGAATTATTTTATTGGGCACATGGTTTTTGAAGGAGAATATAATGGTAATAGTTTTAAGGTTGTTGATGGTCAACAAAGAATAACTACTCTTACTATACTATTATGTTCAATAAGAGATAAATTTATTGAATTGGGGGAAAATGATTTAGCAGAAGCAATTCATACAAGTTACATTTTTGGTAAAGATAAAAATTTCAAAGATTATGTTGTGTTAGAAAATAAAATGCCTTATCCCTTCTTACAAGCGTATGTACAGAGTAAGCCAATAGATAAAAATGCAACAATACAGCCAATTAAATCAGGGGAAAAAAAAATAAAAAATTGTTTTGAGCAAATAAACAAATACTTAAACCCCTTTGATAAAGAGCAACTAATTGTCTTACGAGATAAAATTCTAAAATTGGAAATAATATTTGTGGCCGCTAGTGATCAGGTAGATGCTTCAACAATATTTATGACCATAAATGCAACAGGCAAAGATCTTTCTCCTTTAGATTTAACAAAAAACTATATTTTTAGTTTATACCCAAAACCACCACACATTAACGAGCCCTATGACACTTGGATAAGAATAATTTCTAACACTCATGGGTCGGTAAAATTTTTAAATAATTTTTTTGCCTCTCGATACAAAAAAGTTTCTGATAAAAGAATATTTAAAGAGCTTCTGTTAACAATTAAAAAAGAAGGGAGGGAAAATATCAAAGATTTTCTGCATAATATAGAAAATGATTCGATAATATTTAGAAAAATAATAAAACCTAAATCCGAAGATTGGAATCCAAATGATTATGATATTTTTGAATCCATCAACGCTATAACCAGCATTTTCAAGATTGAAGTTGCCAATACTTTTCTCATTTCACTTCTTAGATGTTATAACCAAAATCAAATAACAAAAAAATATCTGTTGAAAGCTCTATCTTTTGTGGAAAGATTTCATTTTATTAATAATGCTATTTGCTCAAATAGATCATCAGGATACGACAAAATGTATGCCAAACAGGCGAAACGATTATTCGAAGTTGACAATAGAGAACAAAAACATCGTATTATAAACGAATTGGGAAATTATTTAGAGGGAAAACTCCCGAATAAAGAAATGTTTAGAACTTATTTTGATAATAAATTATATTTTTCATCTTCCTTTCCAAAACAAAAAGCTCTTGTACAATATGCTCTTAATAAGATAGAACGTAAAGCAAATTCAAATGCTGTTTTGATACAAACGAGTTTAGAGCATATTTATCCAGAAAAACACAAAGACTGGCCATCTTTGAAGAACTCAGATTTGATAAAGAATATTGGAAATTTAGTTTTACTAGATCAAGGTTTAAACTCTAGTATTGGTAGCAAGATTTATGCTCTCAAGCAACAGCAAATTGTTACAAAATCTTTTATAGTGTCTACGAAAAAAGTGTTTTCGGATCATGAGCAATGGTCAGATGAAGAAATTTTAAAAAGAGGAAATGACTTAATTGAGGAACTATACGTAAATGTTTGGCAATAACGATGATTATACCGTATTTCAAATCTACTGACAATAATTTCTATCTTCTTCACGGAGATACTTTTGATTTATTGCCTCAATTTGATTTTAAATTTGATATGGTTTTTGCCGACCCTCCCTATTTTTTGTCGAATGGAGGATTAACTGTTGAGAAAGGAAAAGTTGTTAGCGTGAATAAAGGTGATTGGGATAAATCTTTGGGTTTTGGCTATATTAATGAGTTCAATCGCAAATGGCTTTCACTTATTCGCGACAAAATGAAAGATGATGCAACCATTTGGATAAGTGGAACGATGCACAATATTTTTTCCGTCGGACAAATCCTTGCAGAATTAGGATTTAAAATTTTAAATGTCATAACTTGGGAAAAAACCAATCCCCCACCCAACTTTTCCTGCCGATATTTTACCTATTCAACGGAACAAATTATTTGGGCAAGAAAAAATGAAAAAATTCCTCATTATTTCAATTATGAATTAATGAAAGAATTGAATGCAGACAAACAAATGAAAGACGTTTGGAAACTACCGGCAATTCAATCGTGGGAAAAATCGTGCGGAAAACACCCGACACAGAAACCTTTGTCGGTTTTAACTCGCCTTATCTTGGCTTCGACAAAACCTAACGCTTGGATTTTAGACCCATTTACAGGAAGCAGTACAACAGGAGTTGCAGCAAATCTTTTGAATCGTCGTTTTTTGGGGATAGATAAAGAATTAGAATTTCTCGAAATCAGCAAAAACAGAAAATTAGAAATTGAAAATCAGGCTATTGCTGGAAGCTACAAAGCAAAAATTGCAGGATTTATAGAAAAGAAACAACTTTCTACATTCCTGCAAAATGAAATTGACAACAACGAATTGAAAATTGCATTAGGATTTTGTAGAGCAAAGGAAATCAATTCGTTGAAATCTCAAAACACTTTTTACTTTCATGCAATTGAAGCGAACAATAATATTGTTGATTTTCCAACAGGCATATCGGAATCAAAACGACTTTTTATCTATTCGGGCGGAAGAAATAAACCAATTCAATTAACAGGATATTCTGCTGAAGTAAAAACAATAAAATTAAAACACAAATCGTCAATTGCAGGAAAAGAGCGATCAAAAACAGAATATTATTACGAAGTTATTTTGAAAGATATTTTTAAGATTGACGAAGAATTTATTTTTGAGATTGATACGAATAAATTGTTTGACAAATCAGATGAGAAAAGCAAAAAAATGTTTAACAAATCTATTCCTGTAATGGTAAGTTTTGACAAATTACAGAAAACAAGAAAGGAGAAAAATAACTAAAGGGCAATCGCTTAACGGGCGGTTTGGCGCAAGCGAGAGTGAATGCTCGAAAACAGTTTTACGCGAATTTACATTGTCATCAACCGCTCAAATATTTGCGAATCCTATCTTCATAAAGCCCCCAGTATATCTTGCAAAATACACTTCTAAATTTATTCAATAGATATAAACAACATACTGAATAGTTAATTCCGCTATTTTATTTCATCCTGAAAATACTCATATTGGTATCTAAAAGCGGCGTATGAATATGCGCAGCATCCAATATGCTGGGAAACAAAAACGATGAGTTGAAATACAGATGGGCATTATGTTTCAGCGTAGCTGCTGCCAAAGGATTTTGTTGTTTGTATTTATCCGAAAGCCATACAAAGCATGCAGGACGATGATTACTCATTTCTTCATTATGAGCATGCAACCATTTACCGTTTTCTCCCAACGATTCGCCATGATCGGAAAGAAAAATGAGCATAGCATTTTTATCTTTTAAAGATTGAATAATTTGATCCACTACAAAATCCATATACAAAATGGTATTGTCGTAAGAATTAATAATTTGCTGTTGCGTATTCAGCGTAATAATTCGGCTTGTAAGCTCCGGTTTAAAAACGGCAAAATCTTTTGTGTAGTGCGTAGTATAAAAATAGTGCGAGCCGATAGTATGTACTACCGCTAATTTTAATTTTCCATGCTGCGCAATAAAGTTCTTATACGGCTGTAACAAATCTTCATCCAACCATACAGATGGTTTATAATCGAACTCAAATTCACCTATATTCTGCAATACAATACTGTCGCATTCGTGTGCATAATAAACAAATCCTTCATCAAGCTCCTGATTGCCTATCCAAATAGTTTTAAACCCGCATTTTTTGAAAAAGCTGATAAACGAGCGATTGGTATAAGCACGGTTTTCGTGCAAACTATCAGCATTGGTAAAAATGTAGGCAAGACTCGGATTAGTATAGGTATAAGGTGAATAAATATTAGAAAAGGAAATAACGCTGTCGCGTTGTAACAAAGGCGTCGTTTGCCTTACATATCCGTTCAAAGAAAGATGATCTTCACGCAACGATTCGCCTTGCACATATACTACTGTCAAAGAATCTTCGTTGCAAGTAGTACCTGCTGTTTGGTCGGGACGATAATTGTTTTTCTTTTTTTTGATTTGCAAGTAATCTTTACAAACATAATATAAATTGTAAGGTACACGGTCTTTGGTATAATTATAATGCCGATTAAGATTAACAGCCAATATAATCATCAGCATCGGCAGCGAATACCAAATCGGATGGGCAATACTTCCAATTTTAAATCGATACCAAACAAATAAAATAGAAATACCTAAATAAACAATTACAAACAATACTAATTGCCAAGAAATAACATCCATAACAATACGCATATCATCACAATGCAGCGCAGCATCCAATATTCCCGAATTGAATGTATAATTAAATGCAATAAGATAATAAGTAAGAACAGCGCAAATAATATTCAATACAGGAAAAAATATTGCAAAAACATATTTGTTTATCGCCAAAAGTCCAAGTAAACATAGCGCCATAAAAGACACAAAGCACCAATCTAAAAAAATAATAATCTTATCATATATATTATTTATTACATAAATTCTTATAAGCATTGCAGGCTCCAATGCAATGCCCCAATATAATCCGAGCAACAACAGAAAAAAGAAAAATTTTTTATCGGTTTTCAGGAAAGACATCAGGATAATATCTATTTATTTTATTGGGAGTGATTGATTTTATTTCATCTGTTTCTATTTCAATTCTTGTTTTCGCAGGAATTTTTCAGATTGGTTAAAATGCCCGCTTGCGCGGGCATAACGAAAATTATATTTGTTTAAGCTAATTTCTTTTTCAGATTTTTATCCAATTCATCCAAAAAATCTTCCGTATTCAAATATTTGTCCGGCGTTACTTTCGAGCCATAGATGCAAACGGCAAGGTCTTTTGTCATTTTGCCGCTTTCGACCGTCTCGATGCAAACGGCTTCCAGCGCATGAGCGAAACGAATCAATGCTTCATTATTGTCCAATTTTCCTCTGAATTCCAAACCACGCGTCCATGCAAATATAGATGCAATGGGATTTGTAGAGGTTGGATTGCCTTTTTGATATTCCCGATAATGGCGCGTAACCGTTCCGTGCGCTGCTTCGGCTTCCATCGCTTTTCCGTCCGGCGTAACTAAAACGGAAGTCATCAAACCCAAGCTGCCAAAGCCTTGCGCTACGGTATCGCTCTGCACATCGCCGTCATAATTTTTGCAAGCCCACACAATATTGCCATGCCATTTCAGTACGCTTGCCACCATGTCGTCAATTAAACGATGCTCGTAAGTAATGCCTTTTGCAGCAAATTTTTCTTTATAATCTTTTTCGTAAATCTCGGCAAAAATATCTTTAAAGCGACCATCGTATTTTTTCAAAATGGTATTCTTTGTAGAAAGATACAAAGGCCAGCCTTTGCTCAACGCTTGGTTAAAACATGCATGGGCAAAGCCTTTAATGCTTTCATCGGTATTGTACATTGCCAGCGCAACGCCGTCTCCTTTAAAGTTATATACTTCGTGTTCAGTTACATTTCCATCTTCGCCTTCAAACTTTATGGTAAGTTTTCCTTTGCCTTTGGTAACAAAATCCGTAGCGCGATACTGGTCGCCAAACGCATGACGACCTATGCAAATAGGCGCCGTCCAATTGGGTACAAGGCGCGGTACATTTTTACAAACAATAGGCTCGCGGAAAACCGTTCCGTCCAAGATGTTGCGGATAGTGCCGTTGGGCGACTTCCACATTTGTTTCAAATTAAATTCTTTCACGCGCGCTTCATCTGGCGTAATGGTTGCGCACTTAATACCTACGCCGTATTGCAAAATAGCGCGCGCAGCATCCACCGTAACTTGGTCGTTGGTTGCATCTCGATATTCGACGCCCAAATCGTAATACTTAACGTCAATGTCCAAATACGGAAAAATTAATTTGTCCTTAATAAACTTCCAAATAATTCTTGTCATCTCATCGCCATCCAACTCTACTACGGGATTAGCAACTTTAATTTTCTGAATCATGATAAATTTTAAATTAATAATTTATATACAAAAATAAAGATTTACATGGAAATGCATCATTAAATTTTCAATTGCTCCTTCCTTTGGCGGAATTAAAGGATGCTTCGTAATTTTTCACCAGCATTTCAATTTCTTCGGGCGTAACACTTTTTTGTTGATTGTCTAAATTTATCACCATTAAAATGCCCGATGTTGCAGGCGTTCGTAAAAATGTGTTTACCAAATTTAATTGGTCGCTTTGCTGTAAATAGCCGTCTTCCGAATTCCATTTTTCAAAAGCAGAAAGGCAACCGTCCGTAGGCGACAACGGATAAAAAGATTTGCCCTCAAAAAATTGCGGATCAAGCGTACTGCCGTGTACAACGATGTATCGCCGCCCAATCCGTCCGGCAAAAAAACTTTCTTGCATCGGTAAATAATTTTGCCATGCCGGCGGCAACAGCCTTTTATAATTATCCAGCGGCTGTACGGTGGAATCGTAAGGAATGCCACGATAAAAAACAGCATCGTTTTGAAACGGAATAACGGATTGCAAATTCGGCGTAGTTCCAATCAAATAATCAATGGAAGAGTTGATGCCGTTAATGCGATAGACGCCTTGCGGTGTATTGCCATTGGTAATAAAATAAGGCATTCCGCTTCCTGAACGCGCCAATTGCCGTATCATAATCAATTTGCCGAGACTGTCTTTTGCAAAACTTCCGTCTTCATATTGAATAATGCAAATGCCCGTGTAATCACGGTTCCAGCGTTGGAAACTGTAAATGGTTTTTTGTTGAAAAAGTCGTTGATACTTGAACAATTCATTTATCGGCGGCGTAATTGCATTCTCCTCTTTTGTATGATTGAGCAAATATTTTTTCAGCTCCGCTAATATCGGAATGCTGTCGCTTTGCGCAAATTGACGATTGATTTGCAACAATGTTTTTCGCACAAAACCGTTTGAGGAATCATTGCGAAAATTGTACAACACACCCATGGCAAACAATTTCGGATTTTTTTCATAGGGTAAAATCGCTGCAACTTTATGATTGTATAAAGTAGGATAAATACCGTAAATGCCCATCAACAGAGCTTCTTTGGCAGATGCATTCAACGGAAAATACCAATTGAACATTTTATCGAAACCTTCTTGCGTATATTGATTTTGAATTAAAAATTGTATTGCCGATAAAACGGCGCTTTCGAAATTATCTTCGGTATATTGATTGAGTGGTCCCGTGAAAGTGCCTTTAATAGTGTTATTGAACAAATAGTTTTTAAAACTCGTTCTCCTTGCTGCCAACGTAAACGGCGACTGAATCGTATGCATGTCGTACTGATAAATGCTATCTTGCGCATTCGCTAAAACGCTGATGCAGCATAGCATTGAGAGCATAAAAATATTTTTTTTAAACAGCATGAATAACATTTAATCTTCTACAAAACCAAACGCAATCTTATTTTCAGTTTGTATCTTATTTCCACAATTTCTCGATTTCTTCCAAAGTTTTTCCTTTTGTTTCGGGTACCATTTTCCACATAAACAATGCGGAAATGATAGACATAATGCCGTAAATCCAATAAGCAAATCCGTGATGAAATTGTCCGGTAAGCGAAACATTATCGTTCATAATCGGGAAGGTGAAAGATACAATCCAATTGGCAATCCATTGCGCCGCCACCGCGATAGACATGGCGCCGCGAATGCTGTTTGGAAAAATTTCCGACAGCAATACCCAACAAACCGGTCCCCAACTTAATGCGAATGCCGCCGTATATATCAACATAAAAACAAGCGCCAATATGCCCAAATTATTGAAATAAAACAGGCAACCTAAAACAATCATACTGACCGCCATTCCTACGGAACCTATTATCATCAAGGGTTTTCGACCTAATTTATCTACCGTAAAAATTGCCAATACCGTAAAAGAAAGATTGACGATGCCTACAATAATGGTTTGCAACAAAGAAGAATCGGTAGAAGCGCCCATATTTCTAAAAATATTTCCGGCATAATAAAGCACTACATTAATGCCCACAAACTGTTGAAACACCGAAAGCAACAAGCCCACCACAATAATCAAGGAACCGTACGATAACCATGGTCTATCGGTTTCGTGCAAAGTG
>Ga0209738_10000310_pt1 | contig 10124 bp, 11 predicted proteins | sample TergutNc150P5_FD_187289 | JGI IMG/M metagenome (GOLD analysis project Ga0209738, IMG submission 187289) | Nasutitermes corniger P5 segment gut microbial community from laboratory colony in Florida, USA - Nc150 P5 (SPAdes) (version 2) | ecosystem: Host-associated > Arthropoda: Insects >...
GCGCTGCCAGGCGGCCACAGCAACGGGGCTCATCGGCGTCGTGGCGGCATGGTCGAGATAGGTGATAGACATCGTCATCCATTGTGGCATCGCCGCCCGCGCCGACGTACAGCTCAACACGTGCCGAGGACGAACCGCGCCCCCGCCTGCCACGCCACGGCGCATCCGGGGCTAGGCTGACGCAATGACCCCAGAAATAACACCCGATCTGTTCCCGCGCGGGGACGACGCATCCGGCCCCACCTTCTCCGGACCGGTCAGTCTCGCGCAGTTGCTCGACCCCGCACAGGTCGCTGCGACCGATATCAGCATCTACAACGTCACGTTCGCGCCAGGCTGCCGCAACAGCTGGCACCGCCACTCGCACGGCCAGGTGTTGCTCGTGACGCGCGGCGTCGGATACCACCAGATCCGCGGCCAGGCGGTCCAGGAGCTGCACCCCGGCGACGTCGTCGTCTGCCCGCCGGACACCGACCACTGGCACGGCGCCGGCCCCGACGCCGAGTTCGCGCACGTCGGCATCACCCCGCACGCCAGCATCAACCAGACCACCTGGCTGGAGCCAGTCGGTGAGTGAGGGCAGAGACGTCATGAAGCAACTGGACGGCAAGGTCGCGCTGGTCACCGGGGCCGGCTCGGGCATCGGGCGGGCCACGGCGATGCTGCTCGCCGCCGAGGGTGCGGCGGTGGTCGCGACGGACATCAACGCCGACGCCGTCGGCACCACCGTGGACGAGATCCGCGCCAGCGGCGGCCGTGCGGTCGCGTTCACCGGCGATGTGGCAAGCCCGGACGACGTCCGTGCCAGCGTCGAGCTCGCCGTGGCCACGTTCGGCGGGCTGCACCTGGCCGTCAACAACGCGGGCATCGTGGGGCCGCTGGGCCGTCCCGAAGACATCGACATCGACGCGTACCGCCGCGTCATCGACGTCAACCTCAACTCCGTCTTCTACGGCCTCAAGTTCGAGATCCCGGCGATCCGCGCCAGCGGGGGCGGGGCGATCGTCAACACGTCCTCGGTCGCCGGACTGGCGGGGCTCGACAACGCGCTGGGCTACACGACGACCAAGCACGGCGTGGTGGGCATGACCAAGTCGGCCGCGCTGGCGTACGCGTCCGAAGGCATCCGCATCAACACGGTCAACCCCGGCTACGTCGATACGCCGCTGCTGGGCTACCTCGACGACGCCGCGATGGCCGAGCTGGCCACCCAACACCCGATGGGCCGCCTGGCCACGGCCGACGAGGTCGCGCAGGTGATCCTGTTCCTGCTGTCCGGCCGGTCGGGGTTCGTGACGGGCGCACAGTACGTCGTCGACGGCGGTTACATCGCACAGTGAGCCCGGCGACGCCGCGGTGAGCGTAGGCTCGTGACGTGCAAGGCGGATCCCCGCCGCAGCGCCGTACCCCGATCCCCCGCGTTGACACCCTTGCACCACGTCGTTACCGCGCCCGGGTGCGCCCGGACGCCGTGAGGAGCACGCATGTCAGACCAGTCGCCACCCACCCCGTCGCTGCTCGGAAAGGTTGCCCTCGTGACCGGGGCCGGCTCGGGCATCGGACTTGCCGCCGCCACGATGCTGGCGGACGAAGGCGCGGCGGTCGTCTGCGCCGACATCCGTACCGACGCGGCGCAGGTCGCCGTGGACGCGATCACCGCCGCGGGCGGGCAGGCGGTGGCGCTGGCCTGCGACGTGAGCAACCCCGCCGACATGGAGCTCGCGGTCAACCTGGCGGTCGCGACGTTCGGCGCGCTGCACCTGGCGTTCAACAACGCCGGCATCGGCGGCCCGCAGGGGCCGCTGGAGTACGCGCACATCCGCGACTACCGGCGCCTGATCGAGGTCAACCTGAACTCGGTGTTCTACGGGCTCAAGTTCGAGATCCCCGCGATGCGCGCGGCCGGCGGCGGGTCGATCGTCAACACGTCGTCGGTGGCTGGCCTGGTGGGGCTGGACGACGGGCCGGCGTACTGCACGTCCAAGCACGGCATCGTCGGCATGACGCAGGCGGCCGCCGTGGCGTACGCCGACCAGAACATCCGCGTCAACTCGATCCACCCCGGCTACGTCGAGACGCCGCTGATCGCCGCGATGGAGCCCGCGCGCAAGGCCCGGCTGCTGCACCTGCACCCCATGGGGCGCCTGGCCAGCCCGGAAGAGGTCGCCCAGGTTGCCCTGTTCCTGCTGTCGGACGAGGCCTCGTTCGTCACCGGGGCGCAGTACGTCGTGGACGGGGGGTTGGTCGCATGGTAGGCACGCGGGGCACGTCCACCCGGATGGACGGCAGGGCCGCCCTGGTCACCGGGGCCGGCTCGGGCATCGGGCGGGCCAGCGCCCTGCTGCTGGCACAGCGCGGCGCGCGCGTGGTCGCCGCCGATGTGAACTCGCAGACCGCCGCCGCCACGGCTGCGGCCATCCAGGCCGACGGAGGGCAGGCCGTCGCCGTGACGTGCGACGTGACCCGTCCGGACGACGTCCGGGCCTGCGTCGACGCGACGGTCGCCACGTTCGGGCGCCTCGATCTCGCGCTCAACAGCGCCGGCGTGCCGGGCCCGCGGGCCCAGCTGGCCGACATCGACATCGCCGAGTATCACCGGCTCATCGACGCCAACCTGAACTCGGTGTTCTTCTGCCTGAAGTTCGAGATCGCGGCGATGCTGGCGACCGGCGGCGGCGCGATCGTCTCGATGTCGTCCGTCCTCGGGCTGGTGGGCTGGGACATGTCGCCCATCGACACCGCCGTTGCGCATGGCGTCGCGGGCCTCACCAAGGCGGCCGCGCTGGCGTACGCCACGCGCGGCATTCGGGTCAACTCCGTGCACCCGGGCTACGTGGAGACCCCGATGCTTTCGACGATGGACGCCGACATGAAGGCCGAGCTGACCCGGCTGCACCCGATGGGGCGCATGGGCACGCCGGACGAGGTGGCCGCCGTGGTGGCGTTTCTGCTGTCCGACCGCGCGTCGTTCGTCACCGGCTCGCAGTACGTCGTCGACGGCGGGTACACCGCTCACTAGCGTATTTACTCGCCGCGCGCGGGCATGAGAGGATGTCGGCATGCCGTCGTACGCCGTCTTGGACACCGAGACCACCGGATTCTCGCCGCAGGCCGACCGCGTGATCGAGATCGGCATCGTGGTGCTTCGTCCGGACGGCTCGGTCGAAGGCACCTGGTCGACGCTGCTCAACCCGCACCGCGACCTGGGCGCGCAGGACGTGCACCACATCCAGGCCCAGGACGTGGTCGGTGCACCCGAGTTCGCAGACATCGCCGGCGACCTGGCCGACATCCTGCGCGGACGCCTGTTCGTGGGCCACAACGTCTCGTTCGACGCCCGGTTCATCGCCGCGGAGTACGCCCGCGCGGGCGCACCCACCACTCTCGCCGCCGCCGACTGCCTGTGCACGATGCAGCTGTCACGACAGCTGCTGCCGGGCCGCAAGAAAACACTGGACGTGTGCTGCGAGCAGGTGGGCGTGCAGCACCACGACGCGCACTCCGCCCTCGGTGACGCCCAGGCGACCGCCGAGCTGCTGACACACCTGGCGGCCCGTTCCGGAGGTTTTGCCGCGCTGAGCGAGCGGCTCAGCCTCGACGCCCGCGCCGCGCACGTGCACTGGCCCGCGATCCAGCCCAGCCACACCCCGACGGTGCAGCGGGGGCACCGCTGATCACTGCGCGCGCTGCCAGCGCAGGGCGACGTGCTCGACCAGTTCGAGCACCTCGTACAGCAGCACGCCCATGATCGCCATGGCGATGATGCCGGCGAACATGGCGGAATAGTCGAGCATGCTCCACATCTGCACGACGTAGTAGCCGATGCCCGAGCTGCCGGCGATGGATTCGGCCAGGAACAGGATGGCGATGGACGTGCCGACGCTGATGCGCAGCGACGTGAACAGGGCCGGCAGCGAGGCGGGCAGCACGACGTGGCGCAGCACCTGCCAGCGGCTGGCGCCGAAGGCGCGCACGGCGGCCAGGTACGGCGCGGGGATGATGCGGACGGCGTCGCGCACCGACAGCATCGTCTGGAAGAAGATGGTCAGCGCGATGAGCACGACCTTGGGGGCGTTGCCCAGGCCCAGCAGCACGAGCAGCACGGGCAGGAACACGACCTTGGGGATCGGGTACAGCAGGTGGATCAGCGGCGTGCCGATCCACTGCGCCCCGTGCGAGCGCCCGATCCACAGCCCCACGGGCATGGCGAGCACGACGCCGATGACCATGGCCGCCAGTATCCGCCACAGCGAGACCAGGAAGTGCGGTGCCAGCTGCGGCAGCGCCTGCCACAGCGACACGACGGCCGGCCAGGGCCTCGGAAGAGCGGGCGAGCCGATCAGCGCGGCCAGCCCCCACCACACCAGCACGATCAGCACCAGCGCGGCGACGTACCCCGTAACCCGTCTCATGCGGCAGCCTCCCCCAGCAGGTCGCGCACCTGCGCGCACCGGGCGGCGAACTGGGCCGACCCGCGCCATCCGTCCGTACCCACCTCGGGGTTCGCGACGATGCCGTGCACGCGCCCGGGGCTGCTCGACATCACGACGACGCGCCCGCCGAGCCACACGGCCTCCTCGACCGAGTGGGTCACCATGATCTGCGTGTAGCCCAGCTGGCGCCACAGGTCGAGCATGACGGCCTGCATCTGCTCGCGCGTCAGGGCGTCCAGAGCTGAAAACGGCTCATCCGCCAAGATGACGTCGCAGCGCGCCGCCAGGCAGCGCGCCAGTGCGAGCCGCTGCCGCATGCCCCCGGACAGCTCGGCAGGGAAGGCCCGCGCCCGTCCGGAAAGCCCCACGGTCTCCAGCGCCTGCTGGGCCGCGGCCAGGCGCTGCGCGCGCGGGGTGTGCTGGATCTCCAGCCCCAGCGCCGCGTTCGCGAGCACGTCGCGCCACGGCAGCAGTCCCCCGCCCTGCGGGATGTAGCCGGTGCCCTGCCGGGGCCCGGCGACCGCGGCACCGTCCACCAGCACGCGTCCGGACGACGGACGGCGCAGCCCGGCGACAAGCTCCAACAACGTGGACTTGCCGCACCCGGAGGGGCCGATCAGGCAGACCGACTCCCCCGGGTCGACGTGCAAGTCCACGCCGTGCAGTGCGACCGTCCGTCCGGCGTCGACGCCGCGGTAGACGTAGTCGACGCCGTCGATGTCCACACCAGCCATGCGGGCGATCCTACGCGGTCGGCGACCAGACGAGGTCGGAGTACGGGATCGGCGCCTTGATGTAGCCCTTGGAAACCATCCATGCGACCACCGACTCGAACTGCTTCTGGTCGGGCAGCCCGGCCGTCGGGTAGGTACGCACCTTGTAGCTCGTGGCCAGAGGGGCGGGCAGCTTGGCCTGCTGCGCCAGCAGGCTGCGGTACGAATCCGGGTTGGCGTTGATCTTGGCCACCTCGGCGTTCTGCAGCGCCAACAGCTTGGTGATGGCGTCGTTGGCCTGCGCGTTGCTGCTCAGCCACTCGGCGCGGAACGCCAGCACGGTGGACGAGTAGTTGCTCGCCTGCGTCGAGTCGAGCAGCGGCACGGCGCCCTGCTTCTGGGCCATCGCGAACAGCGTCCAGGGCAGCACGGCCGCCTTGATCTGGCCGCCGGTCACCATCTGCAGGCGCACCGACAGGTTCTTGATCTCCTGCGTCTTGATCTGGTCGGGCTTGACACCCGCATCGCTCAGCGCCTTGTCGTAGATGTATTCCATGGCGGTCGGCGACGAGCATCCGGCGGCGACACCCGCCAGGTCGGACACCTGGGCGATGCCGGCTCCGGGGGCAGCGACGATGCCGGCGGGCGAGCCCTGCAGTCGCGTCACCGAGCGCATCGCGGTGCCCGAGGCGGTCAGCTGCACGGGCACGACCATGTCGGTCATGATGGCGTCCACCTGCTTGGCGGTCACGGCGGTGACCTCGTCCTGGGCGGACATGAACGTTTGGATCTGCAGGTCGAGGCCCGCGGCCTTGGCGGAGCCGTCCTGGACGGCCGCCCACAGCGGCAGGATGTCGTCGGTCTGCAGCGTGCCGATCTTGATGGTGATGGCGCTTGTGGCGCCCGCGGATGACGATGCCGAGGTGGTGGACGTGGTGCTGCCGCAGGCGGTGATGCCGAGCATCACCAGCAGGCACACGCCCGCGGTCAGGAGGCGGCCCACAGCTGGGCGCGAGGTGATCGGGTGTTTGGTCATGGGGTGAGATCCTACCCCGGGGGATCGGCTGGACCTGCGTCTGGGTCCCCCCATCGCGGTGCGGATCGTGCTAGCTTGATCGGGAAATCGACAACGGACGCGACGACCCCCGCCCCGGCCACAGACCGTCCGGCAGCGACAAAGGAGTTCTGTTCATGTCTTGGACACACAAGGTTCGAAACACCGTCGTGGGCACGCTCGCCGTGGTGGCCGCGCTGGCCATGACCGCCTGCTCATCCAACGCCGGCACCGGCGCCGGGAACAGCGGCGGCACCATCACGCTCAACGCGCTGTTCATGCAGCAGGCCGGCTACTCGCAAGACCAGATCAACGCGATGCTGAAGTCGTACGAATCGGCGCACCCGAATATCAAGGTCAACGCCACGTACGTGGCCTACGAGGCGCTGCACGACAAGATCGTCACGTCGGCGCCCGCCGGCACGTACGACGTCGTGCTGATGGACGTCATCTGGCCCGCCGAGTTCGCATCCAAGGGCATCATTCAGGACGTGACAAGCAGGTATCCCGCCTCCTGGAAGCAGGACATGCTGGGGGGCGCGTACTCGACCGCCGAGTACAACGGCAAGTTCTACGGCGTGCCGTGGGGCCCGTCCACCAAGTTCTTGTACTACAACACCGACATGCTGGCGAAGGTGGGCGCGAAGCCGTCCGACCTCAACACGTGGGCGGGGCTGCTGGCCGTCGCGCAGAAGATCAAGGACGCCGGCATCGCCAAGTATCCGATCGCATGGAGCTGGTCGCAGGCCGAGGCCGTGATCTGCGACTACGGGCAGCTGCTCGGCGCATTCGGCGGCCAGTTCACCGATTCGAGCGGCAACCTCGACGTCAACAATGCCGTGGGCGTGCAGACGCTGACGTGGATGAAGCAGACGCTGGACGACGGCTTGAGCAACCCGGCCTCGACGACGTTCCTGGAGGACGACGTGCAGAAGTCGCTGGCGCAGGGCCAGACGGCCTTCGCGCTGAACTGGGAGTCGACGTACGCGGCGCTGCAGGATCCGACGCAGTCGCAGGTCGTCGGCAAGATCGGCATCCTGCCCACCCCGGAGGGCCCGACGGGCCTGCGCCCCGGCATCAACGGATCGATGGCGCTGGCGATCCCGGCGCGCGCCGCGCATCCCGACCAGGCCTGGGACCTGATCACCTACCTCACCAGCCAGCAGGTGCAAGACCAGTACCCGACCGGGTGGCTGCCCAACTGGAAGTCGAGCTACACCGATCAGGCCGTCACCAAGCAGGCCCCGCAGCTGTTCGCTGTGGCCGCCACCGGGTATTCCGACCTGATCCTGCGCCCGACCGTCACCAACTACAACTCGACGTCGGCGGCGCTGCAATCCGAGATCCAGAACGCGCTGCTCGGCAAGAAGACGCCGCAGCAGGCGATGGATGACGCCGTGGCCGCGTCCAAGTCGTCGTAACCGGCGATGTCGTCCGTCCAACCGGCCCAGCGTCACCGTTCGCTGCGCCACAGCCCCGGGCTGCTGGCGCTGGGCCTGCTCGCCCCGGCGTTGATCGTCGTCTTCGGCGTCATCGTGTACCCGATGGTGCAGACCGCCGTGTATTCGGTGACCGATGTCGAATCTGCCATGCAGACCAGCGCCCCGTTCGTCGGCTTCGCGAACTACATGCACGCGCTGACCGACGGGAACTTCTGGGGTTCGATGGGGCGCACGCTGTATTTCACGGTCGTGTCCACCGCGATTGAGCTGCTGCTCGGCCTGGGCATCGCCGGGTTGCTCAACGCGAACATTCGCGGACGATGGCTGTTGCGCACCGTCGTCGTCATCCCGTGGGCCGTGCCGACCATCGTGTCGGGCGCGCTGTGGAAGGGCATCTTCAACGCACAGTACGGCTCGCTCAACGCGCTGCTGACGCAGCTGGGGCTGCTCGACGAGTACAAGGTGTGGCTGGGCTCGCCGTTCCTGGCGCTCAACATGGTGATCGTCGCCGACGTGTGGAAGACGGTGCCGGTGGTGGCGTTCATGCTGCTCGCGGGGCTGACGTCGATTCCCAGTGAGGTGTACGAGGCCGCGAAGATCGACCGGGCCGGGCCGTTCCGGCAGCTGTGGTCGATCACGCTGCCGCTGCTGCTGCCGTCGATCTCGATCGTGCTGGTGTTACGCATCATCGAGGCGTTCAAGGTGTTCGATGTCATCTATGCGATGACGCGCGGCGGGCCGGCCAACGGCACGATGACGATCGCGTACTACGCGTACAACACCGCGTTCTCCGACCAGAATTACGGCATCGGGTCGGCGCTGGCGTACCTGATCGTGGTCGCGATCGTGATCCTGTCGGCGATCTACCTCAAGGCCCTGCGCCGCAGTGAGATGAGCCTGCTATGAAGCCCCGTCCTCGCGTGCAAGTGCTCTTGTATATCGCCGCCGTGCTGGTGGGCGTGTTCATGCTGGCGCCGTTCCTGTGGATGATCATCGCCTCGTTCCAGACGCAGGCCGACCTGGTGAAGCAGCCGCTGCCGTGGTGGCCGCATCCGTTCTATCCGAACCGGTATGTGCAGCTGTTCACCAACCCGAACTACGCCGAATTCCGCTATGCCATGCGCAATTCGCTGGAGGTGTCGGTGGCCGTCGTACTCATCTCGATGGTCGTCGGCATTCTGGGGTCGTACGCGTTCGCGCGGCTGCGATTCCGCGGCCGCAGCGCCATCTTGATGACGTTCCTGTTCACGTACATGTTGCCGCAGATCGCGCTGTTGATCCCGTTGTACATGATCTTGGGCAAGATGGGCCTGCTCGACAGCGTGCCCGGGCTGATCATCGTGGACTGTTCGCTGGTCGTGCCGTTCGTGCTGTGGATCTTGTCGAACTACTTCCTGACCGTGCCCGTCGAGCTGGAGGAATCGGCCTGGATCGACGGATCGTCGCGCCTGGGTGCGCTGTTCCGCATCGTGTTGCCGTCGTCGCTACCCGGCATCTTCGCGGCCGGAATGTTCGCCTTCCTGCTGGCCTGGGACGAGTTCATGTACGCCCTGATCTTCACGTCGTCGAATGCGTCCAAGACGCTGCCGGTGGCGATCGCGGAGTTTTCGGGACGGTATTCCACCGATTTCGGGCTCGTCGCGGCCGGTGGCGTGCTTGCGGCGCTGCCCCCTGTCATCTTGGCCATCGTGTTCCAGCGCTGGGTCGTTTCGGGGCTGGTTTCGGGGGCCGTCAAGTCGTAACCACCACACTGACAAAGGAGTTTGTATGGACGAGCGCATCGATTTCGAGGACGCCATCGCATCCCAGCCGCGCTGGATGAGCAAGACGGCGCAGGTTGTGGACGAGACGCTGTCGGCCCGCGGGCTACCCGGCTGGACGGTGCTGGGCCCGCACCGGCGCGCGAGCCTGGCCGTGGTCGGCATGGGCGCCTCGACGCATGCGGGGGCCGTGTTCGTGGCGGCGCTGCGTGCCGCGGGGGTGCGTGCCGTCAACCTGGACGCGTCGGCGGCGGCCGGCTGGCCCGACCGCTTCCACGTGGCCGACGTGGCCCTGGTGATCTCGGAGTCGGGACGAAGCCCCGAGCCCATCGCCGCCGCGCGGCGCCTGGGTGTGCCCGTGACCGCGGTGACCAACGTGCTGAATTCCCCGCTGGGACAGATCGCCGATCTGGTGGTGCCGCTGGGCGGGTTCACCGACTCCGGCGTCTACACCATCGGCTACACCACGACGCTGGTGGCTCTGGCGGCGCTGGCCCGCGCCGCGGGCATCGATGCCGTTCCGGCTCCCGCCGGCCTCGCGGATGTCGCCCAGACCGCGCTCGCGGACTTCGCCGCGCCCGCCCGGGCCCTCGCTCGGCGGCTGGTCGACTGCCGCTTCATGGACGTCGTCGGCCGCGGCACCAGCCTCGGCAGCGCCCAGGCCGTCGGCCTGCTGATGCGCGAGGCCGCCCATGTGCCGACGACGGCCTTCGAGACCGTGC
>Ga0209738_10000311_pt1 | contig 10090 bp, 11 predicted proteins | sample TergutNc150P5_FD_187289 | JGI IMG/M metagenome (GOLD analysis project Ga0209738, IMG submission 187289) | Nasutitermes corniger P5 segment gut microbial community from laboratory colony in Florida, USA - Nc150 P5 (SPAdes) (version 2) | ecosystem: Host-associated > Arthropoda: Insects >...
GGCATGACTACCACCCGCACCGAAACCGACAGCATGGGCGCCATCGAGGTGCCCGCCGACCACTACTGGGGCGCGCAGACGCAGCGCAGCCTGGGCAACTTCGAGATCGGACGCCCGACGTTCATCTGGGGACGTCCGATGATCAAGGCGCTCGGCGTGCTCAAGAAGTGTGCGGCGCAGGCCAACGCCGACCTGGGGCAGCTGACGCGCGAGAAGGCCGACCTGATCATCCAGGCCGCCGACGAGGTCATCGCCGGGAAGCTCGACGCCGAGTTCCCGCTGGTCGTCTTCCAGACCGGCTCGGGCACGCAGACCAACATGAACGCCAACGAGGTCATCTCGAACCGCGCGATCGAGCTGGCCGGCGGCACGATGGGCTCCAAGAAGCCGATCCACCCCAACGACGACGTCAACCGCGGCCAGTCGAGCAACGACACGTTCCCGACCGCGATGCACCTGGCCATCGTCGACCAGCTGAACAACTACCTGTACGCGCCGGTCACGACGCTGCGCGACACGCTGGCCGCGAAGGCGGACGAGTTCGCCGACATCGTCATGGTCGGACGCACGCACCTGCAGGACGCCACGCCGGTGCTGCTCGGGCAGGTGTTCTCGGGCTACGTCGCCCAGATCGACTTCGCGCTGGAGGGTGTCAAGGCCGCGGACGTCCGCGCACGCGACCTGGCCATCGGCGGGACGGCCGTGGGCACCGGACTCAACGCGCACCCCGACTTCGGGCGCACCGCCGCGAAGTACATGACGGACGAGCTGGGGCTCCAGTTCCACCAGGCGTCCAACCTGTTCGCGTCGCTGTCGGCGCACGACGCGCTGGTCGGCGTGTCCGCCAGCCTGCGCGTGCTGGCGATGGCGCTGATGAAGATCGCCAACGACATCCGCTGGTACGCGTCTGGCCCGCGCAACGGCATCGGCGAGCTGCACCTGCCCGAGAACGAGCCGGGCAGCTCGATCATGCCGGGCAAGGTCAACCCGACGCAGTGCGAGGCCATGACCATGGTCGCCACGCGCGTGTTCGGCAACGATGCGACGGTCGGCTTCGCCGGTTCGCAGGGCAACTTCCAGCTCAACGTGTTCAAGCCGGTCATGGCCTGGTCGTGCCTGGAGTCGATCCAGCTGATCGCCGACGCCTGCCGCATGTTCGAGCTGCACTGCGCCCGCGGCATCACGCCCAACCTCGACAAGATCAACGAGAACCTGGACAAGAACCTCATGCAGGTCACGGCCCTCAACCGTCACATCGGCTACGACAAGGCGGCCGCCATCGCCAAGCACGCCAACAAGGAGGGCCTGTCGTTGCGCGAGTCGGCCCTGGAGAGCGGCGATCTCACCGAGGCGGAGTTCGACGCCTGGGTCGTGCCCGCCGACATGACGCATCCCTCGGCCTAGGGAAGCACTGACGAGAGACGTCCATTCCGTGGACATCGGGTCTCACCACGTGGGCAGTCGTTAAGCTGGCGGGATTCAGGCACCCAGGCCTGATCGTGCGACGATGGAGGCTCCCCATGAAGACCCGCAGGTTGCTGGTCGTGACGCTTGCCAGCGCGGTTGCGCTGGCGCTCGGCCTGTCCGGCTGCTCCGATTCGACCTCGAATCCCGGATCCGCATCCGGATCGGGGACGACGTACACCATCGGTGTGGCAGTCATCGTCGCGCACCCGTCGCTGCAACTGGTGCAGCAGGGCTTCGAGGAGACACTCAAGGCTGACGGCATCAACTACAAGCTGATCAGCGAAAACGCCCAGGGCGACCAAGCCAACGCGGCCACGATCGCCTCCGGGTTCGCCGCCAACAAGAGCATCAACCTCGTGCTGGCCATCTCGACACCCATCGCGCTGGCGATGGCCACGGCCGTCCAGGATCGTCCCATCCTGTTCGCCGCCGTGACCGACCCGGTCGGCGCCGGGCTCGTGCCGTCGTGGGATCAGGCCGGGCCCAACATCACGGGAACCAGCGACCTGAACCCGACGGCCAAGCCGGTCGATCTCATCCTCAAGGCCAAGCCGAGCACCAAGACCATCGGTGTGCTGTACTCGTCGTCCGAACCCAACTCGCAGGTGCAGGTCACCGCCTACCAGACCCAGGCCGAGGCCGCGGGCGTGACGCTCAAGACGCAGGCCATCACCTCGTCCAGCGACATCAGCGTCGGCCTGGCGGCGCTCAAGGGCGTCGACGCACTGCTGATCCCCACCGACAACACCGTGATCGCCTCGCTGTCCACGGTCATCGGCTGGGGCCAGGACAACCAGATCCCGGTCTTCAGCGCCGACGCCGACTCGGTGTCGCAGGGCACGGTGGCCGCGCAGGGCGTCAGCTACGAGGCCCTGGGCAAGCAGACCGGCGACATGGCCGTGAAGATCCTGCGCGACCACGTGGACGTCAGCACCATCAAGCCGCTTGCCGTGACGGACGCAGAGATGGTGGCCAACCCGGACGCCGCCAAGACGTTCGGTCTCACGCTGCCCGACAGCTTCCTGCAGGGCGCGAAAGTGGTCACCACCACGTCGTCCTAGCCAGGACACGAAGGCGAAGGCATAGCCACACGAAAGGACGGACGGGATGCTCGGCGCCATCGACCAAGGACTCATCTACGCACTGGTCGCGCTCGGGGTGTTCCTGACCTTCCGCATCCTGAACTTCGCCGATCTGACCGTGGACGGCTCGTTCACCACCGGCACGGCGACCGCCGCCATCATGATCTTCAACGGCGTCAACCCGGTGCTGGCCACGCTGATGGGCTTCGTCGGCGGCGCGCTGGCCGGCATGTGCACCGGCCTGCTGCACACCAAGTGCCACATCGACCCGCTGCTCTCCAGCATCCTGGTGATGCTGGCGCTGTATTCGATCAACACCCGCATCATGGGGCTCGGGCACGACCACGTGCCCCGGGCCATGGTGCCGCTGCTCGGCAAGCCCAGCATCTTCAGCCATCTGGTCGAGCTCCGGCTGCGCGACACGTGGGTCATGATCGCCCTCATCGGCGTTGGCGTGCTGCTCATGGTGGCCATCGTCAACTGGTACCTGTCGACCAAGTTCGGCCTGGCCGTGATGGCCACCGGCGACAACCCGGGCATGGCCGCGTCGCTGGGCATCAACACCGACTTCACCAAGATCGTCACGCTGGCGCTGTCCAATGGCCTGGTCGGCCTGGCCGGGGCGACATACGCGCAGTACACCGGGGCGTCGGTGATCACGGACGGCACGGGGACGATCCTGATCGGTCTCGCGTCGGTCATCTTGGGCAACGCGATCTTCGGCACGCGGTACCTGTGGCTGGCCACGCTCGGCGTGGTGTTCGGCTCGGTGCTGTACCGCATGGCCATCTACGGCGCACTCAAGTGGAGCTTCCTGTCCAGCTCGGACATGAAGCTGATCACCGCCCTGCTCGTGATCATCGCGCTGGTGCTGACACAGTCGAACAGCGTCAAGGTGCTGGCGGGCAAGATCTCGCCATGGCGAAGCAAGCCGAACGCGCCCGAGCCGATGAGCGTGGCCCCCAACCAGTTCTCACCGTTCGCCGCGGTGGACCAGACGCTGGCCACGCCCGGACAGGAGGCGAACCGCTGATGCTGTCGATCACCCACGCGTCCAAGACGTTCTACGCCGGCACACCCAACGAGCGCCGCGCACTGTGCGACGTGACGCTGGAGCTTGCCACGGGCGATTTCGTCACCATCATCGGGTCGAACGGCGCCGGCAAGTCGACGCTGCTCAACGTGATCGCCGGATCGCTGCCGCTGGACGCCGGAGCCGTCGTGATCGATGGCACCGACGTCACCCGACAGCCCGAATTCCGGCGCGCCGGGCTGATCGCGCGCGTGTTCCAGGATCCGTCCGCCGGGACGGCCCCGCATCTGTCGATCGAGCAGAACCTGGCCGTCGCGCTCGACCGCGGGCATGCGCACACGCTGTTCCCCGGCCTGACCCGCGCCCGCCGTGAGCAGTTCCGCGCCGAGCTGGCCACCCTGGAGCTCGGCCTGGAAGACCGCATGAAGCACCGCGTCGGGCTGCTGTCGGGCGGGCAGCGCCAGGCGCTGAGCCTGCTGATGGCCTCGTTCACCCGCCCGCACGTGCTGTTGCTGGACGAGCACACCGCCGCCCTCGACCCCGAACGCGCCGAGCTCGTCTTGAGGCTGACCGCACAGGTCATCGCCGAGCACCACCTGACGGCGCTGATGGTCACGCACAACATGGACCACGCGCTGCGGCTGGGCAACCGGCTGGTCATGATGCACGAAGGCCGCATCATCCGCACGCTCGACGGTGCCGAGAAGGCCAAGGCCCACGTCAGCGACCTGCTCGACATGTTCGCCGATGCCAAGGGCACGCTGTCCGACCGCAGTCTGCTGGTGTAATTCGCTTGTGGACGGTGGTGGTGCGCGCGTAGCGTCGCAGCATGTTCTACCGCCGCATCGACGAACACCTGTCGCTCAAGCTCGCCTCGCCGCTGGACGCCGAAGCCATGTGCGCCGTCGTCGAACGCAACCGGGACGAGTTCGCGCTCTGGTTCGGCTGGGCCGGCCCCGACTTCAGCCTGGACGCCGAGCGCGAGTATCTGGCGCAGGCCGTCCGAAACTGGGCACAGTTCACGGAGCTGTCCACGCTGATCGTGCTGGACGGCGAGGTGATCGGCGCCGTGGGGCTGACTCACATCGACCGCGTCGTCCGCACGTGCGAGATCGGCTACTGGCTGGACGCCGCGCGCCGCGGCACGGGTATCGTGACGCGGGCGGTCCGCGAGATCGAGACGCTGGCCTTCGAGGATCTGGGCCTGAACCGCGCAAGCATCCACGCCGACGTTCGCAATCAGGCGAGCCGCGCCGTCGCCGAGCGGCTGGGCTACCAGTGGGAGGGCATCATGCGCGGCGGTCTAGCCGGGGCCGACCACGTGCCGCAGGACGCGGCCGTCTACTCGCTGCTGCGCGACGAGTGGCTCGCCCGCGACGGGGGCGGGACGGTCGTCGAGACGACCGGGTAGGCTTGGTGGGTCGCAAGAGAAAGGTGCGCATGAGCACAGAGCCTCATACCGGTCTGGCACTGCCCCACCCGGGTCGCCGCTACCGGTTGGGCGTGATGGGCGGGACGTTCGACCCCATCCACCACGGCCACCTGGTCGCAGCCAGCGAGGTGGCCGCACGGTTCGGCCTGGACGAGGTGGTGTTCGTCCCCACCGGCATCCCGTGGCAGAAGACCGGACGCCACGTCAGCCTCGCCGAAGACCGCTACCTGATGACCGTCATCGCGACCGCGTCCAACCCGCGTTTCTCGGTCAGCCGCGTCGACATCGACCGGCCCGGCGAGACGTACACCGTCGACACGCTGCGCGACCTGCGCGAACAGCGCGGCCCGGACACCGAGTTCTTCTTCATCACGGGCGCCGACGCGCTGTCCAACATCCTGACCTGGCGCGGCGCCGAAGACCTGTTCACGCTGGCGCGCTTCGTCGGCGTGTCGCGGCCGGGCCACCCGATGTCGGACGAGAGCATCGCCCACCTGCCCGCCGACAAGGTCACGCTGCTGGAGGTGCCGGCGCTGGCCATCTCGTCCACCGCCTGCCGTGCACGGGTCGCCGAGGGGTTGCCGCTGTGGTACCTGGTGCCCGATGGCGTGGTGCAATACGTAGCCAAGCGCGGGTTGTACCGCGAAGCCGAACCGATCGTAGGAGCCGCCGCATGAGCGCCACCGCCCGGGCCATTGAGCTGGCGCAGGTCGCCGGCCGGGCCGCGTCCACCAAGCTCGCCCACGACATCGTCGCCTTCGACGTGTCGGGCATGCTCGCCATCACCGATGTCTTCCTGATCGCCACCGCCGCCAACGAGCGGCAGGCCGGAGCCATCGTGGACGCCGTGGACGAGGCGCTGCTCCCCCTCGGCGTCAAGACCGTCGGCCGCGAGGGCGAGCGCGATGACCTGTGGGTGCTGCTCGACTACGGCGACCTCGTCGTCCACGTGCAGCAGCCCGACGAGCGCCAACTGTATTCGCTGGAGCGGCTGTGGAAGGACGCGCCGCGCATCCCGCTCGTGCTGGACGATCCGGTCGTCGCCGCATGACCACGCGACTGATCCTGTGGCGCCACGGTGTCACCGACTGGAACGCGTCCGGCCGCTTCCAGGGGCAGACCGACATCGAGCTCAATGCGACCGGCCACGCGCAGGCGCACCGGGCCGCACCGGTGCTGGCCGCGATGCACCCGGACGCGCTGTATTCGTCGCCGCTGCGCCGGGCCCGCGACACCGCGCAGGAGCTGGCCGCGCTGACCGGCCTGGATGTCATTTTGGACGACCGGCTGGCCGAGATCAACGTCGGCTCCTGGGCGGGCTGGACGACGCAGCAGGCGATCCAGGCCGATCCGTCCTTCGGCACGGACCTGAAGGCCGGGCGCGACCACCGCCGTTCTCCCGAAGGCGAGACCTCGACCGAGGCCGGCGCGCGCATCGGCGCCGCCCTGGCCGACATCGCCACGCGCCACGAGGGACAGACTGTCGTCGTCACCAGTCACGGCATCACCGGCCGCATGGGGGTGGCCTACCTGCTCGGTTGGGACTACGCAACCGCCATCATGCTGCGCGGCCTGGACAACACCGGCTGGTCGGTGATGGAACGGGACGCCTTCGGCTGGCGCATGCGCGCCTACAACGTCACCGCCGCGGCGTCCGTCGGCATCGCCGTCGACGACGGCGTGAACTCCTGATCGGCAACACGTGATCTGAGCGCGGGGTCGCCAAGGCGGCCGACCGCAACGCAGGCGACCGCCAGTCTCCTGGCGGCCCCGCGTCGCGCTCAGCAGTTGAAGGTGTTCTGGGTGCGGTCGAGGCCGTGGAGCAAGAGCATCTCCACGGCGTCGGCGGCGCGGCCGATCACGTCGGCCAGATCGGCGGACGCCGCACGCGGGAAGCCACCCAGCACGTAGTTGACCGTGTCGGCGCCGCTGGGACGGCCGATGCCGACACGCACGCGGTAGAAGTCGCCGGTGCCCAGATGCGCGCGGATCGACTTGAGGCCGTTGTGCCCGTTGTCGCCGCCACCGAGCTTGACGCGCAGACGCCCCAGGTCCAGATCCAGCTCGTCGTGCACGACGATGATGTGATCGGGGGCGACCTTGCCGAAGTCGGCGAGCTTGCGCACGGCACGGCCCGAGTCGTTCATGAACGTTGACGGCTTGGCCAGCGCCACCTGCGCCCCGGCGCCCTGCGCGACCAGCCCGGACGCGCCCAGCCGGGCGGTGGCGAGTTCGGCAGACATGCCGCGCCCCGGCCGGAACGTCAGTCCCAGCCGGTGCGCCAGCTCGTCCGCCACCATGAATCCGGCGTTGTGCCGCGTCCTGGCGTACGTGGGGCCTGGATTGCCCAGCCCCACCACGATCCAACTCATGACTGCGCTCTAGCGTGCCAGAGCGGGGACATCACTCCCCGGCATCCTCGGTCGCGGCCTCGGCGCTCGCCTCGCGCTCGGCATCGCCGGCGGCCAGCTCGGCCTCGACCTCTTCGGCCGTGCGGGCCTTCGAGACCGACACCACGAGACCGTCCGCGTCCTCGGCCAGCTCGGAACCCTCGGGCAGGGTCAGGTCGGCCAGCGTCAGCTGCGAGCCGACATCCAGGCCGTCGATCGACAGCTGGATCTCGGACGGGATGTTCGTGGCCTCAGCCTGGATGGACACGACGTTGCGCTCCTGGTTGACGACCGTCTCGCCGGCGGCCTCGCCGACCAGCACCAGCGGCACCTCGACGATGACCTTCTCGCCGCGGCGCACGATGATCAGATCGACGTGCTCGATGGAGTCGCGGATCGGATCGCGCTGCACCTGCTTGGGCAGGGCCAGCTGCTCGGTGCCATCCGGCAGCTCGATGGTCAGCAGCACGTTGGCCTGGCGCAGCGCCAGCGCGGTGCCGTGCTCGGGCAGTGCCACGTGAATCGGGTCGGTGTGGTGCCCGTAGAGCACTGCCGGAACCATGTGCGCCCGGCGCAACCGGCGCGCCGCCCCCTTGCCGAACTCATCGCGGTTGTCGGCGTTCAGCCTGATCTCTGCCATGTCGAAGGATCCTCTCCCCTGTCGTACGCCTTCGTCGTCGGGCGAGCTTGCGCATGTCATGCACGGCATGTCGATCACGGATGATGCGCATCCCTCGCCAGGCAACCCACCCAGCCTACCGGACCGGGCGTGGTTGTCCCAAGCCAGCGAAGTCATCCACACCCTCGACCTGCCCCCGCGTCCAGATGCCCGTCCCGGGTGCTAGCCTGAGGCGAGGCCCGTCAACCGATGGCGCGACCCCACCAGCGTCACCCCCCTGATCACAAAGGACCACCATGATCCCCTCCGGATACCCACCCGCCTCACCGACTCCGCCCGCCGATCCCGCGGCCGGACGGGCGCCCGTGCTGGCCCTGGTCGCCGCCGTCGCCTCGGTGATCGCCTTCGCGTGCTCGTTTGTGCAGTACTACTCGAATGTGCACGTCACCGTGTCGTTCATGGGCATATCCCAGGGCGTGAGCGTGCCCGGTGGGGTCAGTGCCTGGCACGGCGGCTACGCCTGGGTGGGTGCGCTGCTCGTGCTGCTGGGAGGCCTGACACTGCTGACGGCGTCGGCGGTCATCCCGGCCGCGCGGCGTACCGCTGTGAGCCTCGGGGCCACCGCCGGACTGGCGATCGGCTGCGTGCTGGTCGCGCTGTCGGGCTTCATCGATCCGTCGTTCAGCGACTATCTGGAGCAAAGCGCCGCCAATCAGGGCATCAACTGGAGTCAGCTGACCCAGACCATGGGCATGTCGATCACGTTCGGACGCGGCGCGGGCTTCTGGCTCACGCTCGTCTTCGGCATCATCGCGTTCATCGTGGCCGTGTGCGTCTTCCCCGCGCTGCGCCATCAGGCCACCCCGACACCGATGCCGACGGCGGGATTCGGGACGTATCCGGCACCGCCAGGCTCTTTCCAGCCACCGGTCAACCCGTACCAGCCCGGACCGCCATACCAGCAGCCTCCGACGGCGTGACTGTCGGCTCAGTGCCTGCTGACAGATCAGTGACTGCTGACGTCAAACAGGCTGGTCACCGAGCCCTCGGTGAACACCTCGTGGATCGCGCGCGCCAGCAGCGGTGCGATCGACAGCACGGTCAGGTTGGGGATCTGCACGTCCGAACTGATCGGCAGCGTGTTGGTCACGATGATCTCCTGGAACGGCGTGCCGTTCAGCCGCTCGACCGCAGGCCCCGACAACACGGGGTGCGTCGCCGCCGCGACCACGCCGGCCGCACCGCGACGCAGCAGCGCGCGAGCCGCCTGGCACATCGTTCCGGCGGTGTCGATCATGTCGTCCACAAGCAGGCAGATGCGCCCCTCGACCTCGCCGACAACCTCGTTGATCTGCACCTGGTTGGCCGTCGCCGGATCGTGGCGCTTGTGGATGATCGCCAGAGGCACCCCCAGCCGGTCGCTCCACTGGTCGGTCAGGCGCACGCGCCCGGCATCCGGGGAGACGACGGTCATGCGCGACGGATCGTAGTGCTGCTCGATATAGTCGGCCAGCACCGGCAGCCCGGTCAGGTGGTCGAGCGGCCCGTCGAAGAAACCCTGGATCTGGGACGCGTGCAGGTCGACCGACATCACGCGGTCAGCACCGGCGGTGCGGAACAGGTCCGCGACCAGGCGGGCCGAGATGGGCTCACGGCCCAGATGCTTCTTGTCCTGACGGCCGTACGGATAGCACGGAGCCACCACCGTGATGCGCCGCGCGGAGGCGCGCTTGAGCGCGTCCACCATGATCAGCTGCTCCATGAGCCATTCGTTGACAGGGGCGCAGTGGCTCTGCATGACGAACGCGTCGCAGCCGCGCACTGACTCCTCGTAGCGCACGTACACCTCGGAGTTGGCGTAGCTGATCAGCCGGGACGTCGTCAGCTGTGTGCCAAGCAGGGCAGCCACCTCTTCGGCCAATGCGGGGTGCGCCCGTCCGGTGAAAAGCATCAGATGTTTGCGCGAGTCGGTCGTGATCCCGGTCATGTCGTCCCTTCTGTGACCCCGACAGACAAGCTTAGCCGCGGGATGCGGGCTGGTCCGAACGGCCAGCGTCGTCACGCTCC
>Ga0209738_10000312_pt1 | contig 10054 bp, 12 predicted proteins | sample TergutNc150P5_FD_187289 | JGI IMG/M metagenome (GOLD analysis project Ga0209738, IMG submission 187289) | Nasutitermes corniger P5 segment gut microbial community from laboratory colony in Florida, USA - Nc150 P5 (SPAdes) (version 2) | ecosystem: Host-associated > Arthropoda: Insects >...
ATAGAAATGGGTATTCAGGTAGCTTCTGCAAAAACGGCAAACAGTTTTTTGGAAGGGAAAGATTTTGCGCAGCAAATAGGTTTCCCGTTGGTTATTCGCCCTTCATTTACGCTGGGCGGCACAGGCGGCGGGTTTGTTCATTCCAAAGACCAATTGGATGAAGCATTAAATCGTGGTTTGCAGGCATCACCTATTCATGAAGTATTGGTTGAAAAAGCATTATTGGGTTGGAAAGAATTTGAATTGGAATTGCTGCGCGATGCAGCGGATAATGTTGCCATTATTTGTACGGTCGAAAACTTCGATCCTATCGGTATTCATACAGGCGACAGCGTTACGGTAGCGCCGTCCATGACGCTGAGCGATACGGCTTTTCAGCTGATGCGCAATACGGCAATTCGCATGATGCGCGCTTTGGGAAATTTTGCCGGCGGCTGCAATGTACAATTTGCGCTCAATCCTGAAACCGAAGAAATTATTGCCATAGAAATCAATCCGCGCGTAAGCCGTTCATCGGCGTTAGCATCCAAAGCAACTGGTTATCCCATTGCGAAAATTGCCGCTAAACTTGCTATCGGCTATCGTTTGGATGAATTAAAAAATCAAATTACCCAAAATACTTCGGCTTATTTTGAACCTGCTTTGGATTATGTCATTGTAAAAATTCCACGCTGGAACTTCGATAAATTCAAGGGTGCAGACGATACGTTGGGTTTGCAAATGAAATCGGTAGGCGAAGTGATGGCTATCGGAAGAAGTTTTACCGAAGCTATTCAGAAGGCTTGCCAAAGCTTGGAAAACGATGCACTCGGTCTCGGCTACTACGGCAAAAGCCAAATGAAAGCCGCCGAATTGGTGGAATATATCAAAACACCGAAATGGGACAGAATATTCCGCATCAAAGATGCATTGATGCAGGGCGTAACGGTGAAAACCATTGTACAAGCTACTTATATAGACCGTTGGTTTATTTACCAAATACAAAAATTGTGTACGATAGAAAAAGAAATTGCTAAATATTCCATTGAGCAACTTCCAATCGATTTACTGAAAGAAGCCAAGAAAAACGGTTTCAGCGATGAGCAAATTGCAAAAATTGCGCATGGCGATTGTACGGATGAACAAGTATATGAAAAACGTAAAGCTGCCGGCATTACGCGCGTGTACAAAATGGTGGATACTTGCAGCGCCGAATTTGAAGCCAAAACGCCGTATTTTTACAGTAGTTTTGAAAATTGATTTTATCAATCTATGTGAAGATGCTTATTTATGAATAGTTTCGGAAGAATATATCGCGTAACCATTTTCGGTGAATCGCATGGCGAATGCGTAGGAGCCTGTATTGACGGCATTCCTGCGGGATTGCCTTTATCAATAGAAGATTTTTTATCGGATATGGAACGCCGAAAAGGCGGTAATCAAAAAGGCGCAACGCCGCGCCGTGAAAGCGATTTGCCTATTCTTAAATCCGGTATTTTTAACGGATATACCACCGGCGCACCGCTTACTATTTTGTTGGAGAATAATAATACGCGCTCGGAAGATTACGAAAAACAACGTTCGCATCCGCGTCCCAGCCATGCCGATATGGTAGCACACCGGAAGTACGGCGGCTTTGAAGATTTTCGCGGCGGCGGACATTTCAGCGCGCGACTGACTGCGGGCATTGTAGCGGCTGGCGTTGTTGCAAAAAAATTATTGGGAAATACCATTTCCATTCAAGCAAAAATAACGGAAATAGGCGGAGATAGTGATATAGCGCGCGGTTTGCAAAAAGCCATTGATAAGAAAGATAGTGTCGGTGGCATTATTGAATGCCGCGTAAACGGCTTACCCGCAGGCTTGGGCGAACCTTTTTGGGATAGTGTGGAATCGGCGTTAGCGCATGCAGCATTTGCTATTCCGGCGGTACGCGGCATAGAATTCGGCGATGGTTTTGCTGCTGCAAAAATGTTTGGATTGGAACATAATGATGCCATTATAAATGCAGCAGGACAAACCAAGACCAATCACGCGGGCGGCATTGTCGGCGGTATCACCAATGGTAATGAATTAATCTATCGAATAGCTGTAAAGCCCACTGCATCTACACCGCAGCCGCAAATGACATGGAATTGGGAAACGAATATGATAGATGAATTTTCGGTAAAAGGTCGTCATGATTTGTGCGTAGCGCTACGCGCGCCCGTGATTGTAGAAGCTATGACGGCAATTGTATTGGCGGACTTTATGCTATTGGAAAATAAGATTGGAAGAATAAAACCACTTTTTTCTCCTTCCGGCGAAAAATAGATAATCCTTCATTTTGTATCATTCTTTATTAGAGCAATGCACTACAATTTTTCTATTTCTTTATCGGCAATAAAATTTTCGTAGTTCAGATACAGCTCGGCAGCGTAATCTTTCAATGAATTCCATGTATCAGGATACAATACATCAAATTTGGTACGCACTTGTTGCTGCACTTGGTACGTTACATCGGCACTGCTTTTTGAATTATCGCTTGCCGAATATTTCAAATGGTGGAGCTTAAATCTTGCTACGCCATTAATAAATTTGAGCGATACGGTTCCCGTATAGTACAGCGGCGCTCTGTTATTTTCATCGTCTATTTTAAAAGAAATATCGCCGGCTAATTCGCTGTTCTTTTTATCGTCCACATTTAATTTTATCAAATTAAAAGTCTGTTCGAACCAATCTTTACTGTAATTGTAAAAGTCGGTTTGGGATACATTCTTTACCGTATCAAATCGAAGAAAAGCAATTTCGTTTTCCAACACAGGCAATCCGAACTTATTATTGCGTATATTTTGCTGAGCGTGCAGCGAAACCCCCATAAATAAGATAACTATTAATCCTACGATTTTTCTCATTTCCTTATCATTTACATTAGAACGCTTTAAATGCTTTTTTATTTTAGCAATAATCTCAATAACCGCCATATGGGCGATAACTGCTTCCCGCTCCTTGCTGGTTTTGCGCATCTTTTATTTCTTTCTCTCTTGCTGCCTGCGCGGCTTTTTGCCGTTGCTCAAAGTCCCGCAGACGCTGCAATTCGTCTATCGTAAGTATGGCGCCAAGTTGCATGTACATATCATCGTCAATCATTCCGTTTTGTACATCTTTATCATCTTTGGCGATAGACTTGTCGCCGTTTATTTTTCTTTTTTTCAACATAGCGGCTATTTCAATAGTAGCTACAGTATCGCGTTTTACAAGCGGAATATTTACGGAATCACCCAACATTTTTTTATAATATATCTTGAAATTTTCTATTTGCGTAGGCGTAGGTTCATCCATCCTATTTTTTTTTCTTTTCTGAGCAGATACAAGACTGACTGCTAAAAACAATAAAACAACAACGATTAAAAACTTTTTCATTTTCAAAACTATTTTTATCCAAGCCGTAAAAATAAAAAAAGCATTGCATTTTTCAAAAAATACAATGCCTTTGTCAAACAAATATTCACCCAAATTTAATTGCTGTTATCCGATTGCGGCGCTGGCGCATTACTGCCGTTTCCGTTTTCGTCCTGATGACGTTGCCTCATTTCTTGCATCCGTTGTTGCCTTTCGGCTTGCAATTGATCCCATTTTGTTTGTTGGTCGGGCGTCAAAATTGCTCTTTTCTGATCATTGCCATCTTTCATGGCAGCCATGAATTCATCTCTCTTGTTCGCATCGCTACTATTGCGAATTGCTTGCATTTTTAAACGCTGCGTACTGTCAATAGCACGGAACTGTGCTTGCTGATCGGGCGTTAAATTAAGCGTTTGCACTAATTTTTGGTCGCCACCATGATGATGATAGCCGTTTCCATTACCGTTTTGCGCGTTTACTGTTACGGCAAAACATATTGCTGCAAAACTTAAAAAAAGGACTTTTTTCATTAATTTAATTTTTTATATGTTAAAAACATAAATATACGATTTAATTGCTGTTACTACCGGAAGATGCGGATGTTGAATTAGAACGATGATGATGCTTATGTGCTGCTCTCTCTTTATTATGATCTTCCTGTATCATCGCTTTTTGTTCCGGCGTATATACTGCCTGCCGTTGCTCGTAAGCCGATTTTTTCAAATCTCTCAACTGTTGCTTTTTCTGGTCGGCAGTCAAACTGCTGTTACTTCTAATAGCAGCTGCTTTCGTTTTTTGGTCGGCTTTAATAGCATCTAACTTAGTTTGCTGATCGGGCGTTACATTTAGCTTTTTATAAAAAGCAGAGTCGCCGCCGCCATTCTTGTGGAATTGACGATGTTGTTGCCAATGCTTATGCGTTGGCATTGCCGTAGTGTCTGTGGTTTGAGCCTTAGTTGCGCCTGCAAAAAGCAAGGCAGCAAAACCTAAAAAAAGAATCTTTTTCATTACTTAAAATTTTTACTCGTTAATAATAAATCTCATTTCACATGAGAATACAAATAAGATGCCACATTAACCGCGAAGTTTAATATATGGTTATACGGATGCCGTCTTTTCGGCGGATAGCGCATTTTTGTATGCCAAAACAATGAATAACGATTATAATCGCTGCTTTAATTGTATGGTCATTTCATTTTTCCATGAAGAAAAATCGCCGTTGATAATGTGTTTCCGCGCTTCGCCGACCAGCCATAAATAAAAAGAAAGATTTTGCAAACTCGCCAATTGCCCCGCCAACAACTCGCCGCTTACAAACAAATGGCGCAAATAGGCTTTGGAATAATAATTGCTTGTTTCGCAAACAAATCCATCATCAATAGGCGAAAAATCGTTTGCCCATTTTTTGTTTTTAATATTGATAATGCCTTGTGTCGTAAACAACATGCCGTTGCGCCCGTTGCGCGTGGGCATTACACAATCAAACATATCTACACCCAACGAAATGCCTTCCAAAATATTCCAAGGCGTACCTACGCCCATTAAATATCGCGGTTTGTTTTGAGGCAATATTTCGCAAGTCAAAGCAGTAAATTCATACATTACTTCTTCGGGTTCGCCCACGCTCAACCCGCCAATAGCATTACCTGCCGCGTTTTTAGAAGCAACATACTGCGCTGCTTCGGTACGCAAATCTTTAAATGTATTTCCCTGAACAATGGGAAAAAGATTTTGCGTAAAGCCGTATTTGTCCTGCGTTTCATCAAGGCGGGCTATACACCTATCCAACCAGCGATGTGTAAGCTGCATGCTTTTTTGGGCATATTTATATTCGCAACCTGCCGGCGGACATTCATCAAACGCCATGATAATATCCGCGCCAATGCTGCGCTGAATATCCATTACTTTTTCGGGGGAAAATAAATGCCTGCTACCATCGATATGCGATTGGAATAAAACGCCTTCTTCTTTTATTTTTCTTGTACCCGACAGTGAAAATACTTGATAGCCGCCGCTATCGGTCAAAATTGGTCTATCCCAACCGTTAAATTGATGCAACCCGCCGGCTTGCTCTAAAATTTCGGTTCCCGGACGCAAATACAAATGATATGTATTTCCTAAAATAATCTGCGCTTTTACAATGCTTTTCAATTGCTGTTGATTCACGGCTTTCACACTGCCCACCGTACCTACCGGCATGAAGATGGGCGTAAAAATGGTTCCGTGATCGGTGGTAATTTTTCCGGCGCGCGCGCCGGTATTTTTATCGGTAGCATGAAGCTCGAATTGCAAAACTGCCATGCTGCAAAGGAAAGATTATAATTTGATAATGGAATAATCCATGACCAAAAAGAATTTTCAATCCTATCTTTGCATTCCTATTTTATTTCAAAATTAATTATGGCGCTAATAGGAAAACATACCTTTCGGTTGCGTCCGCAAGATTGTGATTTTACGGAGAAAATTGCCATACCGGCATTGGGCGATTATATTTTGCAAACGGCAGGCATCAACGCCGATGAAAACGGATTTGGAATGAATAATCTTCATCATTTAGGCTATACATGGGTATTGTCGCGATTGGCTATCGAGATGCAACGATTGCCCCTTGTGAATGAATATATGACCATTGAAACATGGATAGAAACAATAGGACGAATTGCTACCACGCGTAATTTTAAAATGCTGGATAGCAAGGGAACAATTATCGGCGGCGTATGCAGCAATTGGGCAATGATTGATATTGCATCGCGCCAATCGGTGGATTTGCAAACATTAAAATCAATTACCGATTATATTGAAGGAACACCTTCCATCGTTGAAAAGCCGGTAAAAGTGGTTGTTCCCGAAGGGAAACCGGTAGAAACGCGGCGGGTGCGTTATAGCGATATTGATTCCAACTGCCATACCAATAGTATGAAGTATTTGGAGTGGATGCTCGACCGGCTTTCATTAGAATGGTACGAAAAGCATCAAATAAAACGTTTGGATGTAAATTTTTTGCACGAAGCCTTATATGATGAGGAAGTTACTATTTTCCAACAAGAACGAGATAATGTATCTCTTTTTGAAATAAAGAAAACATCTGGAGAAACCGTATGCAAAATGAAATTGCGGTGGTAATTGCCATTCTAAAATAACGATTAAAAAACATACTTGTTTCTCGCTTTTTAGCCCAAAAATTCGTACCTTCGCAGAGGTTTAAAAACATTACCATGCGAAGCCCCGAAGTAAAAAAATTTATTGATGACCATCAATATTTGTTTTGGTACACCCCTGCGCCAAAAAGCGAAAAGGTGACGGACGAATTGTTGGTAGAAACGGTGTTGAACTATGGAAGTATGAACGATTTGAGAGGTTTATTTTCTGTGATGGTCATCGATAATGTTGCAAAAATCTTTTTTGATTCCATTCATAAAAGTGAACGACGAAAAGGGAACTACCACGAATTAGTACTAAATTATTTTAACTTGCTGTTTACCCGCTATGCATCCGGAAATTCTATCCGACCAACAGCTTGAATTGCTTTCGTTGGCAGCAATGAAAGCTTTTGCATTGGGACGTCGAGCAAAATGGAAAGACTATGTAGATTTATGTTTCATGTTGAAAAATTGTTTTTCGATAAAAGATATTTCAATGGAAGCAGATCGTATTTTCGGAGAATTGTATTCTGAAAAATTATTTCGACAACAATTGGCATTTCACAAAGACATTGATTATTCCGAGACAGTAGAGTTCCTGCCGGGCTTTGAAATGGATGAACAGGAAGTGAAAGAATTTTTGATAGATAAAGCGTTGCAGGAAATTTAAATAATTATAAAATAGAAAACAATAAAATCATTAATTTATAAATACCAAAACAATGTGTAACAATAATCTATTACAATCAATTAATATCTTTTAAAGCAATGGCAAATAAATTAACTGTTTTATTGAGATATTGCGGTTTCTATCCTAATCAATTTCTAAACAATATAAGGGGATTGAAATTTTGGTTTGCTGATAAAAAGGAAATCAAAAGACAAATCAAGAAGCAACAAATCTCGGATTTTGTTTTTACAATTCATCCCCAACTTTCCGACCGTTTTGAAGAAGCAGGAGCAATGGACGGACATTATTTTAATCAAGACTTGCTTGTTGCGCAAAAAATATTTGAAAACAATCCCAATACACATATTGATATTGGTTCTCGTATTGATGGTTTTGTGGCGCACGTGGCAAGTTTTAGAAAAATTAAACTATTTGATATTCGTAAATTGGAAAAAACATTTCAGAATATTGAATTTGAACAGCAAGATATCATGCAGTACAATGAGAATCTTGAAAATTCTTGTGATTCTATCAGTTCACTTCATGCCATAGAACATTTTGGATTGGGACGTTATGGGGACACTGTTAATGTTAATGGACATTTACTTGCATTGGATAATATTTATCGCTATTTAAAAAAAGGAGGAACTTTCTATTTTTCCGTACCGATTGGACAACAACAACGAATAGAATTTAATGGATCTCGCATTTTTTCCTTATCCTATTTACTTAATTTGTTCAAAGATAGATATGTACTAAAATCATTTTCCTATGTTGATTCTAACGATAACAGCACTTTATACAGAGATATAATATTATCGGAAGAAGATATTCGTACAACATTTAATCTCAAACACGGTTGCGGAATTTTTGAATTGGTAAAAAAATAAACCATGAAACAATTGACATTCGTTCCCGAAGGTGGTTTATGCAACCGAATTTATGCAATTACATCCGCTATACACTTTGCAAAGAAGCATGACCTTTTATTGAAGGTGTATTGGTTTAAAGATTGGGGAATGGGAGCCGGATTTCACGACTTATTCGATTTATCGCCCGATGTACAGTATGTCGAAATTAAAGATGCAAGTTGGGGCGATTTTTACAAATATGCCAAACCTATTAAAAGTAATTTTTTTCTTCCATATATATACAAAAAATTAAAATTTGATACGATTTATTATTGGTATAACGAACATATCTCAGTAGAAGAATGGTATTTATCCAACGAAAACGCTAATAATTTTTATCTCTTCCACTGTCAAAAATTTTATGATGATAATAGCATTTTACATATTATTTCTCCAAAAGATGCTATTCAAAAGAAAATTGATGAACGGGTGAAGTTACTTTCGCCTCATACCATCGGCATACATATCAGAAGAACGGATTTTGCGGAACTGACAAAACATAGTCCATTGTCCGTTTTCATAGAAAAAATGCGGGAAGAGATAGCCATTCATCCCGAAGTTAATTTTTATGTGGCTTCTGACTCTTTTGAGGAAAAAGAAAAATTAGTCCGCATTTTTGGAGACAGCATTATTTCAGTTGAAAATATTCTCAAGCGAAATACGAAGGAAGGTATTATTGATGCATTAATAGAATTGTTTACCCTTGCTTCCACGAAAAAAATATATGGCTCTTTTCAAAGCAGCTATTCCTCTTTGGCTTCTGAAATAAAAGGAATACCTTTGGAAATTATAAAAAAGGATACAAAATAGTACGATAATATTAGCATTTATTTTATGTTTAATACCCCCATACTATTCTTAATCTTCAATCGAGAAGATACCACGCAAAAGGTTTTTGATGTTATCCGACAGCAAAAACCCAAATACCTGTTTGTCGCAGCCGACGGCGCACGAAAACACAAAGCGGGAGAAGCTGAAAAATGCCAGCGGGTGAGAGATATTATTAAGCAAGTAGATTGGGATTGCGAATTGAAAACATTGTTTCGGGAAGAAAACTTGGGTTGCAAATTAGCGGTCAGCTCGGCTATTACGTGGTTTTTTGAGAATGTGGAGCAAGGCATTATCTTGGAAGACGATTGCCTGCCCGATTCTTCCTTTTTCCCCTATTGTGAAGAATTACTTGATAGATATAAAAATGATACTCGAATCGGACATATCAGCGGAAACAATTTTTTGCCCGGTATCATAGAAAAAGAACTTAGTTATGATTTCTGTTCATGTTCGCATATCTGGGGATGGGCTACTTGGCGAAGGGTATGGAAGAATTACGATGTCAATTTTCCTTTTTGGGAGGAAGAGAAAGACAGACGTTCTTTTTTATTTTGTAATAAAAGAGAAGAAATATATTTTTCCTCTTTTATTTCGGATGTATTAAGTAACCGAAATAATATAAACACTTGGGATACGCAATATTTCTTTACCTTACGTTTACAAAATCAATTATCTATCTATCCTTCGGTTAATTTGGTTACGAATATAGGTTTATGTGATCCGAATGCAACACATACAACCAAAAAGAAAGAAGAACATCTGATTTCTGTTTCAACGATTCATTTTCCATTGAAACATCCTCAATATATTTTACGAAATAAAAAAATAGATGATATTACCGTAAAGAAACTGTTTTTTTCTTGGAAAAGAATGGTACGCTATTTTCTAAAAAATAAATTGTAAACATATGGAAATTAAATTGATTGGAATAATATATACTCGGTTGAAATATTGGTATCATCAAATTTCCAAATCGAATCGTTATCAACTTACACAACGTTTAATTCGGTATATCAAATCAAGAGATTGCAATTTACCGGCGGAAGAAAAAAGTATCTTTCAAAAATTTCTTTCAAAAAACTTGGTTTCTCAAATCAGTTATCCGTTTATAAAAGAATATCATTATAGAATTGTTGATGTTT
>Ga0209738_10000313_pt1 | contig 10048 bp, 9 predicted proteins | sample TergutNc150P5_FD_187289 | JGI IMG/M metagenome (GOLD analysis project Ga0209738, IMG submission 187289) | Nasutitermes corniger P5 segment gut microbial community from laboratory colony in Florida, USA - Nc150 P5 (SPAdes) (version 2) | ecosystem: Host-associated > Arthropoda: Insects > Digestive...
CTTTTTTTTGCTGTTCGCCCGCCAATCCAAGGTCGCGGACAGTTTCGCCGATTTGTTTTTTTTGTAAAAGAATAATGATGTGTTTGCCATATACCGTTGCAATAAACAGCGATAATATCACAGCCAAAGCCGCACGGAACGTGATGTATTGAAGTAATCCCGCACCCGGAATATCCACAAATTTCTTCAACCATGTAAACAAACTGTACAACATAATTTCAGTCTTCTCTGTTTTTTTATTTTTCTAATAGTGTAAACATTTCTTCTAAAACTTCTTTATCGTCGAAGTGATGTTTTACGCCTTTTATCTCTTGATACTTTTCGTGTCCTTTACCGGCTACCAAAATAATATCGCCGCTATCGGCAAAGCTGACAGCCGCTTTTATCGCCTCCTTTCTATCGGTAATACTGATCGTTTTTTTTCTACCGGCGCTATCCAAACCAGCTTCCATTTCTTTAATGATTTCATTCGGATCTTCCGAGCGAGGATTGTCGCTCGTTAATATCAACCTATCGCTCAAACGCGCCGCTTCCATAGCCATTTCAGGTCTTTTGGTTTTATCTCTATCGCCGCCGCAACCCACTACGGTAATTACTTGCTCAATCCCTTTTCTTAATTTTTTAATGGTGGACAAAACATTCTTCAAAGCATCCGGCGTGTGGGCATAGTCCACAATGGCGATAATATTTTTTTTGCTGACGGAATAATCAAATCTTCCTTCGGCGCCGGTGGTCATACTTAGAATGCGTAAAACTTCATCGCTGTCTTCATGCAAACAAATTGCTGCAGCATACGCAGCCAGCAGGTTGTAAGCGTTGAATTCTCCGATTAGTTTAAAATGAATTTCTTTATTATTCATCAACATTTCCAATCCGCTCAACGTATTCTCCAAAATTTTTCCTTTGAACTCTGCCGCCGTTTTCAGACTGTAAAAATGTTTCGCAGCCCTTGTATTTTGCAGCATTACGCTGCCATTCTTATCATCAAGATTGGATATGGCAAATGCCGATGAATTCAGGTGATCGAAGAAACTTTTTTTCACTCTGAGATATTCTTCAAAGGTTTTGTGATAATCCAAATGGTCATGTGTAATGTTGGTAAACAAGGCGCCTGCAAAATTCAATCCCGTAATTCTATGTTGATGAATGGCATGACTGCTGCATTCCATAAACACATGCGTACAGCCGCTTTCAGCCATTTTGTGCAACAGTTCATTGAGCGAAACGGCATCGGGCGTTGTACGAACAGCGGGTATAATTTCATTGCCGATTTTATTTTCTACCGTACTGATTAATCCGCATTTGTAGCCCAAACTCATGAACAAATTATACAAAACAGTTACTACCGTAGTTTTTCCGTTAGTGCCTGTAACGCCTACCAATCGTAGCTTTTCGGAAGGTTGGTCATAAAAATTATGCGCCATAAAAGCTGCCGCTTCGTGTGAATTTGCTACTTGAACATACGTGATATTCGGCAATAATTTATCGGGCATTTTTTCGCATACAATAGCTTCCGCGCCGGACGAAATGGCTTTATCAATAAACAAATGTCCATCGCTTAATTCTCCTTTCAAAGCTACAAATACAGTGCCTTTCGATACTTTTCGAGAATCGATTTGTATATCGGAAACAGCTTTATCCAACACGCCGTTGATGCCTGTGAGATGAACCTTGTGTAATATGTCTTGTAAAATTTTCAAGTCTTAATTTAAAAAATTAATCGGTTAAATTGATATTGATTAATTGTCCTTTCGCTATCGGCGAACCCACCGCCAGCGATTGCTGAAACACACGTCCTACGCCGGTTACATTTACTTTTAATCCCAAACTTTCGCATACATACAAAGCATCTTTCAAATTCATACCTGTAAGATTCGGCATTTGATTGGCGTTGAGAGCAGGCGCCGGTATGGACGTTAATGTATTTGTCAAACCGCTATCGTTTGAAAGTGAAGCCCACTGCACGTTTGGAGCAATATTTCCTGAATATTTTATTCCTAATCCGTTAGCAAAAATTTCCAATTCTTTTGCCATGCCTGTATAGTTGTATGCCGATTTTACGGCTTTTAAACTGTCCAAAGCCGTATTTTGAATTCGATTGCTATTATGCACATACAAATCGTAAAGACGTTCTGCAATTTCTTTAAACACAGGTCCCGCAACGGATGCGCCATAATATAAGGCAGCTTGCGGTGCATTTACAATTTCTACAACGCAGGTATATTGAGGATTTTCTGCCGGAAAATATCCTGCAAATGCCGATTGATATATTCTATCGGCGTAGCCTCTTGAACCATTTGCCACCAAAGCCGTTCCGGTTTTTCCGCAAACTTTAAAAGGCAAATCTTTCATTAATGTATAGCCCGTTCCGTGCGGCTCGTTGCATACGCCATACAAGCATCGTTGTAACAGTCGCACCACTTGCGAATCGGCAACAGTACGCGTTACAACAGGATCAAAATGTTTTACCACATCACCGCCCATAGTAATATCCGAAACGAGATAGGGCTTCAACATTTCGCCGTTATTGGCAATGGCATTGTACAGCATAGCAATACCCAAAGGAGAAATTAAATTGGCATATCCAAAAGCCATCCAAGGCAAAGTGGTTGCACTCCAATATTTGGTTCCCGGCGTAGAAATAAACGGATGCCGCTCGCCTACAATATCAATGCCGGTATAATCGCCTAAACCCAATTCTTTGATATGATTGACAAATTGCATGGGATTGTCTTTATACGCCCCGTATGTAAGCTTTGCCATACCTACGTTGGAGCTTACTTCAAATGCTTCCAATACGGTATTTGCATTTTCGTTATCCTCCGCATCATTTACCGTTCTTCCGTTTACCGTCCAATGCCCTCCATCCAAACTGATAGGCTGATTTAATGTAACCTTACCGTCTTTCAACAAAGAAAGCATAGTCGCCAATTTGAAAATAGAACCCGGCTCCGTAGGCATGATGGCGTAATTAAGGTCTTCCCAATAAGTACCGTCTTTTTGTTTACCCAAGTTGGCAATGGCTTTTATTTGTCCTGTTTTTCTTTCAATCACAATGGCGCAGCCATGTTGCGCTTTGTTGCTCACCATCATTTTCATCAACGCATTCTCTACAATTTCCTGAATATGCGTATCAATTGTCGAAACAATATCTTTACCATTTTTAGGTTCTACATCATCGGCTTCATCTACCGGTACGGCTGTGCCGCCGGAAATAAAACGCACCAAACGCTTGCCCGGCGTGCCTTTCAGCACAGAATCGTAAGCGGCTTCGAGTCCTACGTTTTGCGAATTTTCTCTGTTCAAACCAATTGTTCTGTACGCCAATATTTGATAAGGATTCAGGCGAATACTTTCTGCATCGGTAATAAATCCGCTTTTATTTCTGCCTTCTCTTACCAACGGAAGTCGTTGCAATGCTTGATATTGGCGGTATGCCACATTTTTCTTTAAAGGATAATAACGCAAGTTTTGCTGATAGCCGTTCAACAATTCTTGCTTGTAAGCATCGGCTGATTTATCTTTAAAAAGGTTGGCTAAACCCATGCTGAGCGAATCCAAATTATCCTTAAAACGTTTGCCGTTCTTCTCTCTCAAACCATCGGCGTCAAAATCAATGTATATATCGAATTGCGGAATGCTGGTGCTGAGCATTTGCCCGTTGGCGCTGTAAATAGTACCTCTGTCTGCCGGTATTTCCTGTATTCTTTGATGCAGGCTGTCGCTCATGCTTTCCCAATATTTTCCCTGAAATTGTTGGATGTAAAAGGCTTTTCCCACAATGGTTACGCACGCCAATATCAGTCCTATGAAACATAGGTAAATCCTCCAAAGTATGTCGCGCTTTACATCCATTTTAATTTTTATTGTACCGTTTCTTTTTCTATTTTAATGTGTATGGGCAATGTATCGCTTATCTTCAAACCCTTTGCCTGTACGGCTTTCACCAATTCCGATTCGCGTGTTTGAAACATCAATTCGCCCTTCAATGTTTTATATTCAAATTCCAAATCCTTTACTTTTTCTGTATTTTTACTGATTTCTCTCACTGTTTTATCTGCCCAATGCCCGTTAGCGATATATAATATGGTGAGCGCCGCGAGAAATAAAAAGAAACCAATCCGCTTGGTAATCCATTCATAGTTCACCAATTTTCTGATGAGCGGTTTTCGTTTTTTCTGCTCTTGGTTCATCAATATTCTTTTTATAAAAGTTCTGCTACTCTCAGTTTTGCGCTTCTACTGCGCGGATTTTCCTTTTGTTCTTGTGCTGTTGGCAGAATTGGTTTTTTAGTTATCAATTTAAAAGGCGTTTTTTGGGTTGAATTAAAAAACGGATTTTCATTTTCCAACTCAAAACTTCCGCGCTTAAAATAATTTTTTACCAATCTATCTTCCAAAGAATGAAATGTAATAATTGCTGCCCGCCCGCCTGCTTTCAGCACTTCCGGTAATTGTTCCAACATTGATTTCAGCGCATTTAATTCATCATTAACCTCAATACGTAACGCCTGAAAAACCTGCGCTAAATATTTATTCGGATTGCCTTTAACCATTGGCGCAATCAGGTTTTTGAACGATTGTACCGATACGAATGACGATGCGTTGCGATGGCTTACAATATATTTTGCCAAGGTTTTTGAATTGGATATTTCACCGTATTGACTAAAAATATTCACCAATTCATTTTCCGTAGCATCGCTTAAAACCATTGCTGCTGTTGCGTTTTGGCGTTTATCCATGCGCATATCCAACGGACCGTCGAAGCGAATGGAAAAGCCTCTTGCTCCTTCGTCAAACTGATGACTGCTCACGCCCAAATCGGCAAATACACCATCCACTTTCGAATATTTGTACAAGCGCAAAAACCGTTGCAGATGCTTAAAATTCTGTGGAATGAAAATGAAGCGTTCATCATTAAACAAATTTTTTTGTACATCCTCATCCTGATCGAATGCAATTAATTTTCCGTTTTCATTCAGTTTTTCCAAGATGCCTTTGCTGTGTCCGCCGCCGCCGAAAGTACAATCTACATATATGCCGGAAGGCTTTATTTGTAAGGTTTCCAGCGATTCGTAATAGAGTACCGGCACATGATACGTTGGCTCCTGATTATTCATTTTTGTCGTCCGCTTTTACCATCACCTCTTTTGCCAAATCGCTGAATGCTTCGGGAGAAAAATCTTCAAAGAACTTTTTGTACGTAGTCGAATCCCAAATTTCAATTTTATCCACTGCTGCTACCAAAATCACGTCTTTCGTAAGCCCTGCGAAATCGCGCAACGTAGGCGGTAACAACAGCCTGCCTGCCGTGTCTGCCTCCACTTCGGTAGCGCCGCCCAAAAATTGCCGCCTGAATGCACGCACTTTCGGATCGAACTCATTGAGTTCGCTTATTTTTGCATGCAAGGGTTCCCAACTTTGCATGGGATAAAGGGTGAGACATTTTTCGAAGCCTCGATTGACAACAAAGCGCAATTCGCTTTCCGGCAACTGTTTTTTGAAACCGGAAGGCAATAATAATCTGCCTTTTGCATCGAGCGTAACTTCATATTCTCCGAGAAAACGTGTCATTTTACCTTATGTTGGTGAATAAAATTTTCTATTTTCTACCACAAAGAAACACTTTTTCCCACTTTCAACCTAAAATTTTATGGGTTATTTTATCCACAGTAGAAAAATGCTTGAAACTATTGCTATGAGTACATTTTGGTATTTTGAGTAAAAATAATGCCTGCACAGAGTGTGCATAACTGTGTATAACTGAATTTTCTTTTTTTATAAAATCTTATGTTCCATTCTTTTCGTTTTTGTTAGTGCTGTAAAGTTTCTGCAAATCATCAACGGCAAGGCAAAAATAGAAATAAGAAAGGCATCCCTTCCCGGAATACCTTTCTTATTAAAATTTAAATTTATAACAAAATGAAAACTACTACTTACTTATACTGTGCAATGATGCCTTTTGCCAAATCCACCATTTGCTTAACGCCATCATCGGGAAGATTGCCTTTTTTAAACTCGGCTAAAACATTGGGCAACTTGCTTTGCATTTCCAAAAGGAATTGTTCTTCAAATGCTTTTATGTTTTTTACCGGTACCTCGTGCAACAAACCTTGCGTGCCTAAGTAGATAATGGCAACTTGTTTTTCGACCGGTACGGGCGAAAACTGCGTTTGCTTTAAAATTTCCACATTACGTGCGCCCTTGTCCAATACCAATTTGGTTGCAGCATCCAAGTCGCCGCCGAATTTTGAAAAGGCTTCCATTTCGCGGTATTGCGCTTGGTCGAGCTTCAAAGTACCGGACACTTTTTTCATGGATTTTATTTGCGCATTACCACCTACACGGCTTACCGAAATACCGACATTAATAGCAGGTCTTATACCCGAAAGGAAAAGACTTGTTTCCAAGAAAATTTGTCCGTCGGTAATGGAAATTACATTGGTAGGAATGTATGCCGATACGTCTCCGGCTTGCGTTTCGATAATCGGCAATGCCGTAAGCGAACCGCCGCCTTTCACCATTTGCTTAATGGAAACGGGCAAATCGTTCATATTTTTTGCCACATTCTCATCCGTGATGATTTTCGCCGCACGTTCCAACAAACGGCTATGCAAATAAAATACATCGCCCGGATATGCTTCACGTCCCGGCGGGCGACGAAGCAATAACGATACTTGACGATACGCTACGGCTTGTTTCGACAAATCGTCGTAAATAATCAGCGCCGAACGTCCCGTATCACGGAAAAATTCGCCGATTGCCGCACCGGCAAACGGTGCATAGAATTGCTGCGGCGCAGGATCTGCCGCCGTAGCCGAAACAATAACGGTATAAGCCATAGCGCCGTAATCTTCCAATGTTTTCATTACATTGGCAACGGTAGATGCTTTTTGACCAATAGCTACATATATGCAATAAACAGGTTTGCCTGCATCGTAAAATTCTTTTTGGTTGATAATGGTATCAATGCAAATGGCGGTTTTACCTGTTTGGCGATCGCCGATAACCAATTCGCGTTGTCCGCGACCGATAGGAATCATGGCATCAATAGCCTTGATTCCGGTTTGCAAAGGTTCTTTTACCGGTTCTCGGAAGATAACGCCCGGCGCTCTACGTTCCAGAGGCATTTCGTATAAATCGCCGGTGATAGGTCCTTTGCCGTCTATCGGCTCGCCCAGCATGTTGATAACGCGCCCCATTAAGCCATTGCCTACTTTTATAGAAGCGATAAGTCCCGTGCGGCGCACGGTTGCGCCTTCTTTAATATCATCGCCTTCGCCCATCAGCACTACGCCTACATTATCTTCTTCAAGGTTCAGTGCAATGGCTTTTACGCCGTTTTCAAATTCTACCAATTCGCCGGAACGAACGTTGTTCAAACCATACACACGGGCAATACCATCGCCCACTTGCAGTACGGTACCCACTTCTTCCAATTCCGCTTCGGTATTGAAGTTGCTCAGCTGCTGTCTTAGTATCGCTGATATTTCATCCGGTTTTATTTCTGCCATTTTATTTATGAATTATGATTTGTAATATTATGATTTTTATTCAAGCCTTTATTTTAAGCATACACATTTTCCTGAAATTGCTTTTTCAACTCGCGCAAATCACGCGCAACGCTTGCATCTACTAAATTGTTATTGTATTCCAATACAAAGCCTCCGATTAAATCGGCGTTTACGGCTTCGTTCAATTCTACTTTATTAAATCCTGCTTGGGATTTTAATTTTTGTAAAATGCTGTTTTTATTTTCTTTGGACAATGGTTCGGCAGTCGTTATTTTTACGCAAGTAATGCCTTTGCGCCTGTTGTATTCGTCAATGAATGCATTAATAATTTCAGGTAAATAACCTTCTCTGCCTTTTTTTATCAGCAGTGCATCGAAAGCGGCAGTGATGGCGTTTAAATTTCCTTTGGTAACTTCGGATACAATGGCTTGCTTTTTATCTGCTTCTACCACCGGACTTTTCAGCAACAAAACAAATTCCCGACTTGCTGCGCAAACGGCTTTTAAATACAGCATATCCGTCTGCACTTGGTCAAGTTGATTTTTTTCCGTAGCCAAATCTGCCAAACTTTTTGCGTAAACCGCTGCTAAACGTGGATTCTGCATAATTAAAATTAATTAAGTTTTACGTCTTTTACCAAATCGGCAATATAACTTTCTTCTGCTGCCTTATTGGAAAGTTGCCGCCGCAATATTTTTTCCGTAGCTTCAATTACCAAATTACCTACCTGATTTTTTACTTCGGAAAGAGCTACATTTTTTTGCTGCGTAATAGCTACCTGCGCATCGGCAATAATTTTGTTGTATTCCGATTTTGCTTTGCCCTGTGCATCGGAAACCATTTTATCGGCAGCTTCCTTAGCCTCTTTCAGCATTTGCGTTCTTTCTTCGCGGGCTTTTTGTAAAAGCGCTTCGTTTTCGTTTTTCAGTGTAGCCATTTCGTTTCGTGCTTTTTCGGCAGCGGATAGGCTATCTTCAATACTTTTTTCTCTATCATCCAACGACTTTAAAATCGGTTTCCATGCAAATTTTTTCAGTATAAATAATACGAGCAAAAATGCTATTAATGTCCAAACAAAAAGTCCCGGATTCGGGGTTAAAAGTCCCATATTTCTATTTTAAATTAATTTTTTTAGAATAAAACCGCGCATTCTGCCCTGTGCTTCCGGCGCGGTTTTGTGTGATGTACGATTAAAGTACTACTGCCAAGACACCTGCAATAACGCCCAAAAAGGCAACACCTTCTACAAACGCTGCGGTAAGCAACATATTGGTACGAATATCGCCGGCAGCTTCCGGCTGGCGAGCAATAGATTCTACGGCTCCTTTACCAATTTGACCAATACCTACACCCGCAGCCATTGCTGCGATGCCGGCACCTACGGCTCCAAGTCCCTTAGCCAAGCCGTCGGCTTGCAATAATACCGTGTTCAATAAAGACATGAGTATATGGTTTTAAAAATGAAAAAACGAATTAATAAAAAATTACATTTCAAGTTCTACTTGTTCTGCTCCATGAACCTGTTCCTCTTCCGTCATTTGCCCAATAAATACCGAAACCAATATGACAAATATATATGCTTGAATTGCCGTAATCAAGGTTTCTATCAACATGGAGAATATGGATAATCCTACTGAAATTACCGTAAAGCCTGCGCCTATATATTGATTAAGCGCTGCAAAAATAAATATTAATAAAATAAAACATACAATTACAATATGCCCTGCCAACATGTTGGCAAAAAGACGTATCATCAAGGCAATTGGCTTAATGAATAAAGAAATAATTTCGATAGGCACTAAAATACATTTCACGGGAAACGGTACGCCATGCGGATTAAGCGTATGCGCCCAAAAAAACTTTTTGCTGCTGAACAGCATTACGGCAAACGCAACTACCGCCAAGCAACATGTAACGGCAATATTGCCCGTAAGATTGGCGCCGCTTGGAATTAAGCCTAATAAATTTCCAAACCAAATGAAGAAAAACAACGTAAGCAACAAAGGCATAAACTTTTTGTAGTTACTTCCCAAATTGGGAATAGCCACTTCGTCGCGGACAAATAGAATGCATGCTTCCAACGCATTCTGTAAACCTGACGGCGCTTTATTGGAACCGTTTTGTTTGTATTTCTTCGATACACTGATGAATATTATCAATAGCAATACAACGGCAATCAACATTGCCGCAACATTCTTTGTAATGGAAAAATCATATACTTTACTTCCGTCAAGTGCGGCAATATGCCCGTCTTCTATTTTATAACCATTATAACTGCTTTCGCCATGATTGAATTTTGAAGAAGAAAAAAACGAGAAACCATTGGTCGGACTATACAGCAAAACGGGAAGCGGAATAGATGCATCAAAACTGCCGGCAGAAAAAATATGCCATTCATAAGAATCCTGTATATGTCCAAAAACTTCTTCCGAAATATTTAATTTTCCACCGTCATTATCCGCCGCACGGACGTGAAAGGAACACAGCGTAAAGAAAAGGCTTAAAGATAGCGCCCAAGCAAGTTTCCCCGATTTT
>Ga0209738_10000314_pt1 | contig 10043 bp, 8 predicted proteins | sample TergutNc150P5_FD_187289 | JGI IMG/M metagenome (GOLD analysis project Ga0209738, IMG submission 187289) | Nasutitermes corniger P5 segment gut microbial community from laboratory colony in Florida, USA - Nc150 P5 (SPAdes) (version 2) | ecosystem: Host-associated > Arthropoda: Insects > Digestive...
GTTTCCCGAGCTCACGCGCCCGGACATGCTGGTGGCCAGCGCGGCGGGCCTGGCCACGACGGCGGCGGACAGCACGCACCAGGCCAGCGCGAACGATCATATCGAAAGCGCGGGGCGCGACTATAGCGGCGTGGCCGGGCGACACTATCACTTCACCGCGCAGAACGCATACAGTGCGTTCTGTTACGGCGCGCCGGGCATGAAGCTTTACGCGGCGCAGGGCCCGGTGCGCATCCAGGCGCAGGCCAGTGCGGTGAACTTTGCGTCGCTGAAAGACACCACGGTCAAGAGCGTGGAAGGCAGCCTGGTGTTTGTGGCCAAACAGAAGATCGGGTTTTATGTGGGCGGCACGTATCATGAGATGACGCCTGAGGGCATACGCATTGGAACGCCGGGCGGGTGGGTGGTTTATGCGGGGGATCATGGGTTGCCTGGGCCGGCGACGGAGAATGCGCCTCTTCCGACATTACCGGGGCCGTGTGCTGTTCAGGCGCAATCGGCCACTGAAAATAATGCAGCGCTGATGGGCGGGGATGACTGACATGTTCAAGCTCCCTACCCCCCTGCCCTTTGGCGCAGAATCGTCGCCACGGTTTTTACTGGTGAATGCGGCCCAGGTGGATGAATCGTACTGGGAAGATTTGCATCCCGTTCCGATTGTGCCCGAAGAGAGTTTATATCCGGCCTCACTGTTTCCTGTGCTGGTCGATAACAAAGAACTTGATGACGACCAACGCGCACAAGTGCATGAGCGCGTTGACGTAGTGGAGAAAAATCTCGACACATGTTTTGCGCTGGCTGCGCTGGATTCTCTGGCTAGCCCAGAAGATATTGCCGCACATCTTGCGCGCATGATGAATGTGCAAAGTCCAAAAGGTAATGCAGACATTCTGCGTTACTACGATCCGCGCGTGTTCCGGCATTTGCAAGGGTGGCTGTTTTATCCCGATCAAATGGAAGCGCTGCTTGGGCCAATAAAAACGTGGTACTGGCATGAGCCGGATGGTTCGTGGAAAAAGTACACATCACCCGCCTATGCAGACACTGGCCAGCGCACATTGCGATTATGGGAAGCTCAATGGCCGTCGTTGCAGCGCATGGTTGAACTGCATCAGGTGCTGGATGTACTGGCGGACACGAATGCTGCATTAGCCTGGAAAGCGGAAACGGCCAGGCAGGCGGATGCGTTGCTGGGCACAGCATTGAGTGCATACGGTTTGCGGGATCCATCCGACCGGCTGCTGTTTGTGCTTCAGGCGCTCAGGTTTCATCCCGATATTCATCGGCATCCGGTGCTTCAGGTCAGATTGAAGCAATTTGCCGAAAAGAAAATATCGTATGTGGATGAATGCGCGGTGATGGACGATGCCGTGATGAAAAAGTATGCCAGTGAACTTCCGTCGCGCCCGAACGCTTAACAGGCGCACCCACCGACTTTATATCGAGACAGACCAAAATGACCCAACCTGCTGACAAGTGCAAGTTTTGCTACAAGGAAGGCCTTCCCATTTTCCCGGTGCGCATTGCGATTGCGCGCGCCGACGGTGCGCACGCGCACCATGCGCCCTGGCTGGATGATAGATTCTGTGATGCGCATGGCGTGCTGTTCAATAATCCCAAGCCTGGCGGGAAGCCAGGCACGCTTCTGAACGCGATTCCGGCGGATGTTGCGCGCTACACACTGCGCCCGATGCGCCCAGGCTACCTTTATGTGTTTGACCCGCGTTATCAGTCCAAAAAGGACAAGGGTTTTGGATGGAGCGCTTACGCCATTCTTGACCAGGGCTATCTGTACCAGTTCAATCCGTATAAGAGGACAGCGCCAGTCATACCAAAAAGTCTGAAAAAAGAATTACCGGCATGTGTCGATCATGGCCACCACTATGTTGCGCGTTGCATCACGATCCCGGATGCGGCAAACGCGGGCGATGTGTGGATTGGCTTTAGTGATGTGCCATGGAACGGGACGGTACTCAATAATCATGCCGCAGAGGCCTACCGGAATGCGCACATGCAGAAGATCAATATTAAGGACTGGAAAGGCGTCAAGACCTATGCGCCCAAACCCATACCCCCAACGCCGAAGAACACGGGGTATGTCGATATGCTCCCAGGGTGGGTGGCGGATGCGTTTGCGGGGGCTAGCGGAATAGACTGGAAGGCATTCTCGATGGACCGGCAAACGGTGATGAAGTCAGACGGCTACGTCAAGAACATGGTGGCCTGGTGCGACAAGTCGGTGGGCAAGTCTTTTCATGCGGCACCGATGGTGGCAGTGCCAGACCCGGTGGGCATTGTGATGGAGCTGAACAATCTGGCGATCGAAATTAGCAATGAGCGCATGCAGGAAAAAGACTTTGAATGGAAACTTGAAACGGTAGCGGTTATTGAACAGATGGAACCTTCTCTGAAGGATGCGGTGACGAAGGCTTATCCCACGAGTGCGGCTAACACAAATGTGTATCTTGCTGCCATAGCAGAACAATCCAGATCTGCGCTTAGCGGCCAGCTTTATAAAAGAAATGCCATGGACCCAAATTCTGCGAAAAGTGCAAAGAGCATGGCTAATGGCATCTGGTCGCAGAAATACGCCAAGCAGCTTGACCAGGGTGCATTACTGGATTTCTATAAAAGATTTTCCCAATACGCAAATGACAAGGACGACAAGGTTGGGAAGCTCGACAAGGCTTATGTTGCATGGTTTGGCAGCGAAGCCTTCGTCACGTCTTTTACCCATAATTTCGACCCGAAGGATGCCAGAACGGGCGATTTCTACCAGCAGCTGGTAAATGCGTGCATGCATGATGCCGCGAGCCGCCGTGGTTCGGCGACCTTTATCAATCAATGCCTGGGGCATAGCATCCTGAGCCCGCGTTCCATCATCTCACGCTCGCTGATTTTCAATCAGGACAAAATTGCCAAAGCAGTGGATAAAGCCACGTCGAATGCACCGATGTGCACCCGGATCAGTCCCATTACGAAACTCCCTGAAACTACCATTGACTGGTGGGAGGTCGGCGCAAAAGTCTATGAGGCAGTCCAGCTGACTTTCGATGGTAAAGGCATAAGTACCGCGGATGCATTTCATAACTTCGCCCTGCACATTGCCCATATGGGTGGGCAGCTCTCCAATCGTCTGGGAAGTATTGCTGGCAGTATCGTTGTTAGCGCGATCAGGAAATTGCCTGAGCGTTGGGCCATCGGCATGATGATGGGCGCGGTTTATGTGGCCAACCCGGCAAGCAAGAGCATCAGTCTGGAGCTTTCGCAATTTACCGTTCCGATCCAGGACGCGCAGAACGTGATGGAACGCATTGCCCTGCGCATTGCCGGAAAGCGGGTGGGCGGATGGATTGCATCTAAAATGCCAGCCACAAAGAAGGTGACATGGGTAAGTCTGGTTGACAAGGGCGATCTTGGCGAAGTGCAGAACATGGCTCCTCTTTCGTCCGATCAGCTTGACGCGCTGGCGCAGCGTTCCATTGGCAGGCTACTTAACGTCAAGACAACGGTAGGCATCATTGGCGTGATATTTGCCGGCATGTCATTCAAGGCTACCTATGCCGAGTCGCGCAAGATGTTCCAGGATGACGAGACGCTTCTTGCCAGCGCGAATTTTGTTTCTGGTTCGGCGGTGATACTGGGCAATCTGACCGAGACTGTTGCGGCAGGTATTGAAAGTACGCGGTGGGCAGAGTCTGCGTATACCAGGACCTTTACTAAACCGTTCAGCGAGAATGTAATCGTCGTTAAAATTGGCACAGTGGATGCGCTATCCACGGTTGGCAGATTTCTGGGTTGGGTTGCTGGAATTGCTGCTGGAGTTTATGATTTTAATCAGGGCATCAGAAACCTGAATGATAGCCCCGCTTATGGTCTTGGAATGATGGGGATTGGGATTGCTCAAGGAGCGGTTGGCACTTTATTGATGTTTGAAATTATTTCTGGGCCTTTGGGCCTGGTGCTAGGTTTGGGGATTCTTCTGGGGACAATATATTTTTCGCAATTCAAAAACAATGAATATCAACTGTGGCTGAAACGATGCTATTTTGGCCTGGATCATGCCAGTAAGGATGGGTATAAAAAAATAGAGAACCAACGGGATGCCTTGAATGAACTAGGCTCTCATGGAGCTTGACCATGAAGAAAGATTATTACTACACACTGGATACGTCCCAAAGGCGTTTTTCCATTGACGAGCGTTATCGTAATGGCCTGCCGAAGGATCCACAGCGATTGCCAGATATACAGCCAGATGAACGCGGTTGCCTGATACACCTGAACTCCACCTATCTGGATATGATCGATTCCAGGTTTCTGACTCGCGGAGACATGTGGGCATCCGCACTGCTCTTTGTTACTGATCCAGTTTCAATCTGGATGTTTTGCATGAGCTTGTATGGAATAAAAATTCTTATTTTGAATCAGGTTGTTGGAGGAGCCGTAATTCTGGCAATTATGATTTGCGCACTTGTTGCTTTTACGGTCTGGGCAAACAAGATAATGCTTGGGCACGATTTTTTCACCTATACCCACTATCCGATACGCTTCAACCGCAAGACTCGCATGATCCACGTGTTCCGCCACAACGGCCCCGGCGGCGTATTGTCTGTGCCGTGGGATGAAGCCTGGTTTCATATCGGGCAAGGCTCTTATCATAAAGTCCAACTGATGGACCTGCGTGGCCAGGTGATGAATGGCGATGCTGTAGTCGATAGCTTTGCGGTGGGCAATTGCGCCAGTGATACGGAATACCTCAAGCAGGTCTGGAAATTCATCTCTATCTACATGGAACAGGGGCCGCAGGCATTGCCCAGGGACAACTACATCATGATCTCAGCGGACGACCTTGGCCTGTACAACCAGTTTATTGGTGCCTGTGCATATGGAAAAATGCTCAGGCAACCGTTGCTCAGATTATTGTTTACTCCGCTTATCACGATCACGCGCTGGCTGGTCATGAAAAGCTGCAAGGTTCCCGTATGGCCGCCCGAAATAGAAGCAGAATCCGCCATTGAACAACATGACCCGTATGTGTGGAAAGAACCTGAATTCAAATGGAGCGACCTGTTCAAACAAGACCCGGAAGTGTCTGAAAAAAACATGGCTAGGTTGAAACGACTGGGGAATCTGAAGTGAGGCAGATGCATTTTATTGACATATTTAAATGCTGACATTTTGAAATGAATGAAACTGCATTTTTGCTCATCATCCCATAACCGGCTCATTATCGCTCTTGCCATGAACAGCGGATAATGCCTGGAATCTATGCAATCGTCCGGGATGCGACACGTACCTATGGCGCAGCAATGATTGGTATTGGCTTTTTCGAGATAGTGGCTGGTGGTCTGATGTGCTTCCCGGTCACTGCGCCTATCGGTCTGATACTGGGCCTGATACTTGCTGTGGCTTCCGTCACCATGACCTTCTTCAAACTCGACGATAAGCAAAAATGGATGGAAAAAACCTTCTTCGGCAAGCTGCATGGTGATCCAGCAGGATTCCCTGACCTGAAGCATCAGCAACAGGCCCTGCAAGCACTGTATCCGCAGCATTAAGAGGTGAAACGATGAAAAGCAAAAGCCTGAAAGACGTCATGCGAGCAGGCGTTCTTTATACGCCCGATGATATGCCTGAAAGCGTTTCTCGGGAGGAACGTGAGCGTGAGGGTTTGCCACGGGATACCGGACGGATGGAAGATGTGCAGCCCGACGAGCACGGCAACACGATACATCTGAACTCCACGTATACCGACATGATCGACAGTTCATATATCATTCGCGGAGACATGTTTGCGACATTCATCTTCTTTGCAGTGCCTGCTTTAGTAATCTTTATGGCCGTGTTTGTCATATTAGGAATAAAAAAGTGTCTTGAGTTTAGTGATCCGTTCTGGGGGGGAGCCATAGGTTTAGCAATTGCATTTGGCATATCGGTTGCAGGCATGTGCTTCGTTTTCTGGGGCCTTCTTTCCCCCAACTTCTTCACCTACACCCACTACCCCATCCGCTTCAACCGCAAGACCCGCATGATTCACGTGTTCCGCCACAACGGCCCCGGCGGCGTGCTCAGCGTGCCGTGGGACGAAGCATGGTTTCATATCGGCAAGGGCACCTACCAGAACAACAAACTGATGGATTTGCGCGGCCAGGTGATGAACGGCGATGCCGTGGTTGATGGCTTCCCGGTCGGCATATTTTCCGCTGACACGGAAAAACTCAAACAGTTCTGGAAGTTCCTCGTGCTTTACATGGAACACGGCCCACAGGCATTGCCCAGGGACAATTACATCATCACCTCGCCCAATGGCAGCCTGTATAACCAGTTTACGGATTCCGTGGCTTATTGCAAGATGGCCATGCCCATTCCGATCCTTAACTGGATATTCATGATACTTGTGACCCTCACCCGCTGGCTCATGATGAAAAGCTGCAAGCAACCCGTATGGCCCGCAGAAGTCATCGCAGAATCCACCATCGAACCCAACGACCCCTATGTGTGGAAAGAACCCAACAGCAACGCGCGTTATGCGTTCAAAAAAAATCCCGATCTCTACGAAAAAATGCAGGCCAGGGTGAAGCGGCTAAGCGGGAAGTAATGGAAAACTTTATTCATATAAAGAATACCATGGCAATCAAACCCGTAATATCTGCACTGTTGCTTTCCGCGAAAGCGACTCTTCTTGCTGCGCTGGTTACGCCTGTATTTTTACTATCGGCGTGTAACCCGCATAGTCCTGTATCTGATGTAGCCGCATCGGCTTCTAGTTATGCTGATACAAAGAAAGACAGCGCCAGTTCCTGTCAGACATTGGATTCATGCCGCAAAGCGGCAGAACAAGGGAATGCTGAGGCGCAGAATAAACTCGGTGAAATGTATTTCATGGGCCAAGGCGTAGCCCAAGACAACACCCAGGCCTTATTCTGGTTTCGCAAGGCAGCTGCGCAAGGGAACGCCAAAGCTCAAGTCAGCATGGGCGCAATGTATTACACAGGGCAAGGCGTAGGCCAGGATAAGGCGCAGGCGACATCCTGGTGGCGCAAGGCGGTGGAACAGTGGCGTAAGGCTGCTGAACAGGGAAATGCCGAGGCCCAGAACAGCCTTGCCGAAATGTATTACAACGGCTTTGGCGTACCCGAGGACAACGCACAAGCGGCATTCTGGTATCGCAAGGCTGCTGAACAAGGGAATGCTTACGCCCAACTTAACCTTGGCGGAATGTATGAGCATGGCTTGGGCGTGGCCAAGGATCACACCCAGGCCGTATTCTGGTATCGCAAGGCGGCTGAACAGGGAAATACGAATGCCCAGAATAACCTTGCCTTAATGTATGACCATGGTGTTGGCGTACCTCTGGACAAAAAACAGGCCGCGTTCTGGTATCGCAAAGCAGCACAACGCGGGGCTGCCGCCGCCCAATACAACCTCGGCACGATATATGAAAACGGCATCGACATAGATCAGGATTACACCCAGGCCGCATTCTGGTATCGCAAGGCAGCTGAACAGGGAGAAGCCGCAGCCCAGAACAATCTCGGCATGCTGTATGCCAAAGGCAAAGGCGTAACCCAGGATAAAAAACAGGCCGAATTCTGGCTTCGCAAAGCAGCAGCACAAGGCTATAAGGAAGCACAAGATTATCTTGATGAACAGAAGGAACATTAACCCACGCAACATCAACAACCGGAGATACAACCATGACAAACGCATCCCCCCTGCCCTTCGGCACAGCCTCGTCGCCCAGGTTTTTGTTGCTCAACGCCATCGCAGCCGATAAATCATTATGGAAAGCGCTGCATGCACGGTATATCGTTTCCACACGAATGCCAGACACCGTGTTCCCCACCCTGGTGGATAACGAAAAACTCGACGACGCCCAGCGCCAGCAGCTGCACGACATCATGAAAACCTTCGAGAAAAAAATCAGCGAATGCTTCGTGCTGGCCGCGCTCGATTCCCCGGCCAGCGAAGAAGAAATTGCCGAACATATCGTGCGCACGATGAACATCAAAACCCCCGAAGGCGAACCAGACCTTCTGCGTTTTTACGACCCGCTGGTGTTCCGTAATCTTCAGGGGTGGCTGTTCCATTCCGGGCAGATGGAAGCGTTACTCGGCCCCATCAAGACGTGGCACTGGCGCGACCCTGATGGCACGTGGAAAAAATACACATCATCCACCTATACCAATACGAACGAACGCACCTTGCAGATTCGTGAAGACCAGTGGCCATCACTGCAACGCATGTCGACGCTTCAGCGGGTTCTGGATTCAAGTGGCGTTTGGGTTATCCCGGAAAACACCAGCGCCTGACTGAACGAGTCTATGCCCTGCTTGGCATTGGCTCGCCACTCAACCCACCATCAATTCTGGTCGATGTATGAGGAATTCATGATTTGCACTGCCCCCAAACCTCTTTTGAGCGGAGCACCTTGATGAGATATTCACACGTAACATTGCTGGACTACCTTTCATACCTCGTTGTCAGCGCGATATGGATGTTCTTTTTCCTTATCGCAATGTTTGTGTTTATCGGCATCATGGATTCACGCGAGATTAAACAGGATGCGAAGCACCCAGGAAAACAGATAGCCGTGATTCGATGGACGGACAAGATCGCCATCATTTTTGGCATTGTTTTTCTTGTCGCAACGATGGCGCTTCTCCTGTATTCCATAAAGTACTTTCTTCTTTTCTCTGTCGCCGTTATCGCACTGTTCACGTGTTACGCCTTCGTGAAAAAAATCCGGGAAAAAATTTCAGCGCGCCAGACGGACAAAGAGTGGCGCAAGGAGGCCGAACAATACTACGGGCCTGCTGAGCAAGGCGATGCGGAGAGCCAGTACGAACTCGGCTGGCGGTACGTCGGTGGCTATGGCGTCGCCCATGACCCCGCACTCGGCGCATCCTGGATACGCAAGGCCGCCGAACAGGGGCTGGCCAAAGCGCAATGCTACCTTGGCAGTCTGTATCTGAATGGCAACGGCGTGGCCAAAAATCATACGCAGGCCATCGCCTGGTATCACAAGGCCATTGAACAGGGCGATGCCGATGCCTGCTGCAATCTGGCCGCGATGTATGAGCATGGCGATGGCGTCGCGCAGGATTACGCCCAGGCCATGTCCTGGTATCGCAAGGCCGCCGAACGAGGGGACGGCTACGCCCAGTTCAACCTTGGCCAGATGTATGGTCTGGGGCTGGGCGTCGCCCAGGATGCCGCGCAGGCGCGATACTGGCTTGGGAAGGCAGCGCAATCCAGAAAGGACGCTCCCGCCAAGGTTGAGGAATATACGGGCCAGGGAATCATGGAAAAAGAAGACCCTCTCTGGTTTTTCAGGTTTCGCAAGGTGAATGAGCGAGGCAGCGCCACATTCTGGGATGATGAGGGGAACGAACCGCAGGCTGATACTGATACTGATACGGATACGGATACCGGATTCAGCGCGCCCAGCGCAACGGAGCCCAAAGATGCCGACGCACAATCCTGGCTTCTCAAGGCAGGCCAGCAGGACGCCGCCGCAGAATTCTGGCTGCGCAAGGCCGCAGAACAGGGTGCGGGCAAGTATCCCGGCGATCTTGACAACGCAAAAGGACCTTGAGAACGGATCAAACTTGAAACCGCCGTGGTCTGGCAGGATGTGCGCAAGCCGTACCGTGAAACCCGCATTGCAGCGCTGGGGTTCATCGGCGAGCGGCTGCATTTTCTGTGCTTTTCCCCAATCCCTGGCGGATATGCGCCAGTTCCGCCTCGCCAAAGAAGTGTTACCATCAGACCCATAGGCAAGCCTGGTCGCATTGAAGAAGAAATGCCGCGGCCCCAAAACCACCCACCGGGACAGCACGATATGGCAAAGAAAGGATGGCTCTGGCGTTTGCGGCGCAGAACAGGATTGTGGCTGCTGCGGTGGAGCGCCTCTTCGCTGGCAAAGGCCGAGCGACGCCAGCTGAAGCCCCGCCACCTGCGGCTGCATCTGCACGCGCTCACGCCGGAACACCCTGGCCGCGGCGTGATGCACTGGACAGGCGACACCCCCGTGATCCCCC
>Ga0209738_10000315_pt1 | contig 9996 bp, 9 predicted proteins | sample TergutNc150P5_FD_187289 | JGI IMG/M metagenome (GOLD analysis project Ga0209738, IMG submission 187289) | Nasutitermes corniger P5 segment gut microbial community from laboratory colony in Florida, USA - Nc150 P5 (SPAdes) (version 2) | ecosystem: Host-associated > Arthropoda: Insects > Digestive...
CTGCGCGCACCCGTCACCTCACACGGAGACTGAGCGATGTGCCGTCAGGCGACACCTGACGCTTGATCCGCTTCGAGCGGCCCGATGTCATCGGGCAGCTGCCGCGGCGTGCCGGTGAACGTGAATGCCTCGCCACCGGGGGCGTCGGCGACATCCGGGGATGCGACGTCGACGACCACGATCGATCCGGGGCGCAGTTCGCCGTACAGGATGCGCTCGGCGAGCGGATCCTCGATGTCGCGCTGGATGGCGCGGCGCAGCGGCCGGGCGCCGAGCACGGGGTCGAAGCCGCGCTGGGCGATCAGGTGCCGGGCGGCGACGGTGAGCTCGATGCCCATGTCGTGGTCGGCGAGGCGCTGTTCCAGCTGCTTGACCATCAGGTCGACGATCTGCTCGATGTCCTCCAGGCTCAGCTGGTGGAAGACGACGATCTCGTCCACGCGGTTCAGGAATTCGGGACGGAAGTGCTGCTTGAGCTCGTCGGAGACCTTGGCCTTCATCGTCTCGTAGCTGGCGGCCTCGTCGTTGGCGCGGGCGAAGCCCAGGCTGACCGACTTGGAGATGTCGCGCGTGCCGAGGTTGGTCGTCATCACGATGACGGTGTTCTTGAAGTCGACCATGCGGCCCTGCGCGTCGGTGAGGCGGCCTTCGTCCAGGATCTGCAGCAGCGAGTTGAAGATGTCCGGGTGGGCCTTCTCGATCTCGTCGAACAGCACGACGGAGAACGGCTTGCGGCGCACCTTCTCGGTGAGCTGGCCGCCCTCTTCGTAGCCGACGAAGCCGGGGGGCGAGCCGAACAGCCGCGAGGCGGTGTGCTTCTCGCTGTACTCGCTCATGTCGAGCGTGATCAGCGCGTCCTCGTCGCCGAACAGGAACTCGGTGAGCGCCTTGGTCAGCTCGGTCTTGCCGACGCCGGACGGGCCGGCGAAGATGAACGAGCCGGACGGACGCTTCGGGTCTTTCAGCCCGGCGCGGGTGCGGCGGATCGAGCGGGCCAGCGCCTTGACGGCGTCGGTCTGGCCGATGTAGCGCTTGCCGATCTCGGCCTCCATCTGCAGCAGGCGCGAGGATTCCTCCTCGGTGAGCTGCTGCACGGGCACGCCGGTGGAGTCGGACAGCACACGGGCGATCTCCTCCTGGCCGATGACGGCCGGGGTGTCCGATTCGCCCTCGTGCCAGGCGCGCTCCTGCTCGGTGCGCTGGGCCTGCAGTTTCGACTCGTCGTCGCGCAGCTTGGCGGCGCCCTCGAAGTCCTGGTGGTCGATGGCCATCTGCTTGCGGTCGCGGACCTCGGCGATCTGCTCGTCGATGGCGCGCAGATCGGGCGGGGCGGTCATGCGCTGGATGCGCATGCGGGCGCCGGCCTCGTCGATCAGGTCGATGGCCTTGTCGGGCAGGAAGCGGTCCTGGATGTACCGGTCGGCCAGGTTGGCGGCGGCGGTCAGTGCCTCGTCGGTGATGGTGACGCGGTGGTGCGCCTCGTAGCGGTCGCGCAGCCCCTTGAGGATGTCGATGGTCAGCGCGATGGACGGCTGCTCGACCTGGATGGGCTGGAAGCGGCGCTCCAGCGCGGCGTCCTTCTCGATGTGCTTGCGGTACTCGTCGAGCGTGGTCGCGCCGATGGTCTGCAGCTCGCCGCGGGCCAGCATGGGCTTGAGGATGCTCGCGGCATCCACGGCGCCCTCGGCCGCGCCGGCGCCGACGAGCGTGTGGATCTCGTCGATGAACAGCATGATGTCGCCGCGCGTCTTGATCTCCTTGAGCACTTTCTTCAGGCGCTCCTCGAAATCGCCGCGGTAGCGGGTGCCGGCGATGAGCGAGCCCAGGTCGAGGGCGTAGACCTGCTTGTCGCGCAGGTTTTCGGGGACGTCTCCGCGGACGATTGCCTGGGCCAGGCCTTCGACGACGGCGGTCTTGCCGACGCCGGGCTGGCCGATGAGCACCGGGTTGTTCTTGGTGCGACGGCTCAGCACCGTCATGACCCGTTCGATCTCCTTCTGGCGGCCGATCACCGGGTCGAGCTTGTGCTCGCGGGCGGCCTGGGTGAGGTTGCGTCCGAACTGGTCGAGGATCGTCGCACCGCTGGTGGACGACGCGGGCCCACCGCCCACGGCCGCGCCGACCTCGGCGGGCTGCGCGCCCGCGCCGGTGCCCTGTTGGTTGCCCTGCATCAGGTCCATGACGGCGTTGCGCACGCGGGACAGGTCGAGACCCATCTTGATGAGCACCTGGACGGCCACGCCCTCGCCCTCGCGGATGAGGCCGAGCAGCACGTGTTCGGTGCCGATGTAGCTGTGGTTGATCTGGAGCGCCTCGCGCAGGCTCAGCTCCAGGACGCGCTTGGCGCGCGGGGTGAACGGGATGTGGCCGCTCGGCGGGGTCTGGCCCTTGCCGACGAGCTCTTCAACCTGCTCGCGGGTCGACTCAAGCGTGAGCCCGACGCTTTCGAGGGCCTGCGCGGCGACGCCTTCGCCCTCGTGGATCAGCCCGAGCAGGATGTGCTCGGTGCCGATGTAGTTGTGGTTGAGCAGCCTGGCCTCATCCTGTGCGAGGACGATGACCCGGCGGGCCCGGTCGGTGAACCGTTCGAACATCAGACTCCCTACGTCTCGCCAGCTCGTGCGGTCTTGACCGCGGGGGCGAACTGGCGCAGCCCCATTCTAGCCCGTGCAGCACCATCCGGGTGAGGCCGGACGGAAACCTTGAGCGTATGTGACTCAACAACGAACGGGGGCCGGATCATTCCAGCCCCCGTTCATCAGGTCTTTCTCACGACGCACTGGCGCGTCAGCCCCCAGCTGTGCGCGCGCGGCGTCCGACGATCAGGCGTGCGCCTGGTCGTACGCGGCGCGGATCTCGGCAGAGATGCGGCCGCGATCGCTCACCTGGTAGCCGTTAGCGGCTGCCCAGGCGCGGATCTCGCTCAGCTGCACCCCGGCGGGACGTGCACCGCGCGGACGACGACCGCTGACGCGACGCCCATGGCCGATCCACCAGGTGAAGCCGTCGCGCAGCTGCGCGGCATGCTCGCCATTCAGATCGATCTCATAGGTGACGCCGTCCAGGTTGAACGTCACGGTCTCGTCGGCGTTGGAGCCGTCGATGTCGTCAATGAGAATTGTCTTGACTCGTTTGGTCATGTTGCTCCTTGGTCTTGAGGTGAAGGCATTGAGACGCCTCTGGGGGCATCGCCAGTGGCCGTCAACAATTGTAGGGCATACCGAGGTCAATGACAAACCTCGTGTCATTCTTTGGGATGCCGATCCGGGGCGGCAGCGGCATTTGCGCCGATGCCCGAGGCGTCGCACCCGTCGGCGCGGCGTGGGCCGTCATCTCTAGGCCATGATTTTGATATCAGGAAGCTGGGTAATGCCCGACAGATCGAGTCCGCGGGCCAAATCCGCGACATCTTCGTCCAACAATGTAGCGTCGGGTTCGATGTCCAACCAGGGTATCAGCACGAATGCACGGTGACGGGCGCGGGGGTGCGGCAGATGCAGCTGCACGGTGTCGCTGGTGCGCCGGCCGACCTTAACCAGATCGATGTCCAGGGGGCGCGGGCCATGGTTCGGGTCGGGCACGCGACCGTAGGCCCGTTCGATGGCCTGGGAGCGTTCCAGCAATGTCAAGGGCTCCAGCGGGCTGCGCGCGAGTACGACGATGTTGAGGAAATCCGGCTGCGCGGGCGCATCCACCGGCGTGGTCTGGTACACGGGCGAAACCGCCACAATAGTCACATTCGGTGTCTCGGCGAGACGATCGACGCCCGCCTGGAGCAATTCCGCGCTGTCGCCCAGGTTGGATCCGAGGCTGAACACCACATCGTTGAGCGGGTGCGTACCGCCTAGCGTGTCCCAGTCCACCAGATAGCTGTTATTCATCGCGGCCTCACTTCCTCGTTGCCAGCGTGACTGGCGGTAATACGATCAGGCGGGGACGGACGTGGCATCGGGCGGGGCTGGGTTTTCGCCGCGTACGCTGACCGACAGGTCGGCGAATGTGACGCCCAGCGGCGCCTTGGGTTTGTGCACGCGCACCTGCGCCCAGCGTACACGGTGCAGGCTCAGCAGATCGTTGAGGATGTCATCTGCCAGCGTCTCAATCAGTTGGACGGATTCGGTTTCGATCCGGTCGATCACATGGTGTGCGATGTCGCGGTAGTCGACGGCGTCATCGATATCGTCTCGTGTCGGAGCATCGACGCCCACCTCGACATCGGCAGTAAACGTCTGCGCTGTGAGGTGCTCCTGGGGCAGCACGCCGTGGCGTCCCTGGGCGGTCAGGCCCGATACCGAGATGACGGTCTGCCGGGGCGCGCCCGGGAATGTCTGTGGCATGCGATGGCCTCCTGATGGTCGAGGTGCCCACGGCGGGCGCCCCGGATGACGGATGCTTTCAGGGTAGCGGCTGCGGTCAGGCCGTCGCCGCCGGGTGCTCCGGCGCCGCGTCCGGACGCGGGCGGGCGGGGCGCGACTGGGCCAGCCGGTGCGCGACCCGCACCCCGGCCCAGCTGCCGACGACCTCGTGGACGCGCACCGCCCAGGCCCCGTGCACCGCGCACAAGGTGGCGGTCGCCGCGGTGCCGGCGTCGCGGCGGGCGGTGCCCGGGCCGTCCGGAAGCGTCTGCGTGAGGAAGCGCTTGCGGCTCGGCCCGACCAGCAGCCGGTGGCCGAGGGCCGCGAACTCGTCCAGGCGGCGCAGCACGTCCCAATCCAGGCTGGTGGTGGTGCCGAAGCCCAGGCCGGGGTCGAGGACGAGGTGTTCGGGGGCCATGCCGGCGTCCAGGCAGGCGTCGCGGCGGGCGACGAGCTCGGCGAGCAGCGCATCGACGCCGGAGCCGGGCCCCAGCTGCTGATCGGCCCGCCCGCCCAGGCTCAGCGTCGGCGGACGCGGGCCGCGCCAGCGCTGGCAGACGTAGTCGACGCCCAGGCTGGCCGCGGTGCGGATCATCGCCGGGTCGGCCAGTCCGCCGCTCACGTCGTTGATGAGGCGCGCACCGGCGAGCACCGCCGCAGCGGCCACGCCGGCGCGCATCGTGTCGATGCTCACGGGGATGCCGATCGCGGTCAGCCGCTCGATCACCGGCATCACCCGGGCCAGTTCCTCCTCGGGGCCGACGCGCGTCGCCCCGGGCCGGGTCGATTCGCCGCCGACGTCGAGCATGTCGGCGCCCTGGTCGATCAGCACGCGGCCGTGGGCCAGCGCGCCGTCGCGCAGCAGGAAGCAGCCGCCGTCGCTGAACGAGTCCGGGGTCACGTTGACGATGCCGATGACCAGGGTGCGCACGGGCGGAGTGGGCGCCGGCGCGGTGCCGGACGAGGCGATGGTGGACGAGTCGGTGGGCGGGATTTCCCCGGCGCTATCGTGCGCGGCGGGGGAGGCGTCTGTGCTCATGGGTGCATCCCGATGAGGCTCATGGCCTCGGCGCGGGTGGCCGGGGTGCGCAGCAGGCCGCGCACCGCCGAGGTGACCGTCGTCGCGCCGGGCTTCTTGACGCCGCGCATCGTCATGCATAGGTGCTCGCAATCGACCACCACCAGCACGCCGCGGGCGCCCAGGTGCTCGACCAGCGCGTCCGCGATCTGGGTGGTCAGCCGCTCCTGCACCTGCGGGCGCCGGGCGTACAGATCGACCAGGCGGGCGAGCTTGCTCAGGCCGGTGATCCGTCCGTCGTCCGGCGGGATGTAGGCGACGTGCGCGACACCGTGGAAGGGCAGCAGGTGGTGTTCGCAGATGCTGTGCACCTCGATGTCGCGCACGAGCACCATCTCGTCGTGCGAGGCGTTGAACGTCGTGGCCAGCAGCGCCGCCGGATCGCTGCCCAGGCCCGCGAACACCTCTTCGCAGGCGCGGGCGACGCGGGCCGGCGTCTCGCGCAGCCCCTCGCGGTCGGGATCCTCGCCGATGCCGAGCAGGAACTCGCGGACGGCCGCTTGGATGCGCGCCGCGTCCATCGTTGTGGCACCCTCAGCTGGCATGACGTCCTTCCGCTATCTGGGGAACAGTCTAGTGTCGTCGCGGAATTGTTTCTATGCACCGTCCATGCGCACGTGCGCGATAAAACCGCGCGCCCGGTCCACATAGGGCAGAGGGGCACGCACCGTCCTTGCGCACGTGTGCGATCGGCGGTGCGGCCCGCGAAAGCGGCTTCCCACTGGGTGGGACGGTGTTCCGCGCTGTGTCGCATTGGCCCCTGTGTCTGGTGTCTAATGTGAAGAAGGAACCCATCACAGCTGATGTTGGCTGTGGACAATGCTGCCCATCACATCACCAACCAAGAGGAGTATCCATGAGATTCCGTTGGCTCGCTGTACTGCCGGCCCTGGCCCTCATGGCCGCGGGCGTCACGGCGTGTGGCTCGAACTCGACCTCCCAGGGTGGCCCGTCCGGCTCCGCCGGATCCCAGATCGGCGGCAAGCTCGTCGTCTACACCCCCAACGAGCAGAACATGCTCGATGCACTGATGCCGGCCTTCAAGAAGGCAACGGGCATCGACTACCAGCTGGTCACCGCGACCACGGGCGAGCTCTACACGCGCATCCAGAGCGAAGCCAGCAACCCGCAGGGCGACATCCTCTTCGGCGGCGGCGTGGCGCAGGCGATGGCCAACTCGAAGCTGTGGGAGCCGTACGTGGGTGCCAACGACGCCCAGATGGAGCCCATCGGCAAGAACGTGGGCGGCTACTCGACGCCGTACCAGGCGGACGGCTCGTGCCTGCTCGTCAACACCGACAAGGTCGGCGACATCTCGATCACCGGCTACGCCGACCTGCTGAACCCGAAGCTCAAGGGCCAGATCGCGTTCGGCGACCCGACCAACTCGTCCTCGGCGTTCGCCCAGCTCACCAACATGCTGGCGGCCATGGGCGGGGCGTCGACCGTCGACGCCGACTACACGAGCCAGGCGGGCTGGGACTACGTGACCAACATCTTGAAGCAGACCGGCGGCAAGTCGATCGGTTCGTCGTCCGAGGTGGCCCAGGACGTGGCGCAGGGCGAGTACATCGTCGCGCTGACCTACGAGGCGCAGGCCATGAACCAGGTGCAGGCCGGCCTGCCGGTCAAGGTCGTCTACCCCAAGGAGGGTGCGGTCTACCTGCCCAGCGGCGTCCAGATCATCAAGGGCGCCAAGGACATGACGCAGGCCAAGGCGTTCGCCGACTGGATCCAGTCGCAGCAGGCGCAGCAGATCATCGCCGACGCCACCAACGGCCGGCCGCTGCGCGCGGACATCTCGCTGCAGCAGGGCATGACCCCGCTGTCGCAGATCAAGCAGCTCACCGAGGATTCGGACTACGTGTCGGCGCACCGCAACGACATCGTCGCGCAGTACTCGAAGATTCTGGCCTCGATCAGCTGACCGATGACTGCCACACCGCACACGTCCGTCGCCGGGAAGGCGACTTCGATCAGTCTGCGGCACCTGGTCAAGATCTACGGTGACCACACCGTCATCGACGACCTCACGATGGACATCCGGGAGGGTGAGTTCTTCACCCTCCTGGGACCCTCGGGATGCGGCAAGACGACACTGTTGCGCATGATCGCCGGGTTCAACTCGATCGAGGCGGGCACCGTCTCGTTCAGCGACCTGGTCATCAACGATCTGGCTCCGGCCGCGCGCAACATCGGCATGGTCTTTCAGAACTATGCCCTGTTCCCGCAGATGACCGCGGCCAAGAACGTCGCGTTCGGCCTGGAAAACCGCAAGGTGCCCAAGCCGGCGATCCCGCCCCAGGTGGACGAGGCGCTGGCCAGCGTGCACATGGACGAGCTGCGCAACCGCATGCCCGGCATGATGTCGGGCGGCCAGCAGTAGCGCGTCGCCCTGGCGCGGGCGCTGGTCATCCAGCCGGCCGTGCTGCTGATGGACGAGCCGTTGAGCAATCTGGACGCCAAGCTGCGGGTCGAGATGCGCACGACCATCCGCGACATTCAGCGCGAGGCCGGCATCACGACCGTGTACGTCACGCACGACCAGGAGGAGGCCATGTCGGTCTCCGACCGGATCGCCGTGATGGACGGCGGCGTCGTCCAGCAGCTGGGCACGCCGCAGCAGATCTACCACCGTCCGGCCAACCTGTTCGTGGCCAGCTTCATCGGCAAGACGAACACGCTGACCCGGCCCGTCCAGAGGCTGGACGGACGCATCGTCGTCAACCTGGCCCCGGGGCAGGACGTGGACGTGACCGACGTGGTCGATCCGGCGCTGGTCGGCGACCAGGTCGTCGTGTCGGCCCGTCCCGAAGCCGTGCAGGTGGACGCGGCGGGCGTGCCGGCCCGCATCCTCGACCAGATCTTCCTCGGCCCGCACAACCAGGTGCGCGTCGAGGTCGGCGAGGGCGAGGTCGTGGAGTTCCTGGAGTTCTCGCATGGCGCCACGCACGCCTGGGTGCCGGGCCAGGCCGTCCATCTGGTCTTCGACGCCAGTCGGCTCAACTACTTCGATCCGGAGACCAGGGCATCGGTGATGAAGGCGGAGCTATGAGCACCGCCGCGGTCTCCGCACACCGGCGGGGGATGACCAAGCCGGACGTGTGGACGGGTGCGTCAACGCTTCTGACCCTGGTCTACCTGGTCGTCGTGGTGTGGCCGATGGTGATGGTGCTGCGCCAGTCGGTGTGGAGCGACGGCGCCTTCGCCTGGGACAGCTTCACGACGTTCTTCACGACGAAGCTGTACACCACGGCGTTGGGGCACTCGCTGCTGATCGGCTTCGGCGTGACGATCCTGTCGCTCATCGTGGCGTACATCCTGGCGTACCTCATGACGATGTTCAAGGTGCGCGGTCGCGGGGCCATCCAGGTGCTGATCTTGGCGTCCATGATGTCGCCGCCGTTCATCGGCGCGTACTCGTGGATCCTGCTGCTGGGCAACAACGGCGTCATCACGCAGACGCTGCGCAACTTCTTGCACATCCAGGCGCCGTCCATCTACGGCCTGCCCGGCATTCTGATCGTGCTGACGCTGCAGCTGGTGCCGCTGATCTTCACCTATCTGATGGGGGCCTGGCGCACCGTGGACGTGTCGGTGCTGGAGGCGGCCGAATCCATGGGCTGCACCGGTGCCAAGCGGGCGTTCCGCGTCGTCCTGCCGCTGCTGGTGCCGACCGTGCTGGCCGGGTCGCTGCTCGTGTTCGTGCGGGCGTTCGCCGACTTCGGCACGCCCATGCTGATCGGGCGTGGCTACCAGACGATGCCGTACCAGATTTACGGGGCGGCCACCGGCGAGGTCAGCACGAACATGTCGTTCGCCGCGGCGCTGAGCGTCATCGTCATCGTCTTGACGCTGGTGATCTTCTTCGTCCAGCGGTTCGTCGCCGGACGTCGCTCGTTCGCCATGAACGCGCTTCGTCCCATCCAGGCCAAGCAGCTGCCCGGCGGGCGCAGCGCGCTGGTGCACGTCATCATCTACGGCTACCTCGTGATCTCGCTGCTGCCGCTGCTGGTCGTGATCATCTCCTCGTTCCGGCTGACCCGCATGGGCCAGTTCATCCCGGGGCTGCATTTCACGCTCAACAACTACATCAACGCGTCCAGTGACATCACGCGCGCCATCAAGAACACGTTCGTGCTCGGCCTGACCGCGCTGGTCGTGCTCGTGGTGGTGGCCATCGTCGTGTCGTACATCACCGTGCGCCGTCCCAACCCGATCAACCGGGTGCTGGACGCGCTCACCATGGTGCCGTACGTCGTGCCCGGCCTTGTGATCGGCATCGCGTTCATGCTGACGTTCAGCGGCGCGCCGCTGCCGCTGACGGGGACCGCGGTCATCATGGTGATCGCGCTGGCCATCCGGCGCATGTCGTACACCATCAGGTCGACCACGGCGCTGTTGGGCCAGGTGAGCCCGAGTATCGAGGAGGCGGCCCAGTCTCTGGGCGCCTCGAAGGTCAAGACGCTGGTGCGCGTCATCGTGCCTGTGCTGGCGCCCGGCATCTTCGCGGGCGCGGTGCTGAGCTGGGTGACGATCATCACGGAGCTGTCCACGACGCTG
>Ga0209738_10000316_pt1 | contig 9996 bp, 6 predicted proteins | sample TergutNc150P5_FD_187289 | JGI IMG/M metagenome (GOLD analysis project Ga0209738, IMG submission 187289) | Nasutitermes corniger P5 segment gut microbial community from laboratory colony in Florida, USA - Nc150 P5 (SPAdes) (version 2) | ecosystem: Host-associated > Arthropoda: Insects > Digestive...
GCCGCTTGCTGTGAAAGATTGGTACGTGAGGGATACTAGAACGCTGTATCATAATTTTCCTGTTGACGAAACTCTTATTAAAGAACCCGGTAGCGGAGATAATCGCGTCGAAGTTGAGAGTGATTAGCGGCATTATCTCTTCACGCATCGTCAACACGCCATCCCTGCGTCCCCGCCCGTCTAGGTGGGGTCGGCGGGAGGCGGTCGGTCCCGCCCCTAATTTTTATTTGACTTTGTCCGTCCCCAAATATTATCTTAATATATTATATTCATTTCGTCCCCTCGTTCGCAGTATCAGCGACAAACGCTTTCACCGCACGGTCAAAATCGCTTTCCAGTTGTTTCATTTCACGCGTTCTATAGATTTCAAATTCTTTTTCGGCTTTTTTGACGGCTTGTTCATGGGACACGTTACCTTTGTCGGTAAGAATTTCTTTATTCAGCATCTTTAGTTGTTTGTCTAAAAATTTTTTCCAATCGTTCATGGTCATTGGTTTTTGCTCAATTGCTTGCAATTCAGCGTATCCTAGAAAGCCTTCCGTCAGTAAATTGAGTTTTTGCAGTTCGATTTCCGATAGATAGTTTTTTGCTATTTTAACATCGTCTTTTGTGATGTAGTCACCTTTAAAATTTGTCATACCAACGAGTGGTTTTTTGTTGTTTACGCGTTCGTAAATTATTTCGGCGGCTGTGTGTTTGTGGACGGCGTAGTGCATTTTGTTTTGTACTGTGGCAAAGAAATCTTTTGTCATATCGGAGCGTGGATCGTAGTCGATGGATGTTGCGTAAATATCTGTAATTTGTTGCCACAAATTTCTTTCCGACGAACGGATGTCGCGGATGCGCTGTAATAATTCCCGAAAATAGCGACCACCGCCGTTTTTCAGCCGTTCATCGTCAAGTGTAAAGCCTTTGCGGATGTACTCATTCAGTCGTTTTGTAGCCCATTGGCGAAATTGCGTTCCGCGGAGGGATTTGACACGGTAACCTACAGAGATAATCACGTCAAGGTTAAAATACTCAATTTGCCTCGTAACCTCTCTGCCGCCCTCTTTTTGAACTGTTGCAAAATTTGCAACAGTTGCCTCTCGTGATAATTCACCGTCATCGAAGACATTTTTAATATGGCGTGAAACTGTGGACTTATCGCGCTCAAAGAGTTCAGCCATTTGGTCCAGTGTCAACCACACGGTCTCCTCGTCAAAGCGCACATCAACAGATATCTTTTTGTCTTCTGTTTTGAACAGAACAATCATATCGTTTTTTTTCTTCATATTCTAATACCTCTTTCGATGTCTGGTTTACCCAATAGTAATATACAATAAATCAAGGGTATAATCCAAATAAAATGTTTTTTTTGCATTACCTATCTACAATGGTGCGCCAACCCCGCCGAAAATCCCCGTACAACGCTCTTTCGCCGCGTCTCCCGTCCCCGTGCCCCCGTCCCTCCGTCCCGTCTTCGTCCCTGCCCGCGTCCTCCCGCCCACGCCCATAATTTTATTTGACTTTGTCCGTCCCCAAATATTATCTTAATTATATATAGTCGTAAACCATCAATAACGCCCCACAGGAGCCCATTATGTGCGACAAATCCGTCTTAAACGAGGTAACCTCAAGGGTCTGCGCCGCCGCCAAGGAGGTCTTGGGCGGCAAGCTGGAGAAGGTAATCCTCTACGGTTCCTACGCCCGCGGGGACTACGATGAATATTCGGACGTGGACATTTTCGTGCTTGCCGACATTCCGCAGGAGGAGTGTTGCGATGTCGGTTCGAATATACGTGAGTTTATATGGGAGTTTGAGTTGGAGCACGATATAATCATCTGCCCGCATGTTACGGGTAGCGCGACATTTCATAAATATTTGAATGTTTTGCCGTTTTATATGAATGTGGTAAATGAGGGGGTGGAGTTGTATGCAGCCTGACTATGATCCCAGAGACGTGGCCGCTTTCCGTCTACATCAGGCGAGGGAGTGTCTGAAAGACGCTAATTTAGAGGAAAATTCGCTCAAAACTCGCGCTAACCGTTCGTATTATTGTATCTTCAACGCAATGCGGGCGGTTTTGGCGCTTGATAAGTTCGATTCCAAGAGGCACTCCGGCATAATTGACAATTTCCGCAAGAACTATATAAAAACAGGAATCTTCCCCAAAGATTTTTCAAACTTTGTCGTGGATGCTTTTGACATCCGTCTTGAAAGTGACTACGAAGATTTCTACGTTGTCTCAAAGAGCAAAGTCAACTCTCAGGTCGAACACGCCAAAACGTTATTGGAAGCAGTGGAGAAGTATGTTGGCGAAAGAATCCAAAACTCATGATCTATCGCCATCAAGCCGCCCCTAATTTTTATTTGACTTTGTCCGTCCCCAAATATTATCTTTAATAAAAAGGAGGCATTATGGTCAAGCCTGAGATACCGTTCATAGATCAGATTGTAAAGGCGATAGTATCAATAACGAATCCCGACAAGGTAATCCTTTTCGGGTCATACGCTCGCGGTGATTACGGGAGCGGCAGCGATCTTGATATTTTGATTTTGAAAAAGGGGCTGAAAAACGAGCGGGAAGTAACCGACAGTCTATACATGGATTTCTTTGATAAAAAGATACCCGTGGCGGTAGATCTTATCGCTATGGATTACGACAAGTATTATAGGTTAAACAACGATATCGGGTATATCTACAAGTCCATAGAGCGGGAGGGTAAGGTTCTATATGGCATCGCATGAAGAAAGGGAAGAGTACGAAAAGAGTGTGGCTATCGCGGAAAATTGTTTAAAATGGGTTGAAGGGAAAATTAATAAAAACAGCGATAAATAACATGGGCGGTTTACCGCCCAACCCCTAATTTTTATTTGACTTTGTCCGTCCCCAAATATTATCCCTAATGTATTATTTGTGACCGCCGTCCGGCCGCGCTGTCGTCAATAGAGGAGGTCGAAACGGGGACGGCGAATCGCCGTCCCGTTCGGCTATGTTGTTTATTCGCCGGTTACTTTCCCTTTTTTGACCGCCACGTCCCGTCCGTTTTTGTTGACGTATATTCCTGCGGCTCTCGTTTGTACGCGGCCGGCGGTCGGCGTCGCGACGGAGTAGCGTTTTCTTCCGCGCATGTCGTAGAAGGCGCGGCCGCCGGCTGTCAGCGGCGGTTTGGCGCGGGAGATTTGTTTGTTGTTGTTATGGCGGATGGATGTGACGGGGTAGTGTTGTTTGACGTCAAAGTTGTCGAAGGCCGCCGATATGGTGTCTTGGCAGAAGAGGCCTATGCCTTTGATGTTGAAGTTTATTGGGCCTAAGTCGTCGATATTGAGCGATTTGCCGTTTACTATGAATTCGTATTTGGGCGAATCTTCCCTTTTCTTGATTTCCAAGACGTCGGTTTTGCCGCTGCCGTTTATAATGTTGTCGAGTTTCGGTATGTATGAACCGGTGCCGGGTTTCAACGCGGCGTAGTATCCGCCGCCCATGATTAGGAATTTCACCATCTGCGAAGCGTTTTCGCCTAAGAGGAAGACGCCGTAGGGGGAGTCGGCCCTGCCGGCGAGGTGGCTCGCTTCCACTTTGGCGTCGAAGTCGGTGAGGTTTATGTTGACGTAGATGTAGGCGGCGGAGCCGTTGCTCGTCAACCGCAGTTTGCCGCCGGTCTCGTTGATTACGGGCGGCGGTCCGCTTTGGCTCGTAATATTTTGCTGCCAGTACTTGTTGATTACGCCGTCGTCGAAATCGTCGGAGAAGGAGGTTCGGCCGCTGCCGGACTTAAAATCGTCGGTGACGCGCACGTTGCCGAAGACGGCCTTGGTGCTGTTGAACAGGAGCAGGGAGATGTCGCCCGCGTCGTACGAGTTGTCGGAGAAGCTGAATTGGAACTCGCCGTTCGCGAATATGTTGAATGTCGCGCCGTTTTTGCTTACGGTTAGTTCGTTGTCGGCGGGATTCAGGTCAAGACTGGTTTTATAGAAAATAGGTTCGGCGTTGATTTGATTGGTGGTGGTTATTTTGTATATGACGATGGTGTTGTCGGAGTCGGTGGTGAGGAGATAGCCGGAGGGGTAGTCGTCCGGCTGCCTGCAGAATAGCGCTCCGGCGATGTTGCCTTGCTTGGATTTGAGGGTGTAGGAAAAGGTGAAAACGGCGGGTTTGTTCGCGCCGAGGTCGTGAATATACTCCGCAATGGAGCTTCCCGCCATATTGTCTATGGTAAAGCTCCCGCCGTTTACGGCGGCCGTTGCGCTCGCGGAGGCGTTGGATTTACGCCAATTGTCGGCGTTTTTGAAATCGTCGCTGAACACTGTCGCGCACGGCGCGGACGCGGCGGCGATAAGCAGGGCGGCGGATACGCCCGAAAGGTAGCGTCTGCATCGGTTCATAATGCCCTCCAAAAGTTATTTTTGGTTTAAAATCGGCGCGGTTAAGGCCGCGATCCCCCTATATTATAGTATTATAACATACTCCGTCCCGAAAAGCCACATAAAAAGCAAAAAGTTAAAAATACAAAAAAATTTTAATTTTAACCTGCCGATAACATATATTTCTTTGGGTGGTGTTTTTTTAGGATTGCGGCGCGGGCTTATATTATATTGTAATGAATCCGCAAATCCGGGTTTGGGCGCGTAAATCGGCGGTTTGCCGGGATTGCGGCGCGTTTTTTGAGGCGGCCGAGCCGTTTTTCGGGGGTAAATTCGAGGATATTGTAAAACTTACGCACGTTTTAAATAAAAATGTTTTGGAGGGACAAGATGAAGCAGCGCTTTGCCGGGTATCTCTTGTGTCCGTTGATCGCCGCCGTTTTAGCCGGCGGCGCGTTCGCGGACGAGACGTTCTACCGTATGATAAGGGCCGAGAATTACGCCGAGGCCGTCAGGTACGCCGACGACAAGATCCCGCCGACGAGCAGGGACGGGCAGCTTTGGGCGAGCATCGGCATCGCCCACGAGAACCTGAACGCGCCGGAGAAGGCCCTGGCCTGCTACCTTGTCGGCATGAAGATGGACGACAAGAACTACGACACCTACTTGGGCGCGGCGCGGGTCTACAACACCCTCAAGCAGCCGGACAACGCCAAGGAGATGGCCGAGAAAGCGATGGAGCTCCGGCAGACGGGCGAGGCGAGCTGGGAGTTCGCCAGGGCCTGCATAGGCTTGGGCAAGGCGAAGGAGGCCAAAGCCGCGCTTGAAAAGGTCGTGGAGAGCGACCCTAACAACGTGGTGGCGAACCGCGAGCTCGGGCGCATATACTACGACGCGAAGGACTACAACAACGCGTTGCCCCTTATGAAGAAGTCGTACGCGAAGCAGGCCGACGGGGAGTTGGCGCTGCGTATAGCGCTGGCGCACAAGCAGCTCGGGCAGGGGGACGCGGCGATAGAGTATTTCAACAAGGCGGCGAGCGACAAGAACCCGAAGCCTGAGGTGGTCATAGAATTGGCGAGGCTCTACTACGACGGCGGCGACTTCCGCCTCGCGGCCCAGAACTTCGACAAGGCCAACAAGTCGATGCTGACGGCCGAGGATCTGTACGCCTGGGCGGTCTCTTTAGAGAACAACAAGGCCGATTCCAAGGCGGTTGTGGACGCTTACGACGCCGCCGTCAAGAAGTTCGGGAGCGCAACGATTCCGGCGGCTCTCGCGGCGCGCGAGAAGCTGGGGCGCGCTTATTTGGCCCGTAAGTCTTTCAGGGACGCCGAAACTGCGCTTTCGCCGCTCAACCGCGCCGACCCGGACGGCAAGATCGTGCCGGACATCGCGCTCCTCATGGCGCAGGTGAACGAGGGTTTGGGCAATCCCAACGCGGCCATCGGTTTCTATGAGAAGGCGATAGCCAAGGACAAGAACAACGTGGAGGCCTACGCGCGTCTCGCCGACCTGTACGCGAAGTCGGGGCAGGCGGAGAAGGCCAACGCCACGCAGAGGAAGCTGGTGTCGCTCGATCCCAACAATCCTAAGATACACCTTTCTTTGGGCGAATATCACTTAAAGGCGCAGAAGTACAGCGAGGCGCTGAGCAGTTTCCAGAAGAGCTTCACCCTCCAGGCCACCGCCGAAGCGGCCGTGGGCATGATGAACGCCGCGTGGAACCTCAAGCGTTTCGACCTCGCCCGCGACGCGGCCGAGTCGGCGCTGCACAGGGATCCGTCGCTCAAGGATCCGCAGCTTATGCTCGCCAAGATATACATGACGGAGAAGAACTACCTCGGGGCGCGGGGCGTGCTGCTTCCGCTGTTGAAGACGGAGGTCAACAATCTGGACTTGTGGAGGGATTTGGCCGAGTGCGGCGAGAAGACGGGCGACGCGCAGGTGCTCTCCGACGCCGACAGGCGCATCATCGCTCTTGATCCCAAAGACGTTCCGTCGCGCATGCGCGTGGCGAAGGCCGCCGAAAAGTCCGGCGACCTGAAGACTGCCTACGACACGTTTAAGGAGCTCGCCAACCTTCAGCCCAAGGACGCGGACATACAGAAGAGCCTCTACGAGATCGCCGTGAAGCAGAAGAACAATCCGGCGGCCGTCGGCCATCTCAAAACCCTGCTCACTCTGAGGCCGAACGACGCCGAGGGGCACAGGGAGCTGGGCAACATGCAGTTCGCCTCCGGCGACATGGGCGGAGCTCTCGCCTCCTACAGGTCGGCGGTCAAGGCGAATCCGAACATAAAGGGGATGTACCAAAATTACGCGACCATACTCATGAAGGATAAGGCGCAGGCGGCCGATCTCATGCCGGTGCTCATAGCCGCCGTCAACGCGAACGAGGCCAACGAGGCGATCCTGACCGCCGCCGGCAACGAGTATCAGAAGCAGGAAAACTTCAATAAGGCCGCCGAGATGTATCAGAGGGCTTTGGCGATCAACCCCAAGAATATGACGCTCCTCTCCTCGCTGGCCCTGTGCCAGGAGAAGTCGGGCAGGATAGCGGAGGCCATCCTGACCTACGAGCAGGTCACGATGTCGAGTCCGGGCAGCACCAACGAGTACAAGTCGCTGGGCGATTTGTACGTTCAGCAGAAGAAGATGCCGCAAGCGGTCGCCGCCTACAAGAAGTATTTGGAGAAGGTGCCCACGGCCGCAAAGATAGCCCGTCTCGTGGGCGACCACGAGTTCGCGCAGAAGAATTGGGCGGATGCGGGCAAGTACTACGGGATGGTCTCCGGCGCCGACGCGAGCAACGCCGATTATCTGAGGAATTTCGGCACGGCGTGTTTCGAGTCTAAAAACTACGCGAGGGCGGCCATGCTCTTCAAGCAGCTCTCCGACGCCAACCCCAGGGACGCGGAGGCGCTTAAGAAGCTGTACGAGATAGAGACGCTGAACAAGAATCCGCGCGGCGCGTCCGCGAATCTTCAGAAGTACGTGGCGCTTGTGCCGAACGACGCGGCGATGCAGAAGACGCTCGGCGACATGCTCTTCGACAACGGCGACAGGCCGGGCGCGCTTACCGCCTACAGGGCCGCGCTCAGGCTGGATCCGAGCATCAAGGGCATTCACAAGCGTTTCGTCGATCTGCTGAAGGACGCGCCGGCTCCGGAGCGGATTTCGGCGCTCAACGCCGCGATCGCGGCTAACGAGGCCGACGCGCCGATGTTCGCCCAATTGGGCGAGCTGTACAGGGCGGGCGGCAACTGCAAGGCCGCCATACCGGTGCTTGAGCAGGCTATGAAGTTAGACGCGAGGAACACGGCGGTGATGGCGTCTATAGCAGACTGCCAGGTGAAGAGCGGGAACACCGCCGGCGCGGTGCTCGCCTTAGAGCAGGTCACGATGATGAATCCGAACGCGACGGCCGAGTACAAGCTGCTGGGCGATTTATACGTTCAGCAGCGGAAGCCCGCCGAGGCGGTTAAGGCCTACAAGAAGTTCTTGGAGAAGGGGACCGACAACGCCGCCGCGAGGCTCGTGGGCGAGGAGGCGTTCAAGGCCAAGAATTGGCCGGAGGCCGTCAGGTACCTCACGATGGTGAAGGGCGAGGAGAGGAACCCGGCGTTCCTCGAGATGATCGGCAAGGCGGCGTTCGAGAACAGGGACAACGCGAGGGCGGTGGACACCTACAAGACGCTCTCCGCCATGAATCCGCAGAACGCGGAGTACGTTAAGATGCTCTACGACTTGGCCGGCAAGATGGGCGCGCGGGAGGAAGCGGTCAACCATCTGCGGAGGTACGTCTCCATCAAGCCGCAGGACGCGGAGATGCAGAAGACGCTGGGCGACCTGCTTTACGACCGCAAGGACAGGCCGGGCGCGCTCGCCGCTTACAGGGCCGCGCTGACCGCCGATCCTCGGGCGAAGGGTTTCCACAAGCGTTACGCGGAGCTCGTGGACGCCGGGGGCGCCCCGCAGGATAAGATAACCGCGATGGAAGGGGCCATAGCCGCCGGCGAGGCCGACGCGCCGATGATGATAAAGCTGGGCAACATCTACCGCGACCAGAAGCAGCCGGCCAAAGCCGTGCCGCTCTTTGAGAAGGCGGTTAAGGAGAATAGGAACGACGTGCAGCTTTTGGCCGCGCTGGCGCAGAGCCAGGAGGCCGCCGGCATGATCAACGAGGCCATAACCACCTACGAGCAGTACGTGCTCATGGATCCCAAGGCGTCTAAAGAGCACAAGACGCTGGGCGATCTCTATACAAGGCAGAAGAAGCCCGCCGAGGCGATGCGCGCCTACAAAAAGTATTTGGAGCGCAACCCGACCGACAACGCGGTGGCGCTGATGGTGGCTAAGGAGGCCTACAACGCCAAGCAGTTCCAAGACGCCGTCAGGTATTTTGCGATGGTGCAGGGCGAGGAGTCCAAGAAGCCCGAGTTCATAAAGATGTACGGAACGGCCGCGTTCCAGGCGAACGACAACGCGAGGGCGCTCACCGTCCTTAAGGAGATTGGCACGCCGCTCAACAAGGATCCCGAAGTGTTCAAGATGCTGGAGGAGGTCAGCCGCCGCACCGGGGCCAACGACATGGCGGTCAACTACCTCAAGCAGTACGCGGCGTTGCGTCCGCAGGACGTGGAGGCCAACAGAAAGCTGGGCGACGCGCTCTTCGACCGCAAGGACGAGGCCGGCGCGCTGACCGCCTACCGCGCGGTGCTGAAGGCCGACCCCGCCGCGAAGGGTTTCCTTAAGAGGTACGTGGGTCTTGTGATGAAATCCGGCAACGAGGCGGAGAAGATGGCGGCGTTCTCGGCGGCTATAGCCGCGAACGAGGCCGACGTGGGCGTGTACGCCCAGCTCGGCGCCCTGCATAAGTCCAAGGGCGACTTCGTCAAGGCGGCCTCCATGTACGAGCAGGCCTCCAAACTCGACCCGAGAAACGCCGACTACCTCGGCGAGCTCGCCGACTGCCAGCTCAAATCCGGCAACCTGAGCGGAGCGGCGCAGAACCTGCAGCAGGCCATAATGCTCAACCCCAAGGCGGTCAACGAGTACAAGACGCTGGGCGACCTGTACATGCAGCAGAAGCGCATCGATCAGGCTATAGACGCTTACAAGAAGTACCTCGACAAGGCGACCGACTCCAAGATCGCGCAGATTGTGGGCGACGCGGCCTTCGAGAAGAAGCAGTACGCCGACGCGTTCAAGTATTTGTCCATGGTCAAGGACAACACGTCTATGGAGTACTACTATGTATTGGGCAGGAGCGCTCAGGAGTCGAACAATCCCAAGGCGGCCATCGACGCTCTTGAAAAGTTCAGGATATTGTCCCGGGGCTCCAAGACGCCTGTGCCGAACAGGAGCGATGTGATCAGGGCGCTGGCTCTCGCCTACGAAAAGGAGGGCGACGACAACAGAGCGGCCGCCGCCATAGGCGAGTATCTGAACGGCCCGCCCCCCATCAAAGACCAGGACGCCGCCTACAAGCGCGCCCAGCTGATAGAGGGTAAAGACGGCAAGAACGCGGACGCGGCGGTCAGGATATACGAGGAGAACACGACGAACTATCCGCGCGACTACCGCAACTTCCTGAAGGCGGGCATCTACTACTCGCGCAAAAACAACCTCTCGAAGGCGCAGTC
>Ga0209738_10000317_pt1 | contig 9933 bp, 7 predicted proteins | sample TergutNc150P5_FD_187289 | JGI IMG/M metagenome (GOLD analysis project Ga0209738, IMG submission 187289) | Nasutitermes corniger P5 segment gut microbial community from laboratory colony in Florida, USA - Nc150 P5 (SPAdes) (version 2) | ecosystem: Host-associated > Arthropoda: Insects > Digestive...
CTGCCATAAATGCCGGTAATACGGAAGAAAATAGCCACTGCCCGCTATTCCAATACAAATAACCGCCGCGTGTCGGATCGTAGTATAAACGATAATTGGGGAAGTAAACCGGACGATTATACGCATAACGGTGTGCTGCGCCCCACGGAACAACTGCTCTTCTTGCAGTAACGCCGCGAGCGCCGCCGCGAACATTACCGCCGCCGCGTCTTTCCACTACGGCGCCTCTGCCTCTTTCGCCGCCTCTGTTATGCTGGGCATAAGTGGTAGTATTGGTTGCTACTGTTGCTATTAATAATAGCGCTGCGCCTAATAATATTTTTTTCATTTTCCTAAAAAATTTTTTGATTAATAATTTATTTAACTTCATATATAAGACTACAAAAAAAGTGCCATAGTTTAATTTGTTTTACCGATAAAAAATACAATTTAACCTTAAAACCATGTCAAAAAAGTTCAAAGTAGGTTATCCGAAACAGAGAAAACAGGAAACATGCTGACTTTCCGACTTTCCGATTTCTTTTATTAATTTTGAGCTTTACATTATTATGAAGATAGCATTAATCGGTTATGGGAAAATGGGCAAGGCTATTGAAGAAATTGCTTTGCAAAAAGGGCATGAAATTGTGTTGAAAATCTCTATCGACAACACAGATGAATTTATAGATGCGGCTATTCAAAAAGCAGATGCGGCAATTGAATTTACGGGACCGGACAGCGCGGCAGATAATATTCGTAAATGCGCAAATGCAGGCGTACCCTGTGTTTCAGGCTCTACGGGTTGGTTAGCCAAGTGGAATGAAATAACCGATTTAGTAAAAGAAAAAAACGGCGCATTTTTGTATGGAAGCAATTTTAGTATTGGCGTTAATTTGTTTTTTGAGTTGAATAAATACCTTGCAAAATTGATGAAGCCGTACAGCGAATATGATGTTTCGCTCGAAGAAATTCATCACACGCAAAAAAAAGACGCGCCGAGCGGAACGGCTATAACGCTGGCAGAGCAAGTGTTGCAGGAAATCAAGCGCAAAAAAAATTGGGTAAATGCGCCAAGTAATGATAAAGAAAATTTGGTGATACTTTCCAAAAGAATAGATCCCGCACCCGGAACGCATATAGTGAAATACAGTTCCGAAATTGATGATATTGAAATCATGCACACTGCCCACAGCCGCAAAGGATTTGCAGTTGGCGCGCTGCTTGCAGCGGAATTTATCAAAGGCAAAAAAGGTATTTTTACCATGCAGGATGTATTGTTTGGATAAGAAACTGCCGCTTATCAACAACAATATTATTAATTTTTAAATCACAATTCATAAATCATAAATTAAATGCTTTCTACTGATCTCATACAGCAATTCAAATCTATCATCGGTGAAAATTATGCTTTCAGCGATGAAGAAACTTTGTACGACTATTCGCACGATGAAACGGAAAAACTTTCGTACATGCCGACTATTGTTTTAAAACCGCGCACAGCCGAAGAAATCAGCGCTGTTATGAAATTGTGCAATGAGTACAAAATTCCCGTAACGCCGCGCGGCGCAGGCACGGGAGAAAGCGGCGGCGCCCTGCCGACACAGGGCGGCGTGGTTCTTTCCACAGAAAGAATGAACCGGATTTTGGAAATTGATGAAAGAAATTTACAGGTAACTACCGAACCCGGCGTCGTTACGGAAGTTTTGCAAAATGCGGTCAAAGAAAAAAATCTTTTTTATCCGCCCGATCCACAAAGCAAAGGCTCTTGTTTTATCGGTGGAAATATTGCGGAAAACAGCGGTGGTCCAAAAGCCGTGAAATACGGCGTTGTAAAAGATTATGTGTTGAATTTGGAAATGGTTTTGCCTACCGGCGAAATTATTTGGACGGGCGCAAATGTGCTGAAAAACGCTACCGGATACAATCTTACGCAACTGATTGTAGGCAGCGAAGGTACATTAGGCATTGTAACAAAAATTGTATTGCGGCTGATACCGCTTCCGAAATTTGATGTGCTGATGCTGGTTCCGTTTCACTCTTTGGAAAAAGCCGGCGAAGCCGTGAGCGCCATATTCCGTGCGGGTTTTACGCCAAGCTCATTGGAACTGATGGAAATAAATGCGCTGAAAATTGCAAGTGAATATGTAGATAATCAAACCATTCCCGTGAATGATAATATTGCCGCGCATTTGATTATTGAAACCGATGGTAACAATATGGAAATATTGATGCAGGAAATGGAAGCTATTGCCATGTTGTTGCAGGATTATGATACGGATGAAATTTTCTTTGCCGATGATGCACAACAAAAGGAGGAGCTTTGGAAAATGCGCAGCAAAGCCGCAGAATCCGTGAAATTAAAAGGTTTTACGATTGAAGAGGATACCGTAGTGCCGCGTGCGGAATTGCCGAAATTGATTAATGGCGTAAAAGCGCTGGGTATCGAACATCATTTTGAAGTAGTTTGCTACGGACATGCGGGCGACGGCAATTTGCATATCCGAATTCATAAAGAAGGAATACCCAATAGCTACGGAAATGCAGCAATGACGGATATTTTGAAGGAACTGTTCAAATTGGTAAAAAGTCTTGGCGGTACTATTAGCGCCGAACACGGCATTGGTTTAGTACAGAAAACGTACATGCCCATTATGTTCGACGAAGTGCAATTAAATTTAATGCGTAGCATTAAAAAAGTTTTTGATCCAAATAATATTTTAAATGCAGGAAAAATTTTCGATATTTAGCCCCTCAATTATTTCATTATTAAAATAAATTATCATGATAAAAAAGTTTCTGATTATCACAGCGCTTACAATCCTTGCTACATCAGCATTTGCGCAAGACGATTCTACTTATACTTACGATTACGGCGATGGCAATAATTATAATTATACCACTCCGAAATATGTTCGGAGAGCCAACAAATTAAATCGCTATTTTGTCGGCGGCGGCATTATTGCAGGCTGGTACAGCGGCGGCGGCGCTTGGGGTATCAATCCCACAGTAGGCTATTCCATTAACCGATATGTGGATGTCGGTATCATGTTGAATGCGGTGTACAATTATCAAACGTATGACAATTCCGATAAGCAACATACTTGGAACTTAGGCGCAGCGCCGTTTGCACGGGTTTTTCCTATTCCGTATGTATTTTTCGATGTTTCGTTTGAGGATAACTATGTAACTACAAAATATCTGCCTTATGGCGGCAGTAGTTATAGCGACCATTGGAATGTACCAAGCTTAATCGGTTCCATTGGTTATTACACGCGGGTTTACGGGCAATCATTTTTCTTTATCAGTATCGGAATGGATTTTTTGACCAATGTAAATTCTCCTTACCGCCAGCAATACTACAATGCTAACGGCACTATCAGTTCAAAAGCATTACCGATTATTCGTACCGGATTTGGCATTAATGTGTGGTAAAGAATCAGGTATATGGATGGTTATAATAAGAGCATGAAATTTCGATAAAAATTAAGTGTTTTATCCTCGTTTTTGCTTTAAAATTCGTAATTTTGAAGCCTTTATACACTTGCATATAAGTGTAGCGTTTTTTTAAATTTATATGGACGAAAACAATAATAATTTAATACCGGAAGAAACAGGAGATATAGACCGCATTATACCTGTAAATATTGAAACGGAAATGAAAACCGCTTACATCGATTATTCGATGAGCGTAATTGTGGGGCGTGCGTTGCCCGATGTGCGCGATGGTTTTAAGCCCGTGCATCGTCGCGTGTTATTCGTGATGAACAATTTGGGAAATACCAGCAACAAACCTTATAAAAAATCCGCCACTATTGTGGGCGAGGTGATGGGCAAATTTCATCCGCACGGCGATTCATCCATTTACTTTACGGTAGTGCGTTTGGCGCAGGAATTTACCATGCGTTACACGTTGGTGGACGGGCAAGGAAATTTCGGTACGCAAGACGGAGATCCGCCGGCAGCTATGCGTTATACCGAAGTGCGTTTGGAGAAAATTGCCGAAACCATGTTGCAGGATATTGACAAAGAAACGGTAGATTTTCAACTCAATTTCAGTGATGAATATGAAGAGCCAGTAGTGCTGCCCACGCGCATTCCGCAGCTTTTGCTCAACGGTTCCAGCGGTATTGCCGTTGGTATGGCTACCAATATGCTGCCGCATAATTTGAGCGAAGTAATAGACGGTTGCGTTGCTTATATCGACAATAAAGATATTACGATTGACGAATTGATGCGCTATGTAAAAGCGCCCGATTTCCCAACAGGCGGTATTATTTTCGGCATGGACGGCGTGCGGCAAGCCATGCGTACCGGTCGCGGCAGAGTAATGGTGCGCGGCAAATGTCATGTTGAAACGACTAATGCCGGTAAAGAAAAAATTGTCATTACCGAAGTGCCTTATCAAGTGGGGTTGGATGCTTTGACCGATAAAATAGATCAATTATCCAATAATAAAATAATTGACGGCATTGCCAATGTAAATAATGAAAGCAGCAAACGCGACGGCACGCGCATTGTGGTAGAATTGAAGCGCGAAGCGGTTGCCAATGTAGTTATCAATCAACTGTACAAATTTTCCGAACTGCAAACGAGTTTCGGCATCAACAATGTAGCTATCTGCAAAGGTCGTCCGCGTACACTGAATTTGAAGCAACTCATTCAAGAGTTCATTGATTTCAGGATGGAAGTAGTTACGCGCCGCACCAAATTTGAATTGAAAAAAGCGCAGGAACGGGAACATTTGCTGAAAGGCTATTTGATTGCCTTGGATAATATTGATGAAGTTATCCGCATCATCCGCGAATCGGCAAATCCCGAAACGGCAAAGGATAATTTGGTAGCAGCACAGTTGAAGTTGAAAAATTCTCAAATTATTCAATTGTTGGGCGAAGAAGCTGCCAACGAAATTCTGGACGAAATACAAGCCAAAGCCATTCTCGAAATGCGTTTGCAACGTTTGACGGGTTTGGAACGCGAAAAAATTCAAGATGAGTACAATGAATTGATGAAAAACATTGAGCATTTGAAACAGCTGCTTGCAGATGAAGGTTTGCGTTACGGTGTTATCAAAGATGAATTGCTCGAAATAAAAACCAAATTCGGCGATGAACGTAAAAGCGCTATCGAATACAGCGCCAACGACATTAATATAGAAGATTTAATTGAGAAAGAAGATGTCGTTATCACCATTTCTCATTTGGGTTATATCAAAAGAACTTCGGCAACGGAATATCGCCAGCAGCGGCGCGGCGGGCGCGGCGGCAAAGGCGTGGCTACGCGCGAAGAAGATTATGTAGAGCATCTTTTTGTAGCTTCCACGCACGATACCATGATGTTTTTTACCGAAAAAGGAAGAGTATTTTGGTTGAAAGTATATGAAATTCCGGAAGGCGAAAAGAATACCAAAGGCCGTGCTATTCAAAATCTGATTCAAATTCCGGGCGATGATAAAATACGAACTATCATCAATGTAAAAAATTTGGCGGATGAAGAATATGTAAAAACGCATTTCATTGTGCTTTGCACGCGCAAAGGCATTATTAAGAAAACGGTTTTGGAAGAATTCAGCCGCCCGCGTGCAACAGGTGTAAATGCCATTACCATCAACGAAGGCGACCAGCTGCTCAATGCTATTGAAACCGACGGCAACAGCGAAATTATGCTTGCCGTTAAAAGCGGGCGTGCTATTCGTTTTCCCGAAAACAAAGTTCGCCCCACCGGTCGCGGCGCCATTGGCGTAACCGGCATTGAAGTGGATGATGAGACCGATGAAGTAATCGGCATGATTTGTGTAAATAAAGAAGATAGAACGCGAACGGTTTTAGTGGTAAGTGAAAAAGGGTACGGCAAACGCACGCTTTTGACGGATGAAGACGGAGAGGATGTTTACCGCATTACCAATCGCGGCGGCAAAGGCGTAAAAACCATTAATGTAACGGAAAAAACCGGTAAATTAGTGGGTATCTTGGATGTAACGGAGAAACAGGATTTAATTATTACTTGCAAATCGGGCATTACCTTGCGCACCGGCGTAGCGAATATCAAAGAAGCAGGTAGAAATACGCAGGGCGTAATTTTAATTCGTTTGGATGAAAATGACGAAATTGCCGCAATCTCCAAGATTGATGAGGATGAGCAGGAAGATGAAAACGTAGAATCAGCGTCGAATACGGACGAACAACCGGATAACGAAACGCTTTCTAATAATGACGAACCGTCAAATTAAATTAATAATTTAAAAAAAAATTTAAATGAAAAAGACTTTAATCTGTATGTTGCTAATCGGTTCAGTGGTAACCGCTTTTGCACAAAAACAAAAATTTATAAAGTTCGATAAGGACGAACTTACCAAGTATTACGTTACCAAAAAATATGTTGATGCTAAGGATTATATCGATAAAGTACTGCAAAATCCGAAGGAACAGAACAATAAAGATGCCATTGTTTCCAAAGCCTATATTTATGCTCAATTAGGTTACGATTCTGCGGCTGCATATCCCACAGCGTTGGCAACTGCCGGCAATATTTTAGATTCTTTGCAAAAGACCAATGATACCGCTACTTTCAACAAACTGATGCGCGAAGATTACGGCATCAACGCTGTATCAATGGTATATGCAACGGATTTTAACATGGGTAAAAATCAATTTACCAATAGCCAATGGGATAGCGCTTACCACAGCTTTTACAATGCTGCGCACTGGGCAAATTATATTACGCAAAACGGTTTTAGTCAAAACCCCGATAGAAATGCCATAGATACCTTTACGGTTTTATATACGGGCTATGCTGCGCAAAACGCTTCGAGTTTCACTGCGGATTCAGGCTACAAAAATCCCGCTATGGCAGATTCTGCCATGAGCATTTATACGGCGCTTGCCGATAGAAATATTGCCATACCTAACGGCGAAGCAATGTATGTATTCATGGTTCAGTACTATCAATACAAAAAAGATAAAGCAAATGCCGATAAATATTTGGCAATGGGCAGACAATTCTATCCCAACAGAGCTGCTACATGGTCGCAGTTGGAAACCGAAGGCATTACCGCCGGCGGCGACCTTAACCAAATCATAAGCAACTATCAGGCAAGCGATGCTGCCGGTACCATGACGGAAGACCAATATACACAAATTGCCGGCACTTTGGTAAGCGCCGAGAAAAAGATACAAGATTCCGCTATGCTGATAAAAGTAAACAATACCGCTATTGACGCTTACCAAAAAGCTTTTGCAAAAAGCCAAAACGGATTGTATGCATATAACATCGGCATTTTGAATTACAATATTTTCAACAAATTGGATGATGAATTTTATGCTAACAGAGGCACTACCGCCGCTTCGAAAGCCAAAAGAGATGCAATAGAAAAGCGGCAACAACCCGTTGCCGACAGCGCTATTTATTGGTTTAATCAGGCATATACTATTTTATCGGCAAAAACCAATCGCGAGAATATTGATAATATCTCCGGCAACAATGCTATCAAAACGCTTGCAAGTTTGTACGGTTGGAAAGCGCAAAAAGCGCAAGGCTATAATGCTACCGACTTTGCTAAATACGATGCTTTAAGTCAACAATTCGGGAAATTGGAAGATTCGTTTAAATAGCCTTTACAAAAAAACTTTTATATTATGCCCGCACTAAGCGGGCATTTTTATTTATACAACATTTGATTTTTTCTAAAAGCCTTACCCTATACTCTTTCTTGCCGTTTGTTGCGACATGCAATAAATACAATCGTTAATAACAATCCGATACCTACTCCCTGTAAAAAATCGGCAAGACCGGAATAGTCGCTTTTTAAAAAGTGGCGAACGGCCGCCACTTCCAGCTCCTAACAATATCCCTATGGAAAATAAAATCCGTTGCTTTTTGGTAAGATTTTTCATTATACGATTTAGAGCAAGAATCGAGGAAAATGTTACAAATCATGTTCGGCGCACTATTCAAAATACGGTATAGCGCGTATTTTTGTATTTTCAATATTATTTGCTAACTTGGCACTACAAATAAATGAGTTAATGGATTATATTGATTATTATAAAATTCTCGGCGTTGATAAAAGCGCTTCGGAAGCCGACATTAAAAAGGCTTATCGAAAATTGGCGCGGCAATATCATCCCGATTTGAATCCGAATAATGAGGATGCCAAAAAAAAGTTTCAGCAAATTAACGAAGCAAACGAAGTGCTGAGCGACACTGAAAAACGGAAAAAATACGACCAATACGGCAAAGATTGGGCGCATGCAGAAGCCTTTGAAAAAGCGCAACAGCAGCAACAGCATTCATATCAAAATTATCAGGACAATACGGATTTTGGCAGTTTCGGCAGCGAAGGCGATTTTTCCGATTTCTTTTCATCCATGTTTGGCGGCGCGGAAATGCACGAAAGGCGCAACCGCACACAATTTCGCGGGCAGGATATTAATGCGGAATTTCATCTTGATTTAAAAGAAGCTTATACAACACACAAGCAGGTTTTTACCGTAAACGGCAAAAATATTCGCATCACCATTCCTGCCGGCATTGAAAATGAGCAGACTATTAAACTTGCCGGACTTGGCGGCGAAGGCGTTAACGGCGGACAGAACGGCGATTTGTACATTACGTTTAAAATCAGCAACAGCACGGCTTTCAAGCGGCGCGGGAACGATTTGTATATTGACGTTGAATTGCCTTTATATACCGCAATGCTCGGCGGCGAGCAGCTTGTAGATACTTTTGACGGAAAAGTAAAATTGAAAATTGCGCCCGAAACACAAAACGGCACAAAAGTAAAATTGAAAGGCAAGGGCTTCCCCATATACAAGCAGGACGGCAGTTTCGGCGATTTGTATGTAACCTATCAAATAAAGCTGCCTGCACACTTAACCGATAAAGAAAAAGAATTGTTTACCGAATTATCTAAATTACGCAATAATGGAAAATAATTTAATTCCGCTGCAACATCTTTGCACGCGCTATCACGCGGAAATTTCGTTTGTACAATCTTTGCAGGATTACGGATTGATTGAACTGACGACTATTGAACAAGAATATTTTATTTCCGAAGAACAGATAAAGGAAGTAGAACGAATGATTCATCTGCATTACGACCTCGACATCAATATTGAAGGCATTGATGCCATACAGCATTTAATGCGCCGCATAAACGATTTGAATCAAGAATCCATTGCGTTAAGAAACAGATTGAGTTGGTACGAATAATCATCAGGCATTTTGTCATGCTAAATTCATCATTTGTGTAATTTTTTTTCGGAGGGAATACGGGCATACTACGTTTGCTGCATAAAAATCTACAGCGATGAACAAAGTATCCGTTACACTCGTTTTAAGTTTCTTACTTTTTGCAATCAATGCAAAAGCACAATTCAAATTTGTTGTAGCAGCTCGGCAAAACAACAGCCCGCTCTTGGGCGTAACGGCTGTTTTACAAAATACCGAAAACAAGAACAATTCTTTTCACGCGGTGTCCGACAGTTTGTGTAAAATAAATTTCGGAAAAGTTGCAGACGGCAACTACACGCTTAACATCAGCTATGTGGGTTACGAGCCGTTTTTTGTAGGACTGCAAATGACTGATAATCATGCTTCCAATTTGCCAGATACCATTCAATTGAGTGTTACAGATAAAAACTTGAAATCCGTTACCGTTTCCGCTACGACGGCAAAACCGTTTATTCAGTTTAGCGCCAACAATATTACGCTGAATGTATCCGGCAGCCCTGTGGGCTCTACGGGCAGCGCCTATGATGCGCTCAAACATGGTCCGGGCATCATGGCGGATATGAACGGCAATTTAACCTTTCGCGGAAAAAGCGTTACCGTACTCATTGACGGCATCAATACCAATTTGAGTAGCGACGAATTGCAGCAACTGTTGCAAAATACACCCGCAAGCGATGTAGAGAAAATTGAGATTATGCCCAACCCTTCTGCAAAATACGATGCCAA
>Ga0209738_10000318_pt1 | contig 9929 bp, 8 predicted proteins | sample TergutNc150P5_FD_187289 | JGI IMG/M metagenome (GOLD analysis project Ga0209738, IMG submission 187289) | Nasutitermes corniger P5 segment gut microbial community from laboratory colony in Florida, USA - Nc150 P5 (SPAdes) (version 2) | ecosystem: Host-associated > Arthropoda: Insects > Digestive...
GCCGACAAACCCGAGCATCTGACCGCGCTGCGCGGCAACCTGCTCGTCCCCAAGAACCACCCGCAGATCCGCTTCCGCGGCCAGCTGGACGCGCTGGAGTCGGACATCCTGGTCGCCCAGGTCGCCTTCCAGCGGCTGGGCCTGGCCAAGGGCGTCGCCGACCTCGGCGAGGTGCTGCGCTACGTGAAGCAGGTGCTGCGCGCCGAGGTGCTGGATGTCCCGTTCGACCAGGTGAGCCTGTTCGGGCTGGACGACGAGGAACTGCGCCACCGCTCGCACTACCCGAAGCAGTACTACGGCATCACGCACTTCGCCGCGTCGGTCGAGGACGGCGAGGCGGTCGTCCTGCTCAACCAGCTGCGCACGACCGTCCGGACGGTGGAGCTGGCGGCCTACGACGCCTTCGCGACCGGCGGCACCGCCGAGCCGCGCCGCATCGATCTCATCCGGGCGCTGAACCGGCTGTCCAGCGCGCTGTACCTCATGATGTTCAAAGCTAAGACCAAGGAATACGAATGACAGTGACTGAGTCGATTCCCCAAGCCGTTTGGGAGGACATCAGCTTCCGGCTGGATCGTCCGGTGGTCGAGCTGGAGGCGTCCGGACGGCATCTGCACCTGTCCCGCGCCGATGCCGATCGTCTGCTCGGGCCGGGCGTCGCGATGACGCCGGTGCACATGCTGAGCCAGCCCGGACAGTTCACGTGCGCCGAGCGCATCCGCGTGATCGGTCCCAAGGGCGAGTTTCCGGCGCTGTCGATCATCGGGCCCGAGCGCGTGCAGAGCCAGGTGGAGCTGTCGGCCACCGATGCGCTGATCCTGGGCGTCAAGCCGCCCGTGCGCCTGTCCGGTGACCTGGCCGGCACGCCGGGTATCACGCTGGTCGGCCCCGCCGGGCGCCTCGACCTGACCGAGGGCGTCATGATCGCCAAGCGGCACATCCACATGGATCCCGCCTACGCCGAGCTGCACGGCCTGCACAACCACCAGATCGTGTCGGTGCGGGTCTGGGGCGTGCGCGGCGTCACGTTCAACGACGTCGAGATCCGCATCTCGCCCGACTTCGCCACCTACATGCACATCGACTACGACGAGGCCAACGCCTGCGGCTTCCGCAAGGGCATGCTCGGCACCATCATCGTCTGACCCCGCATCACAACGACTTCCGCATCAAGGAGAGGAAACATCATGGACAACCAGCAACTGGTCGACACCGTGACCAAGATCATCATGGAGCAGCTGCGGGGCGCAGGCGCGTCCTGCCCGACGACGCCCAGCGTCGTCACGTTCGGCGACGTGCCCGCCTGCGTGCTCGGCTCGGGCGCGGCGGTGCGCAAGGGCACCTCGCCGTCCGACGCCGATGGCGCCGACTACATCGTGCTGACGCAGGCCGCCTTCCGGGCGTTCCATGGCGGGGCGATCCCCGCCGGGCTGACCGGCATGGCCAGCGCCGCCGCGGCGACTGCCAGCCCGGTGTGCCGCAGCTGCAGCGAGTTCGACCTGACCGGCAAGAAGGTCATCGGCGAGCGGGACGTCCGTGCGCTCACGCTGTCGGCGGGCGCGAGCGTCCGCATCGACGCGAAGGCGCTGGTCACCGCGCTGGCACGCGACTACGTGCACAGCCAGGGCGCGACCATCGTCCGCTGAGACAGTCATTCAGGAGAGGGCTCATGGATCTTTCGCGGCAGATATTCGAGGCCGGCGTGATCGGTGCCGGCGGTGCCGGCTTCCCGACCTACAAGAAGCTGACCGACGGCGCGCAGCTGTTGGTGGTTAACGCGGCCGAGTGCGAGCCGCTGCTGGCCAGCGACCGCTATCTGATGCGCCACCGGGCCGCGCAGATCGTCGCCGGCGCGCAGGCCGTGGCGCAGGCGTGCGGCATCCCGCGCATCGTCATCGGGACGAAGTCGCACTACGCCCGCGAGATCGCCGCGCTGACGCAGGCGATTGAGCAGGCCGGTGCCGCCATCGAGATCCACGGCGTCGACTCCTTCTATCCGGCCGGCGACGAGCAGGTGCTGGTGTACGAGATCACCGGCCGTACGGTGCCGCCGGGCGGCATCCCGCTCGACATCGGCGTCATCGTCATCAACGTCACCACGGCCAGCAACATCGCCGCCGCGATCGAGGGCACGCCGGTCACCCGCCGGTTCGTCACGGTCACCGGCGAGGTGGCGCATCCGACGATCGTGGACGCCCCGGTCGGCGCCACCGCCGCAGACCTGATCCAGGCCGCGGGCGGGACGACCGTGAACCCGTACGTCATCGTGCGCGGCGGCCCCATGATGGGCAAGCACGCCTCGATGGACGACGCGCCCACGCTGGGCTACGGCAAGGCCGACGGCGGCCTCATCGTCTTGCCCGCGGACCACCCGCTGGTGCAGTTCATGGCCAAGCCCGTCGAGCGGCTGCTGTCCGAGACCAAGTCGATCTGCATCCAGTGCCAGATGTGCACGAGCCTGTGCCCGCGCTACCTGATCGGCCACCAGATGCGTCCGCACCGCGTGATGCGCTCGCTGCAGACCGGCACCGACCCCGAGGCGCTGACCGACGCGCTGCTGTGCTGCGAATGCGGCATCTGTGAGCTGTACTCGTGCCCGATGGGCCTGTCGCCGCGGCGCATGAACATCTACGTCAAGGGGCTGCTGCGGGCCCAGGGCATCAAGGTGACCGACAAGACCGTCCACCCCGAGCAGTCCAGCGACCGCGAATACCGCCGGGTCGCGCAGGCCCGGTTCATCGACCGGCTGCAGCTGTCGGCCTACCCGACGCAGATCGACGACTGCGTGCGGCTCGACCCGGCCCAGGTGCGCATCCCGACCCGCCACGGCGTCGGCATGGCGGCGCGCCCGTGCGTCAGCGTGGGGGACGTCGTCGGCGTCGGCCAGCTGGTCGCCGAGGTGGGCTTCGGCGATCTGGGCGCGCCCGTGCACGCGTCCATCGCCGGCCGCGTGACGCAGGCCGACGAGAACCACATCACCATCGTCCAGGAAGGGGCGCAGGCATGATCACCAGCATCGGGCTCGTGGAGCTGACGGCCATCGCGCGCGGCATCGAGACGGCCGACGCCATGATCAAGGCGGGCGGGGTGACGCTCGTGTTCGCCCGGCCGGTCTGCCCCGGCAAGTTCATCATCATGATTCACGGCGACGTGGGCGCGGTCAAGGCCTCGATGGAGGCCGGACGGACCGTGGGTGCCGAGCGCGTCGTCAACTGGCTGGTCATCCCGCGCGTGCACCGCGATCTGCTCCCCGCCATCAACGGCACGCTGGGCACCAGCGAGGTGGCGGCCCTGGGCGTCGTCGAGTTCTTCGACATCGCCTCGGCGATCACCGCGGCCGATGCGGCCGCCAAGACGAGCCAAGTCACGCTGATGGAGGTCCGGCTGGGGCTGGGCATCGGCGGCAAGAGCTTCTTCAAACTGTGCGGCGAAGTGGCCGATGTGAAGGCGGCAGTGACTGCCGCCATCGCGGCGGGCACGGGCCGAGGACAGGTCGTGTCGAGCTGCGTCATTCCCGCGCCCGATCCGGCACTGTTCAAGGAGATGGTGTGAGGGAATCGACGAATCAACGATGAGAACGCAGCGGCCGCGGCCCCGTCCGCAGGCTCTGGAATTTGTGTAATGAGGAAGTGGAAATGAATCTGAGAACTACGTTGCACGGCAACGTCTACACGTTCGGCGATCTGAAGGAACTCTTCGGAAAGGCGAACGAGGAGAAGTCCGGCGACCATCTGATCGGCATCGCGGCGGGCAGCGTCACGGAGCGCGTGGCGGCCAAGATCGTGTTGAGCGACCTGCGGCTGTCCGATATTCGCGACAATCCGCTGATCCCGCCCGATGAGGACGAGGTGTCGGCTGTCATCGAAGAAGATGTCAACGAGCACGTCTACCAGGACATCAAGTCCTGGACGGTCGGCGAATTGCGCGATCGAATCCTGGGCCGTGAAGGCACAACCCCGAAAGATATCGAGACAATCCGGCGCGGCCTGACCTCCGAAATGGTGGCCGCCTGCGCCAAGCTCATGAGCAGCGCCGACTTGGTCTACGGCGCGTCCAGGATGCGGGTCACGGCCAAGTGCCGCACCGAGCTCGGCCGTCCCGGCACGCTGTCGTACCGCTGCCAGCCGAACCATCCGAAGGACGATCCGGACGGCATCAAGGCCTCGCTGTACGAGGGCCTGTCGTACGCGTCCGGCGACGCCGTCTTCGGCGTCAACCCGGTCGAGGACACCGTCGCGAACACGACCCGCATCCTCAACACGCTGTACGACGTCATGGAGACCCTGCACGTGCCGACGCAGATCTGCTGCCTGGCGCACGTCTCGACGCAGATGGCCGCCGTGGACGCCGGTGCGCCGTCGTCCATGTTCTTCCAGTCGATCGCCGGCACGCAGGACGCGAACACCGACTTCGGCGTCACGCGCGACCTGCTGGAGGAGGCGTTCGCGCTGATCAAGAAGAAGGGCCTGTGCCCCGGACCGAACCTGATGTACTTCGAGACCGGCCAGGGCTCCGAGGTGTCGATCGGCGCCGACCGCGGCGTGGACGAGATGACGCTGGAGGCCCGCACGTACGGCTTCGGCAAGCACTTCACGCCGTTCATGGTCAACAACGTCTCGGGCTTCATCGGCCCGGAGACGATCTACGACGGCAAGCAGATGATCCGCGCGAGCCTGGAAGACCACTTCATGGGCAAGCTCTCGGGCCTGCCGATGGGCATGGCCCCGTGCTACACCAACCACACGGGCATCGACCAGAACGACCAGGAGATCGCCACGCTGCTGGTGGCCATGGCCGGGTCGAACTACTTCATGGGCCTGCCCGGCGGCGACGACATCATGCTCAGCTACCAGGACACCAGCTACCAAGACGATGCCACGTTCCGCGAGCTGCTGGGTCTGACGCCGACGCCCGAGTTCTTCGAGTGGGCGCAGGAGTGGGGCATTTTGGACGAGCACGCACACCTGACCGAGCGCGCTGGCGACGCGTCCATCTTCGTGAAGTGAGGGCTGGGAAATGAGCGAGACGCAAACATTGAACGAATCCGACATCAAGGCGATGGTCGCCACGATCCTGGCCGGCATGGCCAGCGGTACCAGCTCCGCGCCGGTGCCCGCCACCGCGCCGTCCCTGGTCGTGGAGGACGCAACCTGCGAGCAGCGCTTCGAGGTGCCGAACCCGGCCAACCGCCAGGCGTACCTGGACATGATGGCCACCACGGCGGCGCGCATCGGTGAGGGGCGGGCCGGGGCCCGTCCGACCGTGAAGTCGCTGCTGCGCTTCCGGGCCGACCACGCCGGCGCGATGGACGCGGTCTTCTCGGACGTGTCCGCCGACCTGCTGGCCAAGCTCGGCCTGTTCTGCGTGCAGTCGGCGGCCGCCGACCGGGCCGCGTTCCTGATGGATCCGACCATCGGCGCGCACTTCACGCCCGAGATGGGCCAGCAGCTCAGCCAGGGCTGCACGCACGGCGCGCAGGTGCAGATCATCGTGGCGGACGGGCTGTCGTCCACGGCGATCGAGCGGAACATCCCCGACCTGCTGCCGTCGTTGGAGCAGGGCCTGAAGCGCTACGGGCTGAGCGTGGGGACGAACGTGTTCGTGAAGTACGGCCGAGTGCGGATCATGGACGAGGTGACCTCGCTGCTGGGCTGCGAGGTTGCGGTCAACCTGATCGGCGAGCGTCCGGGCCTGGTGACCAACGAGTCGCTGAGCTGCTACCTCACCTACAAGGGCCATCCCGGGATGGCCGAAAGCGGCCGCACGGTCGTGTCGAACATCTACTCCAAGGGCACCCCGCCGGTCGAGGCCGGCGCGTACCTGGCCGACATCGCCAAGAAGATGATCGACACCAAGTCGAGCGGCATGGATCTGAAGCTGTGACAAGAGGCCCCGTCCGGCCGGCACCCGCGTGATGCCGGCCGGGGTGGGCGGCAAGGCTACCCCCCGCGGGCGGCGGGGCACTGGAAAGGAGATGAGCCCTCGTGAAGCTACAAACCACACTGTTGGGCAAGACATACCAGTTCCGCGACGTCAAGGAGGTGTTGGCCAAGGCAAATGAGCTGAAGTCGGGCGACCAACTGGCCGGGATCGCCGCGGCCACCGCGCAGGAGCGGGTCGCGGCCAAGGTCGTCCTGGCGAACATGCTCGTCAGCGACGTGCAGGAGAATCCCGCGGTGCCGTACGAGACCGACGAGGTCACGCGCGTCATCATGGACGACATCAACCAGCCGATCTACGAGTCGGTGCGCAACTGGACGATGGCCGACCTGCGCGAGTACATCCTGGACACCGACACGACATCGGAGGACCTGCGCCGGCTGTCCCGGGGCCTGTCCAGCGAGGTCGTGGCCGGGGTCGCCAAGCTGATGAGCAACCTCGACCTGATCACCGGCGCCAAGAAGGCGGTCGTGACGGCCCACTGCAACACGACCATCGGCCTGCCGGGCTCGTTCGCGACGCGGCTGCAGCCCAACCATCCGACCGACGACCTGGACGGCATCCTGGCCTCGGTCATGGAGGGGCTGTCGTACGGCTGCGGCGACGCCGTCATCGGGCTCAACCCGGTGGACGATTCGCAGGCCAACGTCGAGCGCATCCTGCACATGTTCCACGACTTCACGCAGAAGTGGAAGGTGCCGACGCAGAGCTGCGTGCTCGCGCACGTGACCACGCAGATGGCCGCGGTGCAGGCGGGCGCGCCGTCCGACCTCATCTTCCAGTCGATCGCCGGCTCGCAGAAGGGCAACGAGGCGTTCGGCGTCACCGTCTCGATGCTGACCGAGGCCGAGGAGCTCATGCACTCCCGCGGCACGTCAGCCGGCCCGAACGTCATGTACTTCGAGACCGGGCAGGGCAGCGAGCTGTCGAGCAACGCGCACTTCGGCTCCGACCAGGTGGTCATGGAGGCGCGCTGCTACGGCCTGGCCAAGCACTTCCACCCGTTCCTGGTCAACACCGTGGTCGGGTTCATCGGCCCCGAGTACCTGTACGACTCCAAGCAGGTGACGCGCGCCGGGCTGGAGGACCACTTCATGGGCAAGCTGTCCGGCATCCCGATGGGGTGCGACGCTTGTTACACGAACCACATCAAGGCCGACCAGAACGACATCGAGAACCTCGCGGTGCTGCTGGTGGCGGCCGGGTGCAACTACGTGATGGGCGTGCCGCACGGCGACGACATCATGCTGATGTACCAGTGCACCGGCTACCACGAGTCCGAGTCGCTGCGCCAGCTGTTCGGCAAGACGGCGACGCCGCAGTTCGAGCAGTGGATGATCGACATGGGCCTGATCACCCCGCAGCGCCAGCTGACATCGCGCTTCGGCGATGCGTCCATCTTTCTTGACTGAGGCAGAGGGGGAGAGCAATGTACAGCGAGGATGAGATCAGGAAGCTGGTCGCGGGCGTCATCGCCGGCATGGGCGGTGCCGAGGCGGTCGTGCGGACGCCAGCGCAGGCCGAGCCGGGCGCCGTCCCGGATGTCACCGCGGTGAGCACCAAGGACGAGTTCCACGTGCCGCACCCCGCCGACCGCGAGGGCTACCTGCACATGAAGCAGGCCACGGTGGCCCGGCTGGGCGTGTGGCGTGCGGGCGCGCGCTACAACACCTGGTCGATGCTGCATTTCCGGGCCGACCACGCCACGGCGCAGGACGCCGTCTTCACCGACGTCGATCCGGAGTTCATCACGGCGCAGGGCTTCGTCGCGGGCCAGAGCCAGTGCACGTCGAAGGACGAGTTCCTGACCCGTCCCGATCTGGGGCGCAAGCTCAACCAGGCCACGCGCGACACGTTCAAGGCGCAGCTGCGCGCGGGGGCCCCGGTGACGATCGTCGTGGGCGACGGGCTGAGCTCGTCGGCCATGGTCAACATCCCGGACCTGCTGCCCGCGATCGTCCAGGGCCTGAAGTCGGTGGGGGTGGACGTCGGCCCGGTCGCCTACGTCAACTACTGCCGCGTCGGCGCGATGGACGACATCGGCCCGCTGGTGGGCACCGATGTCGTCTGCCTGCTGATCGGCGAGCGCCCGGGCCTGGCCACGGGCGAATCCATGAGTGCGTACATCGCGTACCGTCCGAACCCGGATCGTCCCGAATCGTGGCGCACGGTCGTGTCGAACATCTACCGCGGCGGCACGCCGCCGGCCGAGGCCGGGGCGTACGTGGCGACGCTGATCAAGCGGATCCTTGACCAGAAGGTTTCCGGGGTGGATCTCCACCTGTAGCGGAAAGGCATCGTCGGGGGAGGAAGTGGTGCCGCTGCGCGCATAGGTTTTGGCACGGACACTCGATGCTCGCTGTCGAGCGGTGGATGTGCGTTTGCTGTTTGCGCCGACCCGGTTGGTCGAGACGGCCGCCGGGATACACGTGTGCGGTCGCGCCGCAGTCGCTGCGGGGGTGGGGCATCGTCGGACGTTGTCGTGGACGATTCTTCACAACCTCAGAAAGGCAATCAATGAGTTCTACCAACCAAACGCCCAGCCATGCCCCTGCCCCCGAGGGCGCGACGGCTGGGGATGAGTACTTTGCGGAACGGTCGCTCAAGAAGGGTGCGGCGGGCTGGGTGCTGCTGGCGGGCCTGGGCGTGGCGTACGTCATCTCGGGCGATTTCGCGGGCTGGAACAACGGCCTGACCACCGGCGGCTTCGGTGGCCTGACGGTCGCCTTCGTGCTGATGGGCATCATGTACGTCACGATGGTGCTCGGCCTGGCCGAGATGAGCTCGGCCCTGCCGACGGCGGGCGCGGGCTACGGCTTCGCCCGGCGCGCGATGGGCCGGGTCGGCGGCTTCGCCACCGGCACCGCCATCCTGATCGAGTACGCCATCGCCCCGGCGGCCATCGTCACCTTCATCGGCGACTACGTGATCGGATTCTTCCCCGCGGACAAGCAGGCGCAACTGGAGCACTGGCGCTGGGCCATCTACCTGTTCTTCTACCTGATCTTCATCTGCATCCACATCTTCGGCGTCGGTGAGGCGCTGCGCCTGATGTTCATCATCACCGCGATCGCGGTCGTGTCGCTGCTGGTCTTCATCTTCGCGGTCGCGGGCGGGTTTGACGCCCACAACCTGACCAACATCACGGGCCTGTTCGCCGGCGGGCAGGTGCCACCGGGGACGAATCACCTGTTCCCGTTCGGCATGTCCGGCACGATCTCGTCGCTGATCTTCGGCATCTGGTTCTTCCTGGCCATCGAGGGCGTGCCGCTGGCCGCCGAAGAGACCAAGGACCCGAAGCGCGATCTGCCGCGCGGCATCATCGTCGGCGTGCTGATCCTCGTCTTCACCGGCCTGGCCGTGCTGCTGCTGGGCACCGGGGCGTCCAACCCCGGCCAGCTGGGGCCGCAGGGAGCGCCGCTGCTGACCGCCATGCACAACGTCCACGCCCCGACCTGGACGATCGAATTCGTGAACATCGCGGGCCTGGCGGGCCTGATCGCGAGCTTCTTCTCGATCATCTTCGCCTACTCGCGCCAGACGTTCGCCCTGTCGCGCGCCGGCTACCTGCCGCAGTGGCTGTCGCTGACGTCCAAGCGCAAGACCCCCGTGTGGGCGCTGCTCGTCCCCGGCATCATCGGCTACGTGCTCGCCGTCGCCCTGTCGGCGCACTACAACTACACCGTGGCGCTGAAGGACGCCGTCGTCGCCGGCAACCCCCCGGGTGCGACGCTGATCGACATCGCGGTGTTCGGCGCCACGGTCTCGTACGCCCTGATGAACCTGTCGCACATGATCCTGCGCACCCGTGAGCCCAAGCTGGAGCGCGGGTACGTCACCCCGGGCGGACGGATCACGACGGGCATCGCGTTCGTGCTGTCGCTGGTGGCGATCTTCGCCGTGTTCAACTACGACTGGAAGTCGGCGCTCATCTCGCTGGCCGTGTTCGCCGTGATCATGCTCTACTACGCGCTGTACTCCCGGCACCA
>Ga0209738_10000319_pt1 | contig 9884 bp, 14 predicted proteins | sample TergutNc150P5_FD_187289 | JGI IMG/M metagenome (GOLD analysis project Ga0209738, IMG submission 187289) | Nasutitermes corniger P5 segment gut microbial community from laboratory colony in Florida, USA - Nc150 P5 (SPAdes) (version 2) | ecosystem: Host-associated > Arthropoda: Insects > Digestive...
ACCTTCACGAGGTGTCGCAGCCTGGCGACGACGACGAGGCCCAGTATCTGGCGCGTGCCGCGCAGGCCGACTTCGCCCCGAACCTGCTGTTCGCGGACTATCCCGAGTCACTGTCGGCGGCGTTGGCCGATCCCGGTGCCCGGTGGAAGATGCTCAACCTGGCGAAGACACTGTGATGTGATGTGATGTGAGCCAATGTCAGGCGGACAGCGCGCAGTGCGGTCTCGCGCATCTAGAGGGTCGGAACTGACGACGGCGCCCCTTGGTGTGGGCGTGTCTGTAGCGACCTGCACGCGGGCGAGGAGCGCCTGGACTAGAGCGGCCTCGGCGCGCTGGCCGGAGTTGGCCGGGTCGCAGGAGGGGTGTCGACGGTGACGATAGCCAGTGAGTTGCCTGCGCTATTCACTGGATCGTCGTGCCTGGGGCAAAGTCAGGTTTGGCAAAGGATGGGATTCACACGTCACTTCGTAACACGGCTCGCCTGTGGCGGTAGTTGCTATCGCGTTCGAGGGGCGGCCAAGCTCGCGAGGCTATCAGGAAGTCTCGCGTAGCCAATAGCGAACGGGAGATGTGGCGTCGGAAAACCGCCAGACTCCAGAAGCCGGCTGGTCGAGGGCGGCGTCAACAGGCCATGCCTTGTTTCGTAGGGCCGATAGAGCATCTCGGCCGCCAGCGGTCAGTTCCGCACCATCGCCGTTCTCCTCGAATACATCCCACAAGTTGGACGAGATATCGACAACCACGCCCGCGCCGGGCAATGCTGCCCGAACCCAGCCGTTGTGCTCAGTCACATCGAGCCGCAGTTCTTTGAGTTGTCGGACTGCGCTGATGACCGGTAGGTAGTGTACGAAGTCAATCAGGCTGCAGAAGTCATCATCGGACAGGTCTTGGTTGCCTGTTTCCGGAGACGGTGGGTCCTCCAGGTATGAACACCAGAAGCCCTGCCCTATAGCCCTTTTCGACTTGCCTGAAACATCGAAGTAGGCCTCTGACGCCACCAGCAATCGGTTGGCAGGAGACCCCAATAAGGCCATCGCTGGGTTACTTGGTGTGCTGGGAGTAGTTTTCCCCAACTGTTTTCGAGCAGAGCCCACCGCCTTTGGGTCATAAGCACCACTGCGTCCCTTTGCTTCTACCAACAATCGGCCTTGCGTCGCCAGAGCTTGCGTGGTGGGCCTTAAGCAGTACCCCACGAGATCTGGCCGTTTTCTGTGCGATGGCTTATGGATGGCCTTGAGAGCCGCGTCAACATGGACTAGGTACGGCGTACCGAGGAGTTCTTGGGCGACTATTGTTGCCTGCACCATACCGAGAAAGTAACTCACCGCCGACTTTTCGCTGCCGTCTAGACGCTGATACTCGGCAGTTTGTTTCCAGTGCCCGTCTGAAAGCTGCACAGCCGATCTGACCATGCCGATCCGCCACAACAGTTCAACAAGCGACCGTGCGCTGCTCCCAGTGATGGGAAGCATCGACCCATCACCCATGTGTGCAGCACATCGACTCAACTCTTCGAGGGTAACATCGACGCCTTTGGTAGTGGTTGGGATGATGCTCGCTAGGCCGACGGACTGGATCGGTACGAAGCCGGACAGCACAGTTCCAGAAGAGACCACTACCGAATTCTAGTCTGTCGGGCTCCGTTGTCCTATGTAGTGGCCCCCGAAATCCGGACACATGATCCAAACAAGGCCGGTAGTTTTGGAGGAGGACGGGTGTCATGGAGGGCACGGTCAAGCAGCGTCGGAAGTTCACGCCGGAGTACCAGCGTCAGGCCGCGCATCTGGTGATCGACACGGGCCGCACGGTCACGGTCGGCGCCAAGGAGATCAAGGTCAGCGAGCAACTGCTCGGCAAGTGGGTCCGTGCCGAGAAGACGGCGATGGGCCCGGCCGGGACACCGGCGTTGAGTGAGGGCGGCGATCCGGTCGGACGTGGCGACCCGGGCGAGGGCCTCGGCCTGGTCGGCGCCGAGCGTGCGCCCCTGCGCGTCCGGCTGGCCGAGCAGCCGGTCCATGGTGGCGGTGTCGACGACGGGCGCGGTGAACGTCTCCGCCAGCTTGATGAGCCGGGATTCGGCGTCGAACAGGTTCTGCGACGAGTACACGACCGCGTGCCTGGGACGGAACCGGGACGTGCCGTCCGGGCGCTGGAACTCGTCGGGGGCGCTCATCGCGGCAGGAGTCAACCGCAGCGACCGCGCCTCGGCCGCGTCGCAGATCGCCTGCGTCAGCCGGTCACGGTCGGCCGTGGTGGCGAAGCGCCAGCCCATCGTCTGCCGGGACGCCTCGGCGTGCAGGTTCCAGCGCCGCCACGTCGAGCGTTTCTCGCCGACCGTGGCCACCACCGAACAGGCCAGGGCGTCCACCATGTTCAGCGGCACGTCGTCCGCCCGGATCACGATCGCGTCCGATTCGGCGACCACTCGCCGCGCCCAGGCGGTGGCGTCCTGACCGAGCAGCGTCGTGGCGCGCTCCCTCCATCCGGCGGTCAGCTCGGCCAGCGACTTGACCTGTTTGGCCGGGCGGGTCGCCAAGGTCGCCTGCTGGCGCAGCCTGATGATCGTCTTCGCGGACGGGCGTCGTCCGTGCTGGGCGATGTGGGTGGCGACCAGGCGGTCCTTCTCGGCGTCGATGTCATGCGACCGCGACGAGAACTCGCCGATCAGCGCCTCGTCCACCCCCTGGATCTCCCAGGCCGGGTTCCGGTTGCGTCCCCGCTGCCGGGTCTGCCAGCCCAGGCCGAGCGTGCGGGTGAGACGGTCGGCCAGGACGGCGTTGTAGTACTCGGACAGCGTCACCACCGCCGCGTGCATCGGGCGGGAGTCGGATGGTGCGCCACTTGCCGTCGCGCAGCGTCTGGACCCGGTTGGCGATCACGACATGCGTGTGCAGCTGCGGATCGCCCGCCCGGGAGTCGTGGTGGTCGAACGCGGCCGCGACCACACCGGCCACGTCGGACTGGACGACCGCGCCACCCCGTCCGCCCGACCCCGTCCGGGTCGCCACCACCTCGCGTTCCATGAACGCCAGCACATCCTGCACGGCGTCGTGATGCGCCCGGGCGATCAGCGCCTGCGTGCCCGCGTCGGCCACGCCCCACAACACGCTCACCGACTTCGGCACGGAGAACGTGTAGTCGAACCCGGCGACCGCCCGTCTGGTGCCGCGAGCGGCCTCCTCACGCTCGATCGCGGCTGACGGGGTCGTAAACTTTCCGACCCCGTACAGATCTCCGGCCCCTGGATCACCGACGCCAACCAGACACCACACATCCCGGCAGGACTCCTCAACCTACCCGATGCCTCCAAACAGGGTCCGCATGCTGTCCCGCTGCGAGCGGGTGGTCATCAAGCGTGATCTGGGAAGCTCTGGCGTCGTGCGGATGACCAACGGGGCACGACCCACTTGCCGTAGCGGTCGGATCCTTCCCGACGAATCAGACCGTATGCTCGCAGGTTGACCAGGATACGTTTGACTTGGCGTTCGCTGACACCGGTGGCAGTTACAAGTGACTTCACCGTCAGGGAGCCATTGAGTTGGAGGGCGCGCAGTACAGCACTCTCTGCAGCGAGCAAGGTATGCGATGTTTCTACAGTGCCATCTACAGTGCCATCCGGTTGCGTCGATGGGGTCAGCTGGACGATGGTGGTGAAGACGTCGCCCTCGATCAGCTGGGGCTCTTGGCCGGAGCAGATCTTGGTGTGGCGGTAGAGGTTGCGCACGCCGGAGCGGAGGGTGTCAGATCTCCCGAAAGTGATTGCGCAATCGCTCGGCGAAGCGCGCGGCCCCGGCGCGGTCGAGTCGTTCGACCAGTTCGGACGCGGTGACCGGCGGGTTCTTCCTGGCGTTGACGGCACGTAGGAAGGATCCGAGGACATCGCCGGAGCGACGTACCCATAGCTCACACAGGAAATCGTCCGCCGCCATCACCCGAACACCCGCCTGATTCAGAACCGGGGCCGCGAAATGCTTGACGTTCCTCGTCACCAGAACGTCGAACTTCCCGTAGACGCACGCGGCGACGTGGACACGGTCGCCAGGATCGGGTGACATATCCTCGTCGATCTTGCCCCGGTACAGGTCAGGATCGATCCGGTAACCGCCGAAGTGTGCCCGTACGGCGTCGGTCACCGAACGCGCCGACTCGGGCTGCGGACGCCGCCTTCGACGATGACGCGTTCCCATTCGTCCAGCAGTTCGTCGGTCCAGACCCAGGTGAACAGCAGATTCTCGGACAGCGTCAGCAGCACGTCCATGATCGTGAACGGGTACAGCTCGCTGGTGTCGATGAAGACCCGGCGCACGCGCGTCCCACTCACGCGTCGAGATCCCCGATCGCGGCGCGCAGCGCGTCCCCGCCGGCGCGGCGACGTTCCCGTTCGGCTCCGACGTCGAGGACGTCCTGCACGCGGACGCGGCGGTGCCGACTGCCGGGCAGGCGTCGGAACGCCAGGACTTCGTCCTCGCACAGCCGGTCGACGAACTGGCGGCTGACGCCGAGCATCCGGGCCGCCTGGGCGGGAGTCACCTCGTCATCGCTGCGCAGGACGATGATCTTGGTCCCGCTCGCGACGTCATCCAGCATCGTCCGGACGGCCCGGCCCACCACGGAACCGTCCTCGAACCGTCCGGCCAAGTCCCTGGCCTCGTCCCGGATCTCAGGGTCCGCCGGATCGAGGGTCGCCGCGATCGCTGCAATGGACATGACACCAAGCTACCACATCTGCAATATCTGCAACCAGAGCACTGGTCACTGGCGCTCACAGGTCAGGTGCGAACACCCGCTCCAGCAGCTGGGCCGTCAGAAGGTTCACCATCTCGGAGCGTTTGATGTAGTGCTGGATGGTGATCTTCGAGTCCGTGTGGCCCAGCAGTTCCGCCGCCAGTTCGACGTCCGCAATGTCGTTGATGACCGTGGCCACCGTGCGGCGGAACGAGTGCGGCGTCACGCCTTCGATGCCGGCGATGTCGAGCACGTGCCGCAGCTGACGGCGAACGTTGTTCATCGTTAATGGCGTCCCGTTGCGCGACTGGAACACGAGCGCGTCCGGCGAGCTGTCGTCCATGCGGGCCAGCCGCAACCTGAGCGCCTCGGCCGTGAATGACGGGATCGCCACCGTCCGACGCGACCGGGCCGTCTTCGGATGGTCCTGGCGGAACGGGGCCTGCCCGCGCGGCGTCACGATCGTCCCACGGATCGCCACGCTCGGCGTCGGCCCGGTCACGTCCACATCACGGCGCCGGATCGCCAACGCTTCACCGATCCTGGCCGACGTGCCGAGCATCACCTCGATGATCGAGGACAACTGCCCGTCCGGCTTCGGACCGGTCGCGGATAAACCGGTCTCCGAGAACCGCACGGCGATCCGGATCGCGTTCACGTCCTTCGCGGTCAACGCGTCCACCTCGTGCGGCGGCTTGTGCAGCCGGGCGATCCCGTCCATCGGATTGCGTGGCAGTATCTCGTGGCGCGCTGCCAACCCGAACGCCAGCCGCAGCACCACCTTCGCCTGCCTGGCCTTGTTGTAGCTCTGCTTGGCCAACGTCTTGATGAAATGGTCGCACCGGGCTACGCCGATCTCCCGCAACGCCAGATTCCCGAACACCGGCAGCACCAGCTGCCGCATGTGGTACGCGTACCGGTCCCTGGTCTGCGGCGCCAGACGGTCCTCCAACTCGATGTCCGCCAGCCAATACTCGACCAGCTTCGTGAACGTCGAATCCGCGTTCAACTCGGCCCCGCCCGGCTGGTACTGGAACCGACCCGCCAGCTTCACCTTCAACGCGTCCTCAGCCGCCCGCCTGGTGCGGCCAGACGCCTGCACGTCGCGGCACTTGCCGTCCCAATCCCGAAACGCCGCCCGCGCGCACACCATGCCCGACCCGGCCCTCTCGAACCGCACGTCCCCGCACGTCCCGATCGCCAACCTGCGCCGACTCACCGCCGATCACCGCCGTCACGACGCCCTGCGAGCCACGCGTCCACATCCGCGCGCGCGAACCGCAGATGCTTGCCCAGCCGGTGCGCCACCGGACCCAGGCCCCGGCCGCGCCAGTCGTACACCGTCGACTTCGACACGCCGAGATACTCGACCAGCTCGTCCATCGACCACAGCCGCTCCACGACCGGGCCCGTCTTCATCACATCGCTCATGCGCACCAGGTGCGCACCCAATCCCCCCGGCCAGGGCCGGCCTCCGCCGACGCCAATTCCGGGGCAATTCCAGGGCCCGCTCAAATCTCCGCCACCTTCTTGGTTACGGAAACCGCCTACGACTAGGACTTTCACCACCGAATCTGTCGGGCTGACAGGATTTGAACCTGCGACCCCTTGGCGGGTCTGGCCCGATTTCGGGACGTTGCCGGATGGCTCTGGTCGCGTCCGAATTCCTCGGATGACTTGGGAGAACGTGTGATCTCCGACGAACAGCGTACCTCGGTCCGTAGGGTTGCTGCGGGTCCGTAGCGGTCCATTGTGCTGGGCAAGTGCTGGGATCACGGCACCGCCAGCACTGTCTGTCGGCACATCACTGCCCCTTCGCGCTACACTGAATCGGTGATCTCTGAGAGACGGGCGGCTGGACACAGATGACGCCGTGCCACAACCTGAAACCTCTGAGTGGAGATCTGTGTCCTCATGTGACGACCGACCCAGTCAGAGACTCCCACGATCTCTGCTGATCCGGACTGTCATATGAACCAGTGCATCATTCCCAAACTGCTCGAAATGGGCGTCGCTCCCGATGCCCTTCGGAGCATGCCCGAGATCGCGCATGGGACCCAGGCTCTCTTGCTGTATGGGAGTCAGGCGCGCGGCGATGCGATCCCAGGCTCAGACGTTGATCTGTTGGCCCTGGTCCCAACTTCATTGCCTCCTGCATCTGCCGGAGATGTAAATGTCACCTACTACACTCCCAGTCAGCTAGCTAGCGGAATCGGCACGCTCTTTGGGTTTCATCTGATGCATGACTCACGGATAGTCTGGGATGACACCGGAGATCTCAATCGCGCGGTCGCCTCTATGGGCCCAGTCGATACCGAGCGAGTGTTTGCGCGATCCCACAATATGTCGCAGGTGTTCACCAATTGCGACTATGATATGCCGAAGTACTTGCCAGGCCTGCTCCGGGAAGCTCGTTACCTACTTCGTAGCTGTCTTTATGCAAGTGCCATCGCCGAGGGTGATCCATGTTTCTCTGTGCGGGCACTCAGCAAGAAACACCATGACCCACGACTCATTGAATTGCTGTCTTCCCGCCCAGTCAAGAATGATCTGTTCTCAGATTATCGAGAATGCTTACAGAGGCTTCGCTCTATACTTGGCGCTTTTCCGCAGTCCAGGCACGGTTCACTCGAGGCCACGATCGTGAACGAATGGGGCACTGAAAGCGATGTGCTGTCGATCGCATTTATGGCTCTGACTGCCACTATTACCGGTCCTGGTTATGCAGAAGTTGGGAAGATCCTGTTATGAGCGATACTACAGCTTTCATTGGCGACATTCACGGAAACCTGTCCGCCCTTCGCGGTTTATGGCGCATTGTCTCGCTCATACATCCCGAACGTGTTGTATTTCTTGGTGATTATATCAATAAGGGGCACCATTCTGCGGAAGTAATGGAAGACCTTGTTTCCCACTGGATGACTGGCTTCGTGACCCTGCTCGCAGGGAATCATGAAAGCAGTTTGCGCCAGGCCCTGGAAACGGGTGACCTGGGTGAATTCCTCAGAATTGGTGGAGCTGCGACAATTAGATCATATATAGGCGGCGCCGTCGGGCCAGATGTAGCTTCCGAATTACGGGAATGTTTCCCCGCAACTCACCTAAGTGCTTTTCGCAGTATGCCCAGCGTCTTTGAAACTCAGGATTTGCTTGCCCAGCACGTGCCGCCGGTGGGCGATGCCCACAAGTTCGTGGTTAGTGGACATATTCCAGTGGGTTTGCTGCCGAGAATCACAAGAAACTCTGCCCAAATCGACACAGGCTGCGGAAAGTCTGATGGCCGATTGACGGCTCTGCTGTGGCCGAACTTGGAGTTTCTGCAGGTCAACGCTTCAGGAGAACCGGTTCGTCACTAGATTACGTGAAAGGAACATCGTTTCGTTGCGTCAGGAACTCTTTGGCACAATTGATTCCGTACTGATCACCAATAGAGCCATTGAGTTCAAGGCAGATTCGGGCATGCTCATTGGCATCTTTACTTAACCCTTGAGTTCTATAGCACCGTGCGAGTAGAAGCTGCGAAATGGCCTCTCCGCGCTTGTGTCCGATTTGACGATTCAGGGCGACTGCCTGTATCGCGTGTCTAGTAGCAATATCCACTTGGTTCTGAGTGAGTCGCGTCTCGGCAAGGAAGGCTTCTGCATTGGCGCGTGTTGCGGTCGCTGGAAGGTTGTTCAGCGTCAGTGCATGCTCAACGTCATCAGCCAGAGCGGCAAGTTTGCTGAGGTTTCCGCATGCTTCTTCGAGTCGGGCAAGATTGATCTGAGATTGAACAATCTCTGAAATCAGATTGAGAGGTTTCCTGATATTCAACGATTGGTCATAGTAGCAGCGAGCAGTAGCAAGATCCCCAGATTCCTTGTATGCTAAGCCCAAGCTGTCTAGAATCCGACAACGGACCCACCTTGCATGAGGATCAGTTAATCCATCGAGGAGCGAGAGCGCCTCTTGAAGGCGTCCGATTGCATCAAAGGGCTTGTTCTGTCGTCGCAGAATGTCGGCCTGAAGATAGAACGCTTCTGCAACGAGTGGTGAGGCCAATGGTTGATTGTGATGAGTAAGCCATTCAACTGCTTTTGTCGATGCCGCAATTGCCTCGGAGTAGTTTCCCAATCTGCCTAAGTGCTGAGCGAGTGTTAGGTGCTCTTCGGGTCCACCGATATCAGATGCGTCCTTGAGCATGGAAATTCCTGCGGCAGTGTTCCCGAGACTGATCATATCGACACCTTGCTGACGTAGCCTGGACGCTTTGAGTACGTCGGCACCGGATGAGGTTATAAGGTCAATGTATCGTGGGGCTTTGGGTTCGGGAACTGGTTGCCAATCCACAAGACGCTGGAATAACCTCTCTTTGAGTACCTGGATGTCAGAAATGGACTCAAAGAGAGCCAAGTGGTGCACTTCAAGCTGATTGCGCAGATTTGTTATGTGAGGATCTGGACTGGCTCTGTCAAGGAAAGCAATCCAGATGTCGCGCATTGGCCGTTCGCACTGACCCAGTTGAAGAAGGCCAGTGAACAACTCTTCTTCTGTTCCCGATGTGTAACCCCATGGACTACCAGTTGGCATTCCCCAGCGTTCTGCGAGGAGGACAATCATGTAGTGACATTCTGCAATCAACTCATCTATTGCTTCCTGAGGGCGTCGAATGGTGCCGCGAACCCTGTCCCAGCCGACAACCTCGTAGGGCGTGAATCCGTCGGACCTGAGGCGAGTGTTGACCTCCTCGATGCATTGAGATACAACGGTGCGCTCGGAGGTCAGATCGCCTGGCGATGCCAAAAAGATCCGCAGCGATAGCGGCGCAGTTGTCATCCGGAGCTCCCTTCATGTGCTACTCACGAGTGAGTCTTTGCCTTGCCCTCGGCAGAGTGTATGTTCTCCAGGATAGGGCTGTAATGACGACAGGCGTGGTGCCATGCCGGTTGTGTAGCTGCGAAGATGGACGCCGACGAGAGCGTGCCTCGTCGATGGCTTGTGGTGCCGTGACGGGCTGCTGAATGGAACGAGAACAGGGAAATCTCCAAGGTGTGCATGAGTTGCCTGTGGTTTGCCCCTCGACTGCCAACAGTGTGACCTTGAGGAAGTGGTCAGGCGGCGATTCTGCTGAGCGTCCGGGTGAGCGGGTGTGACGGGGTGAGCGTCAGAGGGTGAGCGCT
>Ga0209738_10000321_pt1 | contig 9854 bp, 10 predicted proteins | sample TergutNc150P5_FD_187289 | JGI IMG/M metagenome (GOLD analysis project Ga0209738, IMG submission 187289) | Nasutitermes corniger P5 segment gut microbial community from laboratory colony in Florida, USA - Nc150 P5 (SPAdes) (version 2) | ecosystem: Host-associated > Arthropoda: Insects > Digestive...
GCTTGCCATCGACCATCACGATAAAGCTCGCTTCCTCGCCCGTCAAAAATTCCTCGATCACCACGCGCGCGCCCGCCGCGCCGAGCTGGTTGTCGGCCAGCATCATGTTGATGGCTGCGTGCGCTTCGTCCAGTGTCGTTGCCACAACAACGCCCTTGCCCGCGGCAAGCCCATCGGCCTTGATGACGATCGGCGCGCCATGCGTATTCACATACGCATGCGCAGCGGCGGGATCCGTAAACGTTTCGTAGGCCGCCGTCGGAATGTTGTGGCGTTTCATGAACGCCTTGGCAAAATCCTTGGAGCTTTCGAGCTGCGCGGCCTGCCGGGTCGGCCCGAAGATTTTCAGCCCGCGCGCGCGAAACAGGTTCACGATCCCCGCGGCCAATGGCGCTTCCGGCCCGACCAGGGTGAACGCAACCTGCTCGCTGGCGGCGAAATCAGCCAGCGCTTCCGCCCCGGTGATATCGACGTTGACGAAACGCTCGTCCTGCGCGGTGCCGCCATTGCCTGGCGCAACATACACGCATTGCACGCGGGGCGACTGCGCGAGTTTCCACGCCAGCGCGTGTTCGCGCCCGCCTGAACCAACCACGAGGACCTTCATCGGACTCCCTGGAAATGTTGCGTCATTATCATCATTCGTTTCATCGTTTCATTCGTCGATGACCGCGTTCGTGAATACTTCCTGCACATCGTCGAGATTTTCCAGCGCATCCAGCAATTTGCGCATCTTTGCCGCATCGTCGCCAGCAAATTCAATTTCGGTTTGCGGTTTCATCGTTACTTCCGCCAGCTCCGCCTTGAAGCCCGCGGCCTCCAGCGAGGTTTTCACCGCAGGAAAATCATTCGGCGCGCAGATGACTTCAATGCTGCCATCATCGTTCGTCACCACGTCGTTGGCGCCCGCTTCAAGCGCAGCGTCCATCAGGCTGTCTTCCGGCGTGCCTGGCGCGAACAGGAACTGGCCGACATGATCGAACAGGAACGCCACCGAACCATCCGTGCCCATGTTGCCGCCAAACTTCGAGAACGCGTGCCGCACTTCGGCGACGGTGCGCGTGCGGTTATCCGTCATCGTATCGACGATGATCGCCGCGCCGCCCACGCCATAGCCTTCATAGCGGATTTCCTCATAGCTCGCGCCATCCACGCCGCCCACGCCACGCTGGATGGCGCGGTGGATGTTATCCTTGGGCATGTTCGCGTCGGTGGCCTTGTCCACCGCGAGCCGCAGCCGCGGGTTCGAATCGATATCGCCCCCTCCCATGCGCGCGGCCACCTGGATTTCCTTGATCAACCGTGTCCACACCTTGCCTCGCCTGGCATCGGTGGCCGCCTTCTTGTGTTTGATGTTGGCCCATTTGCTATGACCTGACATGCCTGTTCTCCATTACGACGCAGCGTAAAACAATATAAATTTCAGCAGCGCGGATTTTATCATGCCCGCCTGGCGCGCCCGTCTGACAAGGCATCTGCCCCCACGGGCCGCACACGCAGCCCGTGCGCCAGACGGGGTTGCAGTATCTGGTATGTTGCTGGCTCGAATGATCGCGCAGCTGCATTACCCGCCACGGCCAGCGTCCTTGCCTGCTGCGCCGTATGCGCGCAGCCCAGGTAATGCCACTGGTCGATCAGATGCAGATAAGGTTCCCCCGTCACCGCATCACGCTCTTCGAGCTGCACCGCGCCATCAAACGGCCAGGGCGCGAACGCCGGGTCGCTGGGCGTTTTTTTCGGCGCGCGGTTAAACGCCGGGCGCAGCCGCTCAACCCATTGCGCCTCAACCAGCAATGCGCCCACTTCGCCGCCCGTGGCCTGCCATTCGACGCGATGAATCTGCTGCGCGATGCGCTGCTCGCGCGCCGAGCGCCGCTCGCCCCACAGATACGAGCGTATGCGCTGCCGCACCCGCACGCTGTGGCCAACATAAAGCGGCGCGTCATGCTCATCGTAAAACGCATAGATGCCATGCCCGGCGGGCGCGGTATCGAGCCGTTCATCGGGAATATGACGGGCCATGCGATAGCGGCGCGTGACGTTTTCGATCTGCGCGTGCAGCTCGTCGGGCGCAACCAGCCCGGGCAGGCGCTGCCAGAACTGCCACAGCAGATCGGCATCAGCCAGCGCGCGATGCCGGCCCGATGGCGCAAGCGCATAACGCTCGATCAGCGCGTCCAGCCCATGGCGCTTTTGCGCCGGAAACAGCGCGCGCGACAATCGCACGGTGCACAGCACATCGGGATAGAACGTCATGCCCAGCCGCGCGAACGATGCGCGCAGAAAGCCCAGATCGAAACTCGCGTTATGCGCGATAAAGAGTTTGCCCTCCAGCCGCGCAAACAATGCGGGCGCAATATCGGCGAACGTGGGCGCGTGGCGCACCATATCGTCGGTAATGCCCGTCAGATGCTGGATAAACGGTGTGATCGTGCATTGTGGGTTGACCAGCGTGCTCCAGTGCGTGACCCGCTCAGGCTGTCCTGGCGGCCCGGGAATCACTTCGACTACGCCGACTTCAGTAATCCTGTCCCCGGCGCTTGAACAACCGGTGGTTTCCAGATCGACAAAAACGAGAGGGGTATACATGATCAAATGGCCAGTACGGCTTTCACGCAGAGCGCGCCACCAGATAAACGCCCACGATAATCACGACGATCCCCAGCATCTTCTGCGCGGAAAGCGTTTCACCGAACAGATACCACGCGGCCAGTGCGTTCACCACATAACCGATCGACAGCATCGGATAGGCCACGCTGACCTCGACCCTCGACAGCGCGGCGATCCACACGCCCACGCTGATCACATAGCACGTCAGCCCGCCGATAATATGTGGCTCCAGCGCCACGCGAAACAGCGTGTGCACGATTTCGCCGCGCGCCGGCATGCTCAGGCCAAGCGCGGTGGTGCCCGCTTTCAGGCAAAGCTGCGCCACGGCATTGAGCAGCACGCCCAGCAGGATCAACGCAAAAGTCAGCACATTCATGGCAAGGTTTTCCTGGCGCGCAATGCATCGCCAGACACACAAAATCCGTTACTATACCCCGTGTACGCTGTGGCCCGCATCGCCTGTTTTACCCCTTTCATCATTCATCATTCATCATTCCATCATTTTCATATTCCACTCTGTATTCCATGTCCGCCGCTCCCGCTGCTTCGAGCACCGCGCCGCTCGCCTTTGGCGATCTGCAAGGCTGTCGCGCCTCCTTTCATGAACTGCTGGCCAGGGCTGCGCCGCCTGCGGATGCGCCGTTGTGGTTCGCGGGCGATATCGTCAACCGCGGCCCGGAGTCGCTGGCCACGCTGCGCGACATCATCGCGCTGGGCGATCGCGCCGTGATGGTGCTGGGCAATCACGATCTGCATCTGCTATCGGTCGCAGCGGGCATCCGCAAACTGAAAAGGGGCGACACGATCGGCGACATCCTCGCTGCGCCCGATGTGGATGATCTGCTTGACTGGATACGCCACCGCCCCGTGGCGCATTTCGAGCGCGGCATGCTGCTGGTGCATGCGGGCGTGCTGCCGCAGTGGGATGTGAACCTGGCGCTGGAGCTTGCCGATGACCTGCAACGCGCGCTGCGCCGCAGCGACTGGAAGAAAACGCTGGCCGGGCTTTATGGCAGCGAACCGCTGCGCTGGCATGACCGCCTCAAAGGCATCGAACGGTTACGCGTGACCTGTGGCGCATTCATGCGGATGCGTTTTTGCCGCCGCGATGGCACGATGGACTTCAGCTCCAGCAGCGGCCTGGATTGCACGCCGTCTGGCTGCCTGCCGTGGTTTGATGTGCCGGGGCGCAGAACAGCGGATATCACCGTGGTGTTTGGCCACTGGGCCGCGCTGGGCCTGATGGTGCGCGATAACCTGATCGGGCTGGACTCCGGTTGCGTATGGGGCGCGCAGCTTTCCGCCGTTCGGCTGACGCCCTCGCCTGCTGACCGCGTGGTCACGCAGGTGCAATGCCCTGTGTGCAGTGTGATGCGGTAAGCGATGAAGGCAACGTCATAGCGATAAAGACAAAATCACACTGCGCCTTCGTCCAGATATTGCTGAAGGATGATGCAGGCCGCCTCGGCATCGAGCTGCCGCGCATCGCCGCGCCGCTCGCGCAGACGCGCCTCTGCATCGACTGATGAATAGCGCTCATCCACCCATTGCACCGGCAGGTTGAAGCGCCCGTTTAACTGGTTGCCAAAACGCCGCGCCAGCCGGGTCATCGCATGAGGCGTGCCATCGGGATGCATGGGCAGGCCCACGATCAGCAGGCCCGGCTGCCAGGTGTCGATCAGTTTCCCGATGGCCGCGAAACGATCATCGCGGGTGCGATTTTCAATGACGATCAATGGCCGCGCATGCCCAACCAGCCGGTTGGCGATTGCAACGCCAATGCGCTTTTCTCCATAATCGAACGCCAGCAGCACGGTTTCATCATTCATGCGTGGCCAATTTCACAGGACAGCACCGACAGCGAAACGCCCAGCAGCGCCAGCGCGGCCTCGAAACGTTTTTCGGCGGGCACATCGAACACGACTTTCGGATCGGCCTGAACCGTCAGCCAGCCATTGCGCAGGATCTCGGATTCGAGCTGGCCCGCGCCCCAGCCTGCATGGCCCAGCGTGAGCAGGAACCGCTGTGGGCCGCTGCCACTGGCAACGGCTTCCAGCACGTCTCTTGAGGTCGTCATTTCCAGCCCGCCTGGCACAACGAGCGACGACGTATAGTTTGCGCCTTCCATCGGCACATGCAGCACAAAGCCGCGCTCGGTCTGCACAGGCCCGCCGAAATAAACGGGCACATGCAGCAGCGGCTCGATTTCCAGCTTCAGATCGACACGGCTAAACAGCGTTTGCAGGTCAAGCTCAGTGGGCCGGTTAATCACCAGGCCCAGCGCGCCGCGCTCGCTGTGGTCGCACACATACACCACGGCGCCAGAAAACATCGTGTCAGCCATGCCCGGCATGGCAATCAGAAACTGGTTGGTCAGATTGATGTGGTCATCATTTTCGGACATGATCCGTGTCTCACAAGGTGGTCACAACATCGTCATGAATTTTCACGCGGCCAGGGCCAGCGTTATGCCGCCACAGCAACCTGGCGGGTAGCGCGGTCAATCGCATCGCCCAGCATGGCCATGGCGCCTGTGGCGTCTGGCTGTGCCACACCGGCGGCGACTTTCAGCAGCATGGCCTGCAACGTGTTGCTGGCCTGTTCGAGCGCGCCCGCGTCTGGCGCGGTGATATGGGCGGGGTTCGATGCCATGCGCGCGTGCGCTGTCAGACGCCAGGCCAGGCCCAGCGATTCAGCCAGCAGCGAGATATGCCCCAGCCCCAGCGTCAATGCCGCCGCCCCCAGCCGGCAGGCCGCCTCTGCGGCCCGGAACGCGTCGCCCTGGGCTGTGCCTGCCTGCGCATGCTGCACGTCCAGCAGCGCCTGCATCGCTTCATCGGCAACGCTCAGAAAATTCTCGTGCGCATTCGCGTTCACACTCAGCGCGCCCAGCGCGCACCGTTTGACATCCTCCGCGGGCAACGCATCCACCTTCCCAGGTTCAGGCAGATGCACCGCGCCGGAAAGAGCATCGCTCATCGCGGGCGACTCCACGGTCAAACCATGGTCGGACAGGATATCGACATCCATGCCCTCCACATGCTGTTTCATCGCGCGCGCCAGGGTCACATCGCGCCACAACAGCGCCAGCGTTTCGCGCACCAGGGGTTGCGGCGCCAGGGGCTGCCCCTGCGCGCATCCAGCCAGCGCCAGATTGCAATGCGCATAAAACTGGCGGCGCAATGCCTCCAGCGTGGCATCGTTTTGCGTGTCACGGTGCAATGCGCGCCCGCAGGCCGCCGCCAGCCGCCAGAAACTGTAAGGATGCGCGCTGGCCATGGCCAGCACGGCAAGGCACGCGTTCAGTTCATCGCAGGCTTCATCGACCTGGGCTGGCGCACGCAACATGGACAACAGCGCCGCTTCGTAACGCGCGCGCAACCCGGCAAATGCCTGCATCGAGGGCGCCTGCAACAGGGAGGGCAGCACGATGCGCCCGCTCAGCGCCACATCGCCAAAGCTCAGCGCAAGCCCTGGCGCATAGGCAGCCAGCGCATCGTACAGCGCGCGCTGCCAGGAAAACAGGGTAAACGAACACGCCAGCTCACGCAGGTTGCCGCGTGTCAGCGCGGCGCAGAATGCCTGCAATGCGTCGTTGAACAGCGCGCGCAGGCTGGCTGTGTCACTGCCTGGCGCGGCGGGCATCACGTCGCCGCTGACCACGGGTGACACAAACAGCAGCGTATCGACAAACCGCGCGGCGGGCTGCCAGCCTGCTTCGCGCAGCGCCCGGCCAGCCACCCGCAATTCATCGGCGATCTTGCCGCCGCCCGTCAGCGCCGTGCCCGCGTCGATCAGCGCGGCCTCTGCGGCAAACACACGCACACCGCATGGGTTGGGCGCCATGCTGAAAAAGGTAAATGTGGAAGGCATCATCAGGTTCATCAGGCAGTGAATTTATGAATTTATGAATTTATGTACCAGACATTTGTATTGCATGAATCACCACTACCCTACTCCTACTATGGGACAACACAAAACTCTCGTGTTTGTGATGATACCGCGTGCGAACATAAAAGAAAACGGCGGACAGAAACGCGCCTTGCAACAACACGCCCTGCCCGCCGTTGCACGTCATCGGGCCTGAAACCGCAATGACATGCCGATGCCGGATATTACCTTACATATCCATGCCCATGCCGCCCATACCGCCTGGCATACCGGCAGGCATCGGCGCTTCCTTCTTCGGCAGCTCGGAGACGGCTGCGTCGGTCGTCAGCAGCAGGCCTGCCACCGAAGCGGCATTCTGCAGCGCGGTGCGCGTGACCTTCGTTGGGTCAACCACGCCAGCGGCCACGAGGTCGCCGTATTCGCCCGTCGCAGCGTTATAGCCATAATTGCCCGTGCCACCAGCAACCGCGGCCACGACAACGCTGGCTTCCTCGCCGCCATTCGTGACGATCTGGCGCAGCGGTTCTTCCATCGCGCGCAGCACGATCTTGATACCGGCGTCCTGATCGGCGTTCGCGCCCTTCAGGCTGGCAATGGCCGTGCGCGCGCGAATCAGCGCCACGCCGCCGCCCGGGACAATGCCTTCTTCCACGGCTGCGCGCGTGGCGTGCAGTGCGTCTTCCACGCGCGCCTTCTTTTCCTTCATTTCGACTTCGGTGGCCGCGCCCACCTTGATCACGGCCACACCGCCCGCCAGCTTGGCCACACGTTCCTGCAATTTTTCGCGGTCGTAATCCGACGTGGCTTCCTCGATCTGCGTGCGGATCTGCTTCACACGCGCTTCGATATTCGCCGCTTCACCCGCGCCGTCGATGATCGTGGTGTTTTCCTTGCCCACCTCGATGCGCTTGGCCTGGCCGAGTTCAGCCAGCGTCGCCTTTTCGAGCGTCAGGCCGGTTTCTTCCGCGATCACCTGGCCGCCGGTCAGGATCGCGATATCTTCAAGCATCGCCTTGCGACGGTCGCCAAAGCCCGGCGCCTTCACGGCCACGGTCTTCAGGATGCCGCGGATGTTGTTGACCACCAGCGTGGCCAGCGCTTCGCCTTCGACGTCTTCGGCGATAATCAGCAGCGGACGGCCCGCCTTGGCCACCTGTTCGAGCAGCGGCAGCAGATCGCGGATGTTCGAGATCTTCTTGTCGAACAGCAGCACGAACGGGTTATCCAGCACGGCAACCTGCTTGTCCGGGTTGTTGATGAAGTACGGCGACAGATAGCCGCGGTCGAACTGCATGCCTTCGACGACTTCGAGCTCGTCGGACAGTGACTTGCCATCTTCAACGGTAATCACGCCTTCCTTGCCCACCTTGTCCATCGCTTCGGCAATGCGCTCGCCGATCGACACATCGCTGTTGGCCGAGATCGAGCCGACCTGCGAAATTTCCTTGTTCGTCGTGCAAGGCTTGCTGATCTTGCGCAGCTCTTCGATCGCGGAGGTCACGGCGCGGTCGATACCGCGCTTCAGATCCATCGGGTTCATGCCCGCGGCGACGTGCTTCATGCCTTCGCGCACGATGGACTGTGCGAGCACGGTGGCCGTGGTTGTGCCGTCGCCGGCGTTATCGCTGGTCTTCGACGCGACTTCCTTGACCATCTGCGCGCCCATGTTCTGCAATTTGTCTTCCAGCTCGATTTCCTTGGCCACCGACACGCCATCCTTCGTGACCGTCGGGCCGCCGAAGCTGCGCTCCAGCACGACATTGCGGCCTTTGGGGCCGAGCGTTACCTTGACTGCGTTAGCGAGAATGTTCACGCCTTCGACCATGCGGGCGCGGGCGGCATCGCCGAATACGACTTCTTTCGCTGCCATATTTGCAACTCCTTGAATTGATGGATACTTAAAATCTGGATACTTCAGGGCTTACCGGTTCACCACGGCCATGATGTCTTCTTCGCGCATCACCAGCAGTTCCTGGCTGTCCACCTTCACGGTCTGGCCGGAATATTTGCCAAACAGCACGCGGTCGCCCACCTGCACATCGAGCGCGACCCGCGCGCCCTTGTCATCGCGCTTGCCTGGGCCGATGGCCAGGACTTCGCCCTGGTCGGGCTTTTCAGCGGCGGCATCGGGAATCACGATGCCAGATGCCGTTTTGGTTTCCTGATCCAGACGCTTGACGATCACGCGATCATGCAAAGGACGAAGGTTCATGGGTAATCCTCTTTAACGATTGATTAACGGGACGAAACAGCCTGAAAGCCCGGCCCCCAGGCTGATGAAATCTCACCGGATGCCCAATGGTTAGCACTCCGGCCTGACGAGTGCTAATTATAGGGACGCGGGCACGCAATTTCAAGAGCGGGGGCGGCGAATATTTTTCTGATAGCCGCAGAACGCGCCCTGAGGATCAATGATGCACGCCAACGCCCATGTCCATCTGGCCGTACATATCGATGCTGCTGCCGCCTTCGCCCGTTGAACCGGAGACGCCGAGATAACTCATGTTGTTGTGGATATTGCGCAGGGAATCATCCGAGGCCACCTGGCCGCCTGCGCAGCCAGCGCACATCAGCGCAACCATGAACGTCAACAGGGAACGGGCAAGCCATTTCATCGCATATCTCCATCGAGCCAGGAATGAGTAAACCAGCCTATCAACCTATCAGTCTGTCTTGTCTGTACAGTCTGTTTATCTTACACCGCCATCGGCGCGGTCAGCGGCGCATGATGCTGATAGCCCGCCAGCGAAAAATCCGACGGTTCTATCAGGTCAAGCCATTCGGGCGCATAAACGCCTGTGCGCGCATAGTCCGGCACGCGCGGCGCGATTTCCAGCTGCGGGCTGGCGTAAGGTTTGCGCGTGAGTTGTTCGTGCAGCATATCGAGCTGGTTTTCGTAGATATGCGCGTCGCCCATGAAATACGTAAACCAGCGCGGCGCATAACCAGTCAGCCGGCCCACCAGATGCAATAGCGCTGCGCCTTCGGCCAGGTTGAACGGCGTGCCCAGGCCCACATCATTGCTGCGGATATACAGGCACAGCGAAATTTCACGGCGTGCCGCATTGGGCAAAAACTGGTACAGCAGATGGCACGCGGGCAACGCGATCGCATCGAGCGCAGCCGGATTCCATGCATGAAAAAGAATGCGCCGGTCTGACGGGTTGCGCATGATCGTGTCGAGGCACTGGCGCAGCTGGTCGATGGCCTGGTGCATCAATACTTTCGTGTGGCCCGCCTGGGCAAATTCCGTCACGCGCGCATAGCCGCGCGATTCGGCGTCCTGAATCTGCGCCGTGGCGGCTGCATCGAGCACCTTGTACGCGGGCCATTGCCGCCACTGCACGCCATAG
>Ga0209738_10000322_pt1 | contig 9848 bp, 5 predicted proteins | sample TergutNc150P5_FD_187289 | JGI IMG/M metagenome (GOLD analysis project Ga0209738, IMG submission 187289) | Nasutitermes corniger P5 segment gut microbial community from laboratory colony in Florida, USA - Nc150 P5 (SPAdes) (version 2) | ecosystem: Host-associated > Arthropoda: Insects > Digestive...
TTGCCAAATCAAGATATTTCTTTTCTCCCGTAACACGATACAGACGTACCAAGCCCATTTCTACAATTTCGTGTCCCGGAGCATCATTGCGCTTTCCTTCGCCGAAAACGCGCGTTAATAAATCCGCATTTTTGATAGCAATATTTAAAAAATTCTTTTTCCCGGTAGCCTGATAATATGCCACCGCAGCTTCAAACAGATGCCCGGAATTATAAAGTTCATGGCTCGAAATAGATTCGTTTACCCATCGTTCTTTCCCCGCCCATGGATGCGGATGTTCGGGATCAATAGTCCTTGCCGTATAAAGATAGCCGTCCGATTCCTGCGCTTTACCGATTATATCAATCAAACTATCCACATAGCGTTCCAATTCTGCATCAGGATGAACTGCCAAAGAATAAGAAGCACCTTCAATGATTTTATAAGGATCCGTGTCGTCAAATGGAAATTCCGTCATGAAATGACCTTTTCTTTCGGCGGCAAGTACAAAATTCTCAATACGTCCTGTTTCTTCGCATTTTCGGAAAGAGGCAGGAATCGTAACCGTACGATTTGTTTCTATCCTTTGCAACCAATAAGTATCCGTAAGTTTCACGCGATTAAACGATATTCCCTGATACGGATAATCTACCGATTGCGCTATACTTACCGTAGAAAAAAACAATCCTGCAATGAGCATATACCATTTCATATAAAACGATTTATTGTTGCTTCACCGTAAATTTATAAATAGTAGTCGTTTCATATTTTTGTCCCGGATTTAATTCTATGGATGGAAAATTTTTATGGTTGGGCGCATCGGGAAAATGTTGCGTTTCCAAACAAATAGCGGTTCTATAGCTATCTTTTGCTCCATTCAATATGGTATAAGAACCATCCATGAAGTTTCCCGAATACACTTGAAGTCCCGGCTGGTCTGTATATACCTGCATCACAATTCCAGATGTATCTCCTGTAAGCGTTGCCGCTAAAAACGATGAGTCCGACTTCGGTTTATTCAATACAAAATTATGGTCGTATCCTTTGCCGAATTTCAATTGTTGATTGGCATTTTCGATGCGCTGCCCGATGGGTGTTGCCGTTCTGAAATCAAAAGGTGTTCCTGTTACAGATGCTAATTCCCCTGTTGGAATTAACGTACTATCAATCGGCGTAAACCTGTCGGCATTGATTTGCAATAAATGATTTAAAATAGTTCCGCTTCCTATACCATTCAAATTCCAATAGGTATGATTCGTAAGATTCACAATGGTTTTCTTATCCGTAGTTGCCTGATAATTTATCTTTAAATCATTATTCTGATTAATGGAATAAGTAACTTTTATTGCCAGATTGCCCGGATAACCACCTTGCCCATCTTTCGACAAATAGCTCAATTCCAAAGTCGTATCATTCGGCTGAACAGCATCCCATACCAAATCCTGATAGCCCGCATCACCGCCATGCAATGAATTTTGTCCATCGTTAAGAGCAAGCGTATATTGCTTTCCGTCCAATGTAAATTTTCCTTTGGCAATGCGGTTTCCTACGCGCCCGATTATTGCGCCATAGAACGAGCCGAGCGGATGTGTATATTCTTTCAATGCAGGAAAACCTACCATTACATCCGTAGCTTTTCCTGCTTTATCTGGAACCGTCAAACTTACAATGCGCCCGCCATAGTTCGTAATGCAAACGCGCATTCCCTGCGCATTTTGCAAGGTGTAAAGAGAAACCTGCTTCCCTTGTACGGTATCCGTAAAATTTGCCTTCTGCGGCATAATCACTTCCAAAGAATCACTTTGCGAGGATTTTTTCGAATTCGATTGGCAAGATGCTATTCCAAGCGCCACTATTGCCAATAATAAATAATTTGCTTTCATAAAAATAAATTTATTATATACTAAAATATTACATTTCAGATTCCATTAAATATCTTAATGAATCCACGACTTGCCTAAATAAGGCCAACCATCTTTGTCCCACTCCAATTCTTCCATTAATAAACGCGATAGTCCGTTATGCATTGCATCATATCCATGGAAAATAATGTAATCTTTTCCATCAAAATTATACACGCCGCAATGCCCGACACCCGGATAGCGTTTGTTACCAGCAACAACAACTGAACCTCCGCCCCTTCTCATTTCCGTTCCGGTTTTATCTACATAGGTTCCGGTTAATTTTTCCGACCGCCCTACCATCACTTTATAGGTACTGTTTACGCCACGACAACAATAATCGAATGATATAAAGAGATAATAATAATTGCCTTTTTTGAAAATAAAAGGAGCTTCAATAGCATCGTCTCCCGCCTCTTCGTCTTTAACCGTATCATTGCGCGGACGCTTTGCCAATCCGTACCATTCTTCCGGCTGGGCAATGCCCGATAAATCATCGGTCAATTTTACCAGCTTAATACCCGACCAAAAAGAACCGAAACATACCCAAGGATGCCCATTTTCATCAAAAACCATATTCGGATCAATCGCATTCCAATCATCTCTGCCCGGAACAGATTGAATAAGTTTTCCGTGATCAATCCATTGAAAATTCTTATCCTTCGGATTTAAGGTTGCATTTTCCGCTAATCCGATGCAAGAAGTATTTTTCCCAAAAGCCGATACCGAATACAACAGCCAATATTTCCCTTTGTAATAAGAAATATCGGGCGCCCAAATATGCCCTTTAAAACCCGGAACGGCTTTTATTGCCCATTCGGGCGGCGTTTTAAATACAGGTGCTTCTCGCTTCCAATGAATTTTATCCGTTGTAGAAAAACACGAAATTCCCATGCCTGTACAGAACAGGTAATACATACTGTCTTGCTTTATCATCACAGGATCGTGAACGCCGTAAGGTCCTTCTTCTTGCGCCCATGCACTGTTTATAGTAAGCATTACTAATGCAACAACTCCAACGATATACTTTTTTATATTCAATGATAATATCATATTTTATTTAGTTATCAATGTGAAGTATGGTAAAAGAATACGGTTTTAAATTAATTTTTAATACATTACCTTTTATACCAATCGGCTGTTCTTCTGTCGGAGAAAGCGCAGTCGGATTATCCAAAGAATTGCATTGTTCCAAATTATTGCTTTGCAAAACGGTTATCCTTGCAACGGATGTGGTTTTCTTCAACCCAATCAAATTGATTTCGTCAGTTCTTACTTTTGAAGAAACATTTACCAATTTGATGATTAATTCATTCTTATTTTTATCAAAGCAAGCCGAAGCATATAAACTGTCTTGTCCCGCCACAACATCATTATTCAGCGTAATAGGTACAACCTGCGTTCCTTTGTTGATAGAGAAAAGTTTCTGCACATAATAATTGGGCGTACCATAAGAACGCAGATTATCAAACCAAATTAAATCGGGCGTCCATTGCCATGCATCCACATGCGCAAACAGCGGCGCATACGAAGCCATAGACACTACGGCAGCATTGCGTTCCAGCCCCGTCATGAATGCTGCTTCCGAAAGGGCGCATTTCCAAGTGTTGCGGTTATTTACGCTAACCGTTTTATCACTTTGCGCCGCATATTCACCTGCAAATACTTTGCTTCCGTTGCGCGGATAATTGTCGTATCGGCGGGCATTATCCAGAAACCAATCGGGCGTTCTGTAATAATGTTCATCAATAATATCGGCATTCATTTTTCGCAATGTGTCATTTAAATAATCAAATCGTTCTCCGTTAGGATCTGTTCCCGAACTGTTTACAAATTTCATATCAGGATATTTGCTCTTAATAGCTTTTGTAAACATTCTGAGCCTCTCAATATATTGAGCGCCCCAATTTTCATTTCCGATACCCATCATTTTGAGATGGAAAGGTGCGGGATGCCCAAGTTCAACACGCAATTTACCCCATTTGGTATCCGCAGATCCGTTGGCAAATTCAATTAAGTCCAATGCATCTTGAATGTACGGCTGCAAGTCGGAAGTATCAACAGCTTCCGCAGTATTAAATTGGCATGCCATGCCGCAATTGATAATCGGCAAGGGTTCCGCGCCAATATCTTCCGCCAAAAGAAAATATTCATAAAATCCTAAGCCGAAGGATTGGAAATAATCGGGAGCAGGTCTATTGGCAATTTCCGTATTCCACCTGTTGATAATTAATTTTCGCTCATCAATTGCACCTATTGTATTTTTCCACTGATACCGGCTTGCCAAATCTCTCCCTTCAACAATACAACCGCCGGGGAAGCGGATAAAACCGGGTTTAAGATCGGCTAAAAGTTGAACCAAATCCGCGCGCAGCCCGCCTGCTCTGTTTTTCCATGTATCATTCGGAAACAGTGAAATCATATCTACATCGTAAATGCCGCTTCCTTCAAACCAAACTGTAAGAGAAGCCTTGCTATCCGTTGCGGTAGATATAAAATCAGCCGAATATTTTTTCCAATCATTTCCCGAAATTTCAATGGACGTACTACCGATTTTATCTCCCTTCGATGAAATCAATTCTGCGCGGATAGTTCCGGTAGCGCTTTTAGGTATTTTAGCTTCTAAGGAAAAAGTATAAGTATTCCCTTTTTTTATACCCATTCCGCGAAATCCTTCATTCATCAACTCAAAAGATTTATTTTTTTCATTAACGGAAATCCGCGCATAACGAGGATTGGAAGGGTTTTCTGCACTGCGGTTAAGAATCAGCACGTTTCCATTATTTTCATTCATTACTTTCCAACCCATTAGCGGTTGAGTAAATTCAAACGAGCGATTCTTTACCAATTCCGCATACAGCCCACCGTCTGCGCCGAAATTAATATCTTCAAAAAATATTCCCCACATGGTAGGCTGAATATCTGCAATCGGTTTATTCGCCTGCACCGTCAGTTTGCTTTGCGCAAATCCTGCTGAGCAAGTTAACAAAACAAGTCCAAGAAAAATTATTTTTTTTATCATATTGTAAAATAATTTGTAGATACTATAATTTCTTCCCCCATACAGCAATACCTTTATTATTTAATCCTGTGAATAAAAAGGTTGCCGGTCTGCCTGTTTTTTCCCAATCATGCCCTCGATGAACATATACCTTATCGGTAGTTCCATTATTCCAATTTATTTGCAACCAAGGCGCGGTATATGTCCATGTTCCCGATTGTTGCGCTCCTGCCGCATTTCCATTCGCAGCAAGCGTAAGCGATGTTGCCACTTGCAAATTGGGCGATGTTTGCTCTGCCTGATAGCCGGGTACAACCTGATAATTTAAAACAATATAGTCCCAAGTACCCGCTAAACTATCGGAAGGAACCGCATTATTATTTTCCCACGCATATCGTTCGGGCGAAGCAACAGGCCATCCGTCAGAACTCCAAAACAATTTTCTTACATGTAAATCCATGTAATAATAATTCACGCTCGGACGTCCCTGATGCGCCATAAAATATTGTCCATTGCCATCATCAAATACGCTGACATGAGAAACGCCCTGCCATCCGCCATGCCCTGTAAACTGATACGGCGCGGTAATCATCGGAGCATGATCCACATTGGTATTGGCATCTACGCCGTTGTAATCGTAAAATGGTCCCGTAGGATTATCGGCTCTGCAAACACGCGTATTGTATTTTGTTTCCAGCCAATCGTAAGCAATAAATAAATAATACTTTTTCAGCGTGGAATTATACATTATTTCAGGTCCTTCTATATTTCCGTTGTATTGCCCGCCGGTATATCCTCTGTTGGCAATACGAACGCCCTTATCGCCTGAACTTGCTGCTAAACCCGTAGTCGGATCTAATTTTAATACATAGATGCCATCATATGCCGAACCATAATACATATAATATTCTCCCGATTCAGTAACAATTACCGTAGGATCAATAGCATTCGTTTGGACAGAAGCATCATTCGCCGATGTAACCACTAATCCTTTTTCCGTCCATGGTCCTGTCGGAGAAGTTGCCGTAGCCAGACCAATAGCACTTAACCGTGATGTGGACGAAGATAAAGCATAATACAACCAATACTCCGAACCCACCTGCATCACGTAAGGCGCCCATATTGCATTATTAGGCGTTCCGCCCATTTGCTTTATATAATTGGCGCCCATTTGAGGCAGCCCGTTGAAAACCCAACCCACAAAAGTCCATTGTACCAAATCTTTCGACTTGCGAATCTGAATACCCGGACGAACGGTTATTCCGTATGCCACATCGGTACTGTAACAATAATAGGTATCTCCGAATTTTTTAATGGAAGGATCATGCACGTTGTAAGAGCCCCATTTGGAATAATCGTCAAATGAGGCTACATCAGCATAAGTATCTTCAATCGTATTAATATCAAAAGACGTTGTTCCCGTTGGAGTATCGCTCAAAGGAGGCGGCGTTGGCTTTATATCTTCTTTTGAACTTTTGGAACAAGAGAAGAATACAAAACCCATCAACAAGAATAATAATCTATTTTTCATAATATAAAATATTATAATTAAATTAATTAGCAGAATTGCCGGATAAATTCGGATTGGTATCTAACTCTCCTTGCGGAACAGGCAAATATTCATGTCCGGCAACCCATGTATTGAATTCAGCATCATGGCTTTTCAACGCTGCCAAATGAGTCGGATCGTATAACCATTTCCAGCGCATGATGTCAAAAAACCGTATATTTTCCGCACCAAATTCCAATGCCCGCTCGTGCGCAATTTGCTCCCGCATTTCTGCCTGCGTTAACCCCGGTTGCGTAGTTTCCAAATCCGGCAAGTTTACTCTATCTCTAACCATTTGGATATATTTATAAACATCGGAAGACGGACCATTCAATTCGTTCAGCGCTTCCGCATAAAGCAATAATATCTCGGAATAGCGCATAAACCTATAATTGATTTGGGAACCGGGCTGTGGTGAAGTTACTTCCGCAGTATATCCCGGTATTCTCGCGTAAGTATATTTTGCTAAATAAATCGTATTAGGAACATTAGTATTGGTATTTGTACTGTCTAATACACCCGTATGATAAGGCTGTTGTCCAAAAACAGTATTGGAACGCCCATCCGTGAGCGAATCGTATTCTTTCTCATACGTAACCAATGTCCAATATAATCGTGGATCCAATGTACCGTCTTTGCAACGCTCTTTTTTAAATTCCGAATATAGCCATTGCGTACCGTGTATATCGCCCCACGCCCCAAATTGCGTCATACCGTAAGGCATATTAAGAGCGCAACCCTGCGTCCATGTAGAAACGGAAGGCTCTACCCAATTGGCTGTTATACCAAAATTGCCAAACTGTATTTCAAACAAAGATTCCGAATTATTTTCGTTCGAAAAGGTGAAATTATCGCCATAGTTCGGTACTAATTTATAAATACCAGCATCGATAATTTGTTTAAATTCGGCAGCGGCTTTGGTATAATCACCTCTAATCATATATACTTTCCCTAACAAACCGGTTGCAGCGCCCCATGTAGCTCGTCCTTTCTGTCCTTTGTCGGGACCCGAAACATTACTGTATGATTGCGGAAGCATGGTTTGTGCTTGCAACAAATCCGACTCAATGGATGCCCAAATGGAATCTTCGGAAGCTGTTGCCGGATAATAATGACTTTGGTCTAATGGCTTCGTCAATACCAGCGGGCATACCTGATAATTCTCAGCCAGCTCATAATATGCCAAAGCTCTCAGAAAATAAGCCTGTCCCAGCAACCTGTTTTTATAATCCTGATCTGTAAACTGAATATTGGGCGCATTGTAAAAGACCAAATTAGCCTTAGCTATTAATTGATAAAAATCGCGCCAAATCCAAGACTCCACATCATAACCGCCGGCATAATCGGCTTGTATGGTAAAATTAGCAGTTAAAGGATAAATTGTCCAGGGCGATTGAGAATTAACATCATCCCCGCGCACATCTACCAATGCCGGACAGGTACGAGCAAAAGTTCCATCAACAAGTAATAGATTATAAGTTGCTACAACGCCTTCCGCAAGGTCGCTTTCGGTTTGCCAAAAATCTGCGGTCGTTTGCATATTTGGATTTACTACGTTTAACTTCTTGTCGCAGGAGACTAACGATGCACTCGCTATAATCAACCCACTAACATATTTTAAAGCATTCATAATTAATTATTTAATTTAATTATTTAAATGTAATTTATTTATTATTTAAGACTAAATTGAGCGCCAAACATAAACGTTCTCGGTGTGGGGTATGAACCGCCGTTGTAACCGGGGTTAAATACGCCGCTTATAAAATCGGGATTATAATCTTTCAAAGCAGAAAAAATGAAGGCATTTTGGCAGCTAACATATATTCTAAATAAGGAAAATATTTTAGTTGCAGCCTGCAAAGTATAACCCAACGATATGGTTGAAATTTTCAGATATGCACCGTTTTGCAGCCATCCGGGACGGTTGCTATCCTGATTGTTATAGTTTCCATCCACATACACGACTCTCGGAATATTGGTATTGGTATTTGTCGGCGTCCAGCTTTTCAAAATATCGGTACTCCAATTCAAACCTCCGTCGGTATGCATCAAAGAACGATAGATGGCGTCATCCACCAAAAATTTGGTTACGCCGTATGCCTGTAACGAAAAATCAAAATGCTTATAGGATGCCGAAAAACTTAATCCATAGGAGAAGTGCGGAATAGCGCTTCCTAAATCCGTACGGTCGCTTGCGTTAATGACGCCATCGCCATTTAAATCTTTAAATTTAATATCGCCCGGCGCTGTTGAAGCCGATTGAAAAGCAGAGCTATTGACTTCATCCTGAGTTTGAAAAATGCCGTCATATACAAATCCAAACTGACGTCCGACTTCCTGCCCCTGAATTGTTCTTGCGCCGGCACCATAGATAGGCTGACCGTTATTTCCCAAACTGAGGACTTTATTGGATAAAGTAGAGCCATTGACGGCAATATCATACTTAAACGGATTTTTATGATTACGATAACCGATAGTAAATTCAAATCCTGAATTTTGCATGGAACCTGCATTTACCGTAGGAGCGCTGTTAAGCGAACCGACCGATTGGGGTATATTTACGGCAACCAACAAATCTGTACTTTTTGATTTGTAATATTCGGCAGTCAACGTAAGGGAATTATCAAGAAAACCAAGGTCAACGCCTACATCCAACATGCTTTTACTTTCCCATTTCAAGTTATCATCTACCACCGAAGGCTCACTTCCGCCATATACTACTTCATTATTGAAATTATAAACATAATTACGATTGACCGATTGCAAATAGAGATAATCGCCGATATTTTCATTTCCCAGCACACCGTAGCTTGCTCTTACCTTTAATGCTGAGATGATATGCGGATCAACCTTAAAGAATTTTTCCTTATTAATATTCCATCCGGCAGATACCGACGGAAAATATCCGAATCGGTAAGCAGGACTGAAACGCGAAGATCCATCCCGCCTTATGGTTCCCGAAAGCAAATATTTATCGCCATAATTGTAATTAATCCTAGCTAATAAAGAGGTGATATAATGATAGCTGGTATAGCTCGTACTTGTAGTACTTTGCCCGTTTGCAAGTTCCATTTCATAAGGCAAGGTAAAGCCTTGCGCATAACCGCTTATGGTATTGTAAAAATCTTCCTGATAGGTTTGCGCTATCGTAGCTTCAATTCTGTGTTTGCCGAATTGACCTGTATAAGCCAATACGTTTTCAATCAATCCCGTTGAATAATTTCTATATCCTTCCGTTAATTTTGCAGTGGTATTGGTATAAAAAGGCGTAAAATAAAAAGACGGAACCCAGTTAAAATCTTTTGCATAGGTTTTATCCCAGTCTAAGTTGAGTCTATATACTAATGTCTGATTTTTTTTCAACGAAAAAAGTTTTCCGAAATCCACTTCTGCAACGCCATTTACCAATATGCGGTCA
>Ga0209738_10000323_pt1 | contig 9815 bp, 7 predicted proteins | sample TergutNc150P5_FD_187289 | JGI IMG/M metagenome (GOLD analysis project Ga0209738, IMG submission 187289) | Nasutitermes corniger P5 segment gut microbial community from laboratory colony in Florida, USA - Nc150 P5 (SPAdes) (version 2) | ecosystem: Host-associated > Arthropoda: Insects > Digestive...
CCCTGCGGCCGGCCGCCGTGATTGCCTCGTGGCTGGGCTACATCGGCACCTTGGGTGAACCGCGCCTGGCCGATTACGTCATCGGCGACGCGGTTGCCACGCCGCCTGAACGGGCGGGCGATTTCAGCGAATCGCTGGCGCTCATGCCGCACTGTTTTCAGCCGAATCGAACGCTGGCGGTAACGGCAGCCGTGCCCGCGCCTGAACGCCGCGCGGAGGATCTGCCCGAAGACGCCTTCGTCTTTTGCAGCTTCAACCAATGCTTCAAACTCACGCCCACGTTGTGGGACGACTGGTGCCGCATTCTGGAGAGAACCGGCAACAGCGTGCTGTGGCTGGCGCCCATGAAAAGCCCCTTGGCTTGCGACAACCTGCGGCGCGAGGCCGCGCAGCGCGGCATCGACCCGCAGCGGTTGATATTCGCCAAGCGGCTGCCCTTGCCCGAACATCAGGCCCGCATCGCGCTGGCCGATCTGGCGCTCGATACCTGGCCTTACAACTCCGGCACCACCGCCAGCGACACGTTGCGCGCGGGCGTGCCGCTGCTGACCTTGCGCGGCGAGACCTTCTCCGGCCGTATGGCCGCCAGTTTGCTGCACTGCCTGGGCATGGATGAACTGATTGCCCAAGATCGCGCGGCCTACATCGATCTTGCAGTGGCTCTAGCCTCCGACAAAACGCGGCTTCAGGCGCTCAAGGCCGCATTGGCCTCCCGCCTGCACGACTCGCCCTTGTTCGACCCGCAGCGTTTCGCGCGCGATCTGGAACGCCTGTTCGAGGCCATGATCGCGCAGCGCGCGCGCGGCCAATCGGGCGTGGTGAGCTTGCCCGCGTCACACACCACGGCAGAACATGCATCGCCGCCGGCACAACAGCCCAAAGCTGCCGCAACCGATGCAGCCGACGAGGCGCAATACCGCCTTGCCCTTCAGCGCTACGGACAAGGCAAGTATGACGAAGCTTTTGCCATCTGCGAGCCTCTGACCTCGCATCCGGCGCTGCAAGGCCGGGCTTGTCTGCTGATGGGCTGCATTCACCTCCTGCGCCAGCAATACCCTGCGGCAGAGACTGTCTTGCAAACCGCGGTGCAAAAGCTCGACTCGGCCGATGCCTGGTTCAATCTCGCCCTGGCCCTGGTGGCCGTGGGCAAGCCCGAGCAAGCCCAAGCGGCTTACCGCGCGACCTTGCAGCGCGATCCCAAGCAATCCAAAGCCTGGAACAACTTGGGCAATTTGCTCTCTGCGAGCCGCGACAGCGCGCAGCGCCAGCAGGAGGCTATGGACTGTTTCCGGCGCGCATTGGCGCTGCAACCAAACTATGCCCATGCGCTGACCGGCCTGGGCTTGGCCTATAAACGCATCGGACAAGCCGAGGAAGCTGAACGGCAGTACCGGAAAGCGCTGGATGCCGCACCGGACTACATCCCGGCATTGACCGCTCTGGCCGACTTGCTGCTTCAGGGCAATGACGACAAGCGGCTCCAGCAGGTCATGACATGTTGCCAACGCGCACTGGCGTTGCGCCCCGACTCTGTCTCCGCGCTTACCCTCCTGGGCTTGGCCTATGAACGCACCATCCAGCCCGCCCAAGCTGAGCGGCAGTACCGAAAGGCGCTGGAAACGGCGCCCGATTTCCCCCCCGCGCTAGCCGCTCTGGCCAATTTACTCAAGGCCACCAAGCGCCATGAAGAAGCGCTCCCGCTGCTGCGGAAAGTCTGGCAACTGGAGCCGAACCCCACGCAAATGGCTGAGTTCATCGCGCAGCGCCGATATTTGGCCGATTGGTCCCCGGATGGGCCGCAACCCGCCGATCTGGTGGCCGCCATCGAGCATGATGAGACTGGCGCCGCAATCATCCCATTTCATCTGCTGGCCTGGCCCGAAGTCTCGCCGGGTTTGCTGCGGGATATGGCGGCACGCTACGCGGCTACATGCTGGCGTTATGAACTGAGCCAGCCGCCGCTGGTCAGCCATGTGGCCGACGTGCACGGTAGGCGTATCCGCGTGGGTTATCTGTCGGCGGATTTTCACAATCAGCATCCGGTGGCGTACTTGCTGACCGACATGCTCTCTCACCACGACCGGGAGCGCTTCGAAGTGTTCCTGTATGCCTACGGCCCCGATGTGGAGGATCAAGCGCGGCAGGCGCTGCGGCAGGCTGCTGAGCATTTCACCAGCGTGTCCGCCTTGAGCGACCGCGCCGCCGCCGAACGGATTCGCGCCGACGGCATCGACCTGCTGATCGACTTGACCGGCTACACCGCCAATTTGCGCATGGGTATTACCGCCCTGCGCCCGGCGGCTGTCATTGCCTCGTGGCTGGGTTACATCGGCACCCTGGGGGAACCGCGCTTGGCCGACTACATCATCGGCGACGCGGTTGCCACGCCGCCTGAACGGGCAGGTGATTTCAGCGAATCCCTGGCGCTCATGCCGCACTGTTTTCAGCCCAACCAGGCGCTAACGGCGATGGCGGACATACCCATACCCGACCGCCGCGCGGAAGGGTTGCCCGAAGACGCTTTCGTCTTTTGCAGCTTCAACCAGTGTTTCAAATTCACACCCGCGCTGTGGGACGACTGGTGCCGCATTCTGTCGAGCGCCGACAACAGCGTGTTGTGGCTGGCTCCGATGAAGACTGCGACGGCAAGCGAAAACCTGCGGCGCGAGACCGCGCAACGCGGCATTGACCCGCAGCGGCTGGTGTTCGCCAACCGGCGGCTGCCCTTGCATGAACACCAGGCCCGCGTGGCACTGGCCGATTTGGCGCTGGACACTTGGCCCTACAACTCCGGCGCGACCGCCAGTGACGTGTTGCGCGCCGGCGTACCGCTGCTGACTTTGAAGGGCGAGACCTTCGCCGGCCGCATGGGGGGCAGTCTGTTGCATTGCTTGGGCATGGACGAACTGATTGCCGAGAATCGCGCGGCCTACGTCGACCTCGCGCTAGCGCTGGCTGCCGATCAAGCGCGGCGCCAAGCCATCAAGCGCACACTGGTTTCCCGCTTGAAGGACTCGCCCTTATTCGACCCCAAGCGCTTCGTGCGTGATCTGGAACGCCTGTTCCAGGCCATGATCGAACAGCGCGCGCGCGGCCAGTCGGGCGTGGTGCAGGTCTAACGCCAGCGCAATGGGTGACCCGACGGCGGCGGGGACAATCCGCGCCGCCCCAAGAAAAGAAAGCAACAAGGAGCTACTTATCGACGAACGCCCGCTCGACCACATAGGCGCCGGGCGTGGTGGTGTTGCCTTCGACAAAGCCCCTGGCGTCAAGCAGAGCGCGCATATCGGTCAGCAGGGCTGGGCTGCCGCAGAGCATGAAGCGGTCTTCCTTCGGATCGATGTGCGGCAGATTCAGGTCGTCGGTGAGTTTGTTGCTGGACAGCAAAACAGGCAAGCGCCCTTGGTGTTCGAACGGCTCGCGCGTTACCGTGGGGTAATACAGCAGTTGCGTGCGCACCATTTCCCCGAGGAACTCGTGCTGCGGCAACTCCTGGGTCAGGTATTCGTGGTAAGCCAGTTCACTGACCAGCCGCACACCGTGCGCGAGGATGACGGTCTGGAACTTCTCGTAGGTGGCCGGATCGCGGATGATGCTCATGAAAGGCGCCAGACCGGTACCGGTGGAGATCAGATACAAGCGCTTGCCCGGCAGCAGGTAATCGATCAGCAGCGTGCCGGTAGGCTTGTGGCCGACGATGATGTTGTCGCCCGGCTGAATGTGTTGCAGGCGGCTGGTGAGCGGTCCGTCTTGCACCTTGATGCTCAGAAACTCCAATTGCTCTTCATAGTTGGCGCTGACGATGGAGTAGGCGCGCAACAGGGGTTTGCCCTCCACCATCAAGCCGATCATGGTGAAGTGACCATTGGAGAAGCGCAACGTCTGGTCGCGTGTGGTTGTGAAGGAGAAAAGCCGGTCGGTCCAATGGTGAACCGTCAGTACACGTTCTTCGTGTTGTGCCATGAGGTAAGGAAGTAATCAATGGAAAACAAAATTTGGGCAGCATAAAAGACTCTGCCCAACCGCCTTACATCATTTGTCGTGCAAGGCTATAAAGGGCGATATTGTCTTGCAAATTGGCCAACGGCCTTGCCGCCCCTGGCAACCAATTGATTCTGTGGGATATGAAGTCATCATGGCAATAGCCCGACGCCCGTTCCCGGCAGCATCCGCCGCGTCGGCCGCCTGGCCCTAGCGCACGTTCGCGCAAGCCGCGCCCGGCCAAGCCCACATCCGGCATCGGCGAACTCGACAGCGACAAAGCGCCATCGGCGTTTGCCGGCAAGCTTTGGGGGAAAGAAATGCAATTGGCGCCGGCGCACATCAACGCCGACGGCGCGGGCGACCGTGGCCCGGCGCGCGCACGGGAACTGGGGGCTATCCGGATGATGGTTTCAGCAGATTTCAGCGCCGCGCCTCATGATGCTGCGCATCACACCGACGGCGCTGCCCCCATGACCGGCGCGAAACCGCACGCCTGCGCCGCCACTCCCCCACCCTAAAGTAAGTGGGAAAGCAGACGGCGACCCATCATCACATCAAGGCGTAAACGCCTGCAAGACCACCCCATTCGGACTCATGAGCAGATAGCTCGAACCATACTGCACCCAATACTGGCCGCAGCACGGCATGGGCAGGTTGTAAGCAGACCAGTTATCGACAGGGTAGATGGGGTAGCTGCCGTAGGAGGGTAGCGGGTTCCCGATCATGATCGACAAGCCCGGACCAATCAACACGGCCCCGGTCAACCACCGGCGCAAATGTCCTCCCCCTCCACCTGGGCGATAGTGGCCCGGACGAAAGTCGGGGCCCGGACGAAAGTCGCGGCGCACCTCCGGCCGTACATTGGGCGGTCGCACATTGGGCCGCACATCCGGACGTCTTGGAGGCATTGCGGGGCGGTGGTTATTGAAGTTTCCCCCTCCCCCCATGTGATTGCCCGGCGCACCGCGCTCGTGCTGCTGAGCCTGCGCGGGAAGGCCGCCCAGCACACTACCCGCAAGTAAGACCGCGCTAATGAGCGTGGCAACAGAATTCTTCCTGACTGTCATGGTTTTCTCCGGCAGCTTGGGAACATGAGGACATGACATTTTGTTGCCAGGCATGCCCGGCAACAAAACGCACTCATCCCTGCATCAGGGCACGTACACCTGCAACGCCACACCCGTAGGCGTGGTCAGCACGAACTGCGCGCCATATTGCACCCAGAATTGGCCGGGACGCGGACGCGGCAGATGGTAGCGCTGCCAATTGTCGATGCGATAGTTATAACCGCGGTAAGCCGGCGGTAGCCGGTGGCCGACCGCCATAGGGCCACCCTCCATAACCGGAGGCGGCGGCCGATGGTCGCGGTGGACCATAGGTGGCGGCGGACGGCGATCGTCCCGGCGCATGTCGGGTTGAGCCTGTGCAACAGCGCTGGCCAGCAAACCGCCGACGAGCAAAGCCGTCGTGGCGGCTGAGATTTTGCGGATCATCATGGTTCTCTCCAATCTAATAAAACGAGACGACTTTTGGGGACTTGATTGTCACCAGTCGCTGTTCTTTAACGCCGACACACGCGCCGCCGATGACAGACCGGATAAGACATGCGTGCCGGTCCGTAGGATAGTTTCAGTTCGCCGCCATGTCCATCCAACGCACAATGGCGGTTTTCCCCACTCCGCATTCAGGAAACACATATGTTGGACGATCGAGCACTGCGCTTGCCGGGCGCGGCGTTATGCGCAACTGCACGGCGCGTCTGGCGCGGCGCAGCGCTGGCCGGTGCGGCGGCGCTGGCGCTCTTTCTGGCAGGCTGCGCGCACGAGCGGCCCCCCGGAAATGTGCCGGGCACGGGTTGGTCGAGCAGGCCAGGACAAATACTGCCCGGCACGGGCACGCAGCACGTCAAAACCCGCTGGGTGCCTGTGGATTGGAGCGATCTGCCGGGCTTTGACGCCGACGACACCGCCGACGCCTGGAATGCCTGGATCCACAACTGTGAGCGTCCCTCAGCCGTTTTCGCACCGTTGTGCGACGAGGTACGTCGTCTGTCGCTGGCCACGCCCGAAGAGCAGCGCGCATGGATGCGGGCGCGTTTGCAACCGTATCGCGTGGAACCGGCTGCCGGCGGCAATGCACCCGGTTTGCTGACGGCGTATTTCGAGCCGTATTTCCAGGCTACACGCACCCAACAGCCGGGGTTCAATACGCCCATCTACGCGCCGCCGCCCACGCTGGCGCAGCGCAAACCGTGGTACACGCGGCAAGAGATGGCGACCAATGACGCCGTGCGCGCACAACTGGCGGGCAGCGAAATTGCCTGGCTGGCCGATCCGGTAGACGCGCTCATCCTGCAAATCCAAGGTTCCGGACAGTTGCTGATTACCGAGGCCGACGGCACCCAGCGCATGGCGCGCCTGACGTTTGCCGCGACCAACGGGCAGCCCTACCGCAGCCCCGGCAAATGGCTGCTCGACCAAGGTGCCGTGCGCGACGCTACCTGGCCGGGCATCAAGGCGTGGCTGGCAGCCAACCCGGATCGGCTCAACGAATTTTTATGGAGCAACCCGCGCGTGGTGTTTTTCCGCGAGCAGGACTTGCCGCCCACGGATGCACAGTCGGGGCCGCCGGGCGCGCAAGGCGTGACGTTGACGCCGGGACGCTCGATCGCGGTCGATCCGCAAAGCATTCCGCTGGGCACGCCGGTGTGGCTAGCCTCCAACGGACCGCAGGCCAACTTGCAACGCCTCATGTTCGCGCAGGATACCGGCTCGGCCATCATTGGCGCGCTGCGTGCCGACTACTTCACCGGATCGGGAGCGCAGGCGGGCGAACTGGCCGGGCGCTTGAAGCAACCCCTGAAGTTATGGGTGCTGTGGCCCAAGGGATGAGACCAGATACGGCAGCAAGCGCTCAACCCGCCGGAGAGAAAAGGAAACTGTGGCAAATAGAGTCATCATTCTTGGCGCAGGCCCAGCAGGGTTGTCGTGCGCGCTGTGGTTGCACAATTCCGGCTATTGCCCGGTGGCGCTGGAGCGGGCGCCTCAGTGCGGCGGTATGCTGCGCTTCAACCACCACGAGAATGACTGGTTGCTCGGCTTTCCGGGCGCGACCGGGTTGTCCATACTGAAACAGTTCATGGAACACTTGGGCCATCACGATTTCCCTGTCATCACCTCCACCTCCTTGATCAGTCTTCGGCAAAACGGCAGCGGATTCGCCGCCGCCTACTCCGCCTCCGGCCGAACGCAAGAAACGGCGGCGGATTTTCTGGTCATCGCCAGCGGCATGCACCCGCGTGCGCCGCTTGAGTTGACGGCGCTCGCCGCGCATGCCCCGAACAAGTGCCTGATCGGCGCGGGCGAGTTGCGCATGGATGATTTTTCGCCGGGGCAGCGCGTGGCGGTGCTCGGCGGCGGAGACAACGCTTTCGAGAACGCTTGCCTTCTGGCGCGGCGCGGCGTACATACCGACATCTATTACCGCAACAAAGCCCGTGCGCGGCGCGAATGGCGCAATCGCTGCGCGGACCTGTCCGCCAACATCACGCTACATCCGCACACCGTCACGCACGGGTTTTCCGCGCAGGGCAACGGCATTGCCTTCTGGGCTAACGGCACGCCCGAATACGCCGATGCCGTGGTGGTCATGTATGGGTACGCCCCCAATACGGACACACTGGTCCAGCTTGCTCCGTGGCTTGGCGAAGTGATCGACGGGGACGGGTTTGTGAAAGTCAATGAGTACCAGCGAACAAACATTCCCCGCCTTTATGCCATCGGGGACGTGACCAACCGTCCCCTGCCGTGTCTGCCCTCCGCCATTGGACAGGGCAGCGTCGCGGCCAAAGCCATCGTGCTGGAAGCCGAAGCCATGTTGCCGTCCCCATGAATGATGTCATCCCCCCCCTGCTGCTGACTTGCCGCCGCGTATTCCTGCGCGACTACGAGGTTCATATCAACATCGGCGCTCATGAGTTTGAGAAGCGCGCTGCACAGCGCGTCATCATCAACGTCGATCTCTACGTGCCGCTTGATGTTTCAACCCCCAAGGCCGATGCGCTTGGCGAAGTGGTGGATTACGATTTCATCCGCCGCACCGTCGCCGCGCGCGTGAGCAAGGGCCACATCCACTTGCAGGAAACACTGTGCGACGACATCCTGACCCAGATGCTCGCGCACCCCAAGGTACGGGCCGCGCGCGTCTCGACCGCCAAACCCGATGTCTACCCCGACTGCGCCGCCGTCGGCGTGGAAGTTTTCAGGAGTAAATGAATGAGTGCCGTACCCTTCGGCGAGCACACGGGCGAGACCTCCTCGTGCGCCCATCACTCAAAAATCGAGCGCGAGGTCATCAAGCTGGAAAAGCGCCTGTGCCGCCAGGTGGGCAAGGCCATCGTGGACTTTGCCATGATCGCGCCGGGCGACCGGGTGATGGTGTGTCTGTCCGGCGGCAAGGACAGTTACGGACTGCTGGACATCCTGCTCAAATTGCAGCAGCGCGCGCCGGTGCCTTTTGAACTGGTCGCGGTCAACCTCGACCAGAAACAGCCGGGCTTTCCTGCCGATGTGCTGCCCGCGTATTTGCAGGCGCGGGGCGTCCCGTACCACATCGAAACGCAGGACACCTACAGCATCGTCAAGGCCAAGATTCCCGAAGGCAAGACCACGTGCAGCCTGTGTTCGCGGCTGCGCCGGGGCATCCTCTACCGGGTGGCGCGCGAGCTGCGCTGCAACAAGATCGCGCTGGGCCATCACCGCGACGACATGCTGCAAACGCTGCTGCTCAACATGTTCTTCGGCGCGCGCATCAAGGGTATGCCGCCCAAACTGGTGACCGACAACGGCGAATTCATCGTCATCCGGCCCTTGGCCTACGTGGCCGAGCGCGACTTGGCGGCGTGGGCGGCGCACCGGCAGTTCCCCATCATCCCGTGCAATTTGTGCGGCAGCCAGACGAATTTGCAACGCAAGCAGATCGGCGATCTGCTGCGCGATTGGGAAAAGCGTTATCCGGGCCGGGTCGAGAACATGTTCAACGCCATGACGCACGTGGTGCCCTCGCACCTGATGGATGACCGGCTGTACGACTTCAAGCACCTGCAAGCCACCGGCGTGCCCGATGAGGACGGCGACAAAGCGTTCGACGATGCAAATTGGCCTGCATCAGGGCCTACATTTGCGAGCCTGCCGTCATTTCCCAACATTGCCGTGGTTGCAGATTCCTGACAGGCATTGGGCGCGCGGCCGAGTAGCTCGTCACCAACACTTGTACGGCGAGCATGCAAGCATCGAGCAAGCATGGAACCATCCACTCCGGCAAAAATCGCGCACAATGAACTGCCCTCCATTTGATCGATCTGCGCAAAGTATGGCTCACGCGAGCGTGAAGAATGTAATGGACTTCGTAAATTCAACCTCACCAGCTACCATTAATCGCATTTACAGAACCCTGCTCAGCAGCAGTTAGGTTATTAATTAATAGAACCAATCAGCTTGCCGGTGCCGCTAAACGCATTCGTTCCCTTTGTGCGGCAGCCCCCTTGACCGCCATCAGAGCATCGGCAAAATTTACCGGCTTTGCGGCATTCATTTCCCGCAACCACTTGCCGTGCAGTGCTGTTGATACTTGGACCTGTGCCGACAAGCCTAAGGGCTGTTTCTTCGGGTCACACCTGCGGCACAACTGGCCCAACGGCCAGCATCTCAGCATTCTTGCGCGTAACTACTTCTTCGGCCAGCGTGGTTACCCGCGCCGCCCGCAAGGCCCATCAGCTTGCCCAGCCAGCCGAAGTTACCACCGCCTTGCAAGCCATTCAAACCCTGCGGCAT
>Ga0209738_10000324_pt1 | contig 9800 bp, 4 predicted proteins | sample TergutNc150P5_FD_187289 | JGI IMG/M metagenome (GOLD analysis project Ga0209738, IMG submission 187289) | Nasutitermes corniger P5 segment gut microbial community from laboratory colony in Florida, USA - Nc150 P5 (SPAdes) (version 2) | ecosystem: Host-associated > Arthropoda: Insects > Digestive...
CGCCTGAAAAACCACGCCGGTAATTTCCCGCTTGCCCGCGCCAATGCGCGATCTCCCGCTGCCGCCGGCCTGGCCGGGCACGAACACGCCCATGCCATCAAGCGCGATGGTGACGGTCAGTTCCTTGCCGATCATTTTTTTCAGGTCGATATTGGCTGCTTCATCTGACGATACGGCAGGCTCGGCGGGTGTGACCAGTTCCAGCGTGTAGTTGTAGATTGTGGAGAGGGCCTCCTCGCCGCGCAATGAGCGCAGTTCAAGCAGTGGTGCGCCGCCTGATGAGGTGGGCATTGCGGGGCCGGCGACGGTGATGGTGCGGTTGCCTGCCGAGGTGGCGGTGGCGGTGGCGGCGCGGCTGACGCTGGAGGTTGAACGGAGGCTGGTGGTGCGGAGGGTGCCTGGACTGGAAGCGATGAGATTTGCCATGATGGGTGCTGCTCCTGGTGGTGTTGCATATCAATGCTGCATCACGACTTCGCCCTTGAAGAGGGCGCGCAAAAATCTGGAAAACGGAAACCGGAGTGTGCACACCAGCAGCCACAGGGGGCTGGGGCCACTTCATTGCTTGTTACTTGTTACTGTTTGCTGACAGGTTTATTGCTATGGTGTCACAGGGGGATAGCGTAATCTTTACTGGGCGGGAAAACAATCATTTTTAGAAGCGGATTTTATAAATATTATGAGGATTATTAAATACCGTTGATCTGTGGATTCCCGCCACAATTTGGACAGCCAGGTTTCATGGTTGGTGGCTCTGCGTTGGCCTCCGTTATCAATTGCTACGCCTGGCGAGATTTGGGTCATCTTTCAGCAGGTTCATGGTGTTATGCAGACCATTACTCCATCTCACCATCTCGTTATAGCTGCGCAACGCATTGCTTGGGCTGCCATCCGTTGCCCAGGCAATGGGGGTGCCCAGTCGCATTTTCTCGATGGCGGTATAGGGTGTTTTATCGCGCAGACGACGGTAAAGCTCCTTGGCTGACCGGCGGAAATCCGCTACGCTGCCAAGGTAAGCGTTCCATGCTGTTGGGTTGAGATTGTTCTGTGCCTTGTCCATTTCATCGACAATCGTCTCGAAAGTGTTGATCTGTGCGCTGACCTGGGCGATATCGACATTATCCTGGGTGAGCAGATTGACCAGCTGCCTGGCCTGAATCATGACCAACAGGTTGTAATAGATTTGGTCGCGTTTACCTTCTTTTTCCATGTGTTGCAGGCTTGCCTGTTGCTGCGCGTCATTAGCTTCGTCTAGCGTATTGAAGAATTTTTCCTCTGCGACGTTGAACGCGTTAGCCTGTGCCATCAAGGTCTGATGCAGAGCTTTGCCTTTAGCAAAGCTGTCGTCCTTATAGTTTCCGAGGTCGTAATAGGTATGTGCTTCGCCGATCGTCGCTTGCAGCGGAATGAGGCTGGCAGCATAGGCGTTGGCAGCTTGCTCCAGATCAGGAGCGCTGGGAGACATGGCGTTGGCCTGGTCAATCTCCTTTTTGCACTCCTTGACTCCCTTGACATTGGCGATGCCCCCGACATTGGTTTCCTGGCCCGTCGGGCCAACGCTCATGTTCTGGATCCAGTGCGCGTAGTTGTTCAGGGAACTTCGGAACGAATAATTTGCCTGGTTGTAGCAGTCAATGTAGAGATTAACCTTGTTCTGCGTTTCGGTATTGCGGGAACATGCCGACAGCATCAACGCAAGAAACGTGAGAGCAATCAACACGTAGCGGGGAAACAGGGAAGGGCGGTTCATAAGTGTTCCTGCGAGGAAAGAATGCTGCTCGTTCAAGTTTCTGCAAAAGATCCGTTTTTTGTGGGACGAACCCGGTATTGCCAAACACATTGGGCGCAAGCTCATACGGATTCAGCCCACCCCTCAGCCCGGCTGGATCCAGACTGATAAACTGCCCATTGAGCGGGTCAAAGTACCGCTGCCGGTCGTAGTGCAGCCCCGACTCTTCATCAAAATATTGCCCCTGCAACCGCAACGTCTGCCGCACCGTGCGATCACCAAAATAATCCACCCTGCCTGTGGCCGCATAATGCCCTTCCCAGACCGTGTTGCCTTGCGCATCGCACAGCCTGGCCGGCGCGCCATTCGGCTCACTCTGATACGCATACACCTTCGGCTGCGCAGGCTTATCCCTGGCCCCCTGCCAGCCGCTATCCTGCATCAGCAGCGGTGCCAGGCTCTGCTGATGATACACATAAAACCGCACCTGAAACACCTGTTCCGGTTCCGCGCCTGCGCCTGTCGTCCGCTGGACTTCCCCTACCAGCCGGTTGCCTTCCCAGAGAAACCAGGTGCAGTCGCCGTTCGCTTCGTTCTGCTTGCACAGCCTGCGCCCCAGCGCGTCGTAACGGTAATGCCAGTGCCCATGCCGCGGCTTCAGACTTTTTAACCGCCCAAATTCATCCCACTCCAGATACTGGTCCTCGTTGGTTGCGCCACTGCGTATCACCACCTGGCCCGCCGCATCCGTGCGCCAGTTCACACCGCTTTCATGGCAGATCAATCGCCCGCCTTCTTCCGTGCGTGACTCGTGCAGGATCGCATCTCCATTCGCGTTATGCATGAATTGCCTGATCTTGCCCAACGGATCCGTGTGCGTGTGGATCCGATCCAGCGGGTCATACACATAGTTGTCTTCGCCCAGGTGGCTGTCCACCTTCAGTATCTGGCGGCCCAGCGCATCGTAACCGTAACGCGTGTGTGTATAGAGAGGTTGCTTCGCATGCGTCTCATGCCGCATCAGGCGGCCCGCCTCGTCATAGCTCAGATGGTGCGCCAGCCCGTCGCCAAATTCCACCTGGCTTAGCCTTCCCGCTTTGTCACGGCTGAGTTTCACGGGCTCGCGGTTATCCAGTTGCACCGTTTGCATCCGGCCCAGTGCGTCGTAGCCATACGTCAGTTGTTGCTGATGGCGCACTGTGCCCACCTGCATCGTTCGCTGCTGTTTGTGCAGCAGACCTGCTGCGTCGTAATGGTTGACGATCGTGCCAGTGAAGCCCTCCTGCTCCTGCTGTTCCCGCGTCAGTTTCCCGTCTGCGTCATATTCGCGCGTGACCTTGCCTGTTGCGTTGCGCGCCTCAGTCAGTTGCCCACGATCATTCCACGAAAAATGCTCTTCTTCGGCCGCGCAGCTGCGCTGCACGATACGCCCCATCCTGTCATATTGCACCTGCGTAACTTTTCCCGCGCTGTCTTCCACCCGTGCGAGTTTGCCCGCCGCATCGTAACCATAACACTTTGTGTTGCCCCAGTAGTCACGTTCGGTGATTACCTTTCCAGCCGCGTCACGCTCCAGGTGCCAGGTGTGGCCTACGGCATTGGTGATGCCAATGAGTCGTTCCTCGGTGTCGTAGTGGTAGTGCGTTACGCTGCCATCCGGCGAGGTGCGGCTTTGCAGTTTCCCTGGGCCGCCATATTCAAATGTCGTAACCTGATTGAGTTCATCCGTATAGCGGATCACGTCGCCACGGTTGTCATAGGCGTATTTAACAGGCTCACGCCCAGGCCGGATACATGCGGTCAGCCAGCCCCTGGCGCCGTACACATATATCGTCGGCTCCGGCTCGCCTGGATTCTGCTGGCTCACCAACTTGCCTCGGGCATCGTGCTCCAGCCGCGTAACGCCGCCTTGTGCATCGGTCATGGCTGCCAGGTAGCCCTTGCTATCCCATGCCAGCTGCGTGACGTTTCCTGCGGCGTCCGTTACCTTGACAAGCTGCCCTTTGTCGTCGTATTCGTACTGCGTAGTCAAGCCCAGGGGCGTGCGCTGCCTGACCAGGTTGCCGCGCTCATTCCACTCCTGTTGCCACACGCCGTTTTCAGGATCGGTGATTTTAACGGCTCGGCTATTCTCGTCATACTCGGTGCGAACGGTGCTGTAGTCCGCGCGGATTTCCGCCAGCACATTGCCGCGCTCGTCGTATTCCCATTGAGTGGCATTGCCGCCTTCATCCACTTCTGCCGTGGTGCGCTGCTGCGCGTCATACATATAGCTGCGCATGCCGCCTGCGCTGTCAATGTGCAAGATGGGCAATTGCCGGTCGTCGTATTGCAGCACGCTTTCGTGGCCTGATGCGTCAGTGATGATCGTCTCCAGATACTCCAGGTCATAGGCGAAGCGGTAAGCATGCAGTTCGTTATCTCCCCACGCGTGATCGACTCGCCACTTGCCATCGGCGTGCTTCCTGTGCGTGTAGTAAAACGATAACCTGTTGCGGTCGGTATGCCGTACCATCAGGTGCAGGCTCGCGTGAGGCCCGCCTGCGTATTCAAAGTAGTGTGGCTTGTCAAGTGCGTCTCGCACGGCCACCAGATCATCGTTACGATCCTGTTCGTAACACACCAGTGTGTGATGAAAGCCATGGGTGTCGCACAGCGTGATGCGCCCCACGCGCCCAGTCTGCGCGCCTGGTGCGCAGTGCACTGCGCGGCCCGTGGGTTGATTAGCCCACCATTCGGTGATGCACAGTGTTGTGCCGTCGTGCATGCTTTCTGTGGACCACTCAAAATGCCATGCGTTGCTGTTCAGATCAGACAATGTGAAAAGTCTAATGGCCAGCACGAGCGTGGCATGGGGCGCAGGGGCGCGCTTGCGCCAGTCTTCCGGGAAGTTGAACCCGTATTCCAGTCCTGCGCGCGTGCGGATGATCGCGTGGTTTGCGTCTTTCAGATAGAACGCATGGCCGTACTGTTTGTCATAAGTGCGGTTGGCCCAGCCTTCGGTGTCAGGCAGGTGGTTGAAGGTTGCTACCTGGTTTGCAAAATAGACTGTTGCGGTGTGTTTTCCTTTGTTCTGCACGATCTCCATGCCAGTGTCGGCCAGCGTGCGCCAGCCTGCTCCGGCGATGCCGGTGAAGGCGTCGTGGCTTTCGTAGTAGCGGTGCCAGGGAAGGGGCAGGCGGCCACTCACGGTGAAGTCGTGCTGCTGCACCACCACTTCGCCCGTAATCAGATTCACTGGTTCTGCGTCGAATATCCTATATTTCACTTTATGGTGCCTGATGGAAAGTTTGTGAATATTCTTTTGGGCAATGTTTATCTGAAAACGCCTGAGTAATTGTAAATATTTCCATTACGTTACCTCTTGAACTTTTTCCTCCTGTTGTTCACCCCTACCACTGCAGATTTTTCTTTGAAGCCATTGCTGGAATATTGGTTAACTCAATAGACATGGACCCTCATTAAAACTCTTGAACTATTGATATCACTGTTGTAACAGCACCAATTTATCTGTTATTTCTGTTTTCTGTCATTATATGCGCCATCTGTTATAATTTTTTTCAGCGAATCCTTTACATCACTTTCTTCTTTATTGTATATGTTATGTACTTTATCTAATGCCTTTTCAATGTTGCTTGTTGCATTTTTTGAATCATTGATAAGGTCCTTTGCTGTGTTTTTCAGGTCCTTTGCTGCGTTTTCCAGATTATTTTTGGCGTCTTTTTCGGCAATTTTTAAAGAATCTTTAAAGTCTTTTGCAGAATCTTTCACTGTGTTTTCTAAAGAGTTCTTCAAGTCTTTTGCAGAGTCTTTCTCGGCGCCTTCAAGAAAGTCTTTCAAGCTTTTTGCCACGTCTTTTCCTACGCCAGTAACTGTGTCTTTAACTGTATCTTTTGCCGCGCCTTTTACTGCATCCATGAATTCTGATACCACTTTAAGACTCATCGCCGCATCTACTATCGCTGATGGCGATAGATCGGGAGTCTTCACGGTCGGCACACCGCCTACCAGCACGGGCCTACCTGGTGGTATTGGCACCATTACTGCTGTTGGCAACTTCATGCCCGGGCAAGGCTGATGTTGGCTGTTGCGCGGTGGCGCAATCGGTAATCCCTGAAACCAGCAGCTCAGCGCAGGCAGCCCCATGTACGACAACGGGTCTCCATTGACCGATACAGTTGCACTACCCATGAGCGAAGTCCCCTCGCTAATAGGGATTGGCCGGACAGGGTCCGTAAACATCACTCCCATTAACGGGAAATGCATCCCCGGTATGTGATACGTGTGCGTGCCGGCTGTTGCACGCATCAGTCCATTAATGAGCATAGGATTGCCGCCTGATGAGCCAAAATACGCCTCCGCCGCTTCCGCTGCCAATGACAGGACAGCGTTTGACATTGCGGCTTTCACGCTTGGTATATCGAATACAATACTGCATATTGCGGAAATTGCCGCGTTAAGATATTCGAGATGATCAAACACAAATCCCACATACACAAATGGAACCGGTTTCGGTGGGGGCTCCACTATGTGCACGTCCACCCCTACCACCGGTGTGAAGTGTGTCACTATGGGTAATCCGCCCAACACTTGTGCGACCATACCTATCGCAAATGGCAATGGCCCATCATTAACAATATCTGATGCAAAATCCACCGCCAGCGTCGCGGGCTTTTCCAGTACCTGTACCATACCTACCAGTGATTTTTTCCCCTCTGGCGGCGGCTCTTCTTGCTCTTCTATTTCGCTCCGCTGCGCTTCTACTTCGCTCGTTATTCCCTCTTTTATTTCACCTTCTATCCCAGTGTGTATCGCATTGGCTACATTAGGCGCATCATACGATATCGCTTGTATGGTGTCATTCAGCACTATCAGGGGTGCAGGAGTAGCCACATCCTTCAATAATGATTTACCCTCTGTTTGCAATCCCTGACCCACTGACGCTATCTCGGCCTTTGTATTGCCATCTTGCTCTTCATCATTCCCGGACATTACGCTACTCCCCGAACTTTCAGCCCCTGCTGTTGCGCACCCGTCAGCACCCTTTGTTCCCAGCCTTCCCCGTAAAGCTTCTGCAACCATTCTTCAAGCTCACGGTGCTCTTTTTCCAGCCCAAGCCCTGTTGTCTGTTTCCACATCCATCCACTGACCAGTTTCAGGCTGCCTTCCTCACGTAACTCCGGTGTCAACCATTCCCCATTTTTCAATGCGCAAAACCCCGCCTGCCTTGCTGGCTCACGACGGCCCGCCTGCTCCAGGCACCACCCCTGCATGCGCCGCATTTCCACGGCCATTAATCCATCCTTGCCCTGCTCCGCAACTTTTGCTGCTTCTTCGTATTCACCTGCCGCCTGTTTGTATTTCTTGCGCTGTACATCCACCCCAGCTTGTCCGGCCAAACCGTTAATTACCAGCTTGTTGCCCGTGTTGTCGCCTGCCTGTTGCGCTTGCTGTCCTGCCTGCACGGCCAGCCCATAGACGTTGTGCGCCTGATCTTCCTTTTTCCACTTCATATACGCCGCGGCTGCGATCAGTTGCACTACCGCGCTTTGCCCGTGCCATCCCTGCTGAGTGCTGACTGCCAGCGCAGCGTCGCGTAGCCGCTCCATGCGTGTGACATTCCCATGTTCCAGCGTCTCACTCAATTGCACCAGCAACCGACGAAGCTGCCCGCTTGGCCCACGCTCGCCCGATTGCGCCACCAGTTCGCGTGGTACCGTGTTCATGCGGTAATGCCCTTGCACTGTCATTATTTGTTCGGGCCATTGTCCGGTCAGTTTGTCATATTGTGGCGGCTCGGTACCAAACTGCACATAGCGGATGCGATCACTCTGCCAGCGCCCATTGCATGTTTCTTTCAGCAACTCAGCCAGCCAGCTTTGCCAGGCTTTTGCACTGCCTTTTATCTGGCATGGAAGTAACACCCACACCATACCTGGGAATGCCTGTGGATGCGCATCCATCAAGCTGTGTGCAAATTTCAGCAGATACGCAATGGGCGTCTCGTCTTTTTCTTCATGCGGCGGGGGTTGCCAGTCCGCTGTTTTACCGGCTGCGCGTGTTCCCTCGCGGCGTTCCTCGTAGTAGTTGGTCATTTGCGTGACCAGTGCCTGTGTGTACTGCTCTGGTGTATCGAAACTTGCCTCAAACATCTGCACAGAGCCGGATAATTGCGCCTGCGAAATGAAAAACACCTTCACCATTTCAATATCCGCATTATTGGCCTGCCAATACAGCAAACGCGCCTGATCATCCTGTGCAAACTTCAGCCAGTCTTCGTGCGCCTGTATCAACCGCCGTTCAACGGGGTTGGTAGGTTGCCAGTTCTGCATGTTGTCTGCCCGTATCAAAAAAACACTTCAGGGATTCAACAGCAGCAGCGTGCCTTCAACCGTATGTTTTCCTGAGGCGCTGCTCGTGATGGATTTGGCAGCAGTGTTTGTAATGTCGCCGCTGGCATTGGTCACAATGGTTTGTGCACTGCTCGTGATGGAGCCACCGCTGGCATTGTTCGTAATAGCTGTTGCGGTAGTCATAACCGTTGGGGCGTCAGTTATGGAAGACATCGTCATGTTAGTCTTGAAAGTCGATCCGTTGATCGTAACGTTACCCCCTGAATCCATTGTCAAACTTGACGCCCCACAAGCCAGTGAGATTAGCGTTGAGGCGCTTGCCGACAAGCTTCCGCCAGCGACAGTTATTGTCATGTCGCTACTCTGCACCGTGATGTCCTGCCCATTGCCCACAGTAATCGTCTGATGGTCCGCCACCGTCACGGTATGCGAGTCCTGCAACGTTGAAGTCTTCGCCCCGGTAACATTCTCATCGCGTGTTCCCGTGATGGTGACCACCTCATTCTTTGTCACGGTCTCAGTTCGATTGCCCGTAATCCCCGTAGTTTCATCACCCCCCACCGTCTTGTTCCGGTTCCCCGTTACCGCCGCCGTTTCATTCCCACTAACCGTCTTGGAACGATTCCCCCCCACCGAGTGACTCTCATCACTTTCCACCTCAGTGCGCATATTCCTCTCAGCCTGCAACCACAACTCTTCTGACCCAGGCTTATCCTCAAACCGTATCGCATTCGAGTTGCCATACTGCCCCTGCGGCGTGCGGCTCAGCATCCCGCTTTGCGTTGCGCCGTCCGGCAAATCCCACGGCGGCATGTTCGCCGCGTTATAGACTGCGCCCGTGATGATCGGACGATCCGGATCGCCATTCTCAAAGTCAACAATCACTTCCGTGCCCACCCGCGGTATGCTGACACTGCCAAAGTTGCCGCCCGCCCACGGGCACGACACCCGGATCCAGCACGATGAATTCTGGTCGTTCGGCCCCAGCCGGTCCCAGCGGAATTTCACTTTCACGCGGCCATACTGGTCCGTCCATATCTGCTCGCCTGGCGCGCCTGTGACCACCGCCGTCTGCGGTCCCGTTGTGCGGGGCTTGGGCACCGTGCGCTCGGGGCGAAACATCTCCGTGTCCGGCTGCACCTCGAACGTGGTGTCGAAACTGTAGGCCGACTCGCCTGACACATCCACCTTCTCCTGCGCCGTGATCGCCGCCGAGATCACCAGATAACTGCGGTTCGCTTCCTTCTGCGGAAAGTTCGTCAACGTGAAGCGCGTGCCGCACTCCACATCGCGCAGGTTGCCGTGGCCAAACGCGCGCTCGCCCTTCGCGCGCAATTCCTGCATGCGCACCGTGGCCAGCGTGCCGCCTGTGCCCTTGTCCGCATAATCGCCTGGCCATTCGTAACGCTCGATCGCATTCAGCGCCGTTTGCTGCGGCAGCTGCTGGCGGGTGGTCAGGTCCGTCATCGGCTGCGTGAAGTCATAGTCGTTGGTCGTCCACACGCCGGGTTGCCAGGTTTGCGTCACATCGAACTCGTCGATATATTCCTGGTCGATGCGCTGGTCGGGCGTGCAGTAAGGCAGCGTCTGGTAGGCCTGGCTTTTGGGTGGCTGGTGTGCGCCGGGGTTGTCCACCACGATCATCTTGTGCTTGCCATCTTCATGCCGGAAGAACCAGTACATCCCGTATTCCTGCATCAGGCGCTGCGCGAAGTTGA
>Ga0209738_10000325_pt1 | contig 9798 bp, 7 predicted proteins | sample TergutNc150P5_FD_187289 | JGI IMG/M metagenome (GOLD analysis project Ga0209738, IMG submission 187289) | Nasutitermes corniger P5 segment gut microbial community from laboratory colony in Florida, USA - Nc150 P5 (SPAdes) (version 2) | ecosystem: Host-associated > Arthropoda: Insects > Digestive...
GTTGATCGGCAAACCAGCGAACGATGAAGAAACCGCGTTGTTCAGGGCCATCGCCGCGCATCTGGAAATTGACCCGGCGTGGTATTCGAAGCGCCTGGCACATATCAAGGGCGTGACCGAGGAAACCACCACCGGCGTGCACCGGCTGTATCAGATGGAAAAGGAAGGCAGCCTGCCGTTTCCGGCGATCAACGTGAACGATTCCGTAACCAAGTCGAAATTCGATAACCTGTACGGCTGCCGCGAGTCGCTGGTGGATGGCATCAAGCGCGCCACGGATGTGATGATCGCGGGCAAGATCGCGCTGGTTGCAGGTTATGGTGATGTGGGCAAGGGCTGCGCGCAATCGCTGCGCGGGCTGGGCGCAACGGTGTGGGTCACGGAGATCGACCCGATCTGCGCGTTGCAGGCGGCCATGGAGGGCTTTCGTGTTGTGACGATGGAATACGCCGCCGACAAGGCCGATATTTTCGTGACGGCCACCGGTAATTTCCATGTGATCGGGCACGATCATATGAAGGCGATGCGGCACAACGCGATCGTCTGCAACATCGGGCATTTCGACTCGGAGATCGACGTGGCATCCACGCGCCAGTATCCGTGGGAAAACATCAAGCCGCAGGTCGATCACATCATCTTCCCCGATGGCAAGCGCGTGATCCTGCTGGCTGAAGGGCGCCTGGTCAATCTGGGCTGCGCAACAGGCCATCCGTCGTTCGTCATGTCGAACTCGTTTACGAACCAGACGCTCGCGCAGATCGAACTGTTCACGCGCGGAGAGCAGTATCAAAACAAGGTCTATATCCTGCCCAAGCATCTGGACGAGAAGGTGGCGCGCCTGCATCTGGCGCGCATCGGCGCGCAATTGACCACGCTCTCCGACACGCAGGCTGCCTATATCGGCGTGCACAAAAACGGGCCTTACAAGCCTGACCATTACCGTTACTGACCCGCCCCAGGAGAGTCGCAATGCCCATGCTGCTGCAATGGATCATCAACGCGCTGTCGCTGCTGATTATCGCGTGGCTGATGCCGTCCATTCATCTGCGCGGCTTTGGTACTGCGCTGATCGTGGCTGCCGTGCTTGGCCTGATCAATGTCAGCATCCGGCCCGTGCTGGTATTGCTGACCTTGCCCGTGACGTTTCTGACGCTTGGGCTGTTTATCTTCGTGGTCAACGCGCTGTGTTTCTGGCTGGCCGCGTCCCTGCTCAAGGGATTTGAAGTGTCGGGATTCTGGTCGGCGCTGTTTGGCTCGATTCTGTACAGCGCAGTCTCCTGGCTGATCGGCTCGCTGATTTCCGGCCTGTTCCGCACGCACGGTTCCTGACAGCCCCCTTTACTTCCGGTGAACTGATCTGATGAGCGCCCTCGAACTCTCGTTTGAATTTTTCCCGCCGAAAACGCCCGATGGCATGCAGAAACTGCGCGCCACGCGCGCGCAGCTGCTGCGCTTTCGTCCGGCGTTCATTTCGGTGACGTTCGGCGCAGGCGGCTCCACGCAGCAGGGCACGCTCGATACGGCGCTTGATATCGCCAGCGAGGGCATCGAGGCGGCGCCGCATCTGTCGTGCATCGGCTCGTCGAAGGAAAATCTGCGCGCGATCCTGCAACAGTATCGCGCGCATGGTATCCGCCGCATTGTTGCGCTGCGCGGCGACCTGCCCTCAGGCATGGGCGAGATTGGCGAGTTGCGTTATGCCTGCGAGCTGGTGCAGTTCATCCGCAATGAAACCGGCGATACGTTTCATGTGGATGTGGCCGCATATCCCGAATGCCACCCGCAGGCAAAATCCCCGAAGCGCGACCTCGAAGCGTTCGCGCAAAAAGTGAAGGCCGGCGCGAATTCGGCGATCACACAATATTTCTTCAATGCGGACGCGTATTGCCGTTTTGTGGACGATGCGTGCCGGCTTGGCGTGAGTGTGCCGATCGTGCCGGGTATCATGCCGATTACGAACTACGCGCAACTGATGCGCTTTTCCGATATGTGCGGCGCGGAAGTGCCGCGCTGGATTGCAAAGCGGCTCGAAGGTTTTGGCGATGATCGTGATGCGATTCGCGCGTTTGGCATCGATGTCGTCACGAATCTGTGCCGCCGCCTGATGGATGCGGGCGCGCCGGGGTTGCATTTTTATACCCTGAACAGCGCCACGGCAGCGCAGGCGATCTGCACGCAGCTGGGATTTTCCTGTTCCCATGGCACATGCACACCAGAAGCGGGTTCATGATTGAGATAAACACCTGAGCAAACCTGTCCATTACCGTCATGTCTGAACTGCCAGAATCCTCTCCGCCCGAATCCCCGGAATCCATTCCCCAGATATTCGATGCCGCGTGCCGCGCCTTTCATGCGGGCCAGCATGACGAAGCGCTGGCGCTTTGCCGCACCGTGCTCGCTGCGCAGCCCGATCATTCCGATGCGCTGCATCTGGTCAGCGTGATCGAACTGCAACGCGGCAACCCCGCAGCGGCTTACGAACATCTGCAACGCGCATTGTCCATCCGTGAGGACGTGCGCTACCTTCAGGCGATGGCGCTCGCCATGCAGAATCTGCGTCGTTTTGACGAAGCCGAAACCGTGTGGCGGCGCATCATCGCATTGCAGCCCGGCCTGGCCTCTGCATATTGCGATCTGGGCCTGGTGCTGATGAGAAAGCCTGGCGCGCGCCCTGAGGCGGCAGCAATGTTGCGGCGCGCGATTGAACTGAAGCCGGATTTTCCCGAAGCGCTGTGCAACCTTGGCGGCATGCTGTGCGATGACGGGCACACCGGCGAAGCCGAACAGATACTGCGTCGCGCGGTGGAATTGCGCCCGGACATGGCCGCTGGATACTGCAACCTCGGCTTGCTGCTGCTGCGCACCGGGCGCTATCCCGAGTCCATCACCACATTGCGCCGCGCGCTTGAGCTTGACCCCGACTCGCCGGAAACGCTGGTGAATCTGGGCGGCGTGCTGCGCGAAGACTGGCAGTTGGGCGAGGCAGAAAAAGTGCTGCGCCAGGTGATTGCGCTGCGCCCGGACATGTCGAATGCCCATGCGAATCTGGGCAATGTGTTCAAGTCATCGAGCCGGCTCGATGAAGCCATTGCGTGCTATCGCCGCGCGGTCGAGCTTGCGCCGTCGAATTTCCTGGCGCACAGCAACCTGGTGTTCACGATGATGTTCGCCTACGATGACAGTGAGGCCATTCGCCACGAATGCGCGCAGTTTTCCGTGCAGCATGAAACGCCCCTGCTGGCGCGGCCCGTGCCGCCTTATGCAAACGACCATTCGCGCACGCGGCGGCTGCGCATCGGTTATGTGTCGCCGGACTTCCGCTATCACTGCCAGTCGTTTTTCATGATCCCGCTGCTGTCGAACCACGATCACCAGAACTTCGAAATCTTCTGTTATGCCAGCGTGCTCAAGCCCGATGAAATGACCACGCATCTGGCTTCGTTTGTCGACGTGTGGCGCGATGTGCACGAATTCAACGATGACATGCTCGCGCAGCAGATCCGTGATGACCAGATCGACGTGCTGGTGGACCTGACCATGCATATGGCCAATGGCCGCCCGTTACTGTTTGCGCGCCGCCCGGCGCCGGTGCAGGTTGCGTGGCTGGCGTACCCGGGCACCACGGGCAGCCGCGCGATCGGCTACCGGCTGACCGACCCGTGGCTGGACCCGCCCGCCGTGCCGCATGCCGACGAGCGTTATTCCGAGCGCTCGATCCGCCTGCCTGACGCGTTCTGGTGTTACTCCCCGCTGACCCACAACCTGGAGGTGAACGCGCTGCCCGCGCTGACCAATGGCTATATCACCTTCGGTTGCATGAACAATCCGTGCAAGGTCACGGACCAGACGTTGCAGCTCTGGGCGCGCGTGCTGCGCGCGTTGCCCACATCACGGCTGATCCTGATGGCCGCGCCCGGCGAGCCGCGCGCGATGCTGCAACAACGCTTCGCCGCGCATGGCATTGACCCGGCGCGCGTGAATTTCGTGCCCTTCCAGTTGCATCACGATTATCTGCGCACCTATCTTCAGATGGATATGGCGCTGGATACCGTGCCCTACAACGGCCATACAACGAGCCTCGATTCATTCTGGATGGGCGTGCCCGTTGTCACGCGCATGGGGTGGTCGGCGGTGAGCCGCGGTGGCCTGAGCCTGCTGGCAAATCTGCATATGCTGGAGCTGGCTGCGGACAATGACGATGATTACGTGAAGATCGCCGTGCAGCTGGCCAATGATCTGCCACGGCTCTCGGCCATGCGCGCCGCGTTGCGCGAACGCATGGAACATTCGCCGTTGATGGACGGCCCGCGTTTTGCGCGCAACATCGAACATGCGTACCGGTGGATGTGGGACGACTGGTGCACGCGGCAGGAACAGCAGGTGCATCAGGTGCATCAGGTGCATCAGGTGCAGCAGGCGCAGCAGGCCACACAGGAAACCCCGCACTGAGCCAGCCAGCATGAGCGTTGTGGAGGATGCTTTCAGCCAGGCCGTTGCGCTGTACCATCTCGGGCGCTACGACGAAGCGCTGGCAGGTTTCGGGCGCGCAGTGGCGCTCGACCCTGGTTTTGCCGCAGCGCATAACAACCATGGCGTGACGCTGGAAAAACTTGGCCGCGTCGATGAAGCGCTGGCCAGCTACGAGCGCGCCACCGCGCTCAAGCCCGATTATGTCGATGCGCACAGCAACCGTGGCGCGCTGCTGTATAAACTGGGGCGCATCGGTGAGGCGCTGGCCAGCTTCGATCAGGTCATCGCGCTCACGCCCCAGGCTGCCAGCGCGCACAATAATCGCGGCAGCGCCCTGAAAAAGCTGGGCCGCCTTCACGAAGCGCTGGAAAGCTATGACCGCGCCATTGCGCTCGATCCTGATTATGTCGAGGCGCACAGCAATCGCGCCATCACCCTGGATAATCTTGGCCGCCTGGACGATGCACTGGCGAGCTTCGCGCGCGCCATCGTGCTTGATCCTGGTTTTGCCACGGCGTATTACAACCGTGGCGTGATCCTGGAGAAAGCGTGCCGCCTCAATGATGCGCTGGAAAATTACGAGCGCGCGATTGCGCTCAGGCCGGACTATGTCGATGCGCATAACAACCGTGGCGCACTGCTGTACAGACTGGGGCGCATTGATGAAGCGCTGGCCAGCTTTGACCAGGTAATCGCGCTCAACCCCCGTTCGGCCAGCGCGCACAATAATCGCGCGGGCGCGCTGAAAAGGCTGGGGCGTCTTCACGAAGCGCTGGCCAGCTACGAGCGCGCCATCGCGCTCGATCCGGGTTATGTCGATGCGCACAGCAACCTGGTGTTCACGATGATGTTTGCCTGTGACGATGATGAAGCCATTCTCCACGCGTGCGAGAAATTTTCGGCACAGCATGAAACGCCGCTGCTCGCGCAGCCTGTGCCGCCTTATGCAAACGATCGCTCAGGCACGCGCCGGCTGCGCATTGGCTATGTGTCGCCCGATTTTTGTCATCACTGCCAGTCGCTATTCATGATGCCGTTGCTGTCGCATCACGATCATCAGCGCTTCGAGATATTCTGCTATGCGAGCGTCTCCAGGCCCGATGACATGACGCGGCAACTGATGCCGAAAGCCGATGTCTGGCGCGATGTGTGCAATCTCGATGATGCGCAGCTCGCGCAGCAGATCCGCGATGACCGTATCGACGTGCTGGTGGATCTGACCATGCATATGGCCCATGGCCGCCCGCTGCTGTTCGCGCGCCGCGCGGCGCCGGTGCAGGTCGCATGGCTGGCATATCCAGGCACCACCGGCAGCCGCGCGATTGGCTACCGGCTGACTGACCCGTGGCTGGACCCGCCGGATGTGCCGCATGCCGACGAGCGTTATTCCGAGCGCTCGATCCGCCTGCCCGATGCATTCTGGTGCTACGCCCCGCTGGTGCATGGTATCGACGTGAACGCGCTGCCCGCGTTGGCGAACGGCTACGTAACGTTCGGCTGCCTGAACAATCCGGCCAAGGTCACGGAGCAGACGATACAGCTCTGGTCGCGCGTGCTGCATGCATTGCCGACGAGCCGGTTCATCCTGCTGGCCATGCCGGGCGAAGCGCGCGCAATGCTGCGTGAGCGCTTTGCTGCGCAGGGCATCGATCCGGCGCGCGTGAGTTTCGTTTCGTTCCAGCCGCGCGAGAATTATCTGCGCACCTGCTGGCAGATCGACATGGCGCTGGATACGGTTCCGTACAACGGCCATACGACAAGCCTCGATTCATTCTGGATGGGCGTGCCGGTCGTCACGCGCTCCGGGCGCTCGGCGGTGAGCCGCGGGGGCTTAAGCCTGCTGGCGAACCTGCATATGCTGGAGCTGGCTGCGGACAACGATGAGGATTATGTGAAGATTGCCGTGCAGCTGGCCAGCGATCTGCCGCGACTCTCAGCCATGCGCGCAGGGTTGCGCGCGCGCATGGAACAGTCGCCCCTGATGGACGGCGCGCGTTTCGCGCAGCATATCGAACAGGCGTACCAGCAGATGTGGCGCGAATGGTGCGCGCAGCAGGAACAAAATCAAAACCAGAACCAGAACCAGGAATAAAACCTGCGCCGCTCAGGGCTGCTGCCCCGCAGCCATCGCCATCAACCGGCGAACGCGCTCCTGCGTTGGCGGATGCGTGCTGAACAGGTTCTGCATGCCACCGCCTGACAGCGGATTCACGATCATCATCTGCGCGGTGGCTGGGTGCTCCTCGGCAGCGGGAAACTCCGTGCCTCGCGCGTAATGCTCGATCTTCTCCAGCGCAGAGGCCAGCGCCTGCGGATCGCCGGAAATCTGCGCGCCGCCGCGGTCGGCCTCGAATTCGCGCGCGCGGGAAATCGCCATCTGGATCAACGCTGCGGCCAGCGGCGCAAGCAGCATCACCGCAATGCTGGCCACCGGATTGGCCCGGCGCCCATCAGCATCCCGCCCTCCGAAAAACATCGCCATGTTGGCCAGCGCGGAGATCGCGCCGGCCATCGTCGCCGAAACGGTGGAGATCAGCATGTCACGATGCTTCACATGCGTGAGTTCATGGGACATCACGCCGCGCATTTCGCGCTCGGACAGCAGGCGCAGAATGCCCGTGGTCGCGGCCACGGCAGCATGGGAAGGGTTGCGCCCTGTGGCAAACGCATTGGGCGCGTCCTCGTTGATCAGATACACGCGCGGCATCGGCAGGCCCGCGCGCGTGGCCAGATCGCGGATCATGCCGTAGAACTGTGGCGCGCTGGCTTCGTTGACTTCCCGCGCGTTATACATGCGCAGCACCATCTTGTCCGAGAACCAGTACGAAAAGAAATTCATGCCCAGCGCGATCACCAGCGCGATCACCATGCCGCGCTGCCCGCCGATCATGCCGCCAATCACGATGAACAGGGCCGTGATGGCAGCCATCAATAACGCGGTCTTGAACTGATTGAACATGCGGTGGCTCCTTTTGTCTGAAAACCTGAAAACACGCCCAAGTTTTACAAGGATAACTGAAACCGCTGCCCTGCCACCAGCGGCATTCCTGCCAGGAATTCGCGCGCGGGCAACCGCTTGCCGCCAGGCTTTTGCAATTGCGTAATCCTTAATGCACCCTCCCCGCAGGCCACCAGCACGCCCTCGGGCGTTGCCTCAAGAATTTCGCCCGGCGCGGCATCGTGATGAACGTTCGCATCCGCATCAGGCGCGGGTTCAGCCGCCCAGAACTTCAGCGTCACGCCGTTGCATACCCCCGCGCCGCCAGGAAACGGATCAAACGCGCGAATCTGGCGCGCCAGCGCGCAGGCGCTGCGTTGCCAGTCGAGCAGGGCTTCCTGCTTGCTGATTTTTTCTGCGTAAGTCACGCCCTGTTCGGGCTGCGGCGTGGCGGCAAGCTGGCCGTGGCGTTCGAGCGCTATCAGCGCCTCGACGATCAACTGCGCGCCGAGTTGCGCGAGCCGGTCGTGCAGGATTGCCGTCGTGTCGGTCGAAGTAATGGCCGTGCGCGCGCTGGCCAGCATGGCGCCCGTATCCAGCCCCGCGTCCATCTGCATCAACGTGATGCCGGTTTCCGTATCCCCGGCTTGCAGCGCGCGGTGAATCGGCGCTGCGCCACGCCAGCGCGGCAGCAGGGATGCATGGATGTTGATGCAGCCATGACGGGGAATCTCCAGCGCTTCCTGGGGTAACAGCAGCCCATACGCGGCCACCACCATCACATCGCACGCTGTTGCGCGCAACTGGTCCAGCGCCGCGCCCGCGGCTTCGGGAAACTTGCCATTGCGCCGCAATGAAGGCGGCTGCGCCACGGACAGGCCGTGCGCCTGGGCATATCGCTTAACGGGGCTGGCCTGCAATTTCATGCCGCGCCCGGCGGGGCGGTCCGGCTGGGTTAGCACCAGTGGCACCGTGAAGCCGGCTTCGTGGATGGCCGCCAGCGCGGCAGCGGCAAATTCCGGCGTACCGGCGAAAACAACGCGAAGGGAATGGGGCATGGAATACGGGCAGCCTGGACGCTGCATAACAATGACGAACAATTTCCCTGCAAGGGCGCAGGGCGCGGGGAACAGGGGGATTTTCGCATTAAACCGGGAACCTTTCCGTTATGGCATACTCGAAGCCTTGGCACTCTTGGTGATAGAGTGCTAACATCATGGATTGGAAGAGAAAACGGAAAACGGTGCCAGCCGGTTCTGGCCTTGCAGTAACCTGATGAGGATTGCGCCCCATACATGAGCAACTCACTGACGATGCCCCTTTCTGGCGCGCTTGCGCCAGGCCAGCTTGGCAATATTGACGCTTATATTCAGGCGGTGAACCGGATTCCCCTGCTCACGCCCGAGGAAGAGCGCCAGTTTGCCACCGAGTACCGCGACCAGAACGATCTGGGCGCGGCGCGCAAGCTTGTGCTGTCGCATCTGCGGCTGGTGGTGTCGATCGCGCGCAATTATCTGGGCTACGGGCTGCCCCATGCTGACCTGATCCAGGAAGGCAATATCGGCCTGATGAAGGCGGTCAAGCGGTTTGACCCGGCGCAGAATGTGCGGCTCGTGTCCTATGCGATGCACTGGATCAAGGCGGAAATTCACGAATACATCCTGCGCAACTGGCGCATGGTGAAAGTGGCCACCACCAAGGCGCAACGCAAACTGTTCTTCAACCTGCGCAGCCACAAGCAAAGCGCGCAGGCCTTCACGCCAGGCGAAATCGCTGACCTTGCGCAGGAACTGAACGTGAAGCGCGAAGACGTGGCCGAAATGGAAACGCGCCTGTCAGGTCACGACGTGGCGCTGGATGGGCAAACGGAAGACGGCGAGGAATCGTTCGCGCCGATCACCTGGCTGGCCGACGCGCACAGCGAACCGGCCACGATCCTGGCCGCGCGCCAGCGCGACCGCCTGCAAACAGACGGCATCGCCCGCGCGCTGGGCGCGCTGGATGCACGCAGCCGCCGCATCATTGAAGCGCGCTGGCTGAACGTGGCCGACGACGGCTCGGGCGGCTCAACATTGCACGAGCTGGCCAGCGAGTTCAATGTCTCCGCAGAACGCATCCGCCAGATCGAAGCCAGCGCCATGAAGAAAATGCGCACGGCGCTGGCGGGGTACGCCTGATTGCGCGCTTTCCCTCACCCCTGGCTCCGCGTTTCCCCTCACCCCTCTCCCCCTGCTACGTTTCTCCTCACCCCCAGCCCCTCACCCCCAGGAGAGGGGAGAAAAACGCGGGAGGGGTCATTCTGCGCGGAGCGCAGCGTAGTCGCAGAATCCAGATTCCAGAACACCCCTCGCATACTCCCCCCTCTCCTGGGGGTGAGGGGAAACGCCCGG
>Ga0209738_10000327_pt1 | contig 9759 bp, 5 predicted proteins | sample TergutNc150P5_FD_187289 | JGI IMG/M metagenome (GOLD analysis project Ga0209738, IMG submission 187289) | Nasutitermes corniger P5 segment gut microbial community from laboratory colony in Florida, USA - Nc150 P5 (SPAdes) (version 2) | ecosystem: Host-associated > Arthropoda: Insects > Digestive...
TAATAGCGCTTGCCGGTACAGGAAGATACCGTTTCGCATCAGTGTATCCAGAAGGTATTCCATCGTAACCGACACTTGTCAAGTAAGCTGTTCCCAAACGAGCTACATCAAAGTATTGGTCGCCCCATTCGCACCAAAATTCCGCTCTTCTTTCTTCCAAAACATCTTTTACCGTAGGATTGGCTGTCGGCGTTATTTTAGCCCTGCTTTGCACCTCATTCAAGTAGGTTTTTGCATTGGCTACCGTGCTGCCGCCTGCTCCCGGTTTTCTTAAAGCTGCTTCCGCATAAAGCAATAATACATCGGCATAACGCAATACGCGAATATTGTTATTTGCTCCGTAATCAAAGTTATTGGGTTGCCCTTGCGTACTTGGCGTATAACCCTTTCCATTGCAATACGGGTTATTGTTCGGATCAATCATAATATCGCCTTCGGTAGTTACGCCATATACTGTGCCTGCCGATCCTGTTACCGAGCCATCAACATCGGTATATTGCCGCAAGTTGATTATATCGGTACGTTTCCGCAAAGTATCGTTTCTGCCGGTTAAAAAGCCGACAAAAGCAGTAGTAGGTTCTATAAATGCAGGCCATGTTCCGTATCTTCTTCCCGGATTTACGCCATCGGGACTGCCTATCATGGTGCCGGGTCCCTGACAAACAAACCAATTGTTTGAGATAACCACCGGATTGGACATGGTTGGATTTACATTGAATTGCATTTCGTAAAGCGATTCGCTGCATAGTTTTCCCGGTATTTTGAACAGTTCATAATAATCGGGATAAAGCGTGCAGGCATTTGCGGATATAACCGCATTGGTTTCTACTATTACCGAGTCAAGATAAGGACTTGTATTATCGTTACCTGCCATATCCATAAATATTTTTGCTTTCAGCAAATGAGCCGTTAAAGCAGTAACAGCGCCGGGGTGGTCTGTACGTTGACCGGGCGCTATATTCGGCAAAGCGAACATAGCTGAATCCAAATCGGTTATCAGATATTGATAAGCCTCATTACCGATTAGCGGTTTCAAGGTTGAGCCGGCTAACACTGTATTATCATTCGATATTAACGCTAAACCCCATATTCTAATACAGTAAAACCAGCACAAATCGCGCAACACTCTTACTTCTCCCTGATAATCCGCGTTATTTGCTTTATCTACATCGCTTGTACAGTTTACCGCATATTTTGCCAATGCATCCAATGCATTATTTGCCGTAAAGACACAGTTGTATGCGCAGTTCCAAGCATAATAACCAACCCATGTGGTAGCCACATTGGTGTAATTGAAATTGTGCATATCTCCCAACACCGCCTGATCGCCGGGTGAACTGCCTTTATCAACATCTATGGAACGTACATTGTACGACATCCACGAAGCCCAATGCGCAATACCATCGTTTGGCTGCGTAATATTACTGTAACTTGCGCCGCCGCCCTGACTTGCTATATTGGCATATACGCCCGATACGGTAGCATACATGCTGGCAGCGCTGGTATTGGTATAGTCCAATGTTTGACTCAGCACTACATTTTCGGGCGTATTTTTCAAAAACTTACTGCAACTTCCCATTGAAATTGTAATGACTGCTATCGTTATATTTATCAAATATTTTTTCATTTTAAATATAAATTTTGCGGTTAAAAAATTATTCTTAATCCGAAGGTATAAGTAGCTGCCATCGGATATACTTGATTGTCTATACCCTGCGCTACATCGGGATTAAATCCGTGATAATCTTTATTCAAGAATGTATAGGGCGTTTGCGCCGTTAAAGAAAATCGGAACGAAGGCATATCGGCGCCGGTTTTCGATTTCAATTTCCACGTATAAGCTACCTGCGCATTTTGAATACGGATATAAGAACCGTTTTCGATATAATAACTGCTTGCCTGCTGGTTCCATGTTTTATTTAATCCGGCTGCCGAAGGATATTTATTGGAAGAGCCTTCGCCCGTCCATAAGTGGGTAGCTAAATCGGCATCAATATTGGTAGCGCCGTACTGATTGATGAATGTACGCCTGTTATCAAAAATTTTATTGCCGGAAACACCCGAAAAGCTTACGCCGAATTCCAATCCTTTATATTCCAAACCTACATTAAAACCGTAAGTCAATTTAGGTAAATAAGTACCCAACGGAACTTGATGTAAATTTCCGTCAGCATCTTCTTTAAACTGAAAATCGCCCGGTTGCGCGCCGGCGGCTAATGCCGTTGGATCTGCATTTACTTGCGCCTGATTTTGGAATACGCCCACAACTTGATATCCCAAATAAGTGCCGATAGGCTGCCCCATTTGAGCATTAGCTACCGGATAACCGTTGTAATAAGTAATTAAAGGTGCAAACCCGCTCATGCTCACTACTTTATTGCGTAAAGTAGCCAGATTGCCGCCTACCCAATAATTAAATTCTCCTATTTTATCCGTCCATTTTGCCGAAACTTCGAAACCGGTATTGAGAATGTTGGCAAAATTACCTGTTTGGGTATAAGTGGTATTGGGTATCAGCGCGGTAAATACGCCGTTCATAGTCGTTCTGCGATACCAATCCCACGTAGTGGTTAATTTATTATGTATAAAATTCATATCCAAACCAACATCCCATTCTCCTGTTTTTTCCCATATCAAAGGATTTACAAATCCGATGATTTGAGAACCTGAAATCATATTATTATCTCCGAAAATTGCGCTGGTTCCGCCGTTGGTGGATGCAACGGAATAGCCGCCTCTCGGAACAGCATCGTTTCCTATCAATCCCCAACTTCCTCTAAGTTTTAAAAAGGAGAATACCTGCTGACCTTTCATCCAATTTTCATTGGAAATAACCCAACCCAATCCCACGGACGGAAAATAGCCCCAAGGCTGGTAAGGATATTTTGAACTTGCATCGGCGCGGAAGGTAACGGTTGCCATATATTTGTTGGCATAATCGTAAGCTACTCTTGCAAAGAACGATAATCCGTTATAAGTAGAGCCGTCATCCGTTGTACCTAAGGTAGTAGGATCGCCTTGGTCTAAATACATGGATTGCGTATTAATACCGGGAACATTTTGAGCTTTCCCTTGCAGCATTTGCCATTTTTCCGACCGCACGGAATTACCCAACATTACGCTTAGATTTTGCCTGCCGAATTGGTCTTTATAGGTTAATGTATTATCTAAAATAAAATCATTATATTCATCATTTTCTTTCATTAAGGAAGAAACGGAATTTTGCTGATTGGGACTGACAAAGAATACCGGCGTATATTGCCTTTGACTATTGAGCGCAAAGTTGTTATTAAATTGGGTATGCCATACCAATTTGTTTTTCCAAAAATTAATATCAAAATAAGCGCTTGGCGAAATATGATACCCCGAAATGTAATTGTTATAATAATTCGCTAATGCCATCGGATTTTGAACATGACCGTTATCCAATCCTATTGCGCCGGCATCCGTATAATCTCTGGGCTTTGCATTCGTATTGCTTGCATCGAATACGGGAAATATGGAAGGCGCTGCATAAGCATAAAACCAAGCGGCATTGTTAGGCAAATAACGCGATGCGCTGGTCATAATCATACTGAATCCTATTTTTAACCAATTGGTAGCCTGATAATCTGCATTACCTCTGAGATTTATTCTTTTAAAACCATTCAAATCGGTATTCATAATACCATTTTGATAAGTATAATCAACGCCCAAAGTATAAGTAGCTTTCGATGTTCCGCCGCTGATGTTGAGGCTATGATTTTGTATAAGCGCCGGACGCAACAGTTCATTATACCAATTTGTATTGGTGGAAGGCATGTTTCCGCTTCCGCCATATTTGGCAACGGAATTGGCAATGATTGCCGCATCATCTGCATCTCCTTTTGCCAGCATGTAATTGGAATATTGTTGCGCATCCGCCATTTTCAGTACGTTTGCTGCCGTTTGCACGCCTATGTAACCGTCATAAGTAATACGCGCCTTCATGTTTAAACGTCCTTTTTTGGTCGTAACCAGCACTACGCCATTGGCGGCTTTTACGCCATAAATAGCTGCTGCGGAAGCATCTTTCAAAATAGTCATGCTCTCTATATCATCGGAGTTCAGGAAAGTAATATCCGAATAAAACATACCATCAACAACGTATAGCGGAGCGCCGCTTTGGGTAATAGAACCCAATCCTCTAATCAATACGGTGGGCGCTGAACCCGGTTGCCCGCCACTGCTGTTGGTTATCTGTACACCGGCTACGCCTCCTGCTAATGCCGACATAACATTGGCGGTAGTTTGCTTACTGAGTTCATCTCCATTAACCGTTGCAATAGGCGCTGTTAAATCAATCTTACGCTGCGTACCGTAACCCACTACCACTACTTGCGCCAGCTCGTTTGCCGTAGAAGGCGATAAACGAATTACGAAATTTGATTCGCTGCCCAACCTATAAACTTGGGAATGGTATCCCAAACTACTGATTTGCAACCGACTGCCCCTTTCGGCAGAAAGTATAAAGCTACCATCGCTATTGGAAGAAGCGCCATTTTGAGTTCCTATTACGGTAATGGAAGCGCCGCTAATGGCTTGTCCCGTTGCCGAATCTACCACTTCTCCCCTGTATTGCTGCTGTGCAAACAATATGGATGGAATAAATAAGAGTAAAAATAATTGCACGTTTTTCATAAAATGAAATTTAGTTAAGAAACAAAATCACCAACAAAAATAACCAAAAAATAGTTAAGTTTCAAAAAATAATAGCATATCAATACGACCATTCATGATACCCATATTATTGATTTTAATTGCATACTTTTGTATTATTATTTTTTTATTTATTTTATAATAATTTAAAAATAAAATAATTAATACAAAAAATTATTTATTGAAAGAATGATTATATCCTATCAATATGCAAAATACATTAGATTGAAAAAAATTTATGTGCTTTGTACGAAATTGACAATTTAATCATAAAAATCATCGAATGAACGTCTATTTAAACGCCGTAAATTTTAGATGAATGATTTTGTAAAATAAAAAATTGCTACATTTGAAGTATTCAACAAATTGAGAGAAATGGCATTTTTTACCATCATAGCAATATTGGTAATCTTGTGTACCGTATTTGCTTTTATTAATGAAAGATTTATCAAACTGCCGGAAACCATTGGCGCAACGCTGTTGTCGGTAATTATTTCCGTTGTTATTTTGGTAGCCAATCAAATGTCGTACAACATTATGACGGCTATCACAAGCGTTGCAAGCGAGATTAATTTTTCCGATATGCTGCTCAATATTATGTTGGGATTTTTGCTTTTTGCTACCGCTTTGCAATTTGATTATGCCCAATTACACAAGCTGAGAAAGCCCGTATTGGTGATGAGTACCATAACCGTTGTTGTTTCGGCATTTGTTTTCGGAGCATTGTTTTATTGGCTTACATCACTGCTGCACATCAATGTACCGTTTATTTATTGTTTGCTTTTGGGTGCGCTTGTATCGCCCACCGATCCGGTGGCGGTAGGCGCTTTGCTGCATAAATCGAAAGTATCTCAATCGTTGCGAACGTTGATTGCAAGCGAATCTATGTTTAACGATGGTTTCGGATTGATACTTTTTGTTACGATTTTAGGATTAACGCAGCAAGCCGGCAACAGTATTTCTTTAAAAGAAATTTCTATTATCTTTTTACACGAAGTGGTAGGCGGCGTATTGATTGGCGCTATTTTCGGCGTTCTTTGTTCAAGATTAATAAGACTTTCTTCTACGCACCAAACCATGTTTTTAATTTCTATTGCAACGGTTTTGGGTATTTCGTTAGTTGCGCAAAAGGTGCATTCCTCTATCCCCTTAGCTACGGTGGTTGCCGGATTGATTGTGGGCAATGGGCATTTAAAAAGGCATGATATGGAAAAGCGCTTCCTGACGGGAATATGGCAACTGTTGGACGAAGTACTGAATATTATTTTATTTGTGCTGATGGGTTTGCAATTAGTATTGATGCCTTTCTTAAAAAATTATTGGCTTATCGGTTCATTGTCTATTATACTTATACTGATAGCGCGTTTTTTAAGCGTTTCTACACCCATTCGCATTGTCTTTCGCCGGAAACAGGCAAACATCGGCAATATGTTTATTCTTACATGGGCGGGGCTTCGCGGCGGAATATCGGTAGCGATGGCTTTGTCTTTACCCGATTCGCCTTACAGAGAAATTATTCTTTCCTGCTGTTACTTTATTGTGCTGTTTTCCATCATTATTCAAGGATTAACGCTAAACAAAGTAGCCGATGCCATTACTGCACGGCGAAAATAAATTGCAGAAAGCCTAAACTTCATTACCTTGCTTTCCGAAAAAACAATTTAAAAAATTCGTAGAAAATGATTGTCTCTGTTTCCAACGCTAATATTTATCAGGGTAACAACCTTATTTTACAGGACGTAAATTTCACTATTAAAGAAGGAGAATTTGTTTTTTTAGTAGGAAAAACAGGCACCGGCAAAAGCAGTTTGCTCAAAACATTGTATGGCGAACTTCCGCTGAGAGAAGGCGAAGCTACTGTGGCAGACTTTCAAATTAAAGGAATGACATGGAAACAAGTGCCTTTTTTGAGAAGAAACCTCGGCATTATATTCCAAGATTTTCATTTATTAACCGATAGAAATATACACGAAAACCTGAGTTTCGTACTGAAATCAACCGGTTGGACGGATAAACAACTGATTAATCAAAGAATTGAAGAAATGCTGGCAAAAGTAGGATTGGATAACAAAAGTTTTAAAATGCCGCACGAAATGAGCGGCGGCGAGCAACAGCGCGTAGGCATAGCTCGCGCCTTGCTGAATTCTCCAAAACTTATTTTAGCCGACGAACCTACGGGAAATTTAGATCCCGATACCAGCAACGGCATTATGCAACTGTTACTATCTATCAACAAAGAATTTAATACAACCATTTTAATGGCGACGCACGATTATGAAGTTATTCGCCGCTATCCTTCCCGCATATTGAAAACGGAAAACGGAGAAGTGTTGGATAGTAATGTAATTTACGGGAAATAAAATAGACAAGAAAAACCGATGGATGAAAAGCCTTTAATTGTCGTATCTGCCGTGCGTTTTTTTCAAGGAGGATCGATTGTAATTGTCAATGAGAGTCTATGTGCGCTTTCGAAAGATTTTGCAACGGATTATCAAATCAAAGCTTTGGTGTACAAAAAAAATCTGTATAATACTTTCCCGAACATTGAGTTTATTGAATTTCCAAAAGCACGAAAAAGTATTTGGTTGAGGCTTTATTACGAATATGTTTATTTCAATAAACTTTCCAAAAAATGGAAACCCTTGCTATGGATTTCCATGCAAGACAGTACACCGCGAGTAAAAGCAAAAATACAGGCATTGTATTTTCAGAACTCATTTCTACTTCATCCAAAACCATTGCAGTTGCTGCATTTGCAAACACGATTATTTTGCTTGTGGCTTTTGTATAAAATGGTTTATACAAAGGGAATTAAAAAAAATAATTTCGTTGTTGTACAACAAAAAATATTGTCGGATTTTTTAAAAAAAGAGTATCATCTACAAACTAAACAACTATTGATATTTCCACCGAAGATTGAATCCTATACCATTCATCAAAACAAAAGCGAAACATTTACTTTCATCTTTCCTGCTACTCCATATGCATATAAAAACTTTGAAAGCATATTTGAATCTTGCAAAATACTTGGAAGGGAGAATATCTCCTTTAAAATCCTATTGACCATTTTCGGAGATGAAAATAAGTATCTCAAAAAACTTAGGAAAAAATATCATTGTTCGCAAATTGAGTATTTGGGATTTTTAAAAAGAGAAAATTTATTTGCATTATACAATCAAAGCGATTGTATGATTTTCCCTTCGCTGCTCGAAACTTGGGGCTTGCCACTAAGTGAATTTGCTTTGCAAAACAAACCCATTATTTGTGCGGATTTACCTTATGCAAAAGAGACCTTAGCAAATTACAAAAAGGTAAAATTTTTTAACCCTTACGATGCAAACGAATTAGCAAAGTATATGCTTGACGCAATGAATGGCAACCTTAGTTTTAATAAAACAGAATTCCATTATTCACAACCTATCATTACCGGCTGGAAGGAGATGTTTGATAAAATTTTGACGCAATAAATTATTATAGCGCAGCATAAAATTCCACCAGCTTTTTTTCTTCATTTTCCCAATTATATACTTCGCGTGCTTGGAGACAATTTTGCTGCAACCGCTTATAAAGCGCTTCATCATTCAACAGCCGATTGATAGCCGCAGCAATGGTTTCGGGCTTCAAGTCATCAATCAAGATGCCTATTTCGTATTGGTCGTTTATCTTTTTATTTTCGGGATAATTCATCGAAATCTGCGGAATGCAAGCATGCATGTAATCGAAAAAACGATTGGTCAATGAATAATAAAAACTCGCGCCAAGATTATCATTCATATTCAAACCAATGTAGGCTTCGTTGGTGTAAGCGCGCAAATTTTCGGGCAATACAAATCCTTTAAAATCTATTTTATCCGCTACATTTTCCTTTACCGCATTGGCTTTTACTTCCTCTAAAAAAGTTCCTTTACCGCAAACAATCAGTTGCGCATCCATGTTTTTCAATGCAGGAATCAAACCTTCAAAGCCGCGCCCGCGCTCCACTACGCCCTGATAAATCAACAGCTTTTTATTTTTATTTTCATTAATCGGCGCGCGTTGCGAAACAGGACTATTCATCACAATAAAATAATATACGCCATACATTTTTCTGTATTCGCCGGCATAGCCGCTGTTTTCCGTATAGCCGAATTTGAATTTCGGTTGGCAGAATTTTTCAATGGTTTTCCAAATTTTGTAAATACGCGGGCGGCGTACAATATCGTGCATTTCGCAAAACAATTCATGCGCATCAAACACCCGCGTTTTGCGTCTCATTGCCGAAGCAAACAGCACCGGCAAAGCCGTATCCAAATCGTCGGCGCACATAATATCACACTTTTGAAAAAGCAAGGAAAAGAATAATCGAATATTGGTTTCCGCAAAAAACAAAGGACCTTTCTTAAAAAATAAAGGCAAGCGTTTTTGTTTAAAAGCTTTTTCTTTTAGCGGAATGGATGCCGGATATTTAAAACCAAGCAACAACACTTCAAACCCGTGTGTAGCAAGCGATGTGCATATTTTATTCATTCGCTGGTCATACGTCAAATCGTTGTTTACTGTAAAGACAAGTCGTTTCAATTTTTAAAATTTAAATATATTATTTTACTTAAAAGGAAATTTTACTACTGTTGCTTTTACATTTTTATCGCGAATATTGATGAATATTTCCGTATCCAATGCAGCATTTTCAACCGTTACATATCCCAAACCGATAGCTTTGTTCAATGACGGCGATTGCGTGCCGCTGGTTACTTTACCGATTGTATTTCCGTTTGCATCAACAATCAAATAATTGTGTCGCGGAATGCCGCGCTCTTTCATTTCAAAACCTACTAATTTTCTGGTGATGCCATTTTCTTTTTGCACTTCTAATTTTTCTTGTCCGGTAAAAGGTATTGATTTTTTAAATTTGGTAATCCATCCCAAACCCGCTTCCAATGGCGATGTAGCATCGTCAATATCATTTCCGTAAAGGCAATAACCCATTTCGAGCCGAAGCGTATCGCGCGCGCCAAGTCCGCAAGGCTTGATGCCGCTTGCTTTTCCGGCGGTGAATATAGCGTTCCAAATTTTATCGGCATCATCATTTTTATTTTCAAAATA
>Ga0209738_10000328_pt1 | contig 9738 bp, 10 predicted proteins | sample TergutNc150P5_FD_187289 | JGI IMG/M metagenome (GOLD analysis project Ga0209738, IMG submission 187289) | Nasutitermes corniger P5 segment gut microbial community from laboratory colony in Florida, USA - Nc150 P5 (SPAdes) (version 2) | ecosystem: Host-associated > Arthropoda: Insects > Digestive...
GTGAAACCTCGGGTTTGGCCTGGTTTGCGCTGCTGGCCCCTCGGTTGTCCCGTTTGGTGGCGACGCTGGCCACGCCGGAGTGACAGATGCGGGTCCGGACATGCGAAACGGGCCGGATCCCGAAGGATCCGACCCGTTCCTGACAGACAGATCAGTCGGCGAGCGACCCCATCGGGTCCCACAGCGGGAGCACGATGGGCGTGTCGGCGGCGAGCTTGTCCTGCCACTCCTGCGGCAGGTCGGCCACCGGGACGGCCACCTCGAAGACGTGCTCGGCGAACCAGTCGGCATCCATGGTGTCGAAGCCCTTGTCGGCGATCTCATCGCCCCACGAGTTCTCGACGCGGAAGCGGCGCGGCGCGCCATCGACCATGTCGACGCCGGTGAACAGCATGGCGTGGTTCATGGCCTCCTGGCCATACTCCATGCGCTCGGCCTTCGGCATGCGCATCGTGACGCCGTAGACGCCGGCGAAGTCGTACAGCTTGTCCGACCAGTAGCCCAGCGTGCGGTCGAACTGCTTGCCGCAGTCGCACCCGAACCACGCCGGGCGGCCGTCCTGGATGGCCTTGCAGACCATCGAGCTCAGCAGCTCGGCCGGTGCGTTGAGGTACGTGACCTGGCGTCCGCCGACGACGTTGCCCAGGTGATCGACCGTCAGCACCTCGCCGTAGGGCGACGTCGAGCGCGGATCATTGACTAGGCAGACGTACTGGGTCAGGTCGACGTTGATGTACTTGGCCGCGAATTCCTGCGGCGTCATCTGGCCGACACGCGTGAAGTTCTTGTCCTTGTCGCGGTACTGCCACAGGAAGGACGTGGGCGGCGTGCCCAGGTGGATCGACAGCACGCGATACACCTGCGCCATCAGGTCGCGGCGCAGCGCGTCGGCATCCTTACCCTTGGCCACGGCCTCGCGCAGCTCGTGGGCGCCGCGGCGCAGCAGCGCCTCCAGCACGCCGTTCATAGCGCGGGTGTTGGACGACGACTCCGTCTCGGGCATCGCGAACTTCGGGACGACGCCGTACTTCAGCACGATCGAGACGAACATGTCCCACTGGCCGCCGTCACCGATCGGGTCGGACAGCATCTGGTGCACCGTGCGGTCGTCCAGATCGCGGTCGGCGAGCTCGACCATCGAGGTCAGGAACCAGTTGGCCTTCTCCAGCTTGTCCCAGAAGTGCATGTAGTTCTGCGAGAACTCGAACGAGTCGAGCTTCAGTTCGTTGATCACGTGCGAGCGCAGGAAGTTCAGCCCCGAGAACAGCCAGCAGCGGCCCGACTTCTTCTGGTTCGCCGCGCCCCACGTGTCGAGCTTGTGGCTCATCGACGGGTCGATCGAGGTCACGACGCGCCGGTCCATGGCGATCTGATGGACGTCGGTGTTCGTGACCGCGTTCTGGGCGAACCGCGCGTGTGCGTCGGCGGCGAAGCCGGTGGCGAGCTGGTCGAGCTCAGCTGGTGTTAGGGCGGAATGTGTCATAGGTAGGAGCCTCCTGGGTTCAGTCGGACCGTGTTCGATCGGAACAGTGTGTCCGGGCGACCGGGTACGGATGGGTGCATCTCCGGTCGGTGTGCTCTGGCCAGTGTAGCTCGCGTGGTGAGACAGCTTGTCCGCGATACAACCCCTCAGAACGTCTCTGTCGCCGGGTCGGCACCGGTGCGCTGGCCGCGGTCCATGCCCGTGATGGCATCCATTTGCGCTTGTGACAGCGTGAAATCCAGTGCGCCGAGGTTCTCGGTCATGCGTTGCGGATGCGCCGACTTAGGGATCACGATGTGACCCCGCTGCAGATGCCAGCGCAGGACGACCTGCGCCGGCGTCCGGCCGGTCTGGGCAGCGATTCCGGCCAGCACGGGATCGTCGAGCACGCGGGCGCGCCCGAGCGGACTCCACGCCTCCAGGGCGATGCCGCGCCGCTTCAGCTCATCATCCAGCCCGGGCTGGACGAGCCACGGGTGCAGCTCCACCTGGTCGACACTGGGTACGGCGCCGCGCAGCCGGTCGAGGTGTTCGGGGTTGAAGTTGCAGACGCCGATCGAGCGCACGAGCCCCTCGCTGCGGAACTCCTGCAGCGCATCCCAGGCGCGGACGTATTCGTCGCCGTACGTGATCGGCGACGGCCAGTGGATCAGGTAGAGATCGATCACATCGAGTCCCAGCCGTTCCAGGCTGGCGTTCAGCGCGATGCGCGCCTTGTCCGGCGCGTGCATGTCATTCCACAGCTTGGTGGTGACGAAGATCTGGTTGCGGGGCAGTCCGGACGCCGCCAGCGCCCGCCCGACGCCGCGCTCGTTGTCGTACATCGCCGCGGTGTCGATGTGCCGGTAGCCGAGGCGCAGCGCCTCCAGCACGGCGGCCTCGGCGCCGTCATCCGACAGCTTGTACGTGCCGAAGCCCAGCTGCGGCACGCGCACCCCGTCGTTCAGCGTGATCGTGGGCACATCAGTCATGTTGCATCTCCCTCGTGTTCAGCCTAGTCGTATGCGATCGCCGGGCAGGGTTCGTTCCCGACGTCGGACGCCCGCTGCGCATCGTGAATGCGCAAGGGCGGCTGCAGCGCTGCTAGGAGCGAGCCGATCTCCGCAGGTCGAGGGCCGCGAGCGCCTCGATGACGGTGGCGGCCTCGATGACCTTGAGCCCGCCCAGATCGGGCGGGGTGGCGCGGGTCTGGTCGCGCGAGCCGACGGGCACTACGGCCAGCGTCACCCCCAGCCGCGCGGCCTCGGCCAGCCGCCGCTCCAGCGTCGGCACGCGGCGCAACTCGCCGGCCAGGCCGATCTCGCCGAGCGCGAGCACGCGCGTCGGGAAGTTGCGGTCCACCAGGGCAGATGCCACCGACACCGCGATCGCTAGGTCGGCGCTGGGATCGCCCACGCGCGCCCCGCCGACCGTGGACGCATACACGTCACACCTCCCCAGCGGCAGCTTGGCCTTGCGTTGCAGCACGGCCAGGATCATCGCCAGCCGCGCCCCGTCCACCCCGTTGACCACGCGCCGGGTCGGCGTCTCGGGGGCCACCGGCACGACCAGCGCCTGCACCTCGGCCATCAGCGGACGGCGTCCCTCGATCGTCACGGTCACGGCCGTGCCGGGCACCGGCTCGTCGTGCCGGGTGGTGAACAGCCCGGACGGGTCGGGCACCTCGACGATGCCGCGCTCGCGCATCTCGAAGCAGCCGACCTCGTCGGCCGGTCCGAACCGGTTCTTGACTCCGCGCACCATCCGGAACCCGCCGTGCCGCTCGCCCTCGAAGCTCAACACGGCATCCACCAGGTGTTCCATGGTGCGGGGCCCGGCGATCGCCCCGTCCTTGGTCACATGCCCCACGATGACGACCGACATGCCGCGTCGCTTGGCCACGCGCACGATCGCCGACGTCACCTCGCGCACCTGGCTCACCCCGCCCGGCGCGCCGTCGCCCGCCCCCGCGCTGATCGTCTGCACCGAATCGAGCACCATCAAGCTGGGACACACCTGCTCGATATGCCCCAGCACCGTCTCCAGGTCGGTCTCGGCCGCCAGGTACAGCTCGTCGGCCAGCCCGCCTGTTCTCTGTGCGCGCAACCGCACCTGCGCGGCCGACTCCTCACCCGAGACGTACAGCGTCCGCCGCCCCTGCCGCGCCCACTGCGCCGCGACTTCGAGCAACAGGGTCGACTTGCCGACGCCCGGCTCACCGGCCAGCAGCACGACCTCGCCGGGCACCAGCCCGCCGCCGAGCACGCGGTCGAGCTCTCCGATCCCGGTCAGCGTGCGGTCAGCCGCCGCCGGATCGACCTGTCCGATCGGGATCGCCTGGGTCAGCGGCACCTTGGCCGTCAGCGCGCCCACGACGACGGGCGCATCCCGCTCCGCGACGCTGCCCCATGCCTGGCAACGGCCGCACCGCCCGACCCAGCGGGTGCTCGTCCATCCGCACTCGGAACACTGGTACGCATCTGGTTTGACTGCCATACCTGCACCCTAGACGGCGCCTCCGACAAAACTTCGTGGACGCCCGTCCGCGCTGGCCCGTGCGCTGCCTATGCTGGGGCATGCTTACTGAGTCTTCCGCAGCAAAGGCGGCGATGCCGTCCTCCGTCCGCCGCGCCGTGGCGCTGCTCGCCGTCGCCATCGCTGCCTGTGTGGCGTGCGGGTGCGGGCTGTTGTTCGCCCAGGGCGATCCCGCCAATCCCGGCTGCTACGCGTTCCCCGGTTGCTTCGACGGCGTCCCGGGCTTGTCCGCCGGGGCACAGATGCTGATCGTGGCGTGCGTCCTGGCGCTGGCCCTGGTTGCCGTGGTGCGCGGGCTCCGGTGGGCGCGCGAGGGGTTCATCCTTGCGGCGCTGGTCGCGCTGGGCTCGTGGAACGCCAGCTGGGATCCCCGTGGCGCACTGTTCGGCCTCGGCGTGGCCCTGTGCTGGCTCGGCCTGGCCTGGTACGCGCTCACGCTGACGGGGCTGTACGCATCGTCCGGCGAGCCGTGGTTTCACCGCGTGCGGACGGACGCTTCGCCCCCGGTCGCCGCGAAGGCGGTGTGGGTCGTGCTGTGGGTGATCGTGGGTCTGGTGCTCGCCTTCTGCGGCTTGGTCACGCTCATCGACCTGAGCAGCACCGATGGCACGTTCCGCGGCCTTTCCGCCCTGCTGGTGACCCGCTACGTGCTCACGCCCGTCGCCGCGTTCGGCACGCTCGCGGTGCCGATCTGGCGCTGGATGCACCCCGCGGGCCAGCCGTCCGCGGCGTGACCGGTCGGCCATCTCAAGCATGCGTTCGCTGTGAGTTTCCTGTCGGTTAGGCTGGCGTACGGACACAACATCGGCGGGCGCTCGGCCCCAGATTCCCCGGAACGTGCTTGCCGCGCAGGTGTTGATCGCCGCCGCCGTGGCCTGTGCCGCACTGTCCGTCGGGTGGCGCTGAATCGATCCGGGCCGAGCTCTCCTTCCCGGCGCTGGGCGGCCTCACGCGCGCCGTCGCCGGAGCCCGCCACATCCAAAGTGCCCAAGCCGTCGAATTGACCAACCTTGGCTGAGCTGCGCGCCCAGAGGTCGGACGACCCCCGAAGCCCATAGTTCGGCGCAAGTGGGGTTTCTGGCGATTTCGTCCGGACGGATTCCGTTCGATGCTCTCGCGTGGATCAATGCGTGACTGGCATGCTGTTCTGGCTCCAATCCCCAGCAGGGCAGGGGCGCGAGGGTAACTGGACATCCGGCAATGGGGCAGGCGCAGCATACGAGATGTTGTCAGCGATGATCGCTGCCGGCCTGGTGGTCATGGGCTGCCGCAGCATCGTCCGCGATCATCGGCTGAGAGAGCCTGCCGCCGTCGGACGGCTTCCGCTTGACCGACTCGCGCGCCGTCGTTGGCGGGTTGTTGGTGTGTTTGGCGGCCGCCGCGTTCACGATCTGCGTGGTGTGTTGGCGGCACATGCGGACGCGGCGGGAGGCAGAGGCCGCGGACTCGTAATGGCCGCGTGGGGCCTGCCGGCGCCAACTGCCGAATCGTGCCGGACAGTTCTGTCGGTTGGGGTCGATGCACTCCCGCGGCCGGATAAGCTGAGTCATGGTTGCGACATCACCACAGACTCGGCACAGGATCCCCCGCACGGTGCTCGCCGCGCAGATCATCGCGGCGCTGACAGTGTTGCTCGTCGGCGGGTTTGGCATCGGGCTGGTCGTGACCCGCGCCATCGACGACTATCGGTTCTTCGGCGTCGTCCTGCTGGTCACCGCCGTCATTCTGCTCGCCGGCCTGGTGCTGCTGTGGCTGCGGGTCCCCCGGGCGCGGGGCGTGTTCACGGTCAGCGCCTGGGTGACGATTTTCATCGGTTGGATGTCGACGGCGTACCTGACGGTAGACGACTATACGGTGCTGCTCTTCCCCGCGTGCACGGTCGTTGTGGTGTGGTACCTCGTGCTGCAAGTCTTGCTCAACACGCGCGGCGCCGGCCGCCACTTCGGGACGACCGCCCCTGCCGCACCCGCGCGTTCGTTCTTCGGCCGCGCCCGGCAGCTATGGGGCGTGGCGGGCGTGATCGCCGGCTGCTTCTGCGCGCTTCTCACATTGCTAACGCTGGTGTGCACGGTATTGGCCTGCTGGGCCGTGGTGACTCCGTACGCGGACACCGTCGGATTCAGCAACTTGATTCTCAACTGGGCGCCGATCCTGCTGTGGCTGCTGGTCGGCATCGTCGTGCCCGCGAGGCGGCGGTGGCGTCGCGCGGTCAGGAAGTCCCAAGCATGCGAAACGGCCCCGCAGACTGCACAGGCGTAGTCCACGGGGCCGGCGCGTACAGATCAGTGCTCGTTCGGGTCGATCTCGGCATCGTGCTGGGTCGCATGAAGCGTGCCGTGCACGTGATCCGGCGGGCCGTACAGCGTGTAGAGCTTCAGCTCCACATCGCCGACATTGATGATGTTGTGCCAGGTGCCGGCCGGGACGAAGATGCCCCAGTCGCCCTCGACCGGCTGCGTGAACGTGACCTCGTGCTCAGTCGGTCCCATCTCGACGCGGCCCCGTCCCTGCTCGATGCGCAGGAACTGGTCGTTGTCGGGGTGCACCTCCAGGCCGATGTCACCGCCGACCGGAATGGTCATCACGGTCAGCTGCAGGTTTGTGCCGGTCCACAGCGTGGACCGGAAGTTCGGGTTGTCGAGCGTGGTCTCTTCAATGTTGAGTGCGTACGGTTGGGGGCCATGATCTTTCAGGTCTGGCATGATCGCTCCTTGTCAGTGTCGGATTCGCCGCGCAGGTGATGGCAGGGATCAGCATGGGCGGCAACGCGGCTCGGGGTGGAGCGGGGGTGGCGGTGCAGCCACCCCAATGGTTCGTCATCGCGGCGTACGCACGCCAGGGGAGGGTGCCGCTAGATGCGCACGAGCCCGCGTCCCGGGCAATTGAACGTGACGGCGTCCAGGCCCGGATGCCCCGCTGGCGAGGCGAAACGCAGGTGCACACCGTCGAAGTCATTGCCGATGGGTTCGCCCAGCCAGTCTTCGACGCGGGTGCGCGAACCGCCGATTTCCAGCTCGGTCACGTCGATCGTGCCATCCAGCGCCGAGGGCAGCAAGGAGGCTTCGCTCGTCCACTTGATGAAGAACGGCAGTTGGGGGTCGGTCATCAGGCCCGTGACGCCGAGCTGGCGCCATTCGAGCAGGCGTCCGTCCGGGAACGTGCGCGAGCCGGGGAGTGCCTCGTGGTTGAGCCGGGCTTCGACGGGGGCCATGTCGTCCACGCTGATGACCCAGGCGAGCCAACCACCGCCCACCTCGGAGCGGGCACGGACGGCCTGTCCGAAGACGGCTTTCTCGGCGACCGGATGGTCGAGAACTTCGACAACTTCGAGGTATCGGTCACCTGACAAGGGCAGGATGTTGTTGCGCGTCCCAAATCGGGGATGGACGCCACCGTCACGGAACTTTGCACCCAGCAAATCCTGCAGCCTGACAACCTCCGCATCGAGCCCTGCGGGGCCTGCGGCGTAGCTGAGATGGTCAAGACGCATAGCCTCATTGTGGCCTTAAGGGCACGTTCCATAAAAATCCGCGTGGACGGGGCTCAACTCCAGATAAAAACGTCCCGTAAGTTACGTTTGCGTAGGTTTCACGAAAGCATTGCCATGTCACCTAGTCTGGAGCAGTGGAGGGGACATCAGAGGTGATCGACGGGACAAATGTGCGCACGGATGGCGCCTGGGCGCGGGTCAAGCGGTGGGCCGGGACGTCCCCGGTCGACATTGTCCCGCTGGACGACCGCCACGCGCGGCGCACGCTGGTCGGCGAGACGTTCATCGTGCTGGGGGTGTCGCTCGGCCTGTCGGCGATCTCGTCGGTGCTGCAGTGGCTCGACGTGATCACCCGGCACGTCCAGGTCAGCACGGTGACGACGGTGATCAACTCGTCCGCCACGCCCGATCGGCCGTGGCTCGACCTGTCGTACCAGCTGTACGACGTGATCTACAAGATTGTCCCGGTGCTGCTGGTGCTGTTCCTGCTGGCGCAGGTGCGTCCGTCCGCCCGCTCGCCGTTTGCGACCATGGGCCTGGACTGCCATCGTCCCGGCTTCGACCTCGGCTGGGCGTTCGCGCTCGCGGCGATCATCGGCATCCCGGGCCTGGGCGTGTACGAGCTGGCGCTGCACCTGGGCATCAACACGCAGGTGTCGCCGGCCAACCTGGCGAACAACTGGTGGACGATTCCGGTGTACATCCTGTTCGCGTTCGCCAACGGGGCGCTCGAAGAGATCGTGATGATCGGTTACGTTGTCACCCGCTGGTTGCAGGCCGGTGCGCGCTGGTGGGTGGCCGTGCTGGGCTCGGCGCTGATTCGCGGGACGTATCACCTATATCAGGGCTGGGGCGGCTTCATCGGCAACGCGGCGATGGGCGCCATTCTCGGGTTCTTTTTCTACAAGACCAAGCGCGTGTGGCCGTTGGTGATCGCGCATACGATTCTGGACGTCGTCAGTTTCGTCGGTTACGCGCTGCTGAAGAACCACCTCGGCTGGCTGCAGTAATCATGTGACAAGGCTAAATGTCGGTGCCGTGTGAGGGGGTTCCGACGTGGGATTTACCGGCCGCGTAAACTAGCGCCCATGCGTGTTGGAGTGTTTGGGGCCACGGGCCAGGTCGGTGGCGTGATGCGGGAGATCCTGGCCGAGCGGCATTTCCCTGTTGATCAGATGCGATTCTTCGCGTCGTACCGGTCGGCGCGGATGCGCCTGCCGTGGGACGGCGAGCGCGTCGTGGTCGAGGACATGGCCACCGCCGACTTCGACGGCCTCGACCTGGCGGTGTTCTCCGCGGGCAAGCCGGCGTCGCTGGAGTACGCGCCGCGGGTCGCCGCGGCCGGCGCCATCGTGGTGGACAACTCGTCCGCCTGGCGGATGGATCCGCAGGTGCCGCTGGTCGTCTCCGAGGTCAACCCGGACGACGCGTACGACGCCCCCAAGGGCATCATCGCCAACCCGAACTGCACCACGATGGCCGCGATGCCGGTGCTGAAGCCGCTGCACGACGCGGCCGGCCTGTCGCGGCTGAGCGTGGCCACCTATCAGGCCGTTTCCGGCTCGGGACGCGCGGGCGTCCAGGCGCTGAAGCAGCAGACGCAGTCGCTCACGTACCCCGAGGGCCTGGCCACAGATGGCCGCCTGGAGGTGCACGCTGACGCGGGACCGTACGTCAAGCCCATCGCGTACAACGTCCTGCCGCTGGCCGGCAACCTCGTCGACGACGGCACCGGCGAGACCGACGAGGAGCAGAAGCTGCGCAACGAGAGCCGCAAGATTCTGCACATCCCGGGCCTGCCCGTGGCAGGGACATGCGTGCGCGTGCCGGTGTTCACCGGCCATGCGCTCGTCGTGCACGCCGAGTTCACCAGGGCGATCGACCCGGATGAGGCGCGCGAGGTGCTGGCGTCCGCGCCGGGGGTCCAGCTGATGGACGTGCCGACGCCCCGCGACGCCGCCGGCGTCGATCCGTCGCTGGTGGGGCGCATCCGCACCGACCAGTCGGTGCCCGACGGCCGCGGTCTGGTCATGTTTATCGCCAGCGACAACCTGCGCAAGGGTGCGGCGCTCAACGCCGTCCAGATCATGGAGCTGCTGGCAGCTCGATAGTCCGCTTCGGCGGCGCGGCGGTTGGTCCGACCCGTCGGGGTGGGACAAACTCGGGGTCAGCGTGGCGGATCGGCCTGGATTTGGGCTGCTGGCGCGTCTGACCCCGCCGTTGTCCCGTTTTCGTGTGGCGCCGTGGCGGG
>Ga0209738_10000329_pt1 | contig 9712 bp, 8 predicted proteins | sample TergutNc150P5_FD_187289 | JGI IMG/M metagenome (GOLD analysis project Ga0209738, IMG submission 187289) | Nasutitermes corniger P5 segment gut microbial community from laboratory colony in Florida, USA - Nc150 P5 (SPAdes) (version 2) | ecosystem: Host-associated > Arthropoda: Insects > Digestive...
AAAAATAGTATCTTTCATCAAATCGAATATCGCATGAGCATTGCATGGTATCGGCTATTTCTTTTGCTGTATACTGCCGGAATTAAGGTGGCATCTATGTTCAACAAAAAGGCAAAACTTTGGTTGAAGGGAAGAAAAAATATTTTTCCAAAGTTGCAACAGGCTTTTGCAAAAAACAGTTCGCCCGTTATTTGGTTTCACTGCGCGTCGCTCGGTGAATTTGAACAGGGAAAGCCGTTGATGGAACAAATTAAAAACGATTATCCTGCATACAAAATTTTATTGACTTTTTTTTCTCCGTCCGGCTATGAAGCGCAGCACGACAGCAGTTTAGCCGATTATGTTTTTTATCTTCCCTTAGACGGACAAATTAATGCTCGAAGGTTTTTATCTATCGTAAAACCTAAATTGGCAGTTTTTGTAAAATATGAATTTTGGTATTTTTATCTGAAAGAAATAAAAAATAAAAACATTCCACTGTTATTGGTATCGGGCATTTTCAGAGAGAATCAGCCGTTTTTTAAATGGTATGGAAACTTGCACAGAACCATGTTGCAATGCTTTTCGCATATTTTTTTGCAAGATAAAGTTTCGCAAGAATTGTTGCAATCTATCCACATTACAAATACAACAATCTGTGGAGATACGCGTGTGGACAGGGTTGTAGAAGTTGCAAACAATTGGCAACCGATAGAAAAGATTTCTTCATTTTGCAAAAATCATATGATTATTGTTGCAGGAAGCACTTGGAAAGAGGATGATAAAATGCTATGCCATTATGTGAATATAAATGCTGAAACCCGCTTCATTATTGCACCTCACGAGATTGATGAAAATAGATTGAAAGATTGTTTGGAATTTTATAAGCATTCCGTATTGTATTCGGAATTGTTGCAACATTCCGATTTGCCGGAAAATATTAATACGATTATTATAGACAATATCGGTACGTTGAGCCGATTGTATAAATATGCCACCGTATGTTTTGTAGGCGGTGCTTTTGGCGAGGATGGCGTGCATAATGTGCTGGAAGCCGCAGTATATCGCAAGCCTGTGGTTTTCGGACCGGTGTATGATAAATATTTGGAAGCAGTGGAATTGGAAAAATGCGGTGCGGCTTTTTCGGTAAATGATGTTTTGGAATTGGAAAATACGTTCAACGATTTATTGTCGAATGATGAATTATATAAAGATGCTTGCAATGCAAGCGCTGCATACATCGCCGAGAAAACCGGCGCGACAAAACAAATATGGAATTATATTGAGCAAAATATTTTGAAATAAAATGTCATCAAACACCTCTTCTTTTAAATCATCACTCGGATTGATAGACGCTACTATGGTTGTAGCGGGCAGTATGATTGGTTCGGGTATCTTTATTGTTGCATCCGATATGACGCGCAGTCTCGGCAGCGCGGGATGGTTAATTCTTATTTGGGTGATTACCGGTTTCATGACTATTGCTGCCGCCGTGAGTTACGGTGAGTTGAGCGCTATGTTCCCCAAAGCAGGCGGGCAGTACATTTACCTGAAAGAAGCGTACAATCCGCTTACCGGATTTTTGTATGGATGGAGTTTTTTTGCCGTGATACAAACCGGCACCATAGCCGCAGTGGGCGTTGCTTTCAGCAAATTTGCCGGATATTTTTTTCCTGCATTAACCATGAGCGATGAAAATATTATTTTTCAAATAGGCAACGGATTCAAGCTCTATCCTGCGCAGCTGGTGTCTATTGCATTGATTATATTTCTCACATTCGTCAATACACGCGGCATAAAAGAAGGGAAAATAATTCAGCGCATTTTTACATTGGCTAAATTATTATCTCTTTTCGGATTAATTGTATTTGGATTTATGGCATTCAATTCCGCTGTTTGGCACGGCAATTGGGCTGCGGGCTTTCATTTGCGATATACTTCGCCGATTTTGAATGCGGAAAACAAACAAATCGGTTGGAGTGCATTTCACGAGCCGAATAGTTTTTTATGGACAATAGCGCTGATTGCTTCGGCAATGGTAGGCTCTGTGTTTAGCAGCGTGGCGTGGGAAAACGTAACCTATATTGCCGGCGAAATAAAAAATCCGAAACGAAATGTAGGGTTGAGTTTGTTTCTCGGTACGAGTATTGTTATTATAATTTACATTGCTACCAATATCATGTACACGGCTGTATTGCCCGTTATTCCTGCATTTCATGGAAATATGTATGCGCCAGAAAGCACCGGTAATATTGCATTTGCCGTTCAAGATAGAGTAGCAACAGCAGCATCCGTCAATGTTTTCGGCGAAATTGGAACTTATGTAATTGCCGTTATGATTATGGTTTCAACATTCGGCTGTAATAACGGATTGATTCTTTCCGGCGCAAGAGTGTATTATTCTATGGCAAAAGATAAATTGTTTTTACCGCAAGCCGGAATGCTCAATAAAAACGGCGTGCCGAGTTGGGCATTGTGGGCGCAGTGTATTTGGGCTTCTATGCTTTGCCTGAGCGGCAAATACAGCGTGCTGCTGGATTATGTAGTATTTGTAACGCTGGGATTTTACATGCTTACCATTTGGGGAATTTTTCGCTTGCGCAAATTGCGACCAAATGCAGAACGTCCTTACAAAGCAGTCGGCTATCCTGTGTTGCCGATTTTGTATTTTTTAATTGCCGGAATTATGGCAATCGCTTTGTTGATTTATAAATGGCAAACATCTTTACCCGGCTTAATTATTGTGATAATCGGCATTCCGCTGTATTATTTTGCAGAAAAGAAAAACAAAAATGCTATCGCAAATACCGATGAATAATGCCGACAGCCGATTGTAATCGAGCTTCACCCGTGCCGCTTACAATACCAAACGGCACGGATTGATTGAGCATAATGTCGTAATAAATTTTGAATAATTCTTTTCTTGTTTGCTCGTCGGGATATTCGCGTAATTCGTCTGCAACCCACGGTAAATCAGTATTGCAGAGCAAATACAAATCATATTTTCGTTCAACAATTTGTTCCAAAATGTAGGAATGGCATTTGTTGAATACATATTCGCACCACACTTTCATGACGTACATATCGGTATCAATAAAAAGAAATTCAGCAGTCGGTAAATCGTGCAATCGAGAAGATATAAGACTTTCCGACATTCGGTCTTCCTGATTTCTCAACTTTCCGACTGCTGCGATTGCCTTTTCTTCCAGCGCAATTTGTCCTTTCGCTATTTCCAAAAGATTTTCGTAAGAATAATTTTTACCGTTTTTCAGTAAATATTCGCGTGCATATTCTTTACACCAAAGCGTATCAAAATATTTAGCTAATGCTTCGCAAAGGCTCGATTTTCCTGTACTTTCGGGACCTATAACAACTATTTTTTTCAAAAATATTTTATTTAAAATTCAATTTGTTCAAATAGCGTAACGCATAAAAAATGGTGGTAACGTGCATTGCCTGAACAATTCGTTTTTCGTCCAACAACTGAAACAATTCTTCAAAGTCGAGTGATAATACTTCTATTTCTTCGTTTTCATCCAAATTTTGTTCTTGTATTTTTTTACCGCCTGTTGCAACAAACATGTGCATCAAATTGCTGTTGGTAGAAGGGTTTGCGGAAATTCGTCCCAACGCATGAACCGTTTTAAAAGCATAACCCGTTTCTTCCAGCAATTCGCGGCGAATAGCATCTTCAAAATTATTATCGGTTTTATCCACGCAACCGCCCGGCAATTCAATACATACTTCATTCAGTGCATGGCGATATTGTTTTACCATTAATATTTTTTCGTCTTCCGTAACAGCTAAAGCCGTAACCCATTCGGGGAATTCAAATACGTAATACGGATCAATTATTTTACCGTCAGCCCTTATGCAGCGGTCTTTCCGAGCAGTAAACCAATTTTCTTTAAATAAATATTCGGAAGATAATTTCTTCCATTTTAATTCTTCATCGGACATAAAAATATTTTTTCAACCCTGTTTGTATTTCTTGCTAACAGTACAAAATTAAACAATTATTCTTTGTTGGATTAAATAGAAAAAACGCCAAGAACAGCAGGGAAAGCTTACTTCCACCATTCGGCTTCCTCTGCTTTTAGGGCTTTTGCGTTAGGCGTTTCGCCGTCATAAGCATCGCTATAAGTTTGCCATCCGTATTGCAAGTATTTGGGATTGGGAGAAAATTCACCCGCGCCTACGTCAAGGTCATCGGGAAAAGGAACACGAAAATCGCCCCACATACACACTTTTTGCGCTTTTGAGGAAAAGCTCGTCCATGTGCCGGCAAATTGATTGTTGCCGTAACCGTCGCTGCATATATCCAAAGTATCAGCATTATATAAAGGGCTTCCGTTTTTATCCAGAAATAATTTTGAAGCGAAAATACCTTCGAAAATACCGGTATTCGGCAAATTGCGGTTTTCTTCAAAATGGTAATTGCCGATGATGCAATATTCCTCTTTTTGCGGCAAGCTTGATGAATCGTCTTCACATCCATCAACGCCTATATATCGCTTAATGAGCGTAATAGCAAGCGTTCCGCGAAAAGTACAAACTATATTTTTCACCATCGATTTACCCACTACATGGTATAATTTCGGGTTCGCGCTGTCTTTGGTTACGGACAAAAATTTTATGCGAATGCGCTGATAATTTTTGCCGATATATCCCACTATATATTGGTTATTCGTTGTAGTCCAAAGCAAATTTAAATCCGATGAATGGGACGTTTTGTCGGTATAATCCTGCGTATAAAACGTATCGCTCAATACCGCTTTGCGGAAATCGACGGCAATCTTATTTTGTCCCCAAACATTGATAAACAGCAGCAAAAACGCTGCTAAAAGAAAATGTTTCATTCCTTTTTCATTATTAAAATTTCGCCTTTATTGGTTTAAATACCGACAAAGGCGAAAGTCATACAAATAGTTTTGTAATTTACCATCCCATTCTTTTTCTCAACGAAGTGATGTGCGTTGTGTGATGCTTGTTGTGCCATACATACTTGCCTAATAAATCCCACACAGAAATTTCACTTTTCTTCATGTCGGGATGATATACCGTTTTGTTCCAATCATCATTTTTCAAACTGCTGAAAAGCATTAATAGCCGCACATTTAGCGCTTTTATTAAATCAACCGAAATTTGCGGATGTACTATTTTTACATCTTCCAGATCCGTCCATGCATTTTGAATGTAAGCAAATATTGGTGGATTGTCTTCCGTCAAAGCTTTTTTTACTCTGATGTATAGATTAATGTTGGCATCCGCAAGATGATGCACAACTTGCTGTACCGTCCAACCGCCTTCGCGGTAAGGCGTTTGCAATTGCGTTTTATTCAAATCCTGAATGGCGCGTTCCAAATCATTTGGAATATGCTCAATTTTTTGAAGAAATTGATTTTTTAATTCTTCCGAAAACGGCTGTAACTCGTACTTTCCGATAGGATACTGTAATTTTTCGTCCATAAAATAATTATTTATCAGTTATAAAAATTCCATTATTCTTCTCGCAGATTTTTTCCTGTGAGATGCAAAAATACGTCTTCCAAGTTTGCAAGTTTCACTTGTTTGGGACGCTCAAAACCCGTTGATACCAGCTCATCAATCATATTGTCGGGCGTGTTCAAAGATATAACTTCTCCCGAATCAATGATAGCAATTCTATCGCAAAGGAATTCGGCTTCATCCATATAATGCGTGGTGATGATAATTGTAGCGCCTTTTCCTCTGATGTCCAAAATCAAATTCCACAAATTGCGGCGCGCTTGCGGATCGAGACCAGTAGTCGGTTCATCCAAAAAAATGATTTTCGGTTGATTAATTAAAGTAGTCGCAATGGAAAATCGTTGCTTTTGTCCTCCGCTCAATTGCTTGAATTTATTTTTTGCTTTATCGCGCAAACTCACTGAATCCAACAGTTTCAGCGCATCTACTTTTTTGTTGTACAATCCGCCGAACATTTGTATCAGCTCTGTTAGTGTCAAATTCGGATAATATCCCGCAGACTGCAATTGCACTCCAATAATTTTTTTTATGTCGTTCGGTTGCTTATCCAAATTCATTCCGTCCACTATAATTTCTCCGCTTGTTTTATCTCGCAAAGTTTCGATAATCTCCAGCGTAGTGGATTTGCCGGCGCCATTGGGACCGAGTAATCCAAAAATTTCTCCTGCATATACATCAAACGAAATGCCTTTTACAGCTTCAAAATCACCATATTTTTTGGTGAGGTTTTTTACGGAAATAATCGGAGTTTGCATGCGTGCAAATTAAAGAATAATTGAGAATGAAAATGAAATTTTAGAATTTGATTAAAATTATTTTGTCCTGAAATTTAATAGAGCAATTTTACCGAACAATTAAAAAAGTCCAAAACCCTATCTTCGCAAAAATAATAATTATCTTCTTTCCGTATGATGCAGGGTTATCCGTTTACTGTTTTGGATAAAATTGACAGTACCAACAGCTATGCTGCCGAAAAAATCGCCGGCGGCAAAGCGAAGCATGGCGCGGCTTTCATGGCGCTGGAACAAACAGCAGGCAAAGGGCAACGCGGCAAAATTTGGAGTAGCGAAGCGGGGAAAAATATTGCTTTGTCTATTGTGTTGGATACAACGGAAATGCCCGTAAACACGCAGTTCTTGCTGAATATTGCCATTGCATTGGCAACTTTCGATTTGTTTAAAAAGTATGCGCTTGACGAAACAAGCATAAAATGGTCGAATGATATTTATTGGCGCAACCGAAAAGCTGCCGGTATTTTAATCGAAAATAAATTGAACGGACAGCGCTGGAAATGGGCTATTGCAGGTATTGGCATGAATGTTAATCAAACAATTTTTAATGCTTCAATCGGGGAAAAAGCGGTTTCGTTGAAACAAATAACAGGCAAAGATTTTGATTGCATTGCATTGGCAAAAGAACTATGTATGTTGCTGGATGCAAGGTTTAATCAATATAAAGCGCAACAATTTCAACTATTGCTGCAAGCATATAACGAAAATTTATTTAAAAAAAATCAATCCGTTCAACTGAAATATCAACAGCAAATTTTTAATTGCATTATCCAAAACGTAGATGAACAGGGCAATTTGTGGATTAGCGGCGCGCCGAAAAAGTTCTTTACATTCGGCGAAATTGAATGGATGCTATAAGAAAAAAGGTGAGGAGTAATGAATTGTAGCAAATAAAGTTTTTGAATTGAATACCCAATAAAAGCAAAAGATTAGCCGATTATAAAACGTAATTTTGCCCCAATAATTTTTTGACGAAAAATGAAAATATTTTTAGCGCAGCAGAATTATCACATCGGCAATTTCGAATCCAATACAAAAAAAATTATTGAAGCAATTGATACGGCAAAATCTCAAAATGCAGATATTATCGTGTTTTCAGAGCTTTGCATATGTGGTTATCCTCCGAGAGATTTTTTGGAATTTAATGATTTTATTGAAAAAAGTTATCAGGCAATTCAGGAAATAAAACAGCATACAGCGGATATTGCCGTGCTGATTGGTGCGCCGGCGCGCAACATGCAGCATGAGGGTAAAAGCCTTTTTAATGCTGCCTTTTTTTTGTATGAGAAAGAGATAAAAGCCGAAGTACATAAAACGCTTTTACCTACTTACGATGTGTTTGACGAATATCGATATTTTGAGCCGGCATACGAATGGAACGTAATTGAATTTCGCGGAAAGCGGCTGGCAATAACAATTTGCGAGGATATTTGGAACTTAGGAAATAATCCGTTATACCGTATCTGCCCAATGGATATGTTGATGCGGCAACAGCCGGATTTGATGATTAATATTTCCGCTTCGCCTTTTGACTATGCGCATTATGAAGATAGAAAAGCGATTATCAGAGCCAATGTCTTGAAGTATAAATTGCCTCTGTTTTATTGCAATGCCGTAGGTTCGCAAACGGAAATTGTATTCGACGGCGGTTCTTTTATTTTTGATAAAGAGGGGAATATTGTCAAAGCATTTCCTTTGTTTAAAGAAATAATTGATGGGCTAAAACTCAATGATGATAACACTTTCAACGGATTGATAGAAGAAAATGTTGCGCAGTTACCAACACATGAATTTATTCCCGAACGATTAAATCCTTCGCTCAATATTGATGAAATATACAATGCGCTGGTGATGGGCATTCGCGATTATTTTGGTAAAATGGGCTTTGCAAAAGCCATTCTTGGTTCTTCAGGAGGCATTGATTCGGCAGTAACGTTGGCATTGGCTTGTCATGCATTGGGCGCGGAAAATGTGCATGCTGTTTTGATGCCTTCGCCCTATTCCAGCGGTCATTCGGTGGATGATGCTGTTGCGCTAAGCGAGAATTTGAATAATCCTTACGACATCATTGCCATTAAAAATATTTACGAAAGTTTTTTACAAGAACTAAAACCGATTTTCAAGAATTTACCTTTTTCCATTGCCGAAGAAAATATACAAAGTCGCACGCGCGGCAATTTGTTGATGGCAATTGCAAATAAGTTCGGCTATATTTTATTGAATACTTCCAACAAAAGCGAATTGGCTACGGGTTACGGAACGCTGTACGGCGATATGGCAGGCGGGCTGGGCGTTTTGGGAGATTGTTATAAAATGCAAGTGTATGAATTGGCAAAATATATCAATCGAAATAAAGAAATTATTCCGCAAAATATTATTGATAAAGCGCCGAGTGCCGAGCTGCGTCCCAATCAAAAGGACAGCGATAGTTTGCCCGATTATGCGGTTCTTGACCAAATATTGTACCAATACATTGAGCAACGAAAAGGACCTAACGAGATTAAAGCAATGGGCTTTGATGCGGCTTTGGTAGATAAAACGCTGAAATTGGTAAATGTGAATGAATACAAGCGCAACCAATTTTGCCCTATCATCCGAATTTCGCCAAAGGCTTTCGGTGTGGGACGCCGGGTGCCGATTGTAGGAAAATATTTGATATAAATAAATTGCTTTTTAATTCAATCTTTTTATTTCTTTTCTCCTTTCAAAAAATTATAAATTTCAATTTGAGAACGAATCTGTTTTTCATTTTCCGAATGCACAACATAGTTGTTCGATAAACGATTGTCCAAAATACGCGCCTTTACGTTATCGCTCAACTGTATATCTATGATATTGCGCAGTTCTTTTTTCAATTGCTTATTCGTCAGTTCCACTGCGGCTTCTACGCGATGATCCAAATTGCGTACCATCCAATCGGCGGAAGAAATATATGTTTTTTCTTTGCCGGAATGGTGGAAAATCAATACCCGCGCGTGTTCCAGATATTCGTCCACAATGCTGATGGATGCAATATTTTTCTTGAACTTTTTATTTTCACTCAATGCGCAATAAATGCCGCGTACAATCATCTTTACGGAAACGCCGGCTGACGCGGCTTCGTAAATCTTTTGAATTAAAATTTCATCACTCAATGAATTTAATTTGATAATCATTTCGGCTCTGCGCTTCGCTTTTGCCTGTTTTATTTCATAATTGATGAGTGAAATAATATGCTCGCGCATGAATTTCGGACATACCAATAGATGCTTGCAATCTTTCAAAACATCTGTATTTTCGGGCTTTTGCGAAGATAGCAATTTGAAAATTTTATTGATGTCCATCATTATGCCCGCATCCGAAGTAAGCAAGCAATGGTCGGCATAAATCTTTGCTGTTTTTTCATTAAGATTGCCGGTGGCTACAAAGCCATACTCCACTATTTTCTTTTTGAT